>Ga0102944_1001926_pt1 | contig 12908 bp, 9 predicted proteins | sample SalPonD_shore_MG_FD_78172 | JGI IMG/M metagenome (GOLD analysis project Ga0102944, IMG submission 78172) | Salt pond soil microbial communities from South San Francisco under conditions of wetland restoration - Salt Pond MetaG... | ecosystem: Environmental > Aquatic > Marine > Intertidal zone >...
CTTCGGATCCGGAGGCTGAGGGTTCGACTCCTTCCGGGCGCGTCTTCGCTTCCCGGTCGTCCTCGCCTTCTCGGGATGGCGAGCTCCCATGACCTCCACGAGCCCCTGGCGCCGATGGCTTCCGCGCCTGGCTCTCGAGTCGATCATCGTCGTCTTCAGCATCCTCCTCGCGCAGCTCGTCAACGAATGGCGGCAGGAGCACGATCGGGCCGAACGGAAGGACCGGGCCCGGCGGGCCATCCGTGCCGAGCTGCTGCACAACCAGCGCGAGGTTCGGAACGTCCATCCCTACCACGTGCGTGTGGCCGACACGCTGATGGCGCTCGCGAACGCCGGCGCCGGGTCGGTCGATCCGGGCGTTCGCCCGAACGGTTGGATCGTGCCGGCGGACTCGCTCGACGTGGACGGCTGAGGCCCCGTCGGGCGGGCGTCAGGTTCGGGCGATGCCCGCCACCCCCTCCACCAGCCGCTCGACCTCCTCCGCCGTCGTGTAGCACGCGCAGCCGGCACGGACCAGGCCCTCTCCGGCCATGCCCAGCCGCTCCACCACGGTGGCCGCGTAGAAGTCGCCGTGGGAGACGAACACGCCGCGCTCCTCGGAGAGGCGGCGAGCGACCTCCCCCGAAGGGACGCCCTCCACCGAGAAGCCGACGGTCGGGGTGCGCGGCTCGCCGGGCGGCGGGCCGTACAGGGTGACGCCGGGCACGGCCTCGAGGCCCTCCCACAGGCGGCGGAGGAGGTCCTCCCCGCGCGCCTCCAGCTCGCGGTAGGCCGAGACGAGCCGGTCGCGTCGGCTCCCGCCCTCGCCGAGCGAGGCCAGGAAGTCCACGGCCGCCGCGGCGCCGGCGATCCCCTCGTGGTTCAGGGTCCCCGTCTCGAGCCGCTCGGGCGACTCGTCGTGGGCGGGCTCCAGCCGCGGGACGGGGAGGGCCTCGACCCGGTCCCGGCGGCCGAAGAGGACGCCCAGGTGGGGCCCGTAGAACTTGTAGGGGGAGCAGGCCAGGAAGTCGCACTCCAGCGCGGCCACGTCGGGCAGCCGGTGGGGCGCCGAGTGGACGGCGTCCACGAACAGGAGGGCGCCGGACGACCGCGCCCAGCGGCCGATCCGCTCCAGGTCGTTCACGGTCCCGAGCGCGTTGGAGGCGGCGCCCACGGCCACGAGCGCGGTCGAGGGCCCGATGAGCTCCCGGAGCCGCTCCATGTCCAGGGTGCCGCTCTCCGGGAGCATCGGGGCGGTCCGCACGGTCAGGCCGACGTCACGGGCCATCTCCCGCCACGGGTCAATGTCGGCGTGGTGGTCGAGCTCGGTGACGACCACTTCGTCGCCGGGCCCCAGGGTGCGGCCGATCGCCCGGGACAGGTGGAGGGTGAGGGTGGTCATGTTGGCCCCGAACGCGATCTCGTCGGGCGAGGCGTTCACGAAGTCGGCCAGCGCTCGGCGCGCCTCCTCCAGGATGCGGTCGGTCTCGGCGCTCGTCGGGTAGGCCCAGCCGGTGTTGGCGTTGTGGCGGAGCAGGTACTCGCGGACCGCGTCGGCCACCTCCGCGGGGACCTGCGTCCCTCCCGGCCCGTCGAAGTAGGCGGCGGGCCAGCCGGCGCAGCGCCGCTCGAGGGCGGGGAAGCGGGCACGGATCTCGTCGACGCTCACCGCCATCTCATCCCTCCCGGCTCTCGTCGGCGACCCGGTTCCCGAGGAGCCCCACGCCTTCGATCTCGACCTCGACCACGTTGCCGGGCTCGAGCCACACCGGCGGCGTACGCGCCTTGCCCACGCCGGGCGGCGTCCCGGTCAGGATCACGTCGCCCGGCTCGAGCGTGCAGATCTCCGAGAGGAGGGAGACGATCACGGGGACGGTGAAGAGCATGTCCGAGGTCGTGGCGTCCTGCATGACGCGGCCGTCCACCCGGGTGGTGATCCGGAGGCCCGCGGCGCCGGGCGGGACCTCGTCCGCGGTGGTGAGGCACGGCCCGAAGCCGCCGGTGGCGTCGAAGTTCTTGCCCAGGGTCCACTGTCCGGTCCAGTACTGGACCTCCCGCACCGAGGCGTCGTCGAAGCAGGCATAGCCGGCCACGTGCTCCAGCGCCTCCTCCTCGGAGACGTGCCGGGCGGTCCGTCCGATCACGACCGCCAGCTCCCCCTCGAAGTCGAGCTGGTGGGAGAGGCGCGGGCGGAGGATCGGACGTCCGTGTCCCACCAGGGAGGTTCGGCTCCGCATGAACACGGCCGGGTGCTCGGGTGGCTCGTGCCCGCTCTCGGCGGCGTGGGCGGCGTAGTTGAGGCCCAGGCCCAGGACCTTGCCCGGGTCGTGGACCGGGGGCAGGAGCCCGAGGGACCCGAGGTCGCTGCGGGCCGTCTCCGGCGCGTCGGCGGCCGCGCCGCGGACCGCCTCCAGCGCCTCCTCGCCTCCGGCCAGGAGGGCCCGCACGGATCGCGGAGGGCGGTCCATCACGAAGCCGAGGTCGACCACCTCCCCCTCCCCCGTCAGCACGCCGACGGCGGGGAGTCCCTGTCGATCGAAAGTCACGAGTCGCACGTCCGCCTCCTCTCTCGCTCCGCCGCCGCTACCGGACCCTGCCGGGCGAGCGCTGCGGCCAGCCCCCCCTCACCACCAGCGTGGTCTCCTTCTTCGTTCCTCCGGCCTCGAGCTCGACCCGGAAGGTGCCGGGCAGCACGCGGCGGAGCTCGGAGGGGCTCGTGGGCCCGCCCGCCTCCCGCGGCCTCGGGTCCTCCCGCTCCAGGTTCCACGTGAGGACGTGGAAGCCCGGGGTGCCGGGCCCCGTGAGCGTGCGGATCGTCTCCGCGCCGCCCTTCGCGGATGCGGTAGCCGTGTCGGCCGCGGCCCCGACCGCGGCTCCCGCCGCCGCTCCCGTCGTATCGTCGGAGACGCGCGAGATCTCGAGCTTCACGTCCTTCCCGAGGTCCTCGCCCACCCAGTAGGTGATCGCGGCCTCGGGGGGCGTGGCGCCGGCGTGGAAGAACGCATCGCCCTGCGAGCCGTACGTGTCCATCTGCTCGAACTGGCGTGCTGACGGCGGGTCGAACAGGCGCACCGGGTCCCCGAAGATGGCCGGCGTGGCCTGTTCGAGGGCCGCGATGCCGAGGATGTAGATGCCGCGGCCGAAGCTCCCCACCACCAGCTCCTTCCGCCGGGGGACGATGGCCAGGTCCCGGACCTCCGTGGTGGGGAGGTTCCCGCCCAGCCTGGCCCAGTGATCGCCGCCGCGGAGGCTGACGTAGACGCCGTCGTGGGTCCCCACGAACAGGAGGTCCCGGTTCACCGGGTCCTGCCGGACCACGAAGCTGGACTGGCCCTCCGGGAGGTCCCCGGTGATGTCCGTCCACGTCTTCCCGGCGTCCTTCGTCCGGAACACGTACGGGGCGTAGTCGTCCCGGCGGTGGCAGTCGTAGGTGACGAAGGCCGTGCTCGCGTCGAAGTGCGACGCCTCGATCTCGCTCACCCAGCACGGGGGCGTCGGGCCGCCGCCCGGCAGGTTGGAGGTCACGTTCCGCCACGTCCGGCCGCCGTCGGTGCTCACCCACAGGAGGCCGTCGTTCGAGCCGGTCCACAGCACGTGGCCGTCCAGGGCCGACTCCGCCACCGAGTGCAGCGAGTGGTAGGAGGTGTGGCCCGAGTCGGGCTCGGGGTGGAAGCGGTTGGCCCGAGTCATGTCGGGGCCCAGGATCTCCCAGTCGTGGCCCCGGCCGGCGAGGCGGAAGAGGTGGTTCCCGCCCAGGTAGAGGACCGTGGGGTCGTGGCTCGAGATCAGGAAGGGCGTGTCCCAGTCCCACCGGAAGGCGTAGCCGCTCTCGGCGCCCGCGTCCTCGGCGATGGGCTTGACGCTCTCCGTCTTCCACGTGTCCACGTCGGTGCGGCCGATGTTGCCGAACTGGTACTCGGCGTAGCGGATCTGCGGGCTGTCGGCCGACACGGCCGAGTGGAAGCCGTCCCCGCCGTAGACCGTGTACCAGTCGGCGGCGGTGATCCCGCTCCGCTCCCGGGTGCGGCTCGGCCCGCACCACACGCCGTTGTCCTGCAGGCCGCCGCACACGTGGTAGGGCACCTTGGTCGTGTCGACGTCGACCTCGTAGAACTGGCTGGCCGGGACGATCTGGTGCGCCCAGGTGTCTCCGGCGTCGTAGCTCTGGTAGACCCCGCCGTCGTTGCCGAGGAGCATGTGCCCGGAGTCGTCCGGGTCGAACCACAGCGCGTGGTTGTCCACGTGCACGTTGCGGTAGCGGACCGGCGAGAAGCTCCGCCCCCCGTCCGTCGAGTGGAAGAGCCGGGTGGCGCCCAGGTAGACGTTCGTGCTGTCGTTCGGGTCGACCCACACCTCGTTGTAGTAGTAGTCGGGCACGGCCGAGAGGTCGTTGATCCGCTCCCAGGACTCCCCGCCGTCCTCGCTCCGGAACAGGCCGCCGAACGGGCTCACGCTGGGGTCCCTGGCGCCGTGGGCCACCTGGATGACCGCGTACACCACGTTCGGGCTCCGCGGATAGATGGCGAGCCCGATCCGGCCCAGCTTCTCGGAGGGGAGCCCGCGGTCGTTCCCGGGCGCGGTGAGACGGGTCCAGGTATCGCCGCCGTCCCGGGTCCGCCAGATCCCGCTCCCCGCGCCGGCCCCCTCCATCTTGCCGCCGCCCCAGCGCAGCCGGTGCCAGCCGGCCGCGAACAGCGTCTTCGGGTGCTCGGGGTCGATCTTCAGGTCGATGAAGCCCGTGGTGTCGTCCACGAACAGGACCTTCTTCCAGGTCTTGCCGGCGTCCACGGTCCGGTAGACGCCGCGCTCGGGGTCGGGGCCCCACAGGTGGCCCAGGGCCGCCACGTACACCACGCCGCTGTCGGCCGGGTCGATGGCGATGCGGCCGATCTCGCGGGTCTCCCCCAGGCCCATGTTCTTCCAGGTCTTCCCGCCGTCGGCCGAGCGGTACACGCCGTCGCCCCACGTCTGCGAGCGGAGGGAGTTCCGCTCGCCCGTGCCGACCCACACCACCCCGTGGCTCCAGGGCGCCACGGCGATGTCGCCCACCGAGGGGCTCCCCTCGTGGTCGAACACGGACGTCCACGTGGTGCCGGCGTTGATGGTCTTCCACACGCCGCCCGAGGCCAGGCCCGCGTAGGCCGTCCGGTGGCCCGCGGAGTCGGGCACGGCCAGGGCGGTCACCCGCCCGGAGGGGTTCGAAGGGCCGATGAACCGGTACTCGAAGGCCGTGAGCAGCTCGTGCGTGAGCTCCGTCGGGGCCGCCTCCGGGGACGCCCCGGCCGTGTCGGAAGCGGCCGCGCCGCGCCCGGCCGCCTGCGGCGCGGTCACGCCGGACGGGAGGGCGACGAGCGGGGCGGCCGGTCCGGCCGCCAGGGCTCCCGCCGCCAGGACGACCGCCGCCGCGGCCCAGCTCCGCCCCTTCGCCCGTCCCGACCACCGTCCGTGCTCCACGCGTCCCTCCTTCTGCGCAAATCGATGCGGAGGGGCCCGGTGGCCCGCACCCGGCGCGCGAGCTCCGGCCCCTCGCGGCCCCAAGATGGGGCGGGAGCCGCGGGCCGTCCAACGTCCCGGCCGCGGAGGGGTCCCCGCGGCCGGTTCCGGCGGGCTCGCGGCGTGCGACGGATTCTCGGAATGCAAGGTCGGGAAGTGCGGAGCGGCCCGCGGCGGACCGGGATGCGGGCCGGCAACATGTTGTAGTCGTGGCACTTGGGATGCATCCGATCGTGCCCCGCCTCCGGGAGCGTGTCTTGCCCGTACAGCCGGGTGCGCACCGAGCCCGACGGGCGGCCACGGCCGCCCGTCGACCCCGAGCCAGGAGGCACGTCCATGAGAGAGGCGGAGTCCACGATCGTGTTCCGCGGCTGCCTGTTCGATGCGACGCGCATCGGCGGGGGCGGCCGGATCGCGTCCCGCCTCTACTTCGAGGTCGCCGGCCCGGCCGGTCCCTCGCGCACGGGCCAGGTGGACGTCATCCAGCCGGCCGGAGTCCCGTACGGAGAGGGGGAGGTCGACGTGGCCAGGCCCGAGGGGGCGTCCGCACCGGCCGATCCCGCTCTCTTCGCCCGGCTGGCGGCCCGCTACTACCGCCTGGTGGTGGACCGGCTCACGAGTCCGGCGCCCCCGCAGGGCGCCGGAGAAGGCCGGTTGCGTGACGTCATCGTGGCGCACACGTGGGAGGCCCATCCGGACGGGGTGTGACCGCCTCCCCCGGGGACGCCGGCGCCGGTCGCCCGGAACCGGGTTCCTGCCCGCCCGCGCTGCGCGCCGCATGCGCCGGCGCCCCGCCCGCGTCCCTGTCCGTTCCGCTGCTGCGAGAGTACCTTACGGAAGGAGCGGTTCCACTCCTCACCCTCCTCCCGAGAGGCATCCCATGAGTCTCCGCACCGAGTTCCGCGACTTCATCGCGCGCGGAAGCGTCTTCGACCTGGCCGTGGGCATCGTGGTCGGCGGCGCGTTCGGGACGGTCGTCAAGTCCTTCGTCTCGGACATCCTGATGCCGCCGATCGGACTCCTGACGGGCGGCCTGGACTTCTCCAGCCTGTACGTCAACCTGTCCGGGACGCATTACGCCTCCCTGGCCGAGGCGCAGCAGGCCGGAGCGCCGACGATCAACTACGGGCTCTTCATCAACAACGCGCTGTCCTTCCTGATCATCGCTCTCGCGGTGTTCATGCTGGTCAGGGGCTACAACAGGCTCCGGCGGCAGGCGGAGGAGGCGCCCCCGCCCCCGTCCCAGAAGGAGTGCCCCTACTGCCGGATGAACGTGCCCATCGCGGCGACGCGCTGCGGATTCTGCACGTCGGAGCTGGAGGTCGAGGCGGCGGCCTAAGCCTCGATCTCGTCGGCGGGGACGATCCAGCCCAGCAGGAAGCCCTGGCCGAGGTCGCATCCCTCGGCCGTGAGCCACTCCCGCTGGATCTCCCGCTCGATCCCCTTCGCCCTGACTTTGTGGTCCATGGCGTGGGCCAGGTCGATCACGGTGCGCAGGACCTCCTCCTCGAACGGCTCGCGTCCGATCCCCTGGATGAAGGCCCGCTCGAGGTTGACGGAGCAGGTGGGCAGCTCCCGGAGGAACGCCATGGAGCTGTGCCCGCTGGCCAGCCCGTCGACCGCCAGCGAGACGCCCAGGGACCGCAGGGCCGAGAGCCGCGCGGCGGTCGCCTCCGGATCCTTCAGGGCCGCGCGGACCGGGACCTCGAGGAGGAGCCGTGCCGGGTCCAGGCCGTCCACCGCGCCCAGCGTCCTCTCCAGGTACTCGGCCAGGCCCGGGTCCAGGGCAGCGTGGTTCGACAGGTGGGCGGCGATCCACAGGTCGGAGCCCTCCCTCTGCAGGCTCTGGAGCTGGACCACGGCCGAGGCCACCACCCAGCGGTCCAGCCGGCGCTCGAGGGAGGGCTCGCCGATGAGCGGCACGAACTTGGACGCGGACAGGAGCCCCAGACGGGGATGGGGCCAGCGCACGAGCGCCTCCGCCCCCACCCGCCGGCCGCTCCGCAGCTCCCGGACCGGCTGGAAGTGGAGGACCATGCGGTAGTGGCGGAGGGCCTCGTGCAGCTCCGCGAGGAGCTCCCGGACCTTGGTCTCGGCCTCTCCGCCCTCGCTCCGGAAGACCCGCACCCCCACTGCCTTGGCGCGCGCCTCGCCGTACAGCGCGCGGTCGGCCTGCTCGAGCATCTGGTCGAAGCTCGAGGCGGTGGTCGGGAAGAGAGAGATCCCCATGCTGGAGGCCACGAACAGCGTCTCGCCCTCGACCTCGAGCGGCGCGGACATGGACTCGCGCAGCCGATCGGCCACCTGCAGGGCGCCGCCCTCGCCCTCGATCTCGGGGAGGAGGACGGCGAACTCGTCCCCTCCGATGCGGGCCGCGGTGTCCGCCTCGCGGATGGCCTCTCCGATGCGGACGGCGACTTCCTGGAGCACCTCGTCACCGGCCAGGTGGCCCAGGCGGTCGTTGATCTGCTTGAAGCCGTCCAGGTCGAGGAAGATGAGCCCCACCTCCCCGCCCCCGCGCCGGGCGAGCGCCAGGGCCTGCTCGGCGCGGGCGCGCAGGAGCCGCCGGTTGGGGAGCCCGGTCAGCGGATCCCGGTAGGCCATCCGCTCCAGCCGCCGCTCGTGCTCGAAGCGGTCCGAGGCGTCGACGGCCAGGCAGAGGACGTGGCCGTCGGGGATGCGGGTGAGGGACAGCTCGAGCGGGACGAGAACGCCGTCCCGGCGCCTGGCCCTGGCCGGTCCGCGCCAGGTGCTCGTCTCCGCCAGGGCCGCTCCGGCCTCGCGGCGCAGCCGCTTCACCTCGTCGTCGGGGTAGAGCGCCGACCAGTGGACGCCCAGGAGGTGGTCGGTCCGGGCGTGGCCCAGGGTGCGGGCGTAGGACGGGTTGAGGTAGACCAAACGTCCGTCCGGGTCGAGGACGGCCACCCCCTCGGCGGCACGGTCGATGGCCTCCCGTACCGGGACGTCCTCCTCGGGAGGCGGACGCTCCGTGTACTCCGGGTCCTCCGACTCCTGGCGGGGAGGACTCACCACGGGAGGTCCGTGGGCGCCGGGCGCGAATCTGCGAGCGGGCGCGGACCGGACGGCGGGCGCGGACCGGACGGCGGGCGCGGACCGGACGGCCGGCGCGGGCCCGCGGACTGGGCTGTCCTGGACTCCGGGGGTTCCACCGTCCCTCTCCTCGTCACCGAGCTCTGTCGCGTTCCTTCGCCGCGACGGCCGACGGGCGGGCGGTCGGAGGTGCGGTCCCCCGGTGAACGGACTCGAGGTCCTGAGGTCTACCCGCCGGGGGGTTGGCCGTCAAGAAGCGTGCTAGGGGAGAGGGGTCGATTGGCTGTGTGCCAAGTGCCTGTCATCAGGCGATTTGGCATCCGTGAGACGACTCGGGCGGGCCGCTCCCGCCCCCTACCTCCCGTCCGCAGACTGATGCGGAGGCACGACGGGAGCGTGGAGCTGGCGGCCGAGGACCGGCTCAGGGCAGGATGCCGAGCCCCACCGAGACGAGCACGTCGTTCTGCAGGTGGCTCTCGCCCGAGGCGGAGCTGTCGAAGCTGGACAGGTAGTCCCGGACCTCGAGCCGGAGCGCCACGGGTCCCATCAGCATCGACTCCACGCCCAGGGCCACCGTGCCGACGGGATCGGTCGCGTCCTGCACGTCCAGCTGCGCGATCGGATCGAAGTTGAGGTGCCGGATCCCGCCCCCGAGCGCCACGTACGGGGCCAGGACGCCTGCCGGACCGCCCGACACGAGCCGGTAGCGGAGCTCGGCCGTCGCGGCCAGGTAGCCGGCGTCGCCCAGGTCCGTGGGGATCGGTCCCTGGAACGACGTCGGCAGGATGTTGAGGGTCGCGGGAGCGTACAGGACCTGTACGCCCGCCCCCAGGCCGCCGGGCAGCCACCAGCCCACCGTCCCGCCCACGGTCGCCGAGGAGGAGACCTGCGTGGCGAAGGACCCGGGATCGGAGGAGAGCCGGGCGAGCGGCGCCAGCGCCCCGCCGATCGCGAAGATCTCCGGCCCGCCCCGGCGTGCCAGGGAGGTGTCGGGGGCCAGCGCGGGGCCGGTCGCGGGAGGCTCCTGGGCGCCGGCCCGGCCCGGAGCGAGGAGGAGGACCAGGGCGACGACCGTGGTGGCCGCCGCCGTGAGCCGGGAGCCGCGGCGGGTGACGTGGGCGAGGTGGATCATGGCGGAGTCGTCCTTCCTGGTAGGGGCGGCTTCGGCCGGCTACTGGACCCGCAGCACGAGCACGTGGGGCGACGTCGACGTCGGCGGCGCGCCGCCGCTCTGGCTGGCGAGCTGGAGCGCCAGAGGCGGCCCGCCCGTCGACGAGCGCAGCCTGAAGTAGGCCGCCGTGGACGCGCGCGTGTCGAAGTCGACGGCCGCCGATTCGAACTGCAGCGACGTGATGGCCAGCGGGTAGGCGAGTGGGAAGCGCCCGCCCGAGCTCGGATTGTCGTGGAGTCCCTGGAAGATGTCCGGGAGGTTCCACGAGGGGAACTGGTAGCGCGCGTCCGTGGAGGGCGGCGCCCGGTCGTCGTCGGCCGCCAGGGAGAGCGTGAACCCGGACAGGAGGTCGTCCCAGCTCTCACCGGTGGCCTGCTCGATGTTGGCGATCCCCCGGCTCAGGTCGGGTCCCCCCCGGGCCAGGTCGCGGAAGAAGGCCTCCTCCGAGGAGGTGCCGGTCCGGTGGTCGGCCACCCAGCGGAGCAAGGCCCAGGCGAAGCCCCGCATCTGAAGGCTCCGCACCCCGCCGGGGTCCGTCGTGGAGAGGACCGGCGCCTGGCCGGGCTGCGCCATGAAGAAGAAGAGCCGGGCGAAGTTGTCGAGCTCGAACGTGTTGAACAGGCGGAGACGGGCCGGGTCGTTCACGATCCCATCCCAGCCGAGGTCCTGCCCCTGGCCCAGCGACATCTCCCCGAGGCCGACCACCTCCTCGGCGATGTGGGAGAGGCCTTCGCCGAGCCACACCTCCTCGACGCTCCCGAAGTCGCCTCCGCCCAGCACGAGCCGCTGCTCGGTGCTGATCAGGTGCTGGAGCTCGTGGGCCATGGCGTTACGGTCCGGACGGAGCACCTGGTCCACGCGCTGGGCGTCCGAGTAGACGCCCTGGGGATCGGGGACGGGGAGGTAGAGGAGCTCGCCCTCGTTGCTCGCCGGGCAGGTCTGGCCGTCCGGTCCCTGGACGCCCGAGCCGGCCGCGTCCCCCGAGTCCACCAGGTCGATGGGGAGGAAGAAGCCGCCGACGATGGCGGTGGAGCCGCGCGGCGTGAGCGCGTTGACCCGGGGCGTCAGCACGAGGAGGACCCGCCCGTTCCCGTCCAGGTCCGCCGGGTCCCCGAAGTAGGAGCGGTCGGTCGGGTAGATGACCTGGTCGAACTCGTCCGCCAGGCCCTGGAGCGTCGCCTCGTCGAAGCCGCCGGCCGGCGCGTCCACGTCGACCGCCAGGGCCACGTGCTCGGCCACGGCGCGGACGACCGTCCGCACGGGATCCTGCGTCGCATCGCACGAGACCGTCAGGTCCTGCTGCACGGCGAAGTGGAAGCTCATCGTGTCGCCGCGGGAAGGCGCCACGGCCGCGCTCGGCGAGACGCTGGCCGCCGCCCGGGTCGGCGAGGTGAGGCCGCCCCCCGAGATCCTCCGCCTCGCCAGCTCCTCCCGGGCCGCGGCCTGGATGCGGAGCGTGCGGCTGTAGTCGTCGAGGCCGGTCCCGGGGAGCCTGGACTCCGCCGCCCGGATCCGGACCGCCGCCGCGGCGGCGGTCCCGGCGGTGTCGGAGCCGGCCCGCAGGATGAGCCTCAGGGGGGTCATGCCCTGGGCCGTCCGGTCGGCGTCCCCTGCCACCACGACGTACTCGCGGGAGGAATCGGCGGCGGGGATCTGCAGGCACCCGAGCGCGTCGGCGCCCGAGAGGGCCTCCGCCTGTCCGCGGGCCAGGTCGAGGCTGGTGCCCGAGGACTCGACCGGGACCAGGCGGCCGTTGGTGGGCTGATCGCGCAGGAGCGCGCGCACGCCCACGCTGCGGGCCGGGAGGCAGCGGTCGGTGAAGGAGGGCACCTGGAAGCGGATCCGCTCCGGCTCCACGGTCAGGATCTGGGCCGGGGCGCCCTCCACCCGGACCTCGACCACGGAGGCGTCGGTGCCGAACCCGTCCCCGTACAGTGTGGCGTCCCCGCCCGGCTGCAGGGGGAGGGGGCCCACCGAGTCGACCCGGGCGGCCGCCTCGAGCGAGGCCACGCCGCGGGCGGTGAAGGTCACGGTGTCGGTCTCGACGCCCCCGCCCGCGAACGAGCGGATCGTGTAGTCGCCCGCGTCCGGTGCGAGGGTGAGGAGGTTCTCGCTCCTGCCCTGGGGGTCGGCGAAGGTCGTGTCCGCCGTGAGCCTGGCCCCCGCCGGGCCGTCGGCGACCTCCCACACCACGCGTGCGCCCCCGACCGGCGTCCCGGACGGCGTGGCCGCGGTGACCGCGAACGGGAGCGCCAGCTGCGTGCCGGTCTCGGCGCTCTGGCCGTCGCCGCTGGCCGCCGTGAGGTCCACCTGGCCGGCCGCGAGCGTGTGGACGTCGAACTCGAGCGGGGCGACCTGCGACGCGCTCGGGATGTCCACGCGCACCAGGCTCTGTCCGAGCCTGCGGTCCGACTGGAAGGCCGCTTCGGCCACCCCGCGGGTGTCGGAGACCGCGAGCCCGGTCTGGACGCTCCCGGGGCCGGTGACGAGGGCGAAGCGGACGGGGACGCCCTCGACGGGGTCGCCGAGCGAGCCCACGACCCGGACGCCGAGGGGCGGGTCGAGCAGGGCGCCGACCGTGACGGAGTCGCTCGCGCTGGAGACGCGCACGAGCCGGGCGGGCGCGGGGGCGACGTCCGTGCCGCCGTCTCCGCCGCACGCGAGGACGCCCACCAGGCCGGCCAGGAGCAGGGCCCCGAGCGGCCGATGGGCGCACGTTCCCCATCGCCGGAGCGAGAGCTTCCCGGCGCCCGGGCCGGAGGCGGCCTCGGGATCACGCACGGTACGATTGTGGAGGATACTCACCATGAAGGAACCGCTTCACGACCTCCAGGTCGACTGTCGTCCGTCCACGCACGCGGACCGCCGGGCCGCTTCCGGGGCACATCTCCGGGGGCATCGGCGCCGCACGAAGGCGACACGTAAGCTACAGCGCGCGGGGCCGCTCCGGTAGGGTGATCGTGGGAACACCGTTCGGTATACCGAGGTAGCACAAGGGCGAGAGGAGGGAGACGGGGTCGCGGGCCGGCCGTTCGCGGCGCGGCTCGAGGAAAGTCCGGGCTCCACAGGGCACGGTGCCGGGGAAACCCCGGGCGTCGCGAGGCGACGGACAGTGTCACAGAGAGCAGACCGCCGATGGCGGCGCGCTCGGGCCTAGCGCTCCGACCGCCGCACAGGCAAGGGTGAAAGGGTGGGGTAAGAGCCCACCGCGCGC
>Ga0102944_1001929_pt1 | contig 12887 bp, 23 predicted proteins | sample SalPonD_shore_MG_FD_78172 | JGI IMG/M metagenome (GOLD analysis project Ga0102944, IMG submission 78172) | Salt pond soil microbial communities from South San Francisco under conditions of wetland restoration - Salt Pond MetaG... | ecosystem: Environmental > Aquatic > Marine > Intertidal zone >...
TCCATTTCGAACGTCTTGTCTGTCGACGGACAGATGAGTATCATTTTTCCATTTCCCTAAATTCGCTAACGGTCTGCCGTACTCTCCGGATAGCTTTCGACTGTTGGCCGTCTAACCATATTCTATCTTGTGGATCGTCATAGCCAGCAGTCTGCTTTAAGAAATCGTCTAACTGTTCGTAATAGCGAAACACAAGCTGAGTTTTCTGTTCAGTAAATGCGAGAAGGCTGCAACCCCATACCGTATTTTCTTCAGGATGGATACGGTCATAGACGCGGCTACGGGAAACACCGCTAAACCGTACTTTTTTCGGCTGTTCTAACGGCGTTAGCTCTTTCGTGTCAATGGCTTCCTCTCGTGCCATACCCTACCATTATTTGGAAATGCCTTAAGTATTTCGGTATCGATTAGACAGGATTAGCAGTAAAAGCAGAAAGGCCGATCGAAGCTGTTAGACTTCTAATTTTAACCAGACAAAGCCTTCGTCGTATTTATCCCTGTCTGATACAAACCCTACGTTTATTATATTTACATTTGTTTCTATTAGCATTTCTAAAGCTATCAGTTTATCAGCTTCTATAACGTTATTCCATATCCGCATAGTATAGGTGCCTGCTTCATAGTTATCTTCGGAAATGCCTATGCCGCTGTTATATTTTATCTGCTTAAACGCTTCTTCTTGCTTTGCGCTGATTGGTGCCATACACTACTATTATTTGGAAATGCCTTAAGTATTTCGGTATCGATTTTATGGCCATATTTCTATTTTAGAAATACGGTCTATATGGTAGTGATGAAAGCGTGTTTCATTATCTTTTTCTACCCGAAACGATATTTCATTACTGCCTATTTCAAAGTCCTTTACATTAGTAAACCGCTTGCGATTACCATTATGAGTTAATGCTATTTTCATACTACACCGAGAGTATAACGTAGCTATTCCATACCGTTACGACTATTCCTAAAACACTCAAACCTAACGGCATACCTAACCGTATATCCTTAGGAACATATCGATAAGCTAAATAAAATACTGAAAAGGTAAAGAATTTCATAAACAGCATATGGCTATACGAAACGTCGGCATAGACAGGATTAGCTTCAACTACTCTAAGAGTAGAAAGGCCGATTGCTGTTGTTACCATATCGCCTATGCCAAAGAAGACTAACGCTCCGATCCAAAGCAATAGCTCTTTTGTCATTATCTATCCGTGCTTAGTTGACGGTCGTTTCCTGTCTCTAACTGGCGACCACAACCCTCGCACTCGAACGACGACGTGACGTAATCGACCAATGTGGGGAACCTCGGTCCGCCTATCCAGTTCTCGTGGTCGCACTCACGACAGACGATGAGCAAAGCGATTCGATCACTATCGCTGGCAGAACTATCAGCCATGCATTATCACCGTCACATGAACGTAATTTTGTGGATGGATATACAGCGTATTCCCATCTGTTAATTCGGCTTTTAGACCGATCGGCCTTTCATGCAGGCCTCTTACCTCTATCTCTTGTGTCTTTCGTCCATTCGGACAGGTGTTACCCTTACTTGCGTGTAATTCTATTCGTGTCATAGATAGACTGGAAGGGATTTGCACCCTTCTAACCGCTATTCAGCCTTAGACTTCTTCGACTGTATAATACCGCGACGTGGCTTCGTCGTTCGGCTGATGAGCCGTAATCTCCAAACGGCTGCCAGCCACTTCCGAGGGATCGCTCACGGCGTCTCGGAAGGCCGTAAAGAAGCCAGACGAAGAATTGATGATGTTATATTCTTCGTCTTCGCTGATCGGATCGTCGTTCATATCATCGAACGTTTCGGGAACATTCACGAAACGAACAGGAACGTGAAATGCTTCCGCGCTTTCGCTTGTCTCTGCGAAATACGGCTCGTCGATAACGTCGATAACCGCGCCTTCACCATCACTCAAACGCGCGATTGATGCGCCCTGTCTGCCGACTTCATGATCGAACCAATCCTTAGATTCTTCGCCGCTCATTCGTCGTCACCTTCGATTATCGCCCGCACGATCGAAGTCGCTTCTTCAGCGGTCGCCTCGCCCACGCCGTCGATCGCTTCGAGCGCGTCGGTAAGCGCCTCATAATCGACTTCGATCGGAGTAGGCGCGACATACTCCGAAAGGTCTGCACCGCCGACCTGTGAGGCCAGCACGAGGCCTACAGCAGCTGCTGGCGACTCTCGCGGATATTCCTCGGTGGCATATCGCGCGGCTGCTTCGGACACTTCCATATGCCCATGCTGGTATTGCTTCTTTCCGCCCTTTTCAGTTTCGCCCGTAACGTCTCCGAATCCCCATCGTCGTGCCATAATTTGTTATCTCCTGTATGCCGGGTTTGTGTGTTTTCCGGCTAATTTGCTATAATCATACAGGCCATATAACTCTTTCTATACAATATCGAAAATCAGGGAATAGCAAATTGTAGTTACCGGCTACCTTCATTATGCACGACCTAAACCTTTATATGTGCATGGAATGTACCAGTAGCTAACCACGTAGCCGCCGAAGAAGGGGTTTGGACATTCCTTCTTTGGGGACGTGGCTATAAAAAGGTAGCGATAGCTATGCCCAAAACGCACAATCGACAATCACGGATAATTGGCACAGTCTTTGAAAGCAGACATGGGAAACCGCGAGTTTTCCTACAATTACAATTGGCGGATTTTGAACAATGAAGCCTAAACACGTTACCAAATGGGATTGTATTTACTGCCGAGACCGCAGAAAATGTGGTTTACACTCAGGGAGGAAAGCCTGATGAGCGTACTTCTAGATTTACTTAAAGATTTAGAAGAATCACCATCGATCGAGACGTATCATTCTCATATCGAATTTACGATTAACAAATTAGACGAAAAGGCAGAGGTGACGCTTTTAGTTCTGGAACAGTATGGCTTTGAGGTTATTAAAGAGACCGAGACGATATACACGCTAAAATGGGATTATGCCTCTGACGATAAACTGAAAGCTCAAAGAATCATTCACGGTCCGTAATAATGCCGGGTGATACGCCTACGTATGTCGGACCCGACCAATGGGTAAAACAGGTCGGGGAACGATCGGACGGCTCGCCACTGTATCAGGCCGGTCCTCGATCGGGAAAATACGATGCTGGCCAAATCGTTCCAAATAGCTATGCAAAATCCGTTATTTCTTCCATCAATTTCCGAAATAAGACATACGGATTACTTTCGGGTACCGAACAAAAAGACCCTCAAACCCTAACCGAGCAAGAACGGGAAATCTTAGACGGAGGCTATCAAGAGGCTCAAAGCGCTATGGCAGAATTTGGACGCTTAGGCCGTGAAATGAACGAGGCGCAAGAAAACGACGACCAGCCGAGAATAGAAGAATTAGAGCAAGAGATGCAAGACCTACGGGAGAAATACGGGTCGCCATAATATGAAATGGGGTTAGGAGAATTACCGATCGATGCGATTAGTCGTAAGAAGGTAGGCAGGCAAATACGGTCGCCTGCCTTTCACGAAGATAGGCCTATAAACGCATTTGACTGCGAAACTGCGACGAATAAAATTGTTAATTCTTCCGATACAAAAGCCAAAGACGCCGGTAAAATCTATCTCTTATCATACGTCTATTCAGGCGAAGAATGGGGACCGACTTTTATCGGAAACGAAGATTTCAGCCCATTGTCTGCCGACGAAATATTCAGCATTTTAGTGACGAAACAGACACGCCAACCTGCTGTTAATGTTTGGTATAACTTAGATTTTGATGCTAATGCGCTCATTGGCACCGTCCTATCCCGTGAACAAATGACGCAATTAGCCGATACTAACACCTGCGAATTTACACACAATGACATTAAATATCAAATGACGTATATCAAGGGCAAATTCCTTTCGATCAAAGACGAAAATCGGCATACGTCAACCCATTACGATATATCGCAATTCTTTTCATCGTCATTAGATAAAGCCGCCGAAAACTGGTTAGGCTTGAATAAAGACGACATTGATCCGACGATCGCCCACAAATACGATTGGGATTTAGTAACGAAATACGCCAAACAGGATGCCGTCTTAACGCAAGAACTTTGGGAAAAATTCCTCGAATTAGGCGAGAAACAACTCGGTATTCCTTTCGGTAAGCCTATTTCCACCGGCTTTATCGCTATGCACGTCGTTTTTGACCAATTGCTGAAAAAGCCGAATTGGGGTTCGACAAACTTTCAGGATATGGCACGAAAATCGTATCACGGTGGCAGATTCGAGGTTTTCCGTCGTGGATCGTTCGATTCAGTCTTAGGCTTAGATATAAATTCTGCCTATCCCTACCATATGGCTAAAATGCCGGATTTAGGGTCGTGCGATATAAAAATCACGGACGGATCGATAGACGAATTACGTAATTGCGACTGGGGATTTGTCACTGCAACAGTAACGACGGACCCTACCCGAAACATTCAGCCCTTTGCCGTGAAAAATTCGCAAGTCTCATTTCCGGCGCTTACCGATTATGAGATAACTGTAACGAAAGATGAATTTTTATTCGCTTTAGAAAATAACTATCTCTTAGATTATGATATACACTCTACCGGCTTAGTCTACGAAAATTCTAGCGTCGTTAGACCGTTTTCCTTCTTAGAAGAATGGTATGACGATCGGAACGAACATAAGGAACTACGACAGGAAAAGAACGACAAACACGATCTATTCCAATTTATCTTAAAGGTTATAATGAATAGTGTTTATGGCAAGACCTGTCAAGTGACGGAAAAGGCAGAGTATTTGCCGACAGATACCGACTTTTTGCCTGATACTCACGAATACGTCACGGAAGGCTACGAAGGTGATTTGCTCAAAGGCTGGTTCGAAGCTGGCGACTTATTTAATCCGTTCTATGCTTCATACATCACGGCAAATACGCGCTTACAACTTCACGAAGCCGCGTTAAATTTAGATGTAGAAAAAGACACGGTTATGTTCGCTACGGACTGTATTATGATCGAAGATTCTGCTATCAGTCAAAAGCAAATCGATCGGATGTTAGAGCCTGAAACCCTCGGAAAATGGGCCTTCGATTACCGAGGTTCGGCCTTCGTCGTTGGTTCTGGCGTGTACGACGTGATAAAAGAAGATAAATTAATCAAAATGGCAAAGCGCGGCTTCAAAGAGGTTACGAAAAATTACGATAGCTGGCGACAAGCCGCTTCGTTGGCAAATGGAAAAATCGAATTGCATAACGAGCGACCGGCACGCTTTAAAGAATGGCTCTTACATGATGCACATCCACGACCGGCAGAGTTTTTCGAAGATAATAGAACGCTCAAACCGAATTTCGACATAAAACGGCAGTGGCACAAAACTGCGAACTTTGAATCACTGTTAGCGTCAAATCACGCGAGCGACCCATTAGACGACCCGGCATAGAAAGACTTATAGCAATATAACCCTAAGAGTATACTTCAAAGCCCTAATCCAAACTTTTATATACAATTTCCTCTAAGCGGCATTAGGAAATAAGGCGTATCAAACTATCGCTTACTGCTAATGCCGCTTAGAATGTCTCACAGAGTGTTTAAAACGAAGCCGGTTTCCCGGCTTCGTTCCGGTACACAGGCAGTTGACGAAATAGCAATAGTGGGGTATTAAGCTACTGCTATTTCGCAATACTCCATTCTCGCGCGATCGTCTTAGTCCTTCCGGGCCGCGCCGTAGGGCCAGTCAGGCGGCTATAGCCGCCGGGCCTATCCTTCGTCCTTCCAGCCGGAGATTTTAACGATAGCGAAGCCGAATAGGGAATAAAGAATAATGGATTTTGCCAGCATGAGACGTGAGAGTGCGGTAATAGAATACTTATAGAGAATAGCCGTATCGATCGGCAATGCCGGTTTGATCGGAATTTGAAGATACTCAATGATATAGCCAGTTGTAATCAAGTCAGTAAGAACGAACATGACTAACAGAATGATAGGCGAATTCTTTTTTATGGCTTTTTCAACCTCCGACATTTACTTTAATCCTCCGACGTTTGTATCCGATCGGGAAGGCGTTTGTAATAGCTGGTATGCTGCAAAAATGCCATAGAATAAGCCGACTAAGACAATTCCGACAGTGACTTTTTCTAATACCCAAAAGAGAATAAGCGCAGCTAAGATAACGCCAATGCCGAGATATTCATTTCGCGCTTTCCATGCTAATACAGCGCCAATGAGAATAGCGAAATAGATAAACTGCGATTCAGAGCCTATACCGTATGCGGCTTGTTCATCGTGTATGCCTAAGAATGCGGACAACCAATAGGCAGAAGGCAATATTTCTATATTATCTAAAGTAAGATTAGCTACCGTGACATTTTTGGTGGTTGAGAAACTTTGATAATCAGCCTGTATATAGGTGCGGCCTTTTACCGAAGTATTGTTAGTAGCTATTAGCTGGTTAGTCGCCGTATTTACGGTAATTAAGGTACTATTATTTGTTGTTACTGTAGCTACGTCGGTTATATCCGTCACAGAGTGATTTGAAACTGCGAGAATTGTGTATGGCTGCGTCGTGTTATATCTCATCCAAGTATTAATACGAATTTGAATTTCTGAATCGGATGGTAAGGCATCGGGAATATCAGGTACTTGCCCGTCATGGTAGATGGAATAATTACTAAATGTGCCATAATATTGCGTAGATAGAATACCGCCATTAGAGATATAGGGGTAAAACACGCTGAAATTGTCGGACGTTAAGGGGGCTTGCGAGAAGCCTACCCGATCGTTAAGGCTTGAGTCATTATATATAACAACTGTATTGGTATTATTATTAAAATCGTAGATCATCCGTGCATAGTATTGTTTATCGTTAGATATTTCTATATACTCACCCGCAAGCTCGCCACCTCCACTCTGCCGATTAACTATTCTAACGCCGTTATTCACGTTAATTTGAAAACCGTTATTGCCATTTTCAGCACTACTATCTACAACTTCTTGAGAATACATAACTTGTGCCTTAGCGTCAGTATCAGAAGTTCCATTTACGGTAAATTGTAAATGTGTTTCGACAATACCCGTTCTTTGAACTTCTATACCACGATAAAAATTCTCGTCAATGTCAGTATTTTCCACTCCTGTAACAATTATCTTTCCATTGTTTATTTCCATCAAACTTTTGTTATCAACTTCGGTAAAACCGCTTACTGCAAGCGCTTCTTTTTGTTTTGACGGGTCAAAAGACGTGAAGTAATCTGCTTCGTCAGGAGCGTCAACGGAAAAATCACTAAATGTGCCATAAAATTCATCGGTTGTGGAGGCTGGATTTCCTGAAATAGCTGCATAGAAATATTCATAATGAGTGCTTGTAGGATATGATACGCTATTTGAAGCTAACAAGTTTGTACGTTCGGAATCGCTGTAAACCGATACAGTGAACGTGCCCGTCTGCGCGTCCATATGTGCTGAGATATAGTAATCTGTATTATCATCGATATTAGTTAAAACGTTAGTCGCTTCACTACCTCCGGCCCCTTCTTGAATTGTTATATCATCAGTAAATATACCGACGCCCAAAAACGCGCTTGAAACTTCGGTTCTTTGGGTTTTTTCCCACCCGATCATAAAGCGGCTTCCAGCTTCAGATTGTGAATCTCTATTTAAGGTAAAATTATAAGTTGAATTTCTATCCCATACGTAAAAGGCGTCGGTGCCTAAACTACCGTCTTGATTAGCCACTGCTCCGGATATAGTAACGCTGTTCGACGTTACTGTAATGTCGTTATTAGGGTCAGATTCGTCATAAGTAGTTAAGTCCTGAACTACAAAATTCGCACTTGCGGCCGAAGATAATAAGATGACAATAGTTACTAAGACGATACTTCTTTTTACGATTTTCTTTGTATTCATGGTTAGCTGCCTCGGATAACGCTTATTACGATTAGGATTGTTTTCATAAATTCAATCGAGAGTATCACGCCGGGGATACTTAACAGTAGCGCGGCCCACGAGGCAGGCGCAGACGCAATTATACTGCTATAGCGAATAATAAGAAAGACGAATATTCCCGTTACAAAAGAAATGATATTGTAAATGGCGATAAAGATACCTAACGTTCCCACGGTAAAGACGCTTCCATAATACAGGAATATATCGCCGAACCAGCCGAGTGTATCGATAATACCAGCTATGGCATTTGCAGTAGATGAATAAATACCGCCGACGATCGGGATTTGACCGACTGTCGAAGAACCGGCTGGTGTTTCGTGAATATGCCAGTCCACTTGCATCGTCATATCGGCCTGTCCCTCGTTTTGAAACGTAACGTTTTCAAAGGAAATAACGTAACCGCCACGTTCGAGCGTCGTGAAATTATCGGCTTCCGTCATTTCCGTGCTTGAAGAACCAACAAATGACGTTTCGTTATATTCATTTAGAAATAGCGAAGCAATAGGGTTAGCGAGCGACCCGTTATTCGTAAGTGTAACTTCGTAACCTCCGGAAGCCGTCGAGCCTTCGAGCCATACCCGGCGATTGTCCTGATATACGTCTTTATTATCGACATATATTAATGTTCCCTCGGTCGGACGGGTAGGATACGGTGGTCTCTCATTTTCCGCTAAAAAGTCGAAAGCTTCATTCGACGTATTGTATTCCGGTATATCGGTTTGGTTAATATCTGTCGATACAAAACCGATAGCAGGAAAAAGAAAGCTGATTACGATTAGCGAAAGAAGCATTGAGACGATTATAATAAGGTCTTTGTTTGTAAATTCCATAGGTTAGACACCCGTTTCTTTACTTTCTAAGTAGCCTGAAACGACTAAGAAACCGACGCTTAAGGCTACGATACTTAAGACGACGTAAAGAATAGCATCATAGATGAATAAATCCGTCTGTGTCACGACGTGTGTATAGATCAGTAAACCGCCGAATGCGGCTATCGTCAGCTTTCGGGAGATAGCGCCGATGCTGACACCAATAAGTATCATAAATAGGACGAAGGCGTTTACGTTTGAGAAAATCCCAAAAACGTCGAAATTGATTTGTAGAAGTTGTTCACTTAGCATAATGACTGTCGCACGCGCGTGATAATAAAGGTTCGGCCTGTCGTCACTCTCCGATCGGGAGAAACCGAAAGATACCGGCTAATCCGGCTTCTAAAGCCATAACAAGAATTAATATCCAGAACCATATAAACGGCAAATCGACTAATACAGTCATGGCTAAAACGAGAATACTAACGGCCCACGTCAAGAGTAAAAGGGCATGATAGAGCCTAAGAGCTATCCATGCAAATATGATATACAGAAAGATAATAAAGAGGGACAGGCCTGTCGTTAATTCTGTCGGCTCGATCAATTGTGTATATTCAATTGCCATTTTCGTCACCTCGCGCGATTATGATAGCGCGATAGATAAACATGAGCAAAGCCGCTAAGAAGCCTGCGACGATTGTTCTAACGATTAATGCCGCGCCTTCCGGCCAGCCCATAAAAATAGGATAGTCATACGATACGGTGGCTGTGCTTTGGCTTGCGACGGCAATATTCCTTACCGAAATACTATTACCTGAAACGGAAAGCGAAGCTGTATCGCCTTCGCCTAATTCGCCAGTCGAATCGCTATCGCCCGTCGCGGTATTGATTACCGTTATATTGACGGTATCTTGTCCGCCAGCTTCGATGTTAGTAGCGACGGTTTGAAAATCAGACGATAGCGTGATTTGCTCGCCTTCCGTATGTTCTAATATCGTCGTTTCGGGAGATTCTTGGGCAAAAAATATCGAAGGCGTAAGATAGGATATGGTGACTAATACGAATATCAAGCCTAACCAAAGGCCGATATTCAGGCTCCGGTCTTGTTTCATACGTATGCGAAAGAGCCTGCGGCTAATAACTGTTTGTATCAGAAAATAAAGTGCGATACTCAATCTATCGAAGGCGTTACATCGCCTTACGATAGAAGAAATACACGAGGCCGATAACGCCGAATAGCGGTACGAGCGGCCAAAGGGCCGCAGTCCCCGATCCCCAGCCTGAGGTAGTGGTGTTAAACCAATCTCCAAAGGCCGTGGGAAGGGTGGCCGCGCCGACGAGAATCACGAGCATCACACCGATCGCGTAATCGATCCCGCTTTCGCCCATCTTTGCCATATTTTGAATCACCTCCGTGTATCGTGGCGATTAGACACAAGCGCGAGGTTGGTATAAAGGTATAGGATAGTTAAGCCGATCGGAGGAAACTGCGATTTTGCCGACCGTATAGTTTAATAGGTATGCCGATAATAATAGTAATATGTCTAATCCGACAAGTCGGGCCGAACAAATAAAGACCGTGTACGGGCGGAATACTAATCGACTTTCCGAGTTTTTCGGAAAGCTGAAAGACGGCTTTAGCCGATCGGTCAATAGAAAGCCTGCATATCGAATTACTGAAAACGGTATCGAAGTAGATTACTTCAATTTCGACAATCCAAAAAGTCTACCGTTTGATATTGAAACGTATAACGACTGTAATCTATTTTTGGGAGATTACGCTAATCCGTGGCATGTGGATTTAGACGCTATCGAAAGTGAATATGAAGAATTTGGGTCGGGTGATCCAATAACAGATTTAGTGGAGAAAAAGCACGTTATGCCGTCGCAGAAATATAAGACCTATATGAACCAAAACGTTTTGCAAAGTACGTTCAGCTTTGGCGGGTTAGAATTTGAGCGATTGAAATATATCGCATATATGATTTTAGGAGGCGTCGCGATTAATTTGGTGATTACGTTAACATGAGTGAGACAGACGGGCAGAATAGCGAAGAATGGGTTATGGATGATCGGGTGGAAAAGGAATTAGACGAAGCTATTTCAGATGAGGATGTAATTGGGGCGTATATTACCGGAGGGTCGGGCGACGAAGAAAAATTAGATATTATCCGCGAATATATGCCGGGAGGCGATGAATGGCAAGGAAAAACAATTATCACGAAGCGAGAGGCCAAAGCCCACGCATTAAGTAAAAATTTAGCAAAAGCCTTTCCGACTATTCGGCCTATGGAAAGCTTTATCGAGGATTCTGTTAACGATTTGGAAATGCTCTATACATCCGTAAACGGTCAAAGCCGTATGGATTATGTTAATATCCTTCGTGCGCTTTTTGGAAAGGAAAAAGTCGAAGCAGAAGAAGCGAGAAGTTTGGCATATACGGCTATTGCCGGAGCGAGACAGGAAGATGATTGAAATATTTTATATTTTATATTGGGTCTCAGGTTTTCTTAGCTCATATCTTATTTTTCGCCGGAGAAAAGAAGGCATGTCAGAGAATCGCGAGCATAGATTTGTGTTATTGTTAATATTCATTATGGTTCTTTGGCCGTTATTTTGAGTTTTGGTTCTTATTGGCGAAATAAAGAGTAAGCTATGATCGAAAAATTAGCAAAGCCGGATAAGGGTCGGAAGTATGTAGCGACAGGTAAGCACGAAAAGCTAAATGCGTTTTATGTCCCTGATTTACAATATACGATTATCGGAAAGCTGATTATCTATCGGCTTAAGCATGATCGAGATTTGAAAATGGTGATTACTGGTAGCGGCAAGTCTACTGGAACGGGAAAGACGACGTTAGCTATCCACTTTGCCCGTTTCGTTAATCAAGTGCGTAATTATCTGTTTAATCAGAATACCGAATGGAATAGCCGGGAATATTCATTTATGAACGTATGGGAATATCTGAAAAGGTACGACGAAGCTAATCCGGGCGACCCTTTGATTACCGACGAATTAGAGCATATGTTTGATAACCGTCGTTCAATGAGTAATCAGAATAAATATGGTACGGAGGCGTGGAGTGTTCTCCGATATAAGAACGTGGTGACGATTGGAACCGCGCCCGGCCTGTCGGACGTAGATAAGCGCATTCCAGAAGGGGCCGACGTATGGATTAACGTTATTCACGCGGGAAAAGCTAACGTCTATTATCTAACAGTAAACGATTTTACGGGAGAGCCGATTTACAAGCGGCTTCGTATGGGGAGATTTAGGGAAAGTATCTTTTGGAATCCGATCGAAAGCGACGACGATTATCAATGGTTGAAAGAGCAAAAGGAAGAATTGGGCGTTCCAGGCTTGGATAAAGATCCGAATAGCGAGGAAAAGCAAAAGACACAAAATCAGTTTGAAAAGGACTTGCGTAACAGCTATGTAAAAAAGACGTTGTTGTTCTTAGACGATAAAGGAATTATGGAGCGATTTACGCAGGCTGATATTGCGGAAATGTGCGAGGTGTCACAACCTCAAGTCAGTAAGCTGAAAAAGGAAATGGAAAGCGACGGGGTATTGTGATATGGCTATATCAGAATATATTGGATATATCTTTATCTTTGTGCTATTGCTATATAATGATACTGTAAGAGGTTTTGTTTTAGAATTTCCAAAGTATTGTGATAGGCTCTTTGATAAAATATTCGAATGGAAATAACAGGATAATCGATACTGAAATACCTAAGGCAGATGCTAAAATGGAGAAAGCTATATACATGCTTCTTATTCTCCAAGCTATCGTATGTCTGCTTAGTATAGCCGTATGTCTTTACGCAGCATTTAAGTTGTCTGATGGCGATAGGAACAATATGACAGAGATTAGGAACAGTATGACAGAGATTAAGCTCTGCGAAAACTGTAGAGAGAACGAAGCCAAACTATTAGAGGAAACAATCTGTTGAGGCTGTTTCAATAGCGAAAAGTAAACAAATACTACGGTTATCAGACTTCGATCGGCCTTTCCTCTTTTCCGCTAATCTTGTCTAATCGATACCGAAATACTTAAGGCATTTCTAAATAATAGTAGGGTATGGACATATCTATTGAAACCTGTCCTGATTGCAACAGTATGAACATAGGCCAGTTTAACGACGGAGGCCTATACTGTAA
>Ga0102944_1001930_pt1 | contig 12880 bp, 8 predicted proteins | sample SalPonD_shore_MG_FD_78172 | JGI IMG/M metagenome (GOLD analysis project Ga0102944, IMG submission 78172) | Salt pond soil microbial communities from South San Francisco under conditions of wetland restoration - Salt Pond MetaG... | ecosystem: Environmental > Aquatic > Marine > Intertidal zone >...
ACCTATTACCAGGGAGCTAATGCCCAACCGACGAAGTATGGCGGCATAAATACACGTATTGACGTATTTAATTTCTATGTGAGTGCCAACCTGTATTACGCCTTTGGATACAAGGTATATGACAACTGGGCCTATTATTTAAGTTCCGATGGCCAGTTTAATCTATTCTTTGGCCAATACGAATCACAGGCCAATCACTGGCAGGAGCCGGGCGATATAGCCGATAATCCGAAGATTATCTATGGGGGAAACAAGAACTCCAATTCTGCCTCATCAAGGTTCTTATATCGCGGAGATCATCTAAGACTAAGAACTCTGAATATCGGGTATCAAATTCCCACCAAATATTTAGAGAATATCGGTCTGAAATCTGCCACTGTCTATTTTATGGGCGAAAACCTTTGGACTCATAACTTTGATAAGGACCTCAAATATGATCCGGCAATTAAGGCCAGTGGATTTACTGATCTGAATGCTGCTCCGCTGCGATCAGTGACTTTCGGAATTAAAGCTAATTTTTAAAGTGAATGACAATGAAGAAAATCATTAAATATCTTTTTGCACTGCTCATTGTGGCAGGGATTGGCAGCGGGTGTAATAATTTTCTATCTCCCTCTGTAGATCAAAATAAACCGGTAGATGGTACGATCACTTCGGGATCGGACATGCAGGCCGTTGTTTATGGTGCGTATGACGATTTGAACCGTGTTGAACTTTTTGGGCGCGATTTCCTGGTTTCCGGGGAAGCTATGTCTGATAATGCTTTTTCAAATGGGAATTCCGGTCGCTTTATTACCCAGGATCAGATGAACTTTACTATTAACAGCGGGTATGCATTGGGCGTTTGGCAGTATTTTTACGAGGTTATTGCCGATGCTAATATTGCCATTAATGCGGATGTGCCCTCCTCTCCGGAAGTCGATGAATACCGTGGACAGGCATATGCTATCCGGGCCTTTGCCCACATGAATTTATTACTGGCATTTGGTCAGGAGTATGTTACCGGGGGGGACCCCAATGGAGGTATTCCTTACGTGACTACCTACAATGAGGGTAACTTTTATCCCTCTCGTGATGCTATCTCCGATGTTTGGGCTAAAATAGGTCAGGATTTCGATTCAGCTCTGAATCTATTGGATCCAACCAATTTTAGGGTCACCGAGATGAATTACTGGGCTACGAGAGCACTTCAAAGCCGTTATTACCTTTATACAAAGCAATATGACAATGTAAAAACGGCTGCTGAAGAGATCATTAATTCAGGCAATTTCAGTATTACTCCGGCTAACCAGTATGTTGCTACCTGGCACTCCGGAAGCGGTCCTTCATCGCTGTTCGAACTGGCCTTTACTACGACCGATCGTTTGGGCACGGATAATATCGCCCGGATTTATCGGAACACGAACTATGGTGATGTTGAGGTTTCCAGCGATTTGTATAATGCATATGACGCCAATGATATACGGCTTGGCCTTTATTCGGACAACGCCGGGACGTATCGCATGGTTGGCAAGTATTTTGACGAATTAGGATCCGATAACGTACGTATCATCCGCTATGCAGAAGTGATTCTGAATTATGCTGAAGCGCTTGCTCAAGATCCTGCAACCCAGGGTGAGGCTCTTAACCAACTGACAAAGATTACGTCTAATCGCAACGAGCCGGCTTATACTGCCGGAACAGTAGACAATGTGTTGCTGGAACGACGGTTGGAATTAGCTATGGAAGGGCAGCGATTTTACGATTTGGCACGAACGGGAAGTGATCTTCCGGTAGGAGACTCTCGCTCGTATCGCAGCAGCGTGATCCCATATGGAGATTATCGTTATGCTTTACCTATTCCGGACAGCGAAATTCGAGCAAATTCGAATGTGAATCAAAACGAAGGGTACAAATAGACGAACCGGAAAGAATAATAAGAAAGCCGTCCAAATTTTTGGGCGGCTTTTTTTATTTTACGAGTGTTAGAAGCGTTTTTACACTTAGTATATAAAAGAATGGTTAAATCACTGTGTTAGATAACGATTGAGGATTTAATTTCATACATTTGAACGATAATCGATAACTGTGATATAAGTTTTTATTGCACCAGGAATCGTAATTCAAATAATTTACAGATAACAGATAGTTTAATGAATCTAGGCGAACGACGAACGAAGATTGTTTGCACCCTTGGCCCCAGTAGCAATTCAGAAGAAAAAATTGATGAGCTGGTTCAAAACGGGATGAACATCGCCCGCATTAATTTTTCTCATGGGACGCACGAACAACATGGAAGGGTTATTAAATCTCTACGCAAAGTGGCAGATAAATATAATGTAAGCCTGCCAATTTTGGCGGATTTGCAAGGTCCGAAAATTAGAGTGGGGAATATGAAGGATGGTGCCCAGGAAATAAAAATGGGTGACTATATTACATTAACGCCGGAAGACATCGAGGGGACTTCCCAAAAAGTTCCGGTAGATTATGAGAACCTGGTGGATGACGCAGTCGAAGGTAACAAGGTGCTTATTGACGACGGCTTGCTTGAGCTGAAGGTTATTAAAAAGAATAATAACAGTCTGATAGCACAGGTTATGGTCGGGGGCACATTAAAATCCCGCAAAGGTCTTAACCTGCCCGACGTTGATATTTCCATGTCTTCTCTTACGGAAAAGGATATTAAGGATTTGGAATTTGCCGTCAAACGAGGGGTGGATTATATCGGGATGTCTTTTGTGCGCTCTGCGGAAGATATTCAGGAGGTGATATCTCGGGTGCGTGCGCTGGATTCCAATGCCGGCATTATTGCAAAGATTGAAAAGCCGGAAGCGGTGGAAGTGATTGACGATATCATTGAGGAGTCAAGTGGGATTATGGTTGCGCGCGGAGACCTCGGCATCGAAATTGCCAGCGAAAAAGTGCCCATGGTTCAGAAGAAAATTATCGACCGCAGTCGACAGGCCGGCAAACCGGTGATCACGGCTACCCAAATGCTTGACTCAATGATCGAAAATCCGCGTCCTACCCGCGCAGAAAGCTCTGACGTAGCAAATGCGGTGCTTGATGGAACGGATGCCGTAATGCTTTCCGGGGAAACGGCTGCGGGTGCCTATCCCATCGAAGCCATTCGAACGATGGATAAGATTTGTCGATCAGTGGAGAAAGATGCGCCCTACATGTATAACAGTCTGAGTTATCGAAAACCGGAATGGAAGGAGAAGCAGGTTATTGAGTCGTTGGCCTATTCTTGCGTTGTATTGGGAGAGAATGTAGAAGCAAACGTCATTAGCACAATCACTCATTCCGGCAGTACGGCCCGACGTATTTCCAAATTCAGGCCGCGTGTTCCCATTGTTGCATTTACCGAGAGCGATGAAGTTCGTCGCCAGTTGGGATTGGTATGGGGGGTTCGCCCGGTTAAGATTGATGAAATTTTTGATACTGATAAAAGCGTGAAGGTGATGGAGGAGTATCTTAAGAAACATGGACTCGTCCAAGCAGGAGAGCGCGTTATTATAGCAACCGGTATGCCCATAGCCAAGAGGGGGCGTACAAATATGATTAAAGTGAGTACCATTGAATAAAAAGCTATTTAGACGTATTGAGGAACCGCCTTCTCATATTACTTACAGTGTTCCTTGTTTTAGGATGCGGACAATCTCTTAAGAGCTCCTGGAGTAATTTTCGAGCTTATTATAATACGTATTATAATGCCAAGAAGAATTTCAATGCAGGTCTTAAGAAGGTAGAAGAGCAACCCTATAAGATAGATCCGAATCAGCCGGTTCGCATTCACCATGCGCCCTTGCCGGCGGGGGACAGTGATTTCGAAAAAGCGATAGACAAGGGAGCCAAGGTTCTGCGTAAGTATCCCAACTCAAAGTGGGTGGATGAGTCGCTATTGCTGATTGGTAAATCCTATTATTATCAGCAGAAGTTTTACCCGGCCTTACAGAAATTTGAGGAACTGCAAAAAATTGGGACATCCCCCAAAATGAAGCAGCTGGCTGTTATTTGGAAAGGACGTACCTTATTGGATCTCAAGAAATATAACCAGGGAGTTACCTATCTGGGGGAGATACTCGAGGATTATCCTCAAAACTGGTCTGTACGGCAGAAGGGGCAGATACAGGCATTGATGGGGGAACATCATGCCATGTTGCAGAACTGGGAACAAGCCTCGAGCTATCTGTCAAAAGCCATATCGAATATTGACAAAAAGAAGATTATGGGCCGAACCCTTTTTCTTTATGGACAAGTACTTGAGCACCAGGAGAGATATGGGGAAGCCTATTATGCGTTTTCTAAAGTCAAAGACTATTTTCCGGGTTTCGAGTATATTTATTGGGCTGGAGTAAAGCAGGCGGATGTTGCCCGGAGGGAAGGTAATTTAGATGTGGCTATTTCTATCTACGATAAATTGAGAAAGGATGATAAGAACTTTCAACGGCGTGATGAATTGACTTACCAAATTGCCCGTACGCTGGAGATGAAGGGGAGTAACAAAGCGGCAGAACAAAGTTACCGGCTATTGCTATACGGAACGCAGGATCAGGCTACGCAATCCCGGAGTTTAAAGTCAGATATTTATTACCGATTGGGTAAAATAAATAGTGATGTATATAACAATTATGATCTGGCTGCCGCCTATTTCGATTCTTCCTCAATGATGAAATCAAATGTTTCGGATAATGAAGACACCCGGAATGCGCAGGCACTGGCCAAGGCGTTCAACACTTATACCCGCCTTAGAAAAAATATTCAACATGCGGATAGCCTTCTTTGGTTGGGATCGCTTAGTTCCGGCCAGTTGGATTCTGTGATTCAAAAGATTCGACTTCAAAAAAGGAATGAACTGATGAACCGCCAGGAGGAAGATGCTCAAAATACCCTGGCTAATGAAAATTTTCAGGAGTCGGGTCAACCCACAAAGTCGTCGATATACGGATTCTTGAATTATCGAAGTCCTGAACTTGTACAAAGAGCAAAAGAAGAATTCCGTATCATATGGGGCAACCGCCCGCTGGTTGATGATTGGAGAAGACAGGAAGCCATCCAGCAAATAAGTGTCGACACCGAGCAGGTTTCAACTCAGGATACCACGGCGCAAATAACCACTGCCGACCAAGCTGACATAGCAGGATTGGATTTAAACCTGGACGAGATCCCGAAGACAGAGAGCGACCGGATTAGACTAAAGACCCAAAAAGCGAATGCTCAATACCAGCTGGGTAATCTCTTTTTCTTGAATCTAAGTGCTCCTGATAGTGCACGTCGGTATTTTTACAGGGTGATTCATGAGGATTTGGATCATGAATTGCGTGCCCGTTCGATGTATTCGCTTTATGAGCTATTTAATACCACCGGTCGTAAGGATAGCTTAAGATATTGGGGCAACCGAATTTTAAAAGAATATCCCAAGACCAAATATGCACGACGGGTTCGTAGCAATTTAGGTGAATCTTCTCCCCAAACGGCGGATGAGGATTCATCCCGAATTTTGCTGGAAAAATATCGCTATATAGAGCATTCAAAGGATCCTTACAAGGCAGCAAAGTTACGGAAATTAGCCCTGGAAAATCGTGATTCGGATCTGGCATCCTATATTTACTACCAAGCGATAGAGTCGTACATTCGGCAAGCCAGGGCACGCCAAAATGTGGCCGATTCCCTTCAAAAAAAGATATATGGTTTTCTGAGTGACTCTCTCAAAAAACCAACAGTCAGCCGTGATTCTACCCAATATATTTCGGTTGATTCGCTGCACTTTAGTCACATGTACTGGGATAGCGTTCGTATTGTTCTGCAGGAATTTGATACAACGTTTACCAACTCAAGGCAGCATCAGAAGGTTCGGAAACTCCTTGAGACGCTTGGAAAACCGAAAGCACATACGCAAGCTAAGTTACCGACCTGTGAGGATTTGGGCGCTTCACTTTCGGTATCACCGGGCATGCAGGAATTTTTGTCCAAGGTAACCTACCCTGAAAAATTGAAGAACATGTCTCTGTCCGGAAAAGTAGAGTATTCTTTTGTGGTGAGTCCCGATGGAAACTGGGATTCATATCGATTAGTTTCAAACAGGACTTCTTTGGGGATCGAAGATGCCTTTGAAAAAGCTTTTAAAAAGCATCTGCATTTTAAGCCGTTGGATATAAAGAATCCACCGAAAAAACTTCGCTGCAAGGTGTCATTCCCGATTAGCCAGTGAAGAGTTTTGATTAATCAGCCTGAGTTCAGTTTAAGGATAGCAGGCAAATCCAACCTTCCCTCTTTCCGAATGGTGATTTTCGATCCCAAAAAATAGAAACTATTGGACGGCATTTACGAGCTGATGGATGGATTTGATATTCAGCTCTTTCAACTGTTGCACAATCTGCTTATTTATCATTTTGATAAGTCCGGGACCTTCATAAATCAGTCCGGTATACACCTGGAGCAAATCGGCGCCGGCAAGCAGCATCTTCAAAGCCGTGTTGAAAGAGTCGATCCCGCCTACGCCTATTATTGGCTTTTGTCCGTTGGTGGCATCGCTGATCCATTGAATTATTTGAATTGTTTTCTCTGCGATAGGCTGACCACTCAATCCGCCCTTACCTATCTTTTTGAGTACACCTTGATCAGTCTTGAGCCCTTCTCGTTTTGCCGAGGTATTGCAGGCCACGTAGCCGTGCACACGATGATCCTCGCAAATATCCAGCAGGTCCATGAGCTCTTGCCGGTTTAGGTCGGAAGAGACTTTGATGATCGTGGGGACAACACTGGCATCATTACGGATTTTTAATGCTGATAGCAGTTCATCCAGTGCCGCGGTATCCTCAAACGTTTTGCCTTCAGCCGTATTGGGACAGGATATATTTATCGTAATATAATCAGCAATTTTTTTTGCTTCATTAAAACTGTGAACATAGTCACTGATAGCCAGGTCACCCATAATTTTGGGATCATGGGTTTTGGCAATATTGATACCGAATGGGATAGAAAAATGTTTGTTCTTCAGACGTTTGATAATGGTTTTAGCGCCATCATTATTTAAACCCATCCGGTTAATTAAGGCTCGGTCTTTGGGAAGTCGAAACATACGTGGCGACGGATTTCCCGTGCTCGGATTGCCTGTGATGCTGCCGATTTCAACAAAACCGAAACCAATTGCTTCCATGATCTCGGGGATCTCCCCGTTTTTATCAAAACCGGCTGCCAGCCCAATGGGATTTCTGAAGTCGAGTCCCCATATCTGCTGGTTTAATTTTGGGGATTGGTAGTTGTAAATTAGGCTTGCCAAGAGTTTGAGGAGCGCACTTTTGGATGCAGTTTTAGCAAATGTATAGGTCATATTATGAGCCTTTTCCGCATCAAGCCTAAATAAAAGAGGTTTCACCAACGAATTATAAATCATAATATAAGTGACCGGCATTTTTAATGCTTTCGCAAGGTAATGTTCTTATATCTAAGAACGAAATTTTAAACATGGGTGAGTTTTTCAAATGAAATTCGATTCCATTGAAGAAGTTGAGGAGTTCCTGGATGGGATTCCCAAATTCAGTTCGACAGGCTCTCGGGCGGCTGATTTTGAGTTAACCCGATTTTCTGATTTTTGCCGGGAGATAGGGAATCCCCAAAAAGCTTTTGCGTCTATTCACGTGGCCGGCACGAATGGGAAGGGGAGTACTTGTCACATCCTGGGAACTGTTTATCAAAAATCGGGTTATAATGCAGGCATTTACACCTCGCCCCATATTCTTCGCTTTAATGAGCGTTTCCGGATTAACGGCAAGGTAATATCGGACGAACAAATTATTACCTTCTTTCAGGAATTTGGAGATCTGATTAAACGCAGTAAACTGACCTATTTTGAGATCAGTACGGCCATTGCCTTTTGGTGGTTTGCGCAATCAAAGGTCGATATTGCTATCATCGAGGTAGGGTTGGGAGGGCGCCTGGATGCTACTAACATCATTGATCCGCTTTTGAGTGTAATTACAAGCATTTCGCTCGACCATACGGATATTCTTGGTGATCGTATAGAGGATATTGCCGCGGAAAAAGGCGGCATTATTAAAAAAAATAAACCGGTTGTGATCGGCGATCTGCCGGAGGCTGCCCGGCAAGAAATTATTGAGATTGCCCAAAAAAGGAGCAGTCCTGTTTTTATGAGTGAGGAACTGAATCCGCAGTATCTGGAAGCAGGAGTCTATACATTGCGTATTAATGGAGAAAGGACGGTGATTAGAACCAATATGGTGGCCCCGGTACAGGCTAAGAATTTAGCGATGGCTTGGTTGGCGACCCAAAAGGCCGGTCATGTGTTGCCCGTTGCGCGGGAGCAATTTCTGGATGCTGTAAGCGTTGTAAAATTGGGAGCGGGACGATTCGAAAAGCTGTTAAAAGACCAGCAGTGGTATTTTGACGGCGGACACAATTTGGAGGCGGTACAAGTTTTAAAACAGACCGTCCGTACCGTCGGACGTGTCGAGGATGCCACGCTTGTATTGTCAATGATGAAGGATAAAATGCGCCCCGAGGTTATGAATGAGTTTTCAGAATTCAAAAATATCTATTATTATCAGTTAAACCTTGAACGGGCGGCAACTTTTGACGATATTAAACAATGGTTGCCACAAGTTATTTCTATTCCCTGCAACCGTAATCAGCAATCGTTACTTAATGATTTTGATTCGGAGTTAGTAATTTTTGCAGGAAGTTTTTACTTTTATGTAAAGGTACGGGACTGGATCAGAAATTACGCTTGAACCATTAATATCATATCTACCTGCATTTGCTTCCTTATACAGTGTAGATCAATTCTCTTACAGCTAGATAGCATAAGATTGTAGAACCTATTTTATTCATCGCAACCCATATAAATTTTATATAAGAAGATTATTATGTCGGATTATCAAACCGATGGAGTTACTTTAGAAGAAATTGATTCCCTTCACCAGAAAACAGTTAAAGAGCTTAAACAGCTAGCTAGGGAACAGGGGCTAACTTCGGTTTCGGGGCTCCGGAAACAGGAATTAATAAGCCGTATTTCACAGTCTGTACGTGATAAAGCCCGTGCTCGTGGAAATGTGGAGGAACGTTCTAATAATAATCAGAACGAATCTCATCAAAACAGACGTAATTCCGGGAAGACTAATACCAATAACAACCGAGGCAAGAAGAAAAAGAGCGTGCACGACATCCTGCCGGAATCGGATGCTTCGACGTTGGATGAACGACTGGCGGAAATTGAGCCTGAATTGGGTCCGTACCTGATACAGGAGGGCACTCTGGAAATTTTGCCTGACGGTTATGGGTTTTTGCGGTCGGTTAATTACAACTATAAGGCCAGTCCCGATGATATTTATGTGTCTCCGTCGCAGATCAAGCGTTTCCGGCTAAAACAGGGTGATTGCGTTATTGGTATCATTCGTCCGCCTAAAGTGGGTGAGCGGTATTTCGCATTACTGCGAGTGGATGGGGTTAACGGAAAGATTCCCCACGATATGGATAACCGGGAGGATTTTGAGGATCTGCTGCCGATATATCCGGAAGAACGGTTCAAATTGGAAAATAATCCCACAGAATATACGACCCGAATTGTGGATCTTTTTGCGCCACTCGGTAAAGGGCAGCGCGGATTGATTGTAGCACAGCCCAAGACGGGAAAAACAACCATCCTGCGTAAAATTGCCAACGCCGTCAATAAGAATAATCCCGAGACCAAGGTTATTATTCTGCTGATTGATGAGCGTCCCGAAGAAGTTACCGAGATGGAGCGAAATGTTGAAGATGCAGAAGTCGTTGCTTCAACCTTCGATGAAAAGCCGGAAAATCATATCGGACTTTCGGAGATTGTATTTGAGAAGGCCAAACGTCTTGTGGAAAGCGGCCACGATGTGCTTATGCTGATGGACTCGATAACGCGTCTTGCCCGTGCATACAATATTTGTCAACCAACATCGGGACGTACAATGTCTGGCGGAGTGGATTCGGAAGCGCTCAAGGCTCCACGGCAATTATTCAGTTCTGCTCGAAATATTGAGCACGGGGGAAGCCTTTCCATTTTGGCTACGGCACTTGTACAGACCGGTTCTCGCATGGATGATCTCATCTTCGAGGAGTTCAAGGGCACCGGCAACATGGAGATTGTGCTCGACCGTAATCTTTCCGAACGAAGAATTTACCCGGCAATCGATATTTTCAAGAGTGGTACCCGTCGCGAGGAACTTATTGTTCCTGAAGCCGAGCATGAAAAAGTTGTACTTCTGCGTCGTTACCTGAATCGCATGAATGCTTTTGAGGCCATGGAGTTTGTCCTTGATAAGATGAAGGGCACCGAAGACAACGAAGAGTTTCTGCTCTCCATGAACAAGTAATTTACTAAGGGTTTATACCTCTTCCGGCGTCTGATTTGTTATCCCATTTGATTATTTAGCAACCGAAAATAAATACACGGGATGACAATGATGCGTTTAAATTTTAGCTCAACGCCCTTAAGTGACAAATGTAAAGCTCTCCTTTTATTACTGGTTATTGCAGAGTGTTTATCCGGGTCGATTGCCTATGCCCAGGACGGGTGGCGAAATGCTGATGAACTGTTCGAAGCGATGCAGCTTAGCAATGGAAGCTGGGTGGCTGACATCGGATGCCGTGAAGGATATTACACTACCCGGATGTCGCCAATAGTGGGATCGGGTTGGATTTTCGCAGTCGACATCAATCCCAATGCATTAAAAGATCTGCAAGATAATTTGAAAGCCGCTCATATCGAAAATGTGACTCCGGTTTTGAATATCCCCGAATCTCCCATGCTTCCCAGGGACATATTGGATGCCGCTTTGATTCGTAATACCTATCACGAGTTTACCGAACCGTTAAATATGCTCAGATATATTCGGAGGGAATTAAAAAAAGGAGGCAGACTTGTTATTGCCGAAGCAATAAGTGAAAATTTGCAAAATAGCGGGCGCGCACGACAGGCACGGAGTCATGAAATTGCGATGAAGTTTGTAAAAGAGGATCTGGCTAAAGTCGGTTACCGCGTGATCCGGGAAGTTGATCCTTTTACCGAAGTCCGGCGCGGTCGCCACTTCTGGATGCTGATTGCAGTGCCAATCAACAAATAGTTTAAAATAACCTGAGTTTGACATAAGAAATGGCCTGCAAAAGTCTCCCCTTTAAGGGGAGTACTCTCGTGGTTTTCCGAGAGGGAGGGGGGGGCAGCGTGCCGGAAAAAACACCTCCCGACCCAATTTGGTCCAAAAACGGGCCCAATTGGCCCACCTTCTCGAGGAGGGACTTTGGGGCGGCGGCGATCAAGGAGTATATCATCTTATCTCGAACTGACGTTAAAATAGCTAGGAGCGTGTGATCTCGGTCAGGGCGTACTGTTTGTCTTTGTTTTTGATGAGTCGTCCGGATTGTCCGTATTTGGAGTGATAGAAGAGCAGCAGTGCTTGCTCTTTACAAGCTTTTCTAAGCAATTTAATTTTCTTTTTCTTGGCTTGAATGGGGTCAACATCAAGCCTGCTCATATTGTAATGATTCAGTTGCGAAGAAGTAGGCAGCAAATCCCCGAGGAAGTAGGACAGATCACCATTATTTTCAATAATAACAATTTGATGACCGGGGGTATGTCCGCCGGTCCATAAGGTGGAAATACCGTTAATGATTTCATTGGATTCTTTACTCAAAAACTCGACACGATCATCAGCGACTAATCGGTAAAATTCATCCAGTTTATAATTCGTATGTTGTTCGCTGTCCACCCGGCTTAAGGCATAATCCCATTCTTTTTGATGCACATAATAGGTTGCGTTGGGAAAGGTTGCCCTGGTTTTTGAATCACCGTCGGTAAATGAGCAGCCTGCCGCATGATCATAGTGCAGGTGACTGAGAATAACATGTGTAATATCAGCCGGGGACAGTTGAAAGATTTCCAGGTTAGTTTTTACGTTCGATACATTTACATATTCACTGTGGGCATCCAGGCCCCATCCCAGGCCGGCATCGAGCAAAATATTCTGAGGGCCCGTTTTTACCAGGATGGGATTGATGCCAACGATATTGGACTCTGCCGAAACAGTAACGGAATCCTGCATAGAAGTACGATCTTCATCCGGCGAAGATCGGTTGATATGCCCGTCCCTGAACATCTCGAACCGGCCTTCGCTAAGTACTTCTAAAGTGAAAGAGCCTACTTGCATAAACTAATGAATGTTTATTTTATAGGGGAATAATGTTAGTGCGCCGCGCTGCTTCAAAAGTGAGAGCCGGTCCCTTACTTTTTCCGTCATCGGATTTGAGAACCAGCTGTTCTTTAACATTGCCCGGGCCTTTGTACTTGCATCGCCCATCAACAATTGATAAAAGGTCTTCGGTTCGGGATAACGTACCACTTTATAATTTTTAATCTTTGCTTTTTGAGCCGCGATGTCGAGGGCCCGATCCAGCCCGCCCAGCGCGTCGACCAAACCCTGTTCTTTGGCGGCAGCCCCGGTCCATACGCGTCCCTGGGCAATTTCATCAATTTGATCTACCGTCTTCCCGCGAGCAGCGGCCACCTTGCTGAGGAAGGTGTGATAGAATTCATCAATATAATGCTTGAAAGCTTTTTGCTCGGAGGGATCGAATTCCCGTGTTGAGGTTAGCCAGTCGGCATGTTTGTTTGATTTTACTTCATCAAAAGTGATGCCCAGTTTGTCGTTGAACAGTTGCTTGGTGTTGAATTTCGTAGCAAATACACCGATCGATCCGGTGATGGTAGTCGGCTCGGCAACAATGGTATCCGCCGCCATCGAGATATAATATCCCCCAGACGCAGCCACGTTGCCCATCGAAACGATAACGGGAATATCTTTTTTGGTTTCCTGGAGCATACGCCAGATGGTATCCGAGGTGCTGCCGGATCCGC
>Ga0102944_1001932_pt1 | contig 12867 bp, 14 predicted proteins | sample SalPonD_shore_MG_FD_78172 | JGI IMG/M metagenome (GOLD analysis project Ga0102944, IMG submission 78172) | Salt pond soil microbial communities from South San Francisco under conditions of wetland restoration - Salt Pond MetaG... | ecosystem: Environmental > Aquatic > Marine > Intertidal zone >...
TAGGAATTTGAAATTTAGTTATAAAACACGTCAAGTTATAAAAGATATTAGCTTAAATTTTGAAAAAGGACACTTATATGGAATTATCGGACCTAATGGATGTGGAAAAACTACATTATTAAAACTAATAAGTGGTATTCTAAAACAAAAATTTGGAAAAGTATATTTAGATAATAAAAATATAGAAGATCTTTCAATTCGAGAAATAGCTAAATATTTAGCTTTAGTATCGCAGAAAAATTATATTGAATTTGATTATAAGGTACGTGAAATTATAAAGATGGGACGATATGCTCACATCAGTCGATTTTCTACGGAAAATGAAAATGATAAAAAAGTCGTTGATAATGTTATTGAACAATTACAATTAAAAAATCTAGAAAATAGGATTTTTAATGCCCTAAGTGGTGGAGAACAACAAAAAGTTATCATCGCAAGAGCAATCGTTCAACAAACCAAAATTTTACTACTTGACGAACCTACTTCTCACTTGGATATTAATTTTCAACTTGAATTTATGAATCTTTTTAAAAATTATGTAAATGATGGATTAATTGTTATAATTGTCATCCATGATTTGAATCTAGCTGCCCAATATTGTGATAAAATGATTTTGATGGAAGATGGAAAAATAGTAGATTTTGGTGAAGTAAAATCTGTCTTAACAAAAGAAAATATTAAAAAAGTATATAATATCGATGTTGTCATACGAGAAAATCTCTCTTCTAATTCAATCTATATTACGCCTATTAAAAAAACAAATCAAGATTCAATAGAGTTATATAATAGTAATAATAATGGTGAATATAAAATTCATGTAATTTGCGGTGGTGGTTCCACCAAAGAATTACTGCCTAAACTTAAAGACTTTTATGTTTCCGTCGGAGTTGTAAATGTTCTCGATGATGATTATAAACTTGCTGAAAAATTGGGATATGAAATAATAGAAGAAGCACCATTCTCCCCTATTTCTAATGAATCTTACGAAAAACTTTTAAACAAACTAAAGGAAGTAGATCTAATTATTTTGCCAAATATTCCATTTGGAAGAGGAAATATAAGAAATATTAAAGCTCTAAAAAACCTCAATAAGCGACTATCAATAATTGAAAAAACTCCAATAGAGGAGAGAGATTTTACAGATGGTATTGCAACATCCATTTATAGACAATTAATTCATGAAAAAAAGAATAAAACTTTTCATAATATCGATGATCTTCTCCAAGAAATTCAAAAGAATGTAGGTGATAAAATTAGATCTTAGCAAACTTATAAATAAAAACCTCTCCGAAATTAAAAAAAAATCTCATGGTGGTGAAATCTATAATACAAATATGGATAAAGCTAACATTTTAGACTTCAGCACGAATATAAATCACTTATTCAATCTAAAAAACTATCAAGATATTTTAAATAAAGCAATAAATGAAATAAATAGATATCCAGATTCAACATCTAGAGAACTTAAAAAAAGTTTATGTTTTTATTTTCAAGAGAAGATTAAACCAGAAAATCTTATAATAAGTAGTGGTTCAACTGAATTAATTGATTTATTTTCTTATATATTTATTCAGAATAAAAATAGAGTTGTCATATATCAGCCTACTTTTTCTGAATATGAATGGGCTACAAGAAAATATGGAGGATCCATTGTTAATGTTTTTCGTCTACCTGAAAACAATTTTCAAATAAATATTAAGGATCTTAAATCTATTCTATTAAAAAAACCGAAATGTGTTTTTATTTGCAATCCAAATAATCCCAATGGATCTCTAGATCATTGTAATGTTCTTGAAGACTTTATAGCCTATGCTATGGATGAAAATGTAATTATCTTTTTAGACGAAGCTTTTATCGAATTTGCGGGTGAGAAAAACTCATTAGTGCCATCGATTAATAAATTTAAAAACTTATTCATTGCAAGAACATTTACAAAATTTTTTGGGATACCTGGATTAAGAATAGGTTTTGGATGCGCGAATCCTGAAATTATTAATAAAATGAATAAAGCTCAGAACCCATGGTCAGTTAATATTGTTGCTCAAAAAATAGCAGGAAGATTGATTAAATCTAAAGAAACAATTAGATTGAGTAGGTCCTTTTTTCGAAAAGAAAGAGAATATGTAAAAGGAAAATTAGGAAGAATAAAAGGATTAAAAATTTATCCATCAGAAACAAATTATCTTTTAATAACCATTAAAGAAACAAATATGAAATCCAAAATTTTAAAGAAAAAAATGCTTGAGCATAATATATTAATTAGAGATTGTTCCAATTATGATGGATTGGATGAATATTATTTTAGAATAGCTATAAGATCTAGAGATTTAAACAATAAATTAATTAATGTACTTACCTCTATTTTCAAAGAATCAAAATCAAAAATATAAATGATTGATATGGACAAAAAAGGAAATTGTCTAATTTCCATCTTCTTAAGGAAAAAAGAATTATTGGGAAAAAATGAATTATGTAAGTATTATCCATGTCATAAAAACCTAGAAGATTGCACTTTTTGTTATTGCCCTTTTTATCCTTGTGAGGATGAATCTACGGGGGGTAAATATATTATGAGCAAAAATACAAAAAAAAAGATATGGTCTTGCTCTAAATGCATATTTCCTCATATAAAGGAAAATGCTGAGAATATTCTTAAAGGATTAATTGCTTTTGATGCTGAATTTTCTTCTATTTCAAGAAAAAGACTTTTAGAGCTAAGAAAAGAGATATTAAAAAAAAAATATTGATTTTAAAATGACTGCTAAAACACTTATGATTCAAGCTACTGCTTCTGACGCAGGGAAAACTCTTCTCGTTGCAGCATTATGCAGAATTTTCTCTAATAAAGGATATAAAGTTGCACCTTTTAAATCTCAAAATATGTCTTTAAACTCATTTGTGACATCAAATGGTAAAGAAATTTCTCGTTCTCAAGTTTTACAAGCAATGGCAGCAAAAATTGATCCAATTGTAGAACATAATCCAATACTTCTTAAACCTAAAGGGAATAATAAATCTCAAATCATTCTCATGGGTCAACCATATATGGATTATGATGTAGAAAATTATTATGATAAAATAATCCCCGATTTAATCCCGAAAATCAAAGATTCTCTAACTTATTTAATGGAGAATAATGATATAGTCGTTATTGAAGGGGCTGGAAGTCCTGCTGAAATAAATCTTAAAGAGAATGAAATAGCTAATATGTTTGTGGCAAAACTTCATAAAATACCTGTAATATTAATTGCAGATATTGATAAAGGTGGAGTCTTTGCCTCAATATATGGAACTGTTGAATTATTAGATAAAGAGGAAAGAAATTTGATAAACGGATTTGTAATAAACAAATTCAGAGGAAATAGAGAACTTCTTATGCCTGGAATAAATCAAATTGAGAACTTAACTCAAAAGAAGTGCTTAGGTATAATCCCTTATATCAAAAACTTATACTTACCATCAGAAGATTCTCTCGGAATAAAAAATTCTACAAATATTGGAAAAATAAATATATTTATAATTAATTTTCCTAAAATCTCAAATTTTACTGATTTTGAACCTTTAAGTTGGCATCCTGAAGTTAACTTAACTTACGTGAAATCTCCAGCTCAAATTAAAGACCCAGATCTAATAATCTTACCAGGTACAAAAAATACAGTTTCGGATCTCGAATGGTTAAAAAAAAATGGATTTATAGAACTTTTGAAATTATATAGAAAGGAGAGTATTTTAATATTTGGTATTTGCGGAGGGTATCAAATGCTTGGCAAAGAAATTATAGATCTTGGCATTGAAGGAGATATAAAAAAAAAATATGAAGGCATTGGTTTTTTACCTATACTGACTGAATTCAAACTATATAAAAAGATAACTAAGCAAGTTAAGTTAAAAATAATTGGTCTAAATCATTTTAAAGGGGAAATCATCAATGGATATGAAATACATATGGGAGAAATTAAATTTCTCTCTCAAGTCTATCCGATCTTTGAATCTATTATAAACTCTAATGAAACCGTATTATCTCCAGTTGGAATTACAAATGATTTACAAACTATAATTGGTACATTTATCCATGGATTATTTGAGAATGATGGATTTAGAGATAAATTAATTAGCTTATTATTAAAGAAAAAAAATTACAGAGAAGATTTAAGCAAAAATTATCAATTTAAAAATACAATAAATGAGAATTTAAATAAACTTGCTTATGAAGTGGAAAAAAATATTGATATCAATACTATATTAAAAATAATAGGAGTTGATTAAGATCAATAATAATCCCCTTTTTTTAAAGTATTTTTACCTATATCCTATTTTAATATTAATTTTTGCCATAATATTCGACCTAATTTTAGGAGATCCCGAAATAAAATATCACCCTGTTCAAATAATAGGTAAGAATATGCAATGGCTTAAAAAGAAACTATGGACGGGGAAGAAAAAAAGAGACATATTTAGTGGATTTATCCTCATTTTAATACCTTTTTTGCTTTTTGGAGGTTTAACTTATTTGATACAAATTCTTTTATATTATTTTTCTGTAATTTTGCAATTTCAGCTTAATATATTTACTAAAATTATGTATACTTTTTTTTATTGCATTTTTAATGGGTTTGTTCTGAAATGGTCTTTCGCTATTAAATATCTGGGGACTGTTACAAAACCTATTTACCAATCTTTAAAACATGAAACTATAGAGAAAGCCAAAAAGAAACTTTCATATATTGTAAGAAGAGATACGTCCGATTTAAGCAAATCATATATTATATCTGCTTCTGTGGAAGTAATTTCTGAGAGTTCTACTGATTCGGCGATAACTATTATATGGTTTTATTTATTTGGGAATCTTATAGGATCTATAATCTATTTCTTCTTATCTACTAGTTTTGTTTGGTTTTTTTTAGGTATACCAAGTGCTTTTTTATTTCGAATTATCAATACTGGAGATAGCATCGTGGGTTATAAAGATGAATACAACATAAATATAGGTTATGCATCTGCTAAATTAGATGATTTTTCAAATTATCTGCCTACAAGAATTACTGCTTATTATATGTTATTAATTGGGAAGATTTACCAATTAGATATGATAAATGGATGGAAGATATTAAAGAGAGATAGGAATAACACAGAAAGTATTAATGCTGGTTGGACAATGAGTACAATGGCAGGACTTCTCAATGTTCAATTAGAAAAGAAAGATCATTACAAATTAGGCGATAAATCTCGGGAATTAGATCCAGAAGATATATTAATTACTTATACGGTAATAAGAACCACAATATTAATTTTCACACTATCTTTTATAATATGGATTATTTTAATGAGTCCAATATCAATTTTTATTATAAAATAGTTTTATTCAAAAAAAAGAAAAATAAAAAATACAATTAAATAACTAAGTCGAGAGAAATTTATCATGTTAACAGGTCTCAAATTCTGCTTCAATTTTCTCACAAGAATTCCAATAAAAGCAGAAATCGAGGGATATTCACAAGTAGCTAATAAAATATATTTATTCCCAATCGTAGGTTTCATTACAGGATTAATTGTTGGGTTTCTAGGATATATTCTTTCTTTGATTTTCCATCCTTTTTTAGTCTCAATTTTAACTGTTGCTCTTCTTATTTATATAACGGGTGCACATCATCTTGATGGGTTAATGGATTTTGGTGATGGCTTAATGACTTTTGGTTCTCCTCAAAAAAAGATTGATGCAATGCATGATGTAGCGATTGGAACAGGAGGATTCAGTTTAGCATTTGTTATTTTAATAGCAACAGTTTTTTCGATCGCCTCTTCTTTACAATTCATTTTCGCTGCATTAATTATCAGCGAAATCACTGCTAAATTCAGTATGGTTTTAATATGTTCTTATTCAAAATCAGCTAATACCCCAATGGCAACAGAATTCATTAAACTAAATAACTGGAAACGTTCTCTTTTCTCATTCTTTATTCTTGTCCCATTAATTTTTATTGGTTTATATCTTAATTTTTTTATCTATTATTTTTTGCCTAAGTTATTTTCACTTAAATTCATAAGAGTATTGTTTGGAAATCTTATAATAACTATTTTCTTATTAATTCCAATAATTATTTTATCCCTTATGATTGCTTTAGCTTCTATGTTATTCATAAGATATTTATCATATCAAAATTTTAAAGGAGTTACAGGTGATTGCATAGGGGCTCTTCACGAAATCACTAGATTAATTACTTTAATTGTCATCTTTCTTTTATTTAGCAACGTGAATTTATACAAAATACAATATTTACTTTTAAAATGAAGATACCTGCAATTCTATTAGCTGGAGGAAAAAACTCTCGGTTTGATTTTAGTAAGGTTAATTATGGAATAAATGAAAAATTGTTATTACCTTTAGGTAATAGATACATTATTGATTTTTCTATCAAAACCATACTTGATGCAACACAAATATCTCAGTTAACTATAGCTACTTCTCCAAATGCTAAAGCCACTCATAAATATTTAGTTAAAGAATATTCACACTTAACAATCATTAAAACAAAAGGCAACGGATATCTTCAAGATATACATTCAGTTGTAAAAAATTTCAATCTTGGAAAAGTTATAACAATAGTGGGAGATGCTCCATTTATAACATCTCAAATTCTAGATTCTGCAATAAAAACATATCTTAATTTAAAATACGAAGCCCTATCGATTATGATACCGGTTAAATTATTACATAATTATGGTTTTAATATATCTTCTCGACATATTTTTATAAAGAAAGGAGAAAAAGTAATCTCTACTGGTATCAACCTTTTAGATGGAAGAATTTTATTTAAAAAGGAATTGGATCAGATGAATATTGTGTCTGAAAACATTAATTTGATGTACAATATAAACACGATTGAAGATTATAATCGTGCGAAAGAATATTACAAAAAAATAGAGAAGAATTACTCTTTAAATGATAATGATTATTAAATTTTTGAGTATATCATTAGATGTCAATCATGCCAAAATTTTATTATAATTGAAGATCTTTCAGATCCATCTATAAAATGTTCTTGCGGAGAGAAAACTGAATTAGAAAATGAAACTATCTATATTAAATCGTTTGATATGATTCAGCATTGTATTAATTGTGGCTTTCCAAATAAATATAAAATAAAAGCACCATTTAAATTAAAATCTAAATGTCCAAATTGTCGATTTAGTCAAGTAGAATTTGGTTCCGAATTTTTTCTTGAATTATTCTTCTTTATAGGTTCTAAATATGTTAAAAATAACATATTTAATTTTGTTTGTATAGATAAACATGAAAATAACATTTCTTTTTTACTTTATTCTCAAGATATTTTAAATCATAATTGTACTAAACTATAATTTTACCACAAAAAGGGCAATATTCCATATTATCTCTGTCATCCAGTGGTGTAGAACATTCAGGACAAACTTTTTCTTTTTCATTTTTAATTTTTGAAGATTTTTTCATAGGTTTAAGAGATTCAGTACCATTTGGTACTCTTTTTACCTCCTTTATTAAATTTTGGTCAATTAAATATTTCTCTACTTTTCTAGCAGTTTCAATATTATACCCACAAGTTTTAAGTAAATCTAAAAGAGATGGTTCCTCTATTTTACGAATAGCTTTTGTGGCTTGTTCCATAACTAAATTATCATCAGAAAAATTATTTGGGGGAAGCTCATTAATCCAATTTTCATATGTCTCAATTTCAGAGATTGGGATATCAAAATCTCTTATCATTTCTTTTCTTGTAGGTAGTTTTCCGTAATTATTTTCATATTCAAGAATATTTATGATTTTCTGAGTAAATTGATTTAAAAATTTTTTATAACACTTTTGTCCATTAGATTAAAAAGTTTATCTTTAATAAGATAAGATATACCAGCGTATGTTAATGAAGGATAACGTGATTCATACAACCCGATTATTCCCTTTTCCGGAGATATTTTTCCTTCATATTCGGATAATAAATATGAATAAATTTTTTTCTTTCCTATATAATTCCCAGATAAACTTAAATGTTTTAAATTTTTTGTCTTTTATCAATTTTTCAAAATATTCTTCAATATTTGGTTTTTTGGGAAACCATTTATTTAAGCCTAATAATTTCTTCACTTTGTTTAAAAACCTATTATCCCCCCTCGTTGCGATTCTTTCTAAAAATGGAAATAATTCAACGGTTTCGTGTTGATCTCTACTAGTTCCTGATGAAATCCATAATAGAGGTTTTACTAACCCTAGTTCTGTTAATTTTTCTATATTTATGTCTTTTCCGTATATAGCATTATATTGAACACATAGGTATAGAAAAACTTTAGCTGGAGAATGTAAATATAATTTCAAAAAATTTTTAATACTTTTATCTGATTTTTTAATTTTTTTCACATAAAAATCTTGGAATGTTTTCACATATTTTTCTTTAGAAAGTTCGTTCTTTATGCTTTTTCTAAATTTGCCTATACTATATTTATTTTCCTTATACTCCAATATTTTATTAATTTCATTCTTTAATTTATCCATTATTAGTTCACACTCTGAATCAGAAAGATTATATGTTTCTGATAGATTCCGTTCGATATACCAATAATTAGCATCAATACCATATCCAGCAGTCATAGAGGTTGGATTTAAAGTCCATTGTAAAAAACTATCTAATATAAGAATATCATCCTCATATTTACTGATAATTCCTTTAATAATCTCTTCGGTCATTTTAATCTTAAGGTTTTTAATTAAAGTATAGAAATATTTGTTTTTATATTTCTGTCGTCACTTACGGCCGTGGTTATTTAATTATTAAATAATTATTTTGAAATGTTCTCCAATTTCTTACTATATAAAAAAGCACTTGTTATAATTATATAATCAAATAATTTCATAATACTTGGGGCTCTTTGGAATGCTCTTTATTAAAATATGCCTGCCATTTTTTATTGACTTTCATATCATAAGAGGGGGACTTACAAAATGATTTTAATTCAAGTATATGGGGCTCAAACAATAATTCAATTGATTTTTTATGAGCAAGGGCATATTCGAGATTCATTGCGGTTAAAAGATCGATATCATCTTCCTTATTGTAGATAAGAATGGTTTGCGCATTCAGTATTTCTTCCTCTATATAGTTTTTATTTGTTATGAGTGCCTGGGGAAGGTTCTGTAATCTCCTTAAAGGGAATATGTATAGAGGAGTTAATTGAATATCCTCCCTCATTGAGGGTATCAGCTAATATTGTTATTTCTTTATTAAATTTCCGTGAACTGCATAGAAAATATTTATCCATTTTAAGTCACTTTTTTTTGAAGCTTTCTCTTTCCTCTCAAATTATGGTAGGTCAAATTTTTCCAATTTATGTTTTGTCTCTCTTTGTAAATAATTTTTTTAATGAATGTATCAATCCTTTCTCTTTTGTATGCCGAACTTTCTTTTCAGTTCTTGAATTACTATTGTGCTCTCCCGTTTTTCTTTTTCGATGTAAAGCATAAGAACACACATTTCCACCAGATGATACGATACAATTTTTTACATCAATTTCATAGAAATATTTAGAATTCGTCTCATTAAGAAATCCGATCGTATAGGGAATGCATATTGATTTTCGGATGAGATCGCCCTTTGAAGAATTCGGCTCTCCTCCAATTGGACAAAAGCTTTCGTTATAATTGATTTTAATCTCAAATTCATTTTTATTGACTTCTTTGATTTCGGGAGAGGCGTTGAGTACTTCATAACTTCTGCGGAGCGCCGATTGGATATTGAATATGCCTTTTTCTTTATAAACAGTCGCTAATTTTGCCCCTAAACCAGATGAGATTGATTTTGGAAGATTTTCTCCTCCTATTTCTACTAATTCCGATATATATGCTTGAAAAAATTTCAACGCATCCCGCGTAGCCAATTAAATTCATCCCTTAATTTGAAATTCCAAAGTTTCTTACTGATAAATAATGATCATTTTTTGAGTTTTATATTCTCAGTTAAATATATAATTTCGTGATACTAACACGTAATTTTAATTTAATTTCTATATTTAAACATCAATATAATTTATTCAAATAGTGGGAACCGAAAATTCTAGGAGATTCGAATAGAGATTTTAAATATTTTTTAGCTAAATCGTGGAGTGGGAAAGAATTAATTGAGATAGAAAAAAAATGGAGAAAATGTGAAAAATGAAGAACCGTGATTCAGGGAATTCACATAAGTTAAATAAAAAGATGCTGGAACTATTGAAAACTCAAGATCAATTAAAAATGCCCGAAAGAAAGTATCGAACTATTATCGAATATATGGGGGAAGGATATTACGAAGTTGATTTAAAGGGGAATTATGTATATGTGAACGCTAAATTTTGCCAGATTATAGATTATTCAAAAAAAGAACTAATAGGAGCCAATTTTAGGTCATTTTTTGAAAAAAAAACCTGCGAAGAGATATATAAAAGATTCAATAAAGTCTTTAAAACAGGCACTCCATTGCCTCCATCAACAGAAGTTAAAGTGGTGTCAAATAAAAAGAAAATCTTATATTTTGAAGGCTTGGTTGATTTATTATATGACTCTAAAGGAAACAAGATCGGGTTTTTTGGTTTTGTAAGGGATGTAACAGATAGGGTAGAGACAGAGCGCAAGTTAAAAGAATCAGAGAAACGATATAAGAAGGCGTATAGTCGAGCAGAATTTTATCAAGATATTTTGGCACACGATATAAACAATATTCTCCATAGCGCGAATTTATCTTTGGAATTGATGGAAATTTCATTATCAGATAACGGAATGTTATTTGAGGAACTTCAAGAATTTATTTCTATTTTGAAACGACAAATTGAAAGCGGTTCCTCGTTAATTTCAAAAGTTCGACATCTTTCTAAGATTGAAAGACAAGAATTGTTGAAAAACCCTGTAGATCTTGAAGAATTAATAACAACCTCCATAGATAATATAATGAAACTATATCATAATCAAAATATCACAATTAACTATGATTCACTTGAAGAATCCCTTATAGTAGAGGCAGGAGATCTAATTGGGATAGCGTTTGAAAACCTTATGCGGAATGGAATCGAACACAATAAAAATACGCATAAAATTCTTACGATCGATGTTTCACGAGAACAGAAGGACAATCATTCAGAAATTTTAATTAATTTTATAGATAATGGAATTGGAATCCTCGATGATTTAAAATCCTTGATATTTAAACGCGGATTTAAAAATAATGGAGGGAAGGGAATAGGATTAACTTTGGTTCAGAAAATAATTGATAGCTATGGAGGGTCAATTGAAGTGAAAAACCGTATACCCGCAGATTATAGCAAGGGAAGTATATTTATTGTTCATTTATTGGAACATAGAGAGTAATGGGAATTAATTTTTTTGTGGGCCAATCTATCTATTGATCTGAAATCTTGTAAAAAGAGAGATTATAAGAATGAAATTTTATTATCATACCAGAAAAATAGAGTCCTACATTTTCCCTGGATGTTATATTTGCCTTCTAAATATAATCAAAATTTTGTCTTTTGTTGAAGTGTATTTTACACAAAACTTTCCCTTTTAACCAGATAGGATGGACTCTGTGATTCTCTCTCTTTCTTTAGTGATGAAAAGATTAAATTTAAAAAAATGATATTTAATAGGAAATAAATATAATTAGAGACAATTAATGAAGTTAAAAGGTCCTCGAATTAAAAATTTCTATTGGTCTCTTGAACTCCATTGATTTCCCTTTAATATCGAAACTTTTAAATGTGAATATAAGAAATAATAATCTGTATATAACAAAATTAAATCTTTAGCATTAGTAATGCCCTTTACACCATTTCATCTTGGTCCAGGTTTAGGTATTGGTGTTCCGCTTAGAAAATATATACATACAACGACCTTTATCTTGGCTAATATTCTCGTTGATATAGAATCCTTTATTGTACTCATTTTGAGATTGAATTATCCTTTACATGGTTACTTGCATACATTTTTGTTCGCATTCTTTTTAGGACTCCTATTGGGAGGAATAATGTTTATGCTTGAAAAGATTTTCAAACCATTTTTCACATTTTTCTTCTTAGAATCACCTAAGAAGGACTTAAATTTAAAAGCTTTCCTATTAGCTGGAATTTCTGGGACTCTCCTCCATGTTTTATTAGATTCTCCCCTCTATACAGAAATCTATCCCCTATTTCCATTAAAAATAAATCCTTTATATAACCCCTCACTCTCCATTGAAATATACGGTTTCTGTATATTAATGGGGCTATTTGGAATTTTATATTATAGTGTTTTGCTAGTCTATTCTTTTTATAAGAAATTCAAAAATGAAAAAGATAATATAACCTAATAGAAATCAATTTAAAATCCTGATTACCGATAAATTGGCTTTATTATTTTAGGATAAAGATCTTGATAAGGGAGAAAATGATTTGAAACATTCATCAAAGTTTTGAGAATTATAAGTATTAAAATGATCTTAGAAAATGTAGGGATGGTTGACAAGATCCCTATTGTTGAAAGAGATGAGAAAGATATTATAAAAGTTTTTGATTTAGAGATTAGTAGCTAAGTAGCTCACCATTTCTTCATTAATTTGATCTTTGCGCGGTTTATTGATGTTAGTTTAGAATTAACTCCCAATTTTTTGTTTATCGTACGCCTAATATTGATTTTAGAGATAATTACATTATACATTGGATTACTTTCCAGAGGAGTCACAAAATTTCTTTTTGATCTCAAAGAAATGGAAAAGGGAGAGATTTCTAAGGTAAATATTTAAAAATAATTTTTGGTACTTATATAATTGTAAGAATATATTAGAAAAAAATTGAATAAGGAATAAGTTAGTAAAGCTTTCGATCTATATTTATTCTATA
>Ga0102944_1001933_pt1 | contig 12861 bp, 11 predicted proteins | sample SalPonD_shore_MG_FD_78172 | JGI IMG/M metagenome (GOLD analysis project Ga0102944, IMG submission 78172) | Salt pond soil microbial communities from South San Francisco under conditions of wetland restoration - Salt Pond MetaG... | ecosystem: Environmental > Aquatic > Marine > Intertidal zone >...
CCGTGCTCCACAGGGCGCTCAGGGGCACCACGCCCCACACTACCAGGAGGGCGACGCCGATCACGGTGCGCGCCGCCCGGTCGATTCCGCCGACGTTGCAATTCATGGGGCGGGCCGGGCAAGCAGCGGCATGTCGCCACGGCGGACCATGTGCACGATCAGATCCCCGCGGCCCGGAATGCGTTTGTTGAGATCCTCCAGGCATTGCGACTTCTGGTGAGCCGCCGAGGCCAGCAGCACCTCCAGCTCCTCCAGGTCCACCTTCGGGCTGGTCAACTCTCCAGGCCGCGGATTCTCCAGGGCGCCCACCTTCCAGAACATGCGCGGATGCCACATCCGGTGCTGCACGTCGGGGTTGTTCATGAGCTCCACACAACGCTGATTCAATGTCTGCGCGTCCATATAGCCTCACCTCCGTCATGGTCGCGGTCGCACCATGGGCATGGGTTTGATTCACTTCAAATCTAGTTCAACAGGACGGACCTGCAACCCGCTCCCTCCGGTGGCGGCTGGAGGCGACCCCGCGGCGGCCAAACCCATGGTGGCGATGGCGTTTTCGATGCGGGCCGGTTCCGGGCGTGGGTTTACTGGAGCTGCCGGTCGAGCCAGGACCGCAGGGCGCCGGCGGAACCCTCGGCGGGCCCCGGGCGGCGCTCCGTCGGTCCCGCCGCCCCCTCGGAGTCAGCCAGGTCCTGCAACAGGGTTTCCACGGTCCGGGCCACGTCCAGGTCGGCCAGCGACGTGTCCAGCCACTGAGCCAGGAGTATGTCCTCCACGTCCTGATGGTCGCCGGCATACAGCGAGCGCTGTTCCCGGTCCAGGAGCAGCCAGTCCCGTGCCGGCTCCCGGGCGCTGCCCAGCCGGTAGCCCTGCACCGTCGCAGCCACCACCGGGTGGCGCAGAAAGGTCTGCCAGCCCTGTCCGTCGGTGCCGCAGAAGGTGATGCGTCCGTCGCTGTAGGCGAACTGGCCTTCATCCCGGAAGAACGCCACCAGCAGTGCGTCGCCGCGGTAGCCCAGGGCGCGCTCGAGCATCGGCGGCACCGGGGCGTCCAATCGATCGAGACATTCGGCGCTGATCACTGGCGGCTCCTTGCCGGCGGGGCGGCTTGTTCGCCACAAGGCGTCCCGTTGCGCGGACCCGGGCCGCCCTCTAAGGCAACGATAGCCCACCGGCCGGTCCCCGGCCATGGGCGCTTCGAGGCCTGCGCCGCGGCCAGGTCCCTGAGGGGGCCGAGACAGACCAATCCGCCGGCTGGACGCGGATTTACAGCGGGCTGACCGCGCTGGTGGCGGGGACCAGGCACCGGGAATTGCGGGCGTTCGAGGTGTCCGCCCATGGCCTGCCGGGCGGGAATATCGATGGCGCAGACGCGATGCGCGAGACCGGTTCAGTAGATCAACTCGTCGGGCTCGCCGGCCAGCTGTTCCCGCATCAGGGCCATCACCGTGTTGAGGGCGGTGCTGGCGTTCTCCACGAAACAGAAGACATGAGCGACAACGCAGACGGTGAATTCGGGCCCGCGCACCATCCAGGCATTGACGGGTGAGGCGCGAAGGTCCCCCGCGGCGGCCAGATCGATCATCTCCGCCTGCATGTGTACGGCCATGGTGGTGGCACGGCACATGATGGAGGCATTTTGCGCCTGCTCCTGGTCCAGGTTTCCTTCATAGGTGAACTGATCGCCGTGGTAGGCGTATTCACCGGCCGCGACGACGCCGGGTATCGCGCACAATCGGGACACCAGATGCATGGAAGGTCTCCTTTCGCTGCCCTGACGCGGCGCTCGGCCGCTCTGATAACACCATAGGCAAAGGGCGCCGGGGTTTCCACGGCCCTGAAGGCGCTCCGGCTCCACTGCATCGACGGATCGCCGCCGGAAGCCGGCGGTTTGATGGGTGGACGAAGCCCCGTGTAGACTGAGCCTTCAGCCCGTCATACCTCGAGGAGCCTCCATGACCGACCATTCATCTGTGCCCGATTCCGGCCATCTGTCGCCCCTGCTCAAGCAGTCCAGCGGCATCACCGTCAGTCATGGCGAAGGCGTTCATCTCTACGACCAGGAGGGTCGCCGGTATCTGGATTTCACCGCGGGGATCGGCGTCACCAGCACCGGTCACTGCCATCCGCGGGTGGTTGAAGCGGCCCGCGAGCAGGTGGGGCGGCTGATCCACGGCCAGTATGCCATCGTGCGCCACCCGCCGCTGCTGGAGCTCAGCGACCGTCTCAGCGCCCGCATGCCGGGTTCCCTGGACACTCTGTTCTACGCCAACGCGGGCACCGAGGCGGTGGAGGCGGCCCTGCGCCTGGCGCGCCAGGCCACCGGCAAGCCCAACATCATCGTGTTTCACGGCGGGTTTCACGGGCGCACCATGGGATCGCTGTCCATGACCAGCTCCAGCGTGGGCCTGCGGGCCGGTCTTCAGCCCATGATGGGCGGGGTGGTGGTGGCACCTTTTCCCAATACCTACCGCTACGGCTGGGACGAAGCCACCGCCGCCGAGTTCTGCCTGCGGGAACTGGATCATATCTTCCATACCCTCAGCAGCCCCCGGGAGACGGCGGCGATGCTGGTGGAGCCGGTGCAGGGGGAAGCCGGCTATGTTCCCGCCAATACCCCCTTCATGCAGGGGCTGCGCGAGCGCTGTGACCGTCACGGCCTGGTGCTGATCGTGGACGAGGTGCAGGCCGGCTACGGCCGCACCGGCCGGTTCTGGGGCCACGAGCACTTCGACGTGCAGCCGGACATCGTGGTGACCGCCAAGGGGCTCGCCAGCGGCTTTCCCCTGTCGGCCTTCGCCGCCCCCACCGAGCTCATGGCCAAGGGCTGGCCCGGCTCCCAGGGCGGCACCTACGGGGGCAACGCCGTGGCCTGCGCCGCCGCCCTGGCCACCCTGGACGTGATCGAGGAGGAAGGGCTGGTGGAGAATGCCGCGGCCCAGGGCGCGCACCTTCGGACCCGCCTGGAAGCCCTGCAGAAGGACCACGCCGGCATCGGCGACGTGCGGGGCAAGGGACTGATGATCGGCGCGGAGATGGTGGATGCCGACGGCAGGCCGGACGGCCCCCGGGCCGAGCGGCTGCTCAAGGAGTGCGAGCGCCGCGGGCTGCTGCTGATCCGCTGCGGCGCCTACGGCGGCCAGGTGGTGCGCTGGCTGCCCCCGCTCATCGTCCAGCGTGCCCAGGTCGACGAGGCGGTGGACATCTTCCAGCAGGCGCTCGAGGCCACCGGGTAGCGCCCAGGCCGGGTCCTCCCGGCAGGCGGTGTGGGGCGGGCAGGGAGGCCCGCCCGGTCTCAGGGCTCCAGGCTGACGAAGCGCAGCTCGGTCATTTCCTGCACCGTATAGGCAGGCCCTTCCCGGGTGTTGCCTGCATCGCGCACCCCGCCGTAGGGCTGCTGGTCGGCCCGGAACGTGGGCACCTCGTTGATCAGCACTCCGCCGAAGTCCAGCCGGCGCGCGGCCTGCAGGGCCTTGGACAGGTCCCGGGTGAACACGCCGGCGTGCAGGCCGAAGGCGCTGTCGTTGGCGCGCTCGATGGCCTCGTCGAAATCCTGGTAGGCGAAGACCGCCACCACCGGGCCGAAGGCTTCATGGGTGGCCAGGCGGCACACGTGGGGCACCTCGTCCACCACCGTGGGCACGAACACGCCGTCCCGGACCTGGTTGCCGGTGACCAGGCGCCCGCCGGCGTCCACCGCCTCCTGGACCCACTCGGCGATGCGCTCGTTCTCCCGGGGATGAATCAGGGGGCCCACCTGGGTGGCCGGGTCCTCCGGGTTGCCGACCACCAGGGACTCGGCGGCGTCCTTGAGCCGGCGGATCAGCTCCGGGTGCACATCCCGGTGCACCAGAATGCGCTGGACGGAGATGCAGCTCTGGCCCGCGTTGGCAAAGCCGGCCACCTTGAGCTTGTTCACGATGCGGTCCAGGTCCGCATCGGGCTCGATGATCAGCGGCGAGTTCGAGCCCAGCTCCAGGGACACCCGTTTGCGGGGCGCGCCGGCCGCGATGGCCCAGCCCACGGGGGCGCTGCCGGTAAAGGTGATCATCCGGGGAACCGGGTGGCTCACCAGGGGTTCGCCGGCTTCCTTGCCGCTGTCGGTGACCACCGAAATCCAGTCTTCCGGCAGGCCCGCTTCCACCAGCAGCTCCACCAGGGCGATGCCTGAAAGAGGTGTCTGGGGCGCGGGCTTGAGGACCACGGGGCAGCCGGCGGCGATGGCGGGCGCCAGCTTGTGGGCCACCAGGTTGAGCGGGAAATTGAACGGCGCGATGGCCCCCACCACCCCGATGGGAACGCGCAGGGCGAAGCCCAGCTTGCCCGCGCCCGCGGCCGTGGCCTGAAGCGGAATCATCTCGCCGCTCAGGCGGCGCGCCTCCACCGCCGAATAGATGAGGGTATCCACGCACCGGGCCACCTCGCCCCGGGCGGTGGCGATGGGCTTGCCCGATTCACGGGTGATGGTGAGCGCGAAATTCTCGGCCTGGTCCCGCAGCAGGCGGGCGGCGGTCTCCAGGACTTCGGCGCGGCGATGCTGGGGGAAATCATCCCGGGCCAGGGCGGCGGCGGCTGCGGTGCACGCACCGTCCACCTGTTCCGCGCCGCAGGCCGGCACCCGGGCGATCACTTCCCGGGTGTAGGGATTGACGACGTCCACCGACTGCGCCGTGGTCACCCGCGCGCCGGCAATGCGTACCGCTGTCTGCTCCATGATCTCCTCCGTTACGCCTTGAGCCGGGGCCGCCGGTCGGTGAGCGGACGGGCTGTCTGATAGGCGTGGGCGGCCCGCAGCACGAAGTCGTCCTGGTGGCGCGCTCCCACGATCTGCAGCCCGATGGGCAGGCCGGCTTCGGTGAACCCGCAGGGGACGGAAATGGCGGGCTGGCCGGTCATGTTGAACGGGTAGGTGAACGGTGTCCAGGTGTGCCAGCGCCGCTCGGGCCAGTTCTCGGGCACTTCCAGGCCCGCCGTGAACGCCGCAATGGGCAGGGTGGGGGTGAGCAGCAGATGGAAGCGCTCGTGGAACAGGCTGGTCCGCTCGATCAATGCGCCACGCTGGTTCATCGCCTCCATGTAGTCCAGCATGGAGAAGCCCGATGCCCACTCGGCCACCTCCACCAGCCCCGGGTCCATCCGGCTGCGGGTGGCGGCGTCGATATCCCGCAGGGCGTTGGCGGCGCCCCCGTAGAAAAGGCGTTCGAAGGCCTGGGTGGGATCGTCGAAGTCGGGACCCACTTCCTCCACCCGGGCCCCCAGGTCCTCGAAGGTGCGTGCCGCTTCCGCCACCGCCGAGGCGATTTCCGGATCCACGTCCACATAACCCAGGTCCGGGCTGTAGGCGATGTGCATGCCCGACACCCCGGCGCTCAGGGTGTCCAGATAATCGATGTTCTGGGGCGGCAGCGTGGGATCGCGGGGATCGCGTTCCACCAGCACGTTCATCAGCAGCGCGGCGTCTTCCACCGTCCAGGTCATGGGCCCGGGATGGGCCAGGCTGCCGAAGGCGCTGGCCGGCCACATGGGCACCCGCCCGTGGGTGGGCTTGAGGCCCACCACGCCGCAGAATCCGGCGGGTATGCGGATCGAGCCGCCTGCATCGGTGCCCAGAGCCAGGGGGCCCATGCCCAGGGCCACGGCCGCGCCGCTGCCGCCGCTGGAGCCCCCTGAGGTCTTGCGCGGATCCCAGGGGTTGCGGGTGACGCCGGCCAGGGGGCTGTCGGTCACGCCTTTCCAGCCGAGCTCGGGTGTGGTGGTCTTGCCCAGAGGCACGAAACCGTGGCGGCGCAGGGCTGCGATGGCCGGCGCATCGCTGTCCCAGGGTTGGTCGGGGTCCACCGTGCGGGAGCCCTTGAGATTGGTCCAGCCCCGGGTGAGGAAAACGTCCTTGATGGCGACCGGCACACCGTCCAGGTCCCCCAGGGGCTCCTGGCGGCGGTAACGCTCTTCGGCCTGGCGGGCCTCGGCCAGCGTGGTCTGCGGGTCCACCAGGCAATAGGCATTGACCGTGTCGTTGCCCTGTTCGATGCGTTCCAGACAGGCCTGGGCGGCTTCCACCGGCGACAGCTCGCGGCGGTGGAACAGCCGGACCAGCTCGGTGGCGGAAAGCTCGGCGATGTCCGAAGAAGCCGCGGGTGGCATGATGGTCACTCCTTTACCGGCACGTAGCCGCGTCGTTTGTCCACGATGTTCTGCAGGGGCTCGCCCCGGCGCCAGCGTTGAAAGTTGTCGATGAACTGGGCGCTCAGGGCTTCCCGCCAGCCGAGGAAGTCGCCGGCCATGTGAGCCGAGACGATGACCCCGGGGGTGTCCCACAACGGGTGATCGGCAGGCAGCGGCTCCTGTTCGAATACGTCCAGGGCCGCTCCGGCGATCGCCTCTGCGCGCAGCGCCTCCAGCAGATCGGCGGTCTTCACGATGGGCCCGCGGCCGATGTTGATGAACCGGGCCGAGGGCTTCATGCAGCCGAACGCCTCGCGGTCGAACAGTCCGCGGGTCTGGGGCGTCAACGGCGTGGCCACCACCACGTAGTCGGCCTCCGCCAGCAGCCCGGGCAGACTCTCCACTGCGTGTACCGCGCGGAAATCGGCGTCCTGTTCCCGGGCGTGTCGGGCGACCCCTGTAACCTGCATGCCGGCGGCGTTGAGCATACGGGCGATGGCCCGGCCGATGGAGCCCGCGCCCACCACCAGCACCTGGCGGCCTTCTATCCGCTCGGTGTCGCGATGCTTCCAGTGATGCGCCCGCTGCAGGTCCAGCGTATGGGGCAGGTCCTTGGCATAGGCCAGGATCAGCCCGAGCACGTATTCGGCAATGGGCCGGTCGAAGATGCCGCGGGCGTTGGTGACCGGCACGTCGCTGTCCACCAGCTCCGGGAACAGGATGGCGTCCACCCCCGCGCTGGTGGCGTGCACCCACTGCACCTTCGCGGCCCCGGCCCATGCGTCGCGCACGATGGTGGTGCGAAAATCCGTGACCATCAGGATATCCGCCTCACCGATCGCGCCACGCAGCGCCTCCGCATCGGTGGTATGCACGATCCGGGCCTGATCCGCGATCGGCTCCAGGCCCGGCGGCGGGCCGTCCTCGGGCGTGGAGACGGTGACGATCACAGGCTGTGCGTCCCGGGAGGATTTCATCGTCATGAGTCGCGGGTGAACTGAGGCAACGGGCAGGCCCGGATCGACGGTAACGGTCCACGGCGTGTGCGTCAACCGCGAGAGCGCTTGACCGGCGTTGCGCCGCCGGCCTACGCTGACCCGAACTTGGGGAGGTGTGTGCATGGCGCAATCGTCGGAGCTCCGGGATCAGCAGGATCCTTTCGATACCCAGCAGCCCATGTGGAATCCGGCGCTGCGGGCGCTGCCCATACCGGGCATCCGCCAGATGGTGAACATGGCGGCGAGCATGGACGGTGTCATCCACCTGTCCATCGGCCAGCCCAACTTTCCGACTCCCCCCCACATCATCGACGCCCATATTGACGCCCTGCGCGCCGGACAGACCGGCTACACCATGGATGCGGGCCTGCCCGAGCTGCTGACGGCGCTCAAGGACTACTACAGCGCCCGCTACGGGCGCCCGCTGGCGGAAGAGAATATCCTGGTCACCACCGGCGCGACCGAGGCGATCTATCTGGCCCTCAGCGCCACGGCCGCGCCGGGGCGCCAGTTCCTGGTGCCCGATCCGTGTTTTCCACTTTACGCGCCGTTGATCCGCATGCACGGCGGCGAGGTCAAGGCCATCCCCACCCGGGCCGAGCACGGCCATCAGCTCGACCCTCAGCAGGTGATCGACAGCATCGGCATGCGCACTTTCGCAATCGTGCTGAACTCGCCGAGCAATCCCACGGGGACCGTCTATCCCCGGGAGACGGTGGAGGCCATCGTCCAGGAGGCGGCCTACCGGGGGGTGAAGGTGATCAGCGACGAGGTCTACGATCATCTGGTGCTGGACGATCTCGAATACCCCAGCGTGATGAACTGGACTGCGGATCTGGACCATGTCATGGCCGTCAGCAGCTTCTCCAAGACCTTCAGCATGCCGGGCCTGCGCATCGGGTGGATTATTTCCAGCCAGGGCGTCATCAAGATGCTGCGCCGCTATCACATCTTCACCACCACGGTGGCGAACACCCCGGCCCAGTGGGCGGGGGTGGCGGCTCTGACCGGGGACCGCAGCTGCCTGCAGGGAATGGTCGAGGAGTATCAGCGCCGCCGCGACCGCATCGTGCAGCTGGTGGGAGAGACGCCCTACCTGACCGGGTACTGGCCCCAGGGCGGCTTCTACATCTTCCCGTCCCTGCCGCCCAACACCGACGGCACCAGCGTCGCCATCCGCCTGCTGGAGGAGACCGGCGTGTGTACCGTCCCCGGGACCACTTTCGGCGATTCCTGCCCCAATGGCCTGCGCATCAGTTATTCCACGTCCATGGAGCAGATCGAAGAGGCGTTCGAGCGGATGATTCCCTGGTTCGCCAAGCAGCGCTTCTGAAGGCGGGTGCGCTGCTGCGGGACATGCCCGGGCCGGGCGGCGCTTGAGGCACAGTGCATGGGGCCGCGCGTCGACCCCGTCGACGTCAATGCGCGCTAGACCTTCGCGCAGAGCAGGGCGGCCGTTTCCGTGAATTGAAGCCCCGCCTCGCCGATCACCTCGTCCATATCGAAGTCCGTCGCGTCCAGTCCGGTCGCCCGCCATGCGGCTTCCGCGCCGCTGGACCCCGCGGCCGGCTCCTCGCAGAAAGCGCCGATCTCGGAATGGTTGGCGAATACATCCCCCAGATGAACCAGCGCGGCTTCCAGGGTGACTTCCTCCAGCGCGCCGGGGTCATGGTGGAAGGTCACGGCCGTGCGCAGCGCCGCGGGCAGCTGCCACAGCTCCAGCAGATGGCCGCCGATGTCCGCGTGGGTGAATCCCAGGATCTCGCGTTCGAGCCCGTGGAGGCGCTCCTCGTCGCCGTCGGCCTGCACAAGCATCTCGCGGGCCTGTTCCGGTGCCTTGTGGTAGAGAACCAGGCTCCCGATATCGTGAAGCAGGCCGGCTACGAACAGCCGTTCCGGATGGAGCACGCGCACCCTGCGGGCCAGAGAACGGGCGATGAGGCCGGTGTAGATGCTGTGGCGCCAGAAGGTGTCCATGTTCACGAGCCCGGCGGGAATGCGGCTGAACATCTGCACCGCCGAGACTGCCAGCACCAGGCGGTAGAGCTCCCGGATGCCGACCACTGCAACGGCGCGGGAGACCGTGTCGATGCGTGAGGGAAAGCTGTAGAACGAGCTGTTGACCATCCGCAGCAGCCGGGCCGTGAGGCTCGGATCCTGGGTGATCACCCCGCCGATGTCGGCGGCCGACGCATCGAGGTCCTCGGTCAGCTCCAGCAGCCGCACGCAGATATCCGGCGGCGACACCAGGCTGGAGACCGAGCGCACCCATTGGCGTGCGGGTTCCGAGGCCCCGGCGGGCCCCTTTCCGGTGTTGTTCTCAGCGCGGCTCATGGCGGACTGGCTCGGACCTCTGCCGGTCAGGCTTTATCGTAACTATACGGAAGGCGTCGACAAATTTTGAGCGAAGGGTCACAAAACGGGCCATGGGCCTGTGCTATCACTGAAAGCCATCCGGGGTAGCGGCCGAAACTACCCCCGTAGAGGACGCCAGCCGGGAGAGTGGTCCGCAATGAATATCATCCAGATGGACGATTATGGGAAGTCCCGCAAGGGGCCTGGCGAGTCGACGCGCCTGCTGAGGGAATGCCGCAGTCGCTCCATGAAGCGCCTGACCGCATCGGTGCGATCCATGCTCGACAAGGTCGACGATGCCCTGTTCGACCTGGCGGAGAAGGCGGAGAGCAACGCGGTCCAGAGCCTGTATTTCGATGCCATGCGGGAGGTGCGGCTCAAGCGCCAGGCCATCGAGGAAGCCTTCCGAAGCACCTTCGGCGAGGGCTTTGATCACGCCATGGACGGGCGCGCGCAGAACAATGCGGCGCCCGAGGCCGATTCCGAGCTCGGCCTGAGCCTGGTGGAGACGGACGAACTGGAGGAATCCCTTGCCGTGACCAACATGGTCGGCAAGGTCAAGTCCACGTGCAAGGAGCAGCTGGGACACCTGGACACGCGGGTGGGCGTGCTCCTGGACGACCCCGAGCTCAAGTCCCACAGCAACCCGGTGGGCCCGGAAGTGGTATGCAATGCCTTTGCCGAGGCATGCAACGTCATCGAGTCGGGGGTGAAGGTCAAGCTCATCATTCTCAAACTGTTCGACCGCTACGTGTTGTGTGACCTGCCGGCGGTGTACCAGGAGCTCAACCAGTTTCTGATCGAGAACGGCGTTCTGCCCAAGATCCGGGTGGCCGTCAAGAAACGCCCGGGCGCGGCGGCACCGGGGCCCGCCTATGGCGCCGGCACCTCCGACAGCGCCTGGGACGGTGAGGATGAGGCCGGCCAGGACGTGTTCGGCACCATGCAGCAGCTGTGGACGCAGGGCCCCGGCGGCGGCGCCTCGGGCGTGAGTGGCTATGGTGGTGCGCCTGGCGCCGGTGCAGCCGGGAGTGTCCAGGGCGGGGGCGGCTACGGCGGCGGCATTCCGGCCGCGCTCACCGGCCTGACGCTGCTCCAGCAGGGCTATCCCGGTGCAGTGGGCGGCGGGCTTCCCGTCGATGGCGCAGTGGTGGCATCGGGTACCACCAACGTGGTGCGCCAGCTGAAAGGCGCCTCCCTGGGCGAGGAAGCCGGCCCGGTGGATGACATGACCATCGATATCGTGGCCATGTTGTTCGACTATATCCTGGATGACAAGGACATCCCGGGCGCGATGAAGGCGCTGATCGGGCGCCTGCAGATCCCCGTCCTGAAAGTGGTCCTGATTGACAAGAGCTTTTTCGCCCGCAAGGGCCACCCGGCGCGCCGACTGGTCAACCGACTGGCGGAGGCGGCGCTGGGCTGGGACGGCGGCGAGGGCGACGACGATCCCCTGTACCGCAAGATGAGCACCGTGGTTCAGCGGGTGCTCGACGAATTCGAGGACGACATCGAGCTGTTCGCGGAACTGCTGGCGGATTTCGAGCAGTTCGTGGCCCAGGAGGCGGAGCAGGCCGACGAACAGGTCAGCCGTGCCATCGAAGGTCGCGAGCGCCTCGGCCACGCCAAGGAGATGGCCCAGGAGGAGATCGACCAGCGCACTGAATCCGACGAGGTCCGGGGTGTGGTGAAGACCTTTCTCACCACCCACTGGAACAGCCTGCTGTTCGTGCTGTGCGCCCGGGAAGGCGCCGACAGCGAGGCCTATCGCGGCGCCATCGAGACCATGGACGACTTGATCTGGAGCATTGCGCCCAAGCATTCGGCGGCCGACCGCAAACGCCTGGTGAGCCTGCTGCCCAGCCTGTTGAGGCGGTTGAAGGAGGGCATGGGTCTGATCTCCGTTGCGCCCGAGGTGCGTGAGCGCTTCCTGGCCGTTCTGGCCGAGTACCATGCGGCTGCGGTCAACGTGGGCCGCAGTGCCGGTCAGGGCGGTGCGCTCGGCGGTGACGACGTCGCCGACGCGGTGGAGGCGGCGGCACGGGATGGCTCTGCAGCGGGCGACGATGGGGCGATCGCCGGTGAGGAGGCCGCCGGGGAGAAGCTGGAGCAGGGCTTCAATGCGGACGCCATCCGGGAGCTTCTGGCCGATACCGGGCTCGATGTCGAGGAAATCACGCTCAGCGAGGAGCCCGAGTCCCTGGCGGAGGCGGAAAACGACGACGACTTCATGGACCAGGCCCGGAATCTGCCTGTGGGCAGCTGGCTGGAGTACGTGGAGGAGGACGGCTCGACGCTGCGGGCCCGGCTGACCTGGATCAGCCGTGTGACCGGAACCTATCTGTTCACCAACCGCAAGGGCCTGAAGGCCAGGGACATGACCGTCCACGGTCTGGCGGCGGCGTTGCGCCGCGGCAGTGCCACGGTGCTTGAAGACGTGCCTCTGCTGGATCGGGCAGTAGGCAATCTGATGGAAGGACTGCGCAAGAGCGCTGCGGGCTGATTGTCAATGCAGGGCGTTCAGGTACCGGGGAGGGCGCACACCGCGCCCCTCGAGCATGGTTGCCGGCTCCCCCCCGTCGCCGGCAACATGCGCTGGACCGTTCAGCTCTTGGGCGTGAAGGCGATGCAATAGCCCTTGGGGCTGATCTTGCCGGCCACCACCTTGCAGGTGCCCATGGCTGAGGCGGAAGCCCCGGGGATGAACTGCACGCACTTGCTGCAGTCCTGACCGTTCTTGGGGTGGTCCTGATACATCATGGCGGCCTTGGAAGCCTTGGCCGCCTGGGCCTCCCGGCTCACCAGCAGCGCAGGTCCCGCGGCCACACCCGCGAGCAGGGCGGCGCCCTTGAGCACGGACCGGCGCGTTACCTTCTTATCCTCGAAATCAGCCATTACTAACCTCCGCATGTTAGAGGGATGTGTTGAAAGTCGACACACCCGCGAACCATAAAGTTCGGGGCTGGTGACGCTTCCCGGAGGAAGCCCGTGGACACGGCCTCGTGCGAGGCGCGCACCGGCCCCGCTTTCGCCGCGGCCCGAAGGATAGACCATGCCGGCAGCCAAGCCAACGCCTGGCTTGACGAAGAATTGACCCGGGGCGAAGCCCTGCCCGGGCTCACACCTCCCAGTCGACGATCACGCCTGCGGCGGCCTGCGCCTGCACGAAGGCGGGAATGTCCAGCCCCGCGTCGACTTCCAGGGCCCGCTCACAGGCGACGGCGAATCCCTGTCCTTCGTGGACCGCCGCCAGAAGCGCAAACGGACCCGGCGTCAGCTCCGTGATTTCCACCTTGAGCCGGGGGCGGGCCACCAGCAGCCGGGCTGCGCCTTCGTCCAGGCTGAC
>Ga0102944_1001934_pt1 | contig 12857 bp, 11 predicted proteins | sample SalPonD_shore_MG_FD_78172 | JGI IMG/M metagenome (GOLD analysis project Ga0102944, IMG submission 78172) | Salt pond soil microbial communities from South San Francisco under conditions of wetland restoration - Salt Pond MetaG... | ecosystem: Environmental > Aquatic > Marine > Intertidal zone >...
AAAGTATTCAGTTTTATCCTGTCAATCCTGTCAGAAAACCAAATGGCGGGAACGTGTGGGAATCGAACCCACCATCCCGACGAGGTCGGGATCATCGGTTTTGAAGACCGAGGGCGCCACCAGGCTACCAGCCGCTCCCGTAAATGTCAAAGAAAGGTGGTGCGACCCTCCGGGGTGTTACTCCTGCGTTTCCACGATGAAGAAGGGCAGGGCCAGTTGCTGCCGGATGTCCTCTCCCACCCGTTCCGCCTGGCTGCGGGTATCGTAGTCCCCGATCCAGACCAGGAAGAGCTGGGTGCCGTTGCGGCTCCGCTTGAGGACCCGGACGGGGTAGTTGTGATCCTGAAAGATCTCCTTGCCGGCATTGGCGTTTTCCAGGGTGGAGAACGCGCCCACCTGGAGTGCGTACTTCAGCGGGCCGCCGGCATCGGTATCGGCGGGGGCCGGAGCCGTAGCGACGTCGGAGTCGTCGGCGTGAAAATAGGGATTGTCCTGCGAGAGGTCCACCGGCTCCGGGGGGGCCACGTTTTCCGGCGGGGTGTTGCCGCCGGGGACGGAGGCCAGCTGCTGCGGTCCCGGGGCGATGGTGATATTCGGATACTCCCGCTGCAGGACCCGGGCCATGATCCGGCTGGAGTCGGTCTTGCCGGCGGCGGCCAGACTGTTCACCAGCAGGTTGGCGGCCTGTTCCATGTAGGGCGACCGGGGGTAGTGCATGGGGATCTTCTGGAGGTATTTCTCCGCGGAGAGGTACAGCCCCTTGGCAAACAGGTATTCCCCCACCTTGATGAGAGCGTCGTCCCGGTACGGGGTGTAGCGGGGCTGGTCCGCAATGCTTTTGAAGATCTGAAAGGCCTTGTCCCCGTCGGTTTCCAGCATACCCTGGAGGAACCGGACGGCGGGGTCGGTCGGCCGGCGCTGCAGGAGGCCGGGCAAAGCGGCCTGTGCCTGGTCGGTCTCGCCCCGGCGCACATCCTGGAGGTATTTCTCCACGCTCTGCCCGGACAGGGAACCGGCCGCGAGGAACACGGCGCTTATCAGAACCACCCACCGCTGCACGGTGCGTCGCATTCGCGGGGATCTCTTTGGCCGGATGCGCATTTACTCCACCTTGAAGATATCGTTGGCCCGGACGGATTGCTGCCGGGACAGTTCCTTCAGCACGGTGTCCAGCTGCTTTTCCACCTGGTCGTTCTGGCTCTTGGTGTTATAATTCTTCGCCAGCAGGAGCCGGGCCCGCAGGGAGCCGGGTTCCTTGTCCACGGCCTCTTCCAGGGACCGGATGGCGGCCTGCACGTCCCCCTTCTTCTCGTAGAAACCGGCCAGCCCCTCCGCGGCTTCGATATTTTCGGGATGCTTTTTCAGCAGCCGGGTATAAAACTGCTCGATTTCGTTGAAGTTGCCCAGCTCGAACAGCCGCTGTTCCATCTTTTCGGACACCAGGTAGAGGAGGTCGGGACAGGCCTCGCCGAAGGCTTCCCATTGCTCCACCGCCTCTTCGATCCGGCCTTCCTTGTCGTAGGAGACACCCAGGTAATAGAGGGCGGCGCAGCAACCGGGGTCCACTTTCAGGGCGCGGCGATACCGGATCCGGGCTTCCCGGCCTTCCCCTTGTTCCTGCAATTTCCGTCCTTCCTGGACCTTGTACAATGCCAGCTCGCGGACATCCTCCTTGCCGTCGTATTTCTGAATGTCCATCAGGATCTCGCCGGCCGCTTCCCAGCGATGCTGCTGCTTGTAAATGTCCAGCTTGGCCTGGAGGGCCTTGATGCTTTTCTTGTTGATCTCCAGCATCCGGTCGGCGTATTGGAGGGCTTTTTCGGTATCGTTCAGGGCCAGGTGGTCCCGGAGCAGGCTGTACCGGATGTCCAGCTGCTGCCCGGGGTAGAGGTTGCGGCGCACGGTGAGGGTCTGGTGGACCTTGAGGGCCTGCCGGGGATTGCCCCGCTCCCGGAAGATGTCGCCCAGCTTGATGTAGGCGTCCACGTACCCGGTGTCCCGCTTCACCACCGCCTTTAATTTTTCCCCGGCGGCCTGGAGCTCCCCCTCCAGGAGCAGGCGCAGCCCTTCGCTGTACAGGGAATCGACGGTTCGCTTGGTGCCCGACGGCCGGAGGGCGAAATAGAGGATGAGGGAGAGGACCCCCACGGCGGCCAGTACAATGATGATGGTGATGGTATTCATGTTACCTCGAATGGCAAGAGTGGATGACCTGCACTTATTCGGTGGAATCCGGCGCCGGTTCCTGCTGCGGCGGCAGCGCTTTTTCCGGGGCCGGTTCCGGTTCGGGTTCCTCCTCGATGGCGACGTTGCGCAGTTCGTTCAGTTCCTGCCGCAGTTTCCGGTTCTCCCGCTCGAATCGCCGGGCGTCGGACCGGGCGTTGAGCACCTGGAACACCGGGATAATAAATCCCACCAGGATGCCCACCAGGAAAGTGGCCAGAATCACGTGCACCAGGTTCACGTTGTGCAGGGTGACGGAAAAGATCTGCAGCGTCTGGATGGTCTGGTCCACGTTGAGGGCCAGGAACCACAGCAGAATGCCCATCAGGACGATCGTGACGAAAATCTTAATTAATCCCATAATTTCTCCAGTTTACGTCTCACGGACGTGTTCGCCAAACAAGGTGACTCCGTGGGCGTCCGCGATCCGGAGCGATACCACATCTCTGGGCAGCTCTCCGTTTTTATCGAACACGACGACGCGATTTTCATCGGTCCGCCCCATCCATTGTTGGTCTGATTTTTTACTGTCTTTTTCCACCAGGACCGCCGCAGTGGAGCCGATGAGCCGCCGGTTATTTTCCAGGGTGATGGTGTTCTGGAGATCGATGACTTCCTGCAGCCGCCGGGATTTCTCCTCTTCGGGCACCGAGTCCGGGAATTCGACCGCCTTGGTGTAGGGCCGGGGCGAATACTTGAACATGAAGGCGTTGTCGTACCGGACCTCCTCCATCAGGGAGAGGGTTTCCCGGAACTGGGCCCCGGTCTCGCCGGGGAAGCCCACGATCAGGTCGGTGGTGAGGCCGCACTCCGGCAGGTAGGTGCGAATTTTGTCCACCAGCCGGAGGTATTCGTCCCGGGTGTAGGTGCGGTTCATGCGGCGCAGCACCTCGGTGGAGCCGGCCTGGACCGGCAGATGGATATGGTTGCAGATCCGGGGGGTGTCCCGCATGACCTGTAGCAGAGAATCATCCACGTCCCGGGGATGCGGCGAGGTGTATCGGATGCGCTTGACGCCCTCCACGGCGGCCACCGCCTGCAGGAGGTCGGGAAACCGGTACCGGTCGTGCCGGTAGGAATTCACGTTCTGGCCCAGCAGGGTGATCTCCACGAACCCCTGGTCCGTGACCCGCCGGACTTCCTCGGTGATGCTCTCCACAGGCCGGCTGCGCTCCCGCCCCCGGGTGAAGGGGACGATGCAGAAGGTGCAGAACTTATCGCAGCCCCGGGAGATGGCGATCCAGGCGTTGATGCCCTCCTGCCGGGAGGGAAACATGCCGTCGTAGACCTCGTGGCGGCTCAGGCGGGTGTTGATAAACGTCTCTTCATCCCGGTGATACTGATCCAGCAGACCGGACAGGTTCCGGTAGGTATCGGGCCCCAGCACGAAATCCACGCAGGGCTGTTCCGTGAGGATCTTGTCCTTGAGGTTCTGGGCCATGCAGCCCAGCACGCCGATCACGGTGTCCGAGGCGGCGTCCTTGCGGGTTTTAAACTGGCCGAGCCGGGCGAGCACCCGCTGTTCGGCGCCTTCCCGGATGGCGCAGGTGTTCACGAAGATGGCGTCGGCCTCCTCGTAACTCTCCGCCGGCTGGTAATCCTTCTCTTCCAGGATCCCGGCCACCAGCTCGGAATCGTATACATTCATCTGGCAGCCGTACGTTTCTATATAATATTTTCTTTTTCGCATGATGGAACGGCTTAAACACCCCTTATTTCTTCACTTATGACGAGGTTAAAATATTCCGCACCCGAATATATGTCAAGCGTTTTGTCCCGGCCCGGATCATCCGGAACGCCAAACGGAAGCGCACCCGGACAAGGGGTAGAACCGGGAACCCCCGGGGATTGTTCCGCCGCAATATCTCTGGGAAATTCCGGCGCCATCGCTCCCGCCGCTGCCCTGGCCGGTGGCTCGGGATGCCGGCCTGTCCGGGGGAACCAGGCGGAACGAAAAAAGCCCCGGGGGAGCTCCCCGGGGCCGGACGTTCAATAACGGTTCATAGCGGGCGAACTACTCCAGGTATCCGCTGAAAAAATAGTTCAACGGATTCTGGGGCATATCATCCACGTGGACTTCGTAGTGGAGGTGGGAGGCGGTGGACCGGCCGGTATTGCCGACCTCGGCGATCTTCTGTCCCCGGGTCACCTGGTCTCCGGCCCGGACGTCCATCACGGAGAGGTGGCCGTAGAGCGTCTCGTAGCCGTACCCGTGGTCGATGGCGATCACCAGGCCGAACCCGCCCCGGCGCTTGGCATACAGCACCTGGCCGTCCGCCGTGGCATACACCGGGATCCCCTTGCGGGAGGCGATATCCTGGCCGTAGTGGAACCGGTTCTCGTGATTGAACGGGTCCCGCCGCCAGCCGAACCCATCGGTAAAGTAGCCGTTGTGCACCGGAATGATGGAGGGCGTGGCTTCGATCTCGGCGCTGTTATTCTTAAAGGCGGTATAGAGTTTCTCGTAACTCAGCCGCTCCAGCTTGACCATCCGGGCCACCCGGTCGATATCGAACAGGAGGCTCGAGACCCGGGTGTCGCCCGACGGTATCAGGAAATCCAGTTCCGAGGTTTTATCGTACCGCCGGCCCCCGATCCCCAGCTGCATGATATCCTTATCCATCTGGGGCAGATCGGCGTAGGTCCGGATGGCCGCATCCTGGGATTGCAGGCCGGTGAGATTTACTTCCAGGGTATCGATGCGGGTCTGGAGCCGGTGCAACAAGCTGACCAGGCGGGTGTTATTCTCTTTAACGTGTTTGAGTTTCACCTGGTACATGGTATTGGTAACCGTATCCAGGGTGAGGTAGAGCAGACCGGCGCCCAGAAACAGGCACGCCACCACAATCAACAATAGCCGGCGTTTCGTGAAAGAAACTTCTTTGATCTCGGAATCTTCTTGCAGAATAAGGAGCTTCACGCTGACCCGCCTTTGGTGTTTACTTCTTTTTTATCGGATAGAATCTCAGCTTCACCAGTCCCGGGATGAAGTGGTTCCCGGCCTCCGCCTGATGTTGTGATGTTGAAAATCGAGTATTTTCGGCAATATAATGAAAAAATCTGCTACTCCCCAAGATATTTTTTTAAAAATTTAGTCCGGCTGGCGTGCCGCAGCTTGCGCAGCGCCTTCTCTTTGATCTGGCGGATACGTTCCCGGGTGAGGTTATATTCCTGGCCGATTTGTTCCAGGGTTTTGGGCTGGTCGGTCGCGATGCCGAAGTAGAGCCGGATAATCTCGGCTTCCCGTTTGTCCAGAGAAGAGAGGGCCCGCTCGATCTCATGGTGCAGCGATTCCTCTTTCAGTTCGTCTTCCGGGTTAACGCCGTCCTCTTCCGGCAGGATCTCCAGGAGGCTGGAGTCGTCGTTTTCCCCCCGGGGGACGTCTACCGAGATCTCGCGGCCCGCCGCCATCATGGTCTCCTCGATTTCGGACTTGGTCAGTTCCATGGCCTCGGCGATCTCTTGGGTGGTGGGCTCCCGGTCGAACTCCTTCTCCAGTTCCTGGTAGATCTTGTGCATCTTGGTGAGGGCGTCCACCTTGTTCAGGGGGAGGCGCACCAGCCGGGATTGCTGGGAAATCGCCTGGAGAATGGACTGACGGATCCACCAGACGGCGTAGGAGATGAACTTGAACCCCCGGGTCTCGTCGAACCGCTTGGCCGCCTTGATGAGGCCGATGTTGCCCTCGCTGATGAGGTCCTCCAGGGAGAGCCCGTGGTTCTGGTATTTCTTGGCCACGCTGACCACGAACCGCAGGTTCGACCGCAGCAGCTTGTCCAGGGCCTCCTGGTCGTCCTGCCGGGCCCGCACGGTGAGTTCGATCTCCTCCTTGGGCGCCAGTAGTTGTTCTTTGCTGATTTCCTCGAAATACTGGTCCAACACTCTGCTGGAGTATCCATCCTTTGACTTACGCATAGCCATCCTTTTAGGGTTATTCTAAACGGATCATGCCTTGATCGGATATGTTCAGGGTGCTGGTGGAATCAAACCGAGCCGAGTAGCGGCGCACGTCGTCCAAAAACGATTGCGCCCGGGCGCCGGAGAGGAGATGCGGTTGGAATCGCACTTCGACGTTATCGACGTTCAAGGGGTAAATCCTGGCCGAATAGATGGTATCCGGGCCAATCTTCACCTCCAGCAGCCCGCTGCGAGTAGCCGCCGGGCTGTACGATCCGAAGCACAAATTCCCCAGGGAGTAGGCAATGAGCCGGTGTTTGTACGTCTCCAGCCCTTGCCAGACATGGGGATGGTGTCCGAGGACCAGGTCGGCCCCCGCATCGATCGCCCGATGGCTGAATTCCTGTTGATACTGCTTGGTGCTGTCACTCCCCTCGGCGCCCCAGTGAAAGGAGACCACCGTAAAATCCACCCGGGAGTCCAGTTCCCGGATCCGGGGCACGAAATCCCGGGGAAAGGGATAGGCGGTGCCGGGGGTGGAATCCGTGGCCCAAAACTCCTCCGGGAAGGTCATGGAATAGGCCAGAAAGCCCACGGTAATCGCTTTGTGCACGATGACCGGCGTGGCGGCCACATCCCGGTTCGCGCCGTATCCCACCGGCAGGATCCCCATGGCTTTGAGGTAGTCCACGGTGGAATCGGCCAGCTGGGGGCCATAATCCAGGAGATGGTTATTCGCCAGTCCCATGACGTCAAATTCGCCCCTTTGCAGTGCCTGCCGGTAGGCCGGGGGTAATACGAAATTATAGGTTTTATCGAACCGCAGCGTTTCGTCCGGGGTCCCGATGGGGGCCTCCAGATTGGCGAACCGGATATCGGCTTCCGAGAGCAGTGAACCGAGCCGTTTGAACGGATACCCGGTACCCTCGTGATCCATGTACTGCCGGATCCAGCGGGAGAGCATGACATCTCCCCCGGCCAGCAGGGTGACGGTCGTGCCAGCCGGTGTATCCGCGGTCCGTCCGGTCTGCCGGAACAGGACCGGCCCCAGAAGAAGAACGGCGAGTAAGAGAACAGTGTTACGCTTCGGGATTCTCCTCAACCTTGTCTTCCTGTTCGTCCGCCGGGGTGTCCCCGGATTCCCCGGAGGCGTCGGCCGGTGCACCTTCGGCTTTCGTCTCCGGCTGCTCCCGGGACAGGGTTTTCAGCTTCTCTTCAAGGGTCACTTTTTTCTTTTCCAGGGTCGCAATCTTCTCAAACAGCGTCGCGGCTTCCGCGTCTTCCGAAAGCCCTTCCAGGTTATTTTCGACATGGAGCTGGTACGCTTTACCCCCCAGCTTGGAGAAGAGATGATCGATCTCCCGGTTGACCTGCAAGACATCGAGTTTGATTTTCCCGGTCCGCGTCAGTTCTTCCGCCTTATCCGCGGCCGCTTTGGAAAACACTTTGCCTTTTTCAGCAGCGAGATTGCCCAGATCTTGTAAGCTTTTTCTCACATCATCCCATAATTTGTTCGCCATAATATCCTCCCTTTCCTTTCACTCACTTCTGGTAACGTCTGCATTTGGGCGCCGGAAGCGGCTCTGACCCGGCCATGCATGCCCGGGCGGCGCTCCCGGTCCGTTGTAGTAAAATATTAAAGTTTTCTTATTAAGTTACAAGTGGTATTAGTGCGTGCACGCCCTTCTTCGGGGGCCGGTGCTCACGGAGTGACAGCGGGCACACACCGACCGCATCGCGGCCGGACCGGATCTGCCGGTCCGCTCACTCCGCCGATCCCAGCTTTTCCGCCAGGATCTCGTTCACCTTTTGCGGATTGGCCTTTCCCCGGGTGGCCCGCATCACCTGGCCCATGAAGAACTTGGCCAGCTGGGGGTTGCCGTTTTTATATTTTTCGTACTCGTCGGGATTTTCCTCGATCACCTGCTCCACGATCTCCGCCAGCTCGGAGGTGTCGGACACCTGTTTCAGGCCTTTCTCTTCGATGATCCGGTCCGCTGTTTTTCCGGAGTCCACCATGTCATGAAAGATCTGTTTGGCCACGTTTGTGGTGACGGTCTTATCCTCGATCCGCCGGAGCAGGCCGGCAAACCGGTCCGGTTGCACCGGGAAGGTCCGGATCTCCAGGCCCTGCTCGTTCAGGATCCGGAGCACCTCGCCCATCAGCCAGTTGGCGACCGTCTTCGGATTCCCGGCTTCCGCCACCACGGCTTCGTAGTACCGGGCCAGGGCCTTGTCGCTGGTGAGCACCCCGGCGTCGTATTCGGGGATCCCGTACTCGGCCAGAAACCGGTCCCGGCGGGCGTCCGGCAGTTCCGGCAGCGTCCCGGCGATCTCCCGGCGCCGCTCCTCCGGCACTTCCAGCGGCAGCAGATCCGGTTCCGGGAAATAGCGGTAATCGTCCGCCTCTTCCTTGGTCCGCATCCGCTCCGCCCGGTTTTCCGCTTCGTTCCAGAGCAGGGTGTCCTGGGTAATGGCGCCCCCGGCGTTCAGCACCGCCGTCTGCCGCTCGATCTCGTACCGGAGGGCCCGTTCCACTCCCCGAAAGGAGTTCATATTCTTCATCTCGGTTTTGGTGCCGAACGCCTCCCGGCCGGCCGGCCGGAGGGAGATGTTGGCATCGCACCGGAGACTCCCCTTCTCCATATCACAATCGGAGATCTCCAGGTATTCCAGGATCTGCTTCAATTTGTTCAGGTAAGCCCGCGCCCCCTCCGGCGACCGGATGTCCGGTTCGCTGACGATCTCGATGAGGGGCACCCCGCACCGGTTGAAATCCACCTGGGTGCCGGCCGCCCCGCCGTGAATGGATTTGCCGGCGTCCTCTTCCAAATGGATGCGGGTGATCCCGATGTGCCGCTGCGTGCCGTCTTCCAGCAGGACGTCGATGCCGCCGTCGTAGCAGATGGGCTCGTCATACTGGGAAATCTGGTATCCCTTGGGCAGGTCGGGATAAAAATAGTTCTTCCGGGCGAACCGGGAATACGGCCGGATGGTGCACCCGGTGGCCAGTCCCATCTTCACCGCGTACTCCACCGCCCGCCGGTTGAGCACCGGCAGGACGCCGGGCATCCCCAGGCACACCGGACAGGTCTGGGTGTTCGGGGCCCCTCCGTATTCGTAATGGCAGCTGCAAAACAGCTTGGTGCCGGTCGCCAGCTGGGCGTGCACCTCAAGTCCGATCACCGGTTCAAATGTCATCACCGTCTGCTCTCACCTCTTTTTTTCGGCCGGGAAATTCACCTGCTGCACCCGGATGATGTTCGGCTTGGTCTCCAGCTCGCTGAGATCCGCCGCATCCACCGGCGCATCCAGGTTGACCATGGCCAGCGCCCGGTTGCCGGTGTCCTGGCGTCCCAGGCGGTATTCGGCAATGTTGATGTTTTTAGAGGCCAGGAAGTTCCCCACCGATCCGATCACCCCGGGCATGTCATTGTTCTGGATCATGAGCACCGGCCCCACCGGCTTGGCATCCATGTGGAATTCGTCGATGCGGACAATCCGGGGATCGTCCTTCCCGAACAGAGAGCCGGCCACGGTCCGGGGCCCGTTTTTCTCGCTCTCTACCTCGACTTCCACCAGGGTGGTGTAGCCGGAATCTTCGTAACCGTACGACTCCTCGATATTGATCTGGCGCTGCTTGGCCAGCAGCGCGGCATTCATCAGATTCACCTTCTCGCCGCTCACCGGACCCAAAATGCCCTTTAGCACCGCCAGGGTCAGCGGCTTGATATCCGACCCGAATTCGCCCCGGACCCGGACGGTGACCTTCTTGATGGGCCCCTTGGCCAGGGTGACCTGGAGCAGGCCCATCCGTTCCCCCAAATCCAGGTAGGGTTCCATGGATTTCAATTTCCCGTAATCGGTAAAGGGGATGTTGACGGCGTTGCTGACCTTGTCATCCAGCAGGAAGTCCCGGATCTGGGTGCAGATCTGGACCGCCACGTTTTCCTTGGCTTCCACGGTGGAGGCCCCCAGGTGCGGTGTCAGTACGGCATTCTCGTACTGCAGGAAGGGATGGTCTTTCTGGAGCGGCTCGCTTTCGAACACGTCGAACCCGATGGCGCCGATCTTCCCCGATTCCAGGCCCCCGGCGACTGCGGCTTCATCGTAGATGCCGCCCCGGGAACAGTTGATGAGAATCACCCCGTCCTTCATCCGGGCGATCTCCTCCCGGCCGATCATCCCCTTGGTCTGTTCGTTCTTGGGAACGTGTACCGTGAGGATATCCGCCGTCTCGAAGATCTCATCCAGATCGGCCTGCCGGACATCCAGGGATTCGAACTGTTCTTCCGTGAGATAGGGATCGAATCCGATGCACTTGAGTTCGAAGGCCTGGGACCGCTTCACCACTTCCTGGCCAATCCGGCCCAGGCCGATGACGCCCAGGGTTTTTCCCCGCAGTTCACGGCCCACGAACTTATTCCGATCCCAGCGGCCCTCCCGGAGCGATTTATCCGCCGGGACCACCTTCCGGGAAGCGGCCATCATCAGGGTCATGGTCTGCTCCGCCGCCGCATTGGTATTGCCGGTGGGCGTATTCATCACGATCACGCCCCGGAGCGTGGCGCTTTCCAGCGCGATATTGTCCACCCCCACACCCGCCCGGCCAATCACCCGGAGGGTATCCGCCTGGGTCAGCAGTTCGTTTCCGATTTTCGTCCCGCTGCGGATGATCCATCCGTGGACCGTCCCGATGTCCTCGAGATAGTCCTCCACCGGGACGCCCGGTTTATAAATCACTTCGATCTCGCCGGTTTCCTTTAACAACTCGATGCCATGCTCGTCCACCGAATCCGTGATAATCACTTTATACATATTTTCCATCCTCTGGCTTCAATACAAATCTTGACATTCACACCTACCGATCGCTCAGGATCCCATCGATGGTATCCAGCAGCTGCTGCAGATCCTCCGGCTGGGTATCGCCCATGTGGGCAATCCGGAACGCTTTGCCTTTTAACGGTCCGTATCCGTTGGAGATACGATACCCCTTCTCCAGCAACCGGCCGGAAAGATCCGCCACGTCGATATCCAGGTTGTTGTCGATACAGGTGAGGGTATTGGAATGGTGCAGCGGTTCGGAGAACAGTTCGAAGCCCTTGTTCACCGCCCAGTCCCGGGTCTGTTCCGCCATCTGGATATGCCGGTTAAAGCGTCGATCCAGGCCCTCTTCCTCGATCCGCTCCAGCTGGCGCTGCAAGCCGTACAGGTGCGGAATGGAAGCGGTGGTGGGGGTTTGGCCCCGCTGATAATATTTTTCGAATACCTGAAAATCAAAATAGTAGCCCTTGTTGGGCTGGCCCGCCGAGGCGTCCAGGGCATCCTGGGAAATGCTGGCGACCGCGAATCCCGGCGGCAGTCCCCAGGCCTTCTGCACGCTGGCCAGACAGACGTCGATGCCCAGTTCGTCCACCGGGATGTCCACGCCGGACATGGAACTGACGGCATCCACCAGGATGAGGGCGTTGGAATTTTCTTTCATGGTGGTCACCAGGTCTTCCAGCGGGTTCATGACGCCGGTGGATGTTTCATTATGTACCAGCGTGATGACATCATACTGGGCTTTGGAGAGCGCTTTTTTCACGTCTTCGGGATGGACGGCATGCCCCCATTCCACTTCCAGGGTATCCGCCTCCAACCCGCACCCGACGGTAATTTCGTGCCAGCGCTTGCTGAACGCGCCACAGACCAGATTGAGACAGCGATTTTTCACCGTGTTTCGGACCGCGGCCTCCATGAGCCCGGTCGCGGTGCTGGTGCTGAGAAAAATCCGGTTCTCCGTCTTCAATACCTTTTGCACGCCGCCGACTACCTCCCGGAACAGATCGGAAAATTCCGGGGTCCGGTGCCCGATCATGGGTTTGGACATGGCGTTCATGATGTCCGGATGGACCGAGACGGGACCCGGGATGAACAGCCTGGGTACGTTATTCATTTTTCAAAACCTCCTCAATTTTAAAATGCGCCTTTGTCTAATGTTGTATGGAGTGCTCTTGCACGAGCCGAAGCTCGGTTTCCGTTAGAATTTCCGGGAGAATGGCCGTGAAATCCTGGTCGGTAATATAGGTATCACAAACCTCTTCGATGGGCGGCCGGTATTCTGCGCCCCCGTACCCGATAAACCGGTCCACGGAGTCCCGGGCGGACACATCGTTCGTCCCGTCCCCGATAAAAGCCACCGGTGGCGCCGGAGTTAGGTCGCGAATAATCTTCTTTTTCCCGTGCACACCGGTCAGGGGAGACGCGGTATCGTATCCACCGAACCGGCCGGTGGAATCGAAATACAATTCCACCCCGAAAATATGCTCCGGCGGAATCCGTAATTGCTTGCCTACCGGCACGATGGCATTCCGGATGCCACCGCTGATGATGTACATCTCTTTCCCCAGCCGGTGCAGGTGTTCGCACACCTGCGCGGCTCCCGGCACCAATTGCTTCGTATAGGCCTCGACCAGTTTCTCCAGTTGCCGCCGGTGCGGCTTCAATAATTCCAGCCTTTGCTTATAGCGCTCAGAGGTGACGCTGAAGGTGTTCCGGGAGGTGGCGTTGATCGCGCGTAATTCGTCTTCCAGACCCCGTAACTCAGCGAGGAAATCCATACCATCCATCAAGGTGAGCGTGCCGTCGAAATCGAACAGTATGGAGGAGAAATTTGTTCTATTCATAAATCGTGTAAATTTATTTTTGTATAGCCGTAAATGCAACACTTCCCGAAGAAATAACGGATTTAAATC
>Ga0102944_1001935_pt1 | contig 12854 bp, 11 predicted proteins | sample SalPonD_shore_MG_FD_78172 | JGI IMG/M metagenome (GOLD analysis project Ga0102944, IMG submission 78172) | Salt pond soil microbial communities from South San Francisco under conditions of wetland restoration - Salt Pond MetaG... | ecosystem: Environmental > Aquatic > Marine > Intertidal zone >...
GTTCTTCCCAAGATCTGTAATCGGATATAGATATTACGTAGTAAACCCCGTATATTGACAATATTAGAGGTAAATGCTCCTTTACTCTCTGCTGCTAATACCATTTTTTGATAATCCATAGATACTTTTGTTGAAATCCGTTTAATGAGTAATAGAATCGATATCACTGTCGTACCAAGTCTGAAACTTGCAAATGCCTCGATAATATCTGTATGTGAAGGTTCTGAATAGAGCAGCATATAATCAAAGAGTACAATAACAAAATACCTGTAGATAATCAGAATAACGAAAGCGAATTTGGTATATCTCCGGGTATAGTAAAACACCTGAATTGTTACTGTTGTTGTCTGAATAGTAAAGTAAAATACTAATGCAAACAGACTGACCAGAAAGATTGGCAGGAATATTCGCCGTAGGAAAACTACTCGCGGTTTGAAAAGAAATAATATTGGAATAAACAAAAGCAGATAGAGGAAGATTTGGAAATAATCAATAGAAACAGCAATTGACATGACACAAATTAGCGTGGTTAACACCTTGGATCGAGGATCTAAACTACTGGTGGTTCCTTTGATATCAGACAGATATATATCGGTCATAATCTAATCATCATCCAAAAATCGAATTAATTCCAGTTCATCATCTTGCTCAGATGCCTCCTCCTCGATAGTTTCCTTTGGTACTTTTTGCCTTGAGCGATAGTAATACGATGATCCAATTGCTGTCAAAAATCCTTCTAACAGCCCAAGGATGAATATTGCGAATAGGAAGAGATAGGCGATATTGGTCACTGAGATGTCTACAGTAGAAACTCTCATCTCAAGAACTATCAAGACCGAGATCACTGCAAAATAGATAATCCCAGCAATGAAACCAGAGAGATATCGTACTCGTTTTCCCATTTTTCGATAGATATATGATGGTACTAATCCTGCGACAAATCCAGCAAATAACATATTAATCATATCGATTCCCAGCATTGAAAGTGAACCAGGGATAAGCGCATGATTCAAAAAAATGGCTGATGCAGAAATCAATAACCCACGTTTTACTCCTTTTACCATAATCACAAGTGGTACTCCTGAAAGTGTAAGAACCACTGGTACGACTTTCAATGGAATCGGAATTGTCTGTAATACAAAGACATATGCACCTAAGGTAGCATACTCGGCAAGTTCATCATTATTGAATTCGGGATTCAGTCGAATTAAGATGGCTATAACAAGAATTGAGGCAATCCAACCACTAATTATCAGGACAGGATTGATTGGAATACCATCAAAGATCCGGACCATTCTAGAGCCCCATGAGCAAGGTGCTGACTAATTCTACAATTCCATCAACTGGGAATTGATTAACCTCTCTTCGTTCTCGCTTCTTATTCTCATATTCATAGAGGATCTGAGCTAAAGTGTAGACCTGTTGCGAAATCCCCTCGGCTTCCTGTGATCCTTCTTTGACGATTATATCTGCTGCTTCAAAGGTCAGGGTTTTCGCTGCATCCCAATTTGTCACTGCATCCTCAATTTCCTTCTTCGAGGTACTCGCAGCTGCTATTGCATGATTGATTGCTTGAAGTATTTTCAGTAATCCCGAACTGTAAAAGTATAATTTATCAATATAATCCCAGTTCAGTGGAGCCCCACCAATATTAATTGGTGAGCGGTGAGATCGGACTTCATGTGTTGCCAGTTGAAGTTCTTTTAGTGAATCGATAAAAATCTCCAATTCCTCTTTATCGTGTAATGCCGGTTTACCAGCACCAAAAGAATTCAATGCTGAATTCTCGATAATTGGGGCAATCCGATTGACATAATGATATTGAAGTACTGCAGTTCTTAGCTGAATTTCTGCAATAAGACCACGGAGAAATGCATTTCGTCCAACAGGTTCTAGAATACTTTTGACCTCTGATACCGTCATGGAATCAGTAACTTGTGAAATTTCAGTCAGCGCCTTCTGACTTAATTCAAATGTTTTCGCACGCATCAACATCTCTTTGACCGGATTCTTTCCAAATTCCTCCTCTGCCTTGGTGGAGACAGCCAATGCCTCCGTGACCATTTGAATAGAAGTTAGCTCTTTACTCGAAGAAATTTCAGACTGTGGAGGAAGAATCAGTATCGCCATCAGAGGATAATCAATATTTGCGATGAGATCTTCCAGAATCGTGATATTACTCGAGTCTTTTCGGACAACTTTCATCCAATTTTTTACCATCTGTCTGGAAGCCTTATGCAGTCTCGCTCCAACTGTTTTGATCCGGTTTTTAACAAAGGCAATGATATTTTTCAATTCCCCTCCCTGTTGGATCTGTTCTGAGATATAGGCAAATATCGTCTCATAAGCTACTGCAACTGAGGAGATATAGGGTAGATCGCCTTCTGCTAGCAAGGTGGACAATTTATCGAGGACATTGGGAAGTAATTCTTTCACCTTTGAGATTTCATTTGTCTCAAGTAAAGTGATGATCTGTTGATAATCGGCGGAAATTGTTGCCAAATGCATCATCTGGGTGTAGATGAGATGTTGATCGGGGATACTTTTGTCCCAGATATCTATTGTTTCCAGATCGGTTACGTTTTCCAATTCTAAGGTGGATGTAAGCTGAGCAGCTTGCGAAAAATAATTGGCTGCGATCTCATTTGCTCGTGACTCTAGCGCAGACATTGCCAAGCGACGATAGTGTTGAGCCAGAGCAACCTTTGAGCTGAGAGTTGCAATTGGGATTTGATTCTGTGAGTATCGATTTGCCTTCTCAACCAAATCTGATGTACATTTGGACCAGTGGTTTCGCATCGAGTCGATATGTGATAACGCATGTTCTGATGCCGAGTGTAAGGCAATCGGATCAAGAAACCACCACGATTCGGAACTTTCCAGTAGTCTTCCAAAAACCCTTGTCATCAGAAATAATGCTTGGTTCTTATCATACTCACCTAATATTTCATTCCGAAGGTCATCACTCTGCCCTAGATCACTGATAAAATCAAGTCGTTTCTTCTCCATATTCAACGATAGAGCCTCACCTAGAGTTATTCGTGATTCTAATTTGAAAAATTCCTGTCCAGCCTGAAATGCCAGTAAGGTAAGTTCATCGAGAGACTTTTTGGTATTAACATAGCCCATCGAGTAGGCATTTTTCCCTTTTTGATCAAGTACACCCCGCTTTTCGATGGTAGCGTATAGGTATGAGATTACTGATAGATCAAGCCAGAATGAAGTGAGATTTTTGATCCTGCCAAGTTCTTCTTTGGATGGTTCTTGGTTACTCCGACGAATCTCATCTATCAATCGTTCGAACAGACTTTTTGTAAGATCTACAACCTCAAGTAAATCCTGAACTACTTCTCCAGAGAATTCAACCCAAGTAGTACCAATTTCTTCAGGTTCATCGATTTCAATAAAATCAATATAGAGTAATTCCCGTTTTTTTGCCAACTCACCAAATTTAGCAAACACCAAATTCGGATTTAATTCGGTTTCACCGAGGGTGAATTCAGACGGAGTATCAGTCTCTTGGGTCATTATAGATGAATCTCTCAATATCAGTACTAATAGCTTCTTCTCCTTGTATGGCAAATCTACGAATTAATTTATAATCTTTATACCAAATTAATCATCGCCTTTCTGCAATGAGTGGGGATGATACCAAGATTGTGAGGGTAAATTTTGGATTATATTTGATAATTACATAATATAACGGAATTTATTCATATTAATTTGGAGAATTTCTATTCGCTATCCTAAATGTTTAACTCCTAATAGAAATTCAGTGAACTGAGGGATATACAATACTATCAAGAGTAATTAGTCATCTCCTCAAAGACATCGCTTCTCTGACTCGATATCACCAGGATACCAGTTCACGACTCTGTTTTCTCCTGGGTGCGAGAGAAGCAATTCAACTGATGATGGCTGTTAAAGAGGCACCTTCACGATTATTTATTGTATTGAATGAGACAGACAGATCTAAGAGCATTGATAGGGTCCGTAAACGTGTGAAGAAGAATCTCGTCAAACAAGGTTATGATGTAGAGGACATTGAGGAACTTGATGATGTTCTCGCTATCGTGATCAGGGATAGAAAGAAGGAATTAGAAAATCTCAACCCTGAGAATCCCGAAGAAACAGAGAACAAATTTGTTCTTGATGAGATTAAGCACAAAGGCTTACCTCAGGTAATTCTTCGACGAGATGCTTCGATCGCGGCATCGATGGGTGAATCGGTAACCAGTGGTGATATCACCGTCGTTCCACCGTTAGCATCAGGTGATGATGTCCTGATGATGGATAAGCATTACAATATTGTGGCCCATGGTGTTGCGAATCTGAGTTCTGAGGAGATAAAACGATCTCCCGGACGAGTAGCAATTAGAACCATTGAATCACGTTATGATGTTCCTAAATTCGATACACATAAAATCTATACTGGTGGCATGATGTCGGTGTCAACCTTACCCCGATTGCTGGGTGCAAAGATTCTGGAATTTGATGACGAACCAACAAATATTATGGTTATTGCTCAGGATGAGGGTGAAATCGCCGCAAATCTACTTAGAAAGGCTGCAGATGGATCGAAACTCTACATCTTATCGAAGGAATCAGAGATTGAGACCTATACTGCGACACTTGAACGATTACAAGTTGATATGGATTCTGTCGAATTCATTACGAGAAGTCTGGATCGATATGCAAAAAGCCGACCCCGTGTGAAATTCAGTCATTTCTACTTGGAATTACCATCAACGGAATCTGGTAAACGACCAAATCCATACTTTGAGCTTGAGGAGAAAAATATTATTTCGAATGCCAGAACACAATTTTCTGCCATCCGCTCAGTTGCCTTAATTGGTAAAAATGATGCTCAAGTTGCTTATGTAACCCATTCAATCGATCCGACTGAAAATGAAGAGGTTGTTGTACAGGCATTCAGACAGGGAACATTTGTTCCCGTAGAACTCGATGCTGACCTTCGAGCAAAATACAAGCATGGAATAAATGCGTTACCCGAGATTCCAACTGTAACTCAGGCGGGTAGTATCGATCTTGACAAATTAGAGATGGAACGGAATTATCAGATATCCTGGTTAGGTATTGATCCCAGAGATCATGAGAGTGATGCAGGATTTGTAGCCAAACTTAGATTAAAGTTGAAATAAGGATGTAGTACTTCGTTTTATATCAGTAATAATAAAATTTAGCAAGATAATAGTAGCTTATGGATCTTAATCAAGTTGAATCCTCAGATTTTGAGGCAACCTTAAGTTCAACTTTGAATATGTTATTTTCCAATGAAGAAGTAATCGAACTAATAGATGGCTTGATTATGGAATTGGAAGAAGGGAGTCATCTATACTCCGTATCTTACGAAACTGATGATATCGGTTTCTGTGTTATCACGCCGTTATCTGAAATGGGTGAACCAGATGAGATTGACCTGATTAGTATAGAAGATATTTTTATAAAACCAAAATATCAAAATAAAGAAATTGCTGAATCGCTGAGCAAGCAGTTCAAGACGATTACTGAAAAATACAATGTTCCACAAGTTGAGGTAATTATTGATCAGAGTAACTCTTGGTTATCCGAAGCAATGGTAGATGGTGGATTCATCAGTTCAGAAATAAAATTAGAAAAACTCCTCCCCCGAACAAATAATCTTGATGATGTACTTGAATTGATTCAGGATTGTACGCCGATTGATAGAATTGTTCAGGTACTGCTTGAACGAGAAAATGAATTCATGGCTGAATTCGTAGATAGTTCCGATGAGATTATGGATTATCTCGATGATGGCTGGATACCAGTCATGGTTGTTGTCACCTATGAACCTGAAGGTTCTGATATTGACAAACAGATACAGGAATCAGATCAGTTGATCAACTGGGATGATTACTCTATCGTCTATTACGGGTGAATCACGTGGATAGTGAAGAATACAGACACTGGGCGGAAGTTATTGCTCAACAAGCAGTAGATAAATTCAATGATGGGCAGGTTATTGCTACTGGATGGTCACCATCAGGAGAATATCATTATGGTAACTTCCGAGAGGCGGTTACTTGCAATGCCATTTACCAATCAGTTAAGGATTTGGGAGAGGAAGTAAAATTTCTCTTCAATATTGATGATTATGATCCATTGGATAAGATCCCCACTGATTTGAAGAAATACTCACGGGAGCTTCGCCCCTATCTGGGTCATCCCATTAACCGAGTACCAGATTTTACTGGTGAATACGACAGTTATGCTGATTATTTTGCTGCTGGTGCGAGAAAAGCTGCAAAGGATTTTCATTTTGATATTGAATTTATTCGATCCTCAAAGTTATATCAATCCGGTAAATACGATGATTTCCTGAGACAGTACCTAGCGCATCAGGATATCATTGATGAATTATTTGAAGATATATCTGGTTCAGCCCTGAATTCCTATGTAGCAGTTGTCTGTAAGGAATGTGGGAATATGAAAACACCACAAGTCCAAAAAATTGAAGATGAGAAAATATATTACAAATGTATCTCAGATCGGATGTTCAGAGGATGTGATGATGAGGGATTTCAAACAATTGACAGTCATGAATGGAAATTGAAATGGAGACTTGATTGGCCAGCACGGCAGACATTTCTTGGAGTTACAGTTGAACCCTCAGGTAAGGATCATTCTGTCGCAGGTGGGAGTGTAGATACATCACTGGCAATTCATGAGAAGATCTTCGAACATGACCCTCCTATTCTGGAAAGATATGGATTTATTACCTTGAAAGGTCAGAAAGCTTCAGGTAGTAAAGGAGGATTTCTCCCGGCGGCTAAGATCTCATCTATCATGCCGCCATCTACCTATATGTTTCTTATCTACAGGTCTGATATGCTAAAGGATATTGATTTCAATCCGCAGTCTTTGGAATATGCAAAATTAATGGATGAATTTGATGATGCTCGACGGATGTATGAGGGAGATGAATTTCCTGGTCGAGAACGTGAGTACAACAAGCTTGCAACTGCTGCAGATCTAGCAATGTTTGACAATGAACGTGGCTTTCTCCCAGCTCAGGTTAAATTTGAGGAACTTGCACTAGTGTACCAAACCAGTCTCCTAGATAAGGACCTCACCATAACCAAACTTGATGATCTTGATAAAATTCCATCTGAAATGGCGAAAAAGGAACTCTATCGTCGACTCGAGTTGATGGATCAATGGTTGGCTGAAATGGCACCTGCAAATATCAAATTCCAATTTCTTGATACGGTGCCAGATGGTATTGCAGAATATTGGTCAGATCCAGTTCGTACAACATGGACATCAGCATTGAATCAGATAACACCAGCAACGACAGCCGATGAATTTACTCAGTTTCTTAGAGAAGCTGGAGATGCTAATGATCTCTCACCAAAAGAATACTATCAGGCATTTTACCAACTTATTTCCGGTAAATCTTCAGGTCCTAATGCAGCTGGTCTTGTAATGGCAATGGGCAAAGATTCAATCCTTGAAAAAATCAAGGAGCTCTGAGATAATCGAGTTACAATGTAATTTTAAACAAATCAAAATCAAAGCGACGAAGTATTTATGTGATGTCCGAAAATTCAAAATTTGTAGAACATGATAGTAATTGGTTCATTCGGTTTCATCATCTTCCTTATCCTCATCTTTGGTTATACTGCCTATATAGTCTATAATGATGTCATTAATTCAGAAGAATCGTTGAGAAATACCGAACACATGCATCGTTTTCTCTTGATTATTGGAGGATTACTACTTGGGTTTGGTATTGGTTCTTGGCAGGTCGATTTGAACGAGATTGATTTTGTATCAGATTCTTTTGTTCTATCCATACTTTTCATCATTGCTGGTATATTTGCCATCATGATGGGAATCGTACTACTGAATAATCAATTATGGAAGCCATTGATTGATATTTCAGAATATTCAGCTGAATTTGGCTCAAATTTCATCGCCACCAGACTTCCTGAAACTGGAGGGAAAGAATTAGAGAGATTTGCAGAACGTTTCAATGGTAATGTGATCAATCTTGCCAATGACATCTCAATACTAGAGATCAAAGTTCATAAATTAACTGAAAATGTCGATAATACCATTGTCGGAGGACGTGAGTTGGTAGATTCTACCTCGAATCTCAGTGATCTCGCAATCCAATATAACAATCTGACCGATAACCAATCGACCGTGGTTAATAACATTAGCAAACAGATTGGTGAGTTCGCTCAATGGTATGAGTCTACAAATGAGAAACTAGAAGAGAATTTCATCGAACTCCGATCAATTTCAGAGATGGGTAATCTTATTGCAATTAATGCAGCAGTTGAAGCATCAAATCTTGAAATTCCCAATCCGGGATTTGAGACGTTGGCTTCAAAACTTCGAGATCTGGCAAGAGGGCTTGAAGAACGACAGGAATCATTACGACGGATTATGGATGATGTTACTATAAATTATGCTGAATTCAGTAACTCTATCCAAGAAAATGTGCGTAAAGCCTCAAAACTATCTTCCAATACATCCAATCTGGGAGCACAAGTTGACAATATCATCCAAAAGATAAAACAGAAAGAGATGGTGTTTATTGATAATTACAATGAACTTGAACGATCGATCCATAACTTCAAAGAAAGTATTCCAACTGCCTATATAGATTAACTTCTAATTGAAATATGAACCAATCCTATTTCTGCGACTATGGCAGATGTGATATATGATCCAACTCGAGAAGGTACTGCAAGAGAATGAATCTCGCCTCTGTATCGGATTAGATCCACGAATTGCCCGGCAGGATCGGGTAGAATTTGCTAGCTCAATAATAGAACAAACTCATCAGTATGCTATTGCCTATAAACCGAACATTCAATTTTGGCATGGAACCAGTTATGAACATATCTCAACAATCAATCAGTTAATTCATGATCAGGGTATTCCTTCAATAGCTGATCTGAAAATTTCTGATATTGGTTCAAGTAACGCAGCTGGATTGCAGAATATGGCAGATATGGGGTTTGATTATGTCACTCATAGCCCATTTCCGGGTAATATGCAGGATACATCAGAGTTAGCTGCTGAAATCGGAATCGGGATCATTACCCTAGTTGTTATGAGTAATCCTCAGGCAAAATGGATGGTAACCTCAGGTCAGTATTTACAATGGGCTGAACAAGCAAATACCTATGCGGATGGTGTAGTTCTTGGTACAACAAACCATGTGACACGTGAAGTTCTTGAGGAACTAAGTGAAATTCTTGATAATCCATTTGTACTTGCTCCTGGACTTGGTAGTCAGGGTGGACAGGTAGGTAGGTTACAGGAGATTTTTGGTGATAGAGTCATTTTCAATGTAAGTCGAGGTATCAATCAGGCAGAAGATCCGAGTGCTGCAGCTGCTTCTTATTATAGCCAAATTAATCAAGATCAATAGATACTATCTTTCCCTGTAACGGTATACCTTCCCAGAGGGACCATCCTACTTTGGATTTGATTGATGATGAATTGAATTCCGTGGTCAAATCTGGATCAATTCTAATTGTTCCCTTTCGATGAGTTAAAGCAACTCTATTGAGGAATGTTTTGGGATTATCATAGATGATCTTTCTCAGAGTAGTTTGATCAATAATATCTCGGAGGTAAAAATCAATCATCTGGGGATAGAGTTCCTGCACACCTGGTGCTCCTGCAATCTGGTTTTTCTTATCTTCCTTAGTGTGGGGTGCATGATCAGAACTAACCATCGGAATTTTCCCTTCAGAAAGCAACTGCTGTAATTTCATTCTATCTGCTTCTTCTCTCAAAGGTGGGTTCATCCTGGCAAAATTACCCTTGACCTCAATTGCTCTAGCATTGAAACGCAGATGTTTGGCTAAGACATCCCAGGAACAACGATTTTGTTTAACCAGTAATTCCGCACCTTTGGGCGAGGAAACATGAGTGATATGAAAATTAATCTTTGGAAAATCATCTACGTAGTTCAATATCCTCTCAATTGCACTAATCTCCGCATCGACAGGTCGGACCAAATTTTCATCACAACCTTCTGATCTATTCTTAATCATTTCGGGATCCTCAGCATGTACCATGATCGTTGGCTGGTATGCTTCTAGATCTTCAAATGCCTTGTACAAATGCTCTTTACTTATCCCAATATTTCCTGTTGAATTTGCCATAAAAACCTTGAATAAGCTGTGTTTATCAGCAAGCTTAACCAACTCATTATTAGTTACATTCGAATTCGTAATAGCAATAATTTGATGGATATAGGGAAATGGGTCTAGCAATCGCTCTTTTTCCTTTAGTGTATGTCGATTATCAATGGGTGGATTGGTATTAGGCATATCGCAGACAGTTCCAATGCCACCGGCAAGTGCTGCTGCATAACCTGTCTCTACAGTCTCCTTGTACTCACCACCAGGTTGACGAAAGTGAACATGAATATCTATACCAAGTGGGAATTCAAGAATTGTCATAGTAATCAGAGCTGGTCTCGTATGTTGGCTTCAACCATTACTCGATCACAATATTGGCATCGGACTAAGATGGGGTCTCGTTGCATTAGGAGAAATTCTCGGTCAACAGGTTCATTCTGATTAGTTGCACAAGTCGGATTGTTGCAGACCAATAGACCGGTAAATTCATTATTGAATTCACGGTCTGTCAGTCGAAATTGCTCTGCGACTTCATAATTCTTGATAATCGATATTTTGGCATTTGGAGCAATTAACCATAATTTTTTCAATTCCTCGTCATTGAGTGTTCTATTCTTTAATTTTACCATGTCTTTGATCCCCATAGATTGACTCTTTACGCGAATTGCAACTGCAATTGTATCCCGGACTTCCTCATCAATTCTGAGAATTCTAAGTATAGCGAGGGATTTTCCAGCAGGAATCTTATCTATGACTGTTCCATGGTCTATTTTTGATACTAGCATTTGGGTATCGGTACTATTCATTTTGATCACCTATCATTAAATCGATTAACGCCATCCTTGTCCAAACTCCGTTCTTAGCCTGCTCAAAATATTTGGCTTGTGGTAATTTATCTACTCGATAATCTATCTCACCTACTCTAGGAAGGGGATGCATCAGAATAAAGTTATCCTTTACATTCTTCAAAGTTTCAGGAGTGATGACGTAGCTCCCCTTCAAACGTTCGTAAGTGGCTTGATCTGGAAATCGCTCCTTCTGGACCCGGGTAACATAGAGTACATCAAGAGTATCGATCGTATCTTGCAGATTATCCTCGATATTGTATTTGAGTTGACCTTCGATGTCAGAAAGCACGGTCATTCTAGCCTTTAATTGTGGTGGTGAATAGAGATTGACTTCTATACCCGTATATTTAGCAAAGGCATAGAGTAAGGAGGGAATTGTTCTTCCATAACGAAGATCTCCCATTAGTCCAATTTTGAGCCCATCTAGACTTCCAAATTCCTTCTTCATGGTATACAAATCAAGTAATGCCTGAGTAGGATGTTCCTGAATACCGGTACCTCCTGAGATGACTGGCACATCAGAGAATTCAGATGCCACTCTTCCACTTCCTTCGAGATAATGACGCATGATGATAATATCTGAATATGCAGCAGCCATTCTGATCGTGTCAGCAATAGATTCTCCTTTTTTTACAGAAGAAGTCTTGGGATCAGCAATACTGATGATTTTTCCTCCTAACCGGAGCATGGCACTATCAAAACTCAATCTAGTTCTTGTACTTGGCTCGAAAAATATTGATGCCATGATTTTTCCATCTAATTTATGCGAGAATTGATCGGGATCCGCCTCGATGGTTGCTGCATGGTCCAATACCTTGTCAATAGTTACTTTATCGATATCCTTTATGGATACTAGATGTTGTAATTGACCCATAATTAACGGAAAACCATCTTGATTAATATCAATTGGGATGTTATTTTTCTATGATTTAGTTACTAGAATCGGAATTATCTGATAAAATATAGAAATCTATACCTAATTAGAGAAACCTTTAATTGTTAAATGAAATAAAATAATTATACAATTAACATATTTTTCACTAACATCCCAAAATTACGTGTAAAATTAAGAAAGCAGGATATTCTAGTAGTTAAATAAATGTTTAATTATACGATATTGTATTGCATTGTCATATTATTCGGTGAATTTAATCACGAAAATATAGTTAGTTGGTTCATTTACTGAAAAGTTTAAAAGAAGATTTTGTATATTAAGATTGAGCAAGAATGAAAGAACTTCACTTAACAGAAGATGATGGTGAGAACATCATTACCGTTACAAAAGCTGTGTCAAGCAGCACTAGATACAATATATTAAAGATACTTTCAAGAGAAGAACTTGACATTTCTCGTCTTGCAGAAAGATTAGATCAAACTGAGGCAAATGTTAGTGCTCAGGTAAAGCAACTTGAGAAAGCAGAATTAGTCGAATCACGATACGAACCCGGTGATCATGGTGTGAGAAAAATCTGTAAGACTGCTATAACCAAAATCTCAATTGAAATTAATTCAGGTCCTGGTTCTCAGGATCAGAATTCATTATAAATTGCATTAAACATTGATGATCTGAACTCTTCTATTCTATTGTATGTTTCATCTTCAATCAATTTACCGACATCTTTGATAGCATCAAGTATTTCTTCTAATTCATCCATAAGTTCCACTTTGTGTATGTAATGAGTGGTGTCTTTGAGTGTGATAATGTTAGGAATATTCTCATTGTGTTTTGTTACCTTGGTGAATCCGTAGGAAATCAACCAAGAATCACCATCTCGTTCAATAGTAATATTGGGTAGTCTGATCAAATTAGTAATGATATCTTTTTTCGGGAATGTTGCAAGTGAAAGACGATCCA
>Ga0102944_1001936_pt1 | contig 12851 bp, 11 predicted proteins | sample SalPonD_shore_MG_FD_78172 | JGI IMG/M metagenome (GOLD analysis project Ga0102944, IMG submission 78172) | Salt pond soil microbial communities from South San Francisco under conditions of wetland restoration - Salt Pond MetaG... | ecosystem: Environmental > Aquatic > Marine > Intertidal zone >...
CCTCGGGTGCCTCCGGCACGATGAAGCAGGCGAGCGGCTTGCCGGCGCCAGCACTGTCGATGACCGGCTTGACCGCAAGCTCTGGCTGGGTCCGCGCCGACGAGCCCACGGCCGTCAACACTAGGTCGAACTCCGGTGCCGCCAGCATGATGTCCAGGGTGCGCTTCATGACATCGTAGCGTGTGCCGGCCAGGGTCAGGTCGATGATACGACCCGGTCCCACGTCAATGCCGGCGTCCCGAAGACGATTCAGAGTCTCCTCGGTGGGGGCGGCCACCGTCACGCCACGCACGCCCAGCTGATCCACGGCCATGGCGGCGCCACCGCCGGTCGTCGTCACCACGCCAACCCGGGCATTCCGCGGCGTGGTGTCCAGCGGCAGGCGCTGCAGCAGGGGCAGCACTTCCAGCAGCCCTTCGAATGTCTCCACCCTCGCAATACCGGATTCCTTAAGGAATACATCGGCAACGTCGTCCTCACCAGCCAGCGCGCCCGTGTGCGATACGGCCAGCTCCGCCGCTACGGCCGAGCGGCCCAGCTTATAGGCGGCAATCGGCTTGCCGCGTTTGGCGGCCTCCATGGCGAAGGCGCGGAGGCTGCGCGCATGGCGGGTGGACTCAAGAAAGAGGAGGTAGCCTGTTATTGCTGGATCGTCCAGGGTAGCCGCGCAGATCTCCCCGATGGAGAGGTCCGCCTCGCTGCCGACCGACACCAGGCCGCTGAAACCCACGCCGCGGGCAATCCCGCGGGAGGCCAGCGCACCGATCAGGCTGCCGCTGTGAGAGGCACAGAAGATCCCGCCGGCCGGAAGCTCTGGCTCGGCAAACGCGGCGTTGGCGGTCAGCCGCAGCCCTTCGCGAACATTAACGACGCCCAGACTGGACGGCCCGAGCAGGCGGACACCCTGCTCCTCGGCAACACGGCGCAGTGTGGCCTCACGGGCCTGCCCTTCGGGGCCAGACTCCGAGAACCCGGTTGCGAGCACAGTGGCTAGCGGCACGCCAAGCCGACCGCACTCGGCGACGGCGTCCATGGCGAGCTCGGTGCCGGTCAGGATAAAGGCGTGGTCGGGGCGTTCCGGCAGGTCGGCGAGAGAAGGATAGGCACGTTCGCCCTGCACGCTCTCGCGGGTCGGGTTCACGCAGTAGATTGTGCCGGCGTAGCCCGCCTGGCGCAGATACTTCAGCGGCCGTCCCGCCGTCTTGCCCGGATCGTTGGAGACACCGACCAGAGCGATGCGCTCAGGGTGGAGCAGGGCCTGCGCGAGAGCATTGCCTTCGAGTCGCCCACGCCCGCTCACGCCGAGTCTCCCGACTGCCGCGGCGGGCGCTGGCTGAAGCGACGCTCGAAGACCTCCTCGGCGATCCGATTCTTGAGGATCTCGATGGACCCACCGGCGATCATCCACCCGCGGGTGCGCTTCACGCAGTACTCCACCAGCGACTCAGTGGAGAAGCCATAGGCGCCCATCATCTGCATCGCCTCGTTGGCACACTCGAAGCCGGCCGTGTTGCAGGCAAGCTTTGCCACCGACGTCTCGTAGGCGGACGGCAGCCCCTTGTCGGCGTTGACGGCGGCGCGATAGAGCAGCAGCTGGGCGGAGTCGAGCTTGGTCGTCATCTCGGCGAACTTCCACTGCAGGCCCTGGAACTCGCACAGCGGGCGTCCGAACTGCATGCGCGTGCTGGTGTGCTCGCGTGCGAGCTCAAAGGCGTGGCGTCCGAGCCCCAACGCCCGGGAGGCGTTGCCGATGCGCTCCACGTTGAACCCGGAGATCTGCTTCTTGAACCCCCCCGGTCCCAGTAGGACGTCGTCCTTGTGAATCCGGCAGTCTTCAAAGTACAGAGGGGACCACTGCTCCCCGCTCATGAACGAGGACGGGGGGCCGACCTCGAATCCGGGGGTGCCGCGCTCGACAAGCACCGAGCCAATGCCGCGCACGCCCGGGCCGAAGCGCACGTAGATAAGGAAGTGCGTGGCGTCCGGGCTGTGGGTCGAGAATAGCTTACTGCCATTGATGACGTAGTGGTCACCGTCCTCACGAGCCGAGGTCTTGAGGTCGGTCACTGCGGAGCCGGCGTCGGGCTCGCTCATGCCCAGCCCGAGCAGCGCCCTGCCGGCCAGCACGTCAGGAAGCAGGCGGCGCTTCTGCTCCGGCGAGGCGTACTCGGCGAAGGTGCGGATAGCGCCGAAGTTGCCCGCCTGCAGCACGTCGGCGCTCTTGGGACAGACCAGGGCGAGCTCCTGGATGGCGATGACCGCATCCATGAGGGTGCCGCCGACCCCGCCGTCCTCCTCATGCACGGTGATGCCAAGCAGACCTTGCTCGGCCAGTTTGGCGGCCACGTCCCAGGCGTAGCCCGGCTCGTGGGCGCGCTCCAGCGCGCCGTCGGCGAGCTCACGGCGGGCGAAGCCGCGGACGGAATCGGCGAACAGGCGTTGCTCTTCAGACAGATGGAAGTCCATGACAGGCGATCATTCCGATGGCATTCAGTTCGCGTATATTCTCGGCGATGCGTTGGTTTTGGCCACTTCGCAGATGTAAACTCGGTATACGCTGAGGGTATGGAACGTTCATGACCCGCAAGATCCCGCCGCTCAACCCGCTCAGAGTATTCGAGTGCACCGCTCGTTGCGGTAGCTTTACGAACGCAGCGGAAGAGCTTTACGTCAGCCAGTCCGCCGTGAGCCGCCAGGTGGCAGCGCTGGAGGAATACCTCGGGATTCGGCTGTTCCTGCGCGAGCAGGGAGGCGTCACGCTGACGCCGGCCGGCGAGCGTTACTACCGGGAGATCGGACCCGCCTTCACGGCCATCGCCTCGGCCACCGAGCGCCTGCGTAGAACCACCGCCACGTCTCCACTCAAGCTGCGGGTCTATGCCACGTTCGCCACCAAGTGGCTGATGCGCAGGCTGCATGTCTTCCAGGAGCTCCACCCGGATATCCACGTGCGCATCAGCACCGCCGTGGCCCCGGTCAACTTCGCCAAGGACGACGTGGACGGCGCGATACAGCTGGGCGACGGTAGCTGGCCCGGGGCGGATGCGGAGTTCCTGTTCGGCGACGAGATCGAGCCGGTGTGCAGCCCCGTGCTGGAAGAGCCAACGGCGCTCTCGCGCCACCGGCTGCTGCACTCCCGGTATCGTCGCCGGGACTGGTCCGACTGGCTCACGGCCTTCGGCTACGCCGTCCCCGAAGAGGCCGAGCCCACGGTGTTTCCCAGCTCGCTGCTGACCTACCAGGCGGCCTTGGAAGGCCTCGGCATTGCCATGGGACAGATCCCGCTGCTTCAGTCCGAGCTGGAATCCGGGCAGCTGGTCAGGCCGTTCGGTCAGCCGCTGCGCCGTAACCTGGGCTACTACCTTGTGATGCCCCATGGGGTCGCACCCCCGGCCAAGCTCAGGTATTTCCGCGACTGGCTGATGTCCGAGATCGAGCAGGCTTCTTCCGCTCCTGAAGCCGTTCAGTAGGTCCTGACGGGCGTATGGCCACCAACCGCTGAGTCCTGGCACGTTGCCTTTGGCGGTGGCTCGGCCGCCGCCTTCCCTCCCTATTACCAGACCTCATGGCGGCATTCGAAATGCGGTGTGTCCCTTCCCGCGGTCTGCTCGCTACCCTGAGCCGTGTGACTGAATCGCCACCGGGGGTCGTGCGCCCAGATCGGCCAGCAGGCTGCTATGCGGGGAGGTCTCTGTGCGTAAGTCATCGCGACATAACGATCTGTCATGGCAGGTGGCTGGCTTGTTTGTATACTTTTGTGCACTATAGTCAGCATTAGTGTCCGAAAGACAAGAAACCGCGCGGGAGACCGCGCTCTGCGGAGAAACGCAGAGAGCCGGTAGAGCAAAATCGGAAGGAGGAGCGGACGTGGCCAATCCGGAAGTCTATGACGTCTACGCGGTGCGCTATGCCCATAGCCCGCCGCGGCCGGCAACGGAGAACTTCATGCGCTCCGATGCCCATGATGTCGACATGCCACTGGACTTCTTCGTCTGGGTGATCCGCAACGCCCAGCGCACCATTGTTGTCGATACCGGGTTTACCCGCGCGACCGCTGAGATACGCGGCCATCACTACCTGGCGGACATCGACCACCTGCTGGATGAGATGTCTGTCGACCGTGCGGCAGTCAGCGATGTGATCGTGACCCACATGCATTGGGATCACGCCGGCAACTTCGACCTCTGTCCGTCGTCGACTCTGCACCTCCAGGAACAGGAGATGCACTTCGTCACCGGCCGCGACATGGAGAACGCCTTCTTGCGCCGGCCTATCAGCGCCGACGACGTCTGCGCGGCGGTCCGGCTGCTGCACGATGGTCGGCTGCGCTGCCACCGCGGCGAATACCAGCTCGCGCCGGGCGTCACAGTGACCCATGTCGGCGGGCACACTCCGGGCCATCAGGTGGTTGGCGTGGCGACGCGCGGTGGCTGGCTAGTGCTCGCCTCGGACGCTGCGCACTACTACGCGAACATGGAGCAGATGAACCCTTTCCCTGTTATCTACAACGTCGCCGATAACGTCCGCTCCTGGCAGACGATCGCCGAGCTGGCGGGGGGCGTGGAGAACGTGGTTCCCGGCCACGACCCGCTGGTCATGCAGCGCTATCCCGCGCTGTCCGGCGACCTGGCCGAGCATGTGGTGCGGCTGAGCGGATGAGCGATGGCGTGCGGATCCGGCGAGCGGCTGATGCCGAACAGCAGCCGGTGGAAACGCTGGGAGGATCTTACGTGACCGAGACACGAGGCAAGCAGTCCGCGGCCTCGGCGCCTTCGGCGGCTCCCCGTCGCCGCTGGTCGCCGATGGGGCTCGCGGCACTTGCGCTGGGCCTGGCCGTGCCACTCGTCGCGCGCGAGTACTATCTGTACGTGATGGCCCTGGTGGTCATCGAGGCGACCGCCATCATCGGGCTGAGCTACATCATCTGGAACACGGAGCTGGTCTCCGTTGGCCACGCGGCGATCCAGGGCATCGGTGCCTACGGGGCGGCCGTGGCGATGAACCAGTGGGGGCTCGGGTTCATCCCGGCGCTGCTTATCGGCTGCGTCGCGGCCGGGGTGATCGGCCTGATCGTCGCGGTGGCCTCGGTGCGTGTGAAGGGGCCGTACTTCACGGTCGTAACCCTGGGCCTGGCCTGGAGCGTGCCGGAGGTGCTGCTGGTCTTCCCCGAGATCACCGGCGGCTATAACGGCATCTCGGTGCCGGAGACCGCCCTATGGGAGGGCGGTCATCAAGCGCTGTTCTACTATTGCGGGCTGGCGGTCCTTGCCGGGGCCATCTTTCTCGTGAGGCGGATGGACCGCTCCCGGGTCGGTCGTGCGTTGCTCATGGTGCGCGAGAACGAGATCGCTGCGCGGACCTTGGGAATCAGTCCCGCGCGGGTGAAGATCCTGGCCATTACCTTTGGCAACGTGCTGACCGGCTGCAGCGGGGTACTGCTGCTGTACCTGGTCACTACCATCGCACCGTCCACATTCGGCTTTTCCCAGTCGGTATTCTTCCTGACCGGGTCCATTGTTGGCGGCATCGCCTCGCCCATCGGCGGCTTGGTGGGTGCGCTGTTCACCGTATTGGTGCCCCAGGCGTTATCCGATCTCTCGGGACTGGCATCCATCGTGATGGGGGCGCTGCTATTCGCGGTTCTGCTGCTCGCGCCCAATGGCATCACCCCAGAGATCGTCAAGCTCGGAAGGCGCTTCCTGGGTGGACGCCGAGGAGGCGGCGATGCGCACTGACTCGACGCTCCTGGAGGCCTCCGGGCTCACCGTACGCTTTGGCGGCCTCACGGCGGTCAATAGCCTAGCGCTGAGCGTCGGACCCAATGAGGTGGTGGGTCTCATCGGACCCAATGGAGCGGGCAAGACCACGGTGCTGAATGCGCTCAGCCGGCTGGTCCCAAGTAGCGCCGACGCCCTGGGGTTCCGCGAGCACGACCTCCTGCGCCATCGCGCCGACCAGCTCTGTGACCTCGGTATCGCCCGAACCTTCCAGACCCCGCAGATTATCGGCCACCTGACCATTGCCGAAAACGTCACACTAGGCGGTTTCAAACGAGCGCCCTACGGCTTCCTGGCGGCCGCGCTCGGTACCCGTGCCTGCCGCGACGCAGAGCGGCGCTTGCGGGAGCTGGCCATGGAGAAGCTGGCACTGTGCGGTGTTTCGGCCTGGGCGGAGCGCGAGGCGAGCGCCGTGCCGTACGGCGTGCTGAAGCTCACCGAGATTGCCCGGGCCCTGATGTCCGATCCCCAGCTCCTGCTGCTGGACGAGCCCGTGGCGGGAACGACCCAGGAAGAGCGCGCTGACATCCGCCGCGTGCTGACCGAGATCTCCAGCACGCTCAACTGCAGCGTGCTGGTTATCGACCACGACGTGGACTTCATCGCCGGGCTCTGCACCCGGGTCAACGTCATGAACTTCGGACGCAAGATCGCCGAGGGAACGCCGGACCACGTTGTCAGCGATCCCGATGTGCGCGAAGCCTACCTGGGGGCCGAGGACGATGACTGATCTACTCGAGGTCAAAGGCGTCACCGCACGTTACGAGCTCAGCACGGCGCTATCTTCCGCCACTTTGAGCGTGCCGAAGGGCACGGTGGTTGGGGTGGTCGGGGTCAATGGTGCCGGCAAGACCACCCTGCTCCGCGTGATTGCCGGGCTGCTGGGACCGGCCGGCGGCAGGGTCGTTTATGACGGCCGCGATATTACCCAGACGCGGGTGGACTGGCGTGCGCGAAACGGGATTGCCTTCCTGCCAGAGAGCCGCGAGCTGTTCGGCCATATGACGGTGCTCGACAACCTTTGTCTCGGCGCCGTTGCGGCAGGCAAATCTCCGAAGCGCCACGCCCTGAAGGACGATCTCGATGCGGTGTTCTCCTATTTTCCGCGGCTGCAGGAGCGGGCGAAGCAGCCCGCCAGCTCCATGAGCGGCGGTGAGCAGCAGATGCTTGCGATCGGCCGGCTGCTGATGGGCCAGCCAAGCCTCGTGCTGCTTGACGAGCCCTCATTGGGCCTTTCGCCGCTGCTGGTCAAGGAGATGTTCCAGATCGTGCGCCGGATGCGTCAGGAGCTCGGCCTGACCGTGGTCGTGGCGGAGCAGAACACGAACATGGTTTTGAAGAACGCGGATACCGTGTACTCGCTCAATCGGGGTGAGACGGAATACCTCGGCAGTGCGGCGGAAGCACGCCCCGTGCTGGCCCAGGCGGACTTGTAACTGGACGACCGGACCGGCTGTTCAGACAACGGAGGAGAAAACCAATGCTCAAGCGATTCGACATCAAGAAAGCGCCAATCATAGGGGGCACACTCGTCGCGGCACTGTGGACCGCGACGGCATTCGCCGCGCCCGGCGTCGATACGGACAACCACACCATACTGGTCGGGGCCTCGACCGCGCTAAGTGGCCCGCAGTCCTTCTATGCCCAGGAGAACGAGGGTGCCCGCGCCCGGTTCGAGCACGCCAACGACACTAATGAGCTCAACGGCTGGAAGATCAAGTACAAGGTGGTGGACGACGCCTATCAGCCGACCCGCAACCTGGCGAACGTCAAGAAGCTGGTCGAGCAGAACGACGTCTTCGCGCTGGTCTGCAACCAGGGTACGCCAACCAACGTGGCGGCGTCCAAGTACCTGAAAGGTACCGATGTTCCGGTGGTGGGGCCGACTGAGGGCTACCCGCCGCTCGCCAAGCTGCCCAACTACTTCGTGCTGATGCCGAACTACTCCTGGGAGGCCGGTCTCGCGACGGAGTACGCGATAAAGGATATGGGCATCAAGAAGGTCGGCATTCTCTACGAGAACGACGATCTCGGCACGCCGGCCAAAGAAGGGGCCGCGGCGGTGCTGAAAGCGCACGGCATGAAGGCGGTGGCGACTGTGCCCTTTGACGTCAACACGGTGGACTTCTCGGGGCAGGTGGGCAAGCTGGCCAGCGCCGGCGCCGAGGCGGTGATCATCTGGGGCAGTAACGGCAACCTCGCCTCAGCCCTGAAGGCGGCCAGCACCTTCGGCTTCGCGCCCAAGTGGTTCGGTCCGTTCTGGGGCGCGGACCCGAGCACCTATCGTCTAGCAGGTAGTCGGGTCGACGGGGCCTACTTCACCAGCTGGTTCGAGCCGGTGACCGTGGACGACGAGGCAACCCAGACCTTTGTCGACGCCATGCACAAGTATGCGTCCAAGACCCCGATCGGTGCGCTCGCCGAGAATGGCTGGTCGGAGGCGAGCCTGTTCGTGCACGCCGTGAAGCGGCTGGTGAAGGACGGCAAAGCGATCACCCGGGCCAACCTCATCGACAGCCTGAACAGCTTCCGGGACGTCGATATCGGCGTGGTCAACCACGTGACGTTCACCAAGGAGAATCACGACGTGGGTGTGACCGAGGAGACGCTGGTCCAGGCCAAGGGCGGCGAGTTCCACCAGGCCACCGAGTCCATGGCGTTCCCGAAGGCGGCGCTGGACGTCACTAACTCACAGGAATGACGGTAGCGGCCGGCTGCCGCGGTCTATAAGCAGGTGCGGGCGCCGGAGATGCCGGGCCCGCACCTGATGGCCGCCGGTCCAAACAACCCTACGGAGCCTTCGATGCTGGGCACGGTCATACTTTCCGGAATCGCCACAGGTCTGCTGTACAGCCTGGTGGGTATCGGGCTGGTGATCATCTACCGCACGTCCCGGGTGCTGAACTTCGCTCAGGGCGACCTCGTGACGGTCACCGCTTATGGGGCCTTCACGCTGCTGGTCACCGCCCAGATTGCCTACCCAGTGGCCTTCGTCCTGACCCTGGCGCTGGGCGCCGTGGTCGGCGCGGCCTTTTACTACTTGGTCGCCAAGCCACTCAGCCGGCGCCAGGGCGGTTGGCTGAGGGTCCGCGGCATCCATGAGGAACGTGCCACCATCAATGTCCTGATCGGCACCATTGCGGCCTCCATGATCCTGGAAGGCGCCGAGCCCTATATCTGGGGCCATACGGTTGTCACCTTCGACGCTCCTTTTTCCTCTGGCGCCATGCGCTTCCTGGGCATGGTGGTGAGCTACAACAACCTCGCCATCATCGTCATCAGCGTGGTGACCATGCTCGCGCTAATACTCTTCTTCCGGCTGACGTCTTTGGGTAAGACCATGGAGGCGACCTTCGACAACCCCATCGGCGCCGAGCTGGTCGGTGTGCGTATCGAACGGGTCTACGTCGCCGCATGGGTGATCAGCGGGCTGCTGTCGGCCCTGGCGGCGCTGCTGGCGACGCCGGTGACCTACCTCACCAACACCAGCTTGGTGGTATTCATCTTCTCGGCGTTTGCCGCCATCGTGCTGGGCGGCTTCACCAGCTTCACCGGCGCCATCGTCGGCGGCCTGCTCTTCGGAGTCGTCAAGAACCTGGTCACGCTCTATCTCTCCGCCCGGCTGGAGCAGGTGTTCATCTTCGCCATGATCATGGTGATTCTCTTTATCCGACCGTCCGGGCTGTTCGGCAGAGATACGGGCGTCAAGCGCGTGTGAAATGCATGACGCCGGCCGGCGGTCTGGCAGCGAGGTATCTCGATGAGTAGCGGAAAGATCTGCTTTTTCGGTCTCGGCGTGCTGGGCGGGGCGTTCGCCCGCCGGCTGGCCGAGTGTGATTACGAGGTCTTCGGCTTCGACCCCTCCGATGAGGCATTGGCCCAAGCCGAGCGGCGTGGTGTCAGCCGCGGCGGGGACGGCGACGTGGCCGACGCCGACTTCGTGGTGACCAGCCTGCCCGACGACACTGTGATTCGCAGTGTGATGTGGGGCAATGAAGTGCTCTCCCGTATGCGCCGCGGCGCAACTCTGATCGAGCTCAGCACCGCCCTGCCCGCTACGGCACGCGAGCTCGCGGAGGCGGGGGCGGAACGCGGCATCGCCGTGGTTGACTGCCCGGTTAGCGGCGGTCCCCCCGAGGCGCTGGCCGGCAAGGTGAAGCTTCTGGTGGGTGCGGAGGCGGACGCGCTGAGCGCAGCCGAGGGTGTGCTCGCCTGCCTGGGGGAGACCTACCACGTCGGCGTGCCCGGCGATGGGAAGACCGTCAAGCTGGTCAACAACATGATGACCATGGGCAACGTGGCTGTGGCCGCCGAGGCGTTCACGTTGGGCGTTAAGGCGGGTATGGACCCGCAGCGGCTGTTCGATGTGCTCTCCAACAGCGGTGGGCGCTCGTTCCACTTCCTCAAGCGCTTCCCGAAAGTGCTGCAGCGGGACTTCGCCCCCGGCTTCAGCGCCGCTATGGGTGAGAAGGATCTCCGCCTGGCGCTGCAGATGACCCATGAGGTGCGCTCGCCGGCGCTGGTCACTGCTTTGGTGCATCAGCTCTACGAGATGACCTGCTCCGCAGGGCTCGACCGGGAGGACATAGTGGCCATCGTCAAGCTCTTCGAGCGGGAAGGCGGCACAGTTTAGTGCCTCGAAGCGTTGGCAGGCCCGCGTCCGGCTATACCGGCGGATCGTCGTCGGGGTCGAGCAGCTCGGTCTCAGAGGTGGAGGCCTCGTTGAGGAGCTTCAGGCGGGCCTGCTGTGCCATGCGGATGTGGGCACGAGCGCAGCGCTCCGCAGCCTCCGGATCTCGTCGCTGGATTGCATCAAGGATCTCGCCGTGCTCCTCAAGCGCGGTCGTTGGGCGCCCCGGGACGGAGAAGGTAGTGGGACCTAGCAGTGCCATAGCATCCCGGAAGCTGTTCAGGGACTTCAGCAGATAGCGGTTATGGGCCGCGTGGTAAATGGCATTGTGGAAGCGCCGGTTCTGCTCGGCATGGCTCGCCGGATCCTTCGGTAGCTCGTGCTCTGCGCTTAGGATTTCGCGCAGCGCCACGATCTCGGCCTCCGAAGCATGCCGCGCGGCCAGACCCGCCGCGGTGCCTTCCAGCACCTCGCGCATCTGATAGAGCTCCATGACGGCCTGATAGTCCAGGCTTGCGACTACCAGTCCGCGGTAAGCCGCGGTGGTCAGCAGGCCCTCCGTCTCCAGGCGCCGCAGTGCCTCGCGAACCGGGGTGCGACTGATGTCCAGCTGCTCGGCGATGTCCGCCTCCCGGACCCGGTGGCCCGGCTTTAGAGCGCCTTCCAGAATGGATCTCAGTAGTCGCTGATAGGCGAGCTCGGCGCGCGAGCCGCCGCGGCTGGAGGACAGCCGGTCATCGCCGGACCGGCCCTTGCGGTTCTGCGTGGCCATGGGTGAGAAAGCGCTCCCTGGAGTGGCGTCCCGCCGACCCCTTTTATTCCGCGTCGACGTCCGCTATCGCTCACCGTGGTACTGCACGAGTGCCGCGAAGCGGTAGATGGCGTGGACGAATTTGCTATAGGGCATGGCGAAAAACAACCCCAGGACGAACCCCAGATGGATGCTGAGCAACGTGCCCATGGCCGCGGTTTCGCGCAGCGACATCAGCAGCAGCCCGCTCAATGCGGTGAAGAACAGTAGAGCCAGGAACGCCACATCCATCCCTAGCAGCCGTTTCAACCGCGGTGCCGGGTCGGCGAGAAACTTCACCCAGATCAGACCCGAGGTGCCGAGTATCAGCCCGATGCCGCCGACCGTGCCCAGCAGCACCGGTAGGCTGGTGTAGCCATAAGGGGCAATCCAGCCGAAGAAGTGGTCGTAGACCGCCGCCACGCTGGTCGCGGCGAAACACAGCAAGAAGCCATAGAGCATGAGCTGGTGCGAGATGCGCCGCCGCTGCGAGAACGCGTCATCCTCGTCGTTGCAGCCATCACCCCCGCCACCGAGATAGCGCATTGTCAGTGCATCCCGTGCGGCGCCTATGACTGCTGGCCAGTCCGCGGGTCGGCGCAGGTCGGTGGCGGTGCCCTGCCGGAACCGTCGGAAGCCGATTCCCAGCGACAGCACGATGAACAGCGCAAGCACGGACGCCACGGAGACCATCACGTTATAGGGGACCACTGTGTAGAAGGCACCGGACCCGCGGTGGACACCGAACAGGGCAGCCGGCTGCACCAGCGCGGTGGCGAGCACCAGCACGGCTGCGATCGCCAAGGATGCGGTCAGCGCGACCAGCGTGCCGTTGCGCTGGAACGCCCGACCGAGGAAACCCGGCCAAGCATACCGTCGGTAGGTGTCGTTACGGTGCTCAGACAGTGCGGCCGGGACATTGACGCCGAACTCGTGGGGCGGGGCGTACTGACAGGCGTAGTAGCAGCCGCGGCAGTCGTGGCAGAGGTTTGCCAGGTAGTCCAGGTCGCCGTCGGTGAATAGCCGGCGCCGCTCCATGGCTGGGAAAACCGCGCAGAAGCCTTCGCAGTAGCGGCAGGCGTTGCAGATCTCCATGACGCGGCGCGCCTCATCGATGGTCTCGCTAAGCGGCATGCTTGGCGGCCTCCTCTCCCGCGATGCGTCCGAACACCGTGCCGATGGTCATACCGAAGCCCGCCAGATAGCCCTGGCCGAGTATATTGCCGGCCATGATCTCTCCCGCAGCCAGAATGTTTTCCGCCGGAGTGCCGTCATCGAGGATCACGCGTGAGCGGTCGTCGACCTTCACCCCGAGGTAGGTGAACGTGATACCGGGACGCAGCGGATAGCCTGAATAGGGTGGGGTATCCAACGGCCGCGCCCAGTGCGTCTTTGGAGGTGTCAGTCCCTCGGTAGCGCAGTCATCGAGTGCATTCGGATCGAAGGTGCCGGAGCGCACTGCTGCGTTGTACTCCGCCACGGTCCGCTCCAGGGCCTGCGGGTGCAGACCCAGCTTGGTCGCGAGTGCAGCTATGGAGTCGGCCTGCTCGGGTCGGAACAGGGACGGCATGAAGTTTCGCTCGGCCTTGGCGTCGATCACTGCGTAGGCGATCTGATCGGCCTGGCGCGCGACCAAGCGGCCCCAGATGGCGTA
>Ga0102944_1001937_pt1 | contig 12849 bp, 10 predicted proteins | sample SalPonD_shore_MG_FD_78172 | JGI IMG/M metagenome (GOLD analysis project Ga0102944, IMG submission 78172) | Salt pond soil microbial communities from South San Francisco under conditions of wetland restoration - Salt Pond MetaG... | ecosystem: Environmental > Aquatic > Marine > Intertidal zone >...
AAGACGCGGCGCCAGAACACCACCATCGCCGGGCTGGAGCTGCTGCTGTCAATTGCCGTGACCATCCTGCTGGGCCTGTTTCTGACCAAGAGCCTGCGCAAGCTCGAAGAGGGCGCCCGGGCGCTGAGCCGGGGCGAACACCAGCACCGCATCGCGACCGATTCGCGCGACGAGATCGGCGATGTGGCCCGCGCCTTCAACCAACTGGCCGAACACCTCGGCCAGACCCAGCATGCCCTGCAACAGGAGCACGAGGCGCTGCTGCGCGAGACGCGCCACCTCAATACCATCCTCAACAGCATCGACGCCGTCGTCATCGAGTTCGACCCGCTCAGCCGGCACGTCGGCTATGTCAGCCAGGAGGCCGCCAACCTCCTGGGCTATCCCGTCGAGGATTGGGTCGCACCGCAATTCTGGCGCCGCCACCTGCACCCCGAAGACCTCAGCTGGCTGGAGCCGTTTCTCGACGAGCACCTGCAAAGCCCGGGCTCGTTCGTCGTGGACTACCGGATGCTGCATCGGGAGGGCCATCAGGTCTGGGTGCGGGCGATCAATACCGTGGCGGAAACCGACCACGGCGCCCTGGCCTGCCACAGTATCCTCCTGGACATCACCGATCAGAAAAAATCCGAAGAGCGTATCGTGTATCTCGCCGATCACGATTACCTGACCGGCCTGTTCAATCGGCGCCGCTTCCAGGAGGAGCTGGAACGGGCCATCGGCTACGCCAAGCGGTTCGGCCACGCCGGCGCGCTGCTGTTCATCGACCTGGATCAGTTCAAGTACATCAACGACACCCTGGGCCACCAGGCAGGTGACGAATATCTCTACAACGTCGCCTGCGCGCTGGCCGACTCCGTGCGGGCGACGGACGTCCTCGGACGCCTGGGCGGCGACGAGTTCGCCCTGATCCTCAGCAAGGCGGACGCCGGTGCGGCGCAGAAGGTGGCCGCGATGCTGCTCAAGACGCTGTCCGCGCTCACCCTGGAGCTCGGACAGCGCAGCACCGGGGTCAGCGCCAGCATCGGCATCGTGAGCTTCCCCGAACACGGCGACAACGCCAGCGACCTGCTGGCCAAGGCCGACGCCGCCATGTATACCGCCAAGGAGCACGGGCGCAACCGCGCGCACCGGTACACCGAGGACGACCAGGGCCTGGTCGCCATGCACGCCAAGCTCCAGTGGGAGGAGCGCATCCGTCAGGCCATGGAGCAAGGCCGCTTCAAGCTCTATTTCCAACCGGTCTTTCGTCTCGCCGACCGCGAGGTCACCCACTTCGAGGTGCTGCTGCGCATGATCGCCGAGGACGGCAGCGTCATCCTGCCCAGCGCCTTCCTGGATACGGCCGAGCGCTTCGGCCTCATCGGCGACATCGACCGCTGGGTACTGAACGAAGGCATCCGCCTGCAGGCCGAGAGCCGGCGCAGCGGCGCCCCCATCACCCTGGCGATCAATCTATCGGGCCGCCACTTCGGCAGCCAGGAGGTGATGGACCTGATCCACGAGGCCGTCGAGCGCCACGGCGCCGATGCCAGCCGATTGATATTCGAGGTCACCGAAACGGCGGCGGTCGAAAATCTGAACCAGGCGCGCGGGTTTATCGATGCCCTGCACGCCCTGGGCTGCCAACTGGCGCTCGATGACTTCGGCGTTGGATTTTCCTCCTTCCACTACCTCAAGCACCTGCCCGTGGACATGATCAAAATCGACGGCAGCTTCGTGCGCCATCTCGACGCCGACCGCTTCGATCGCATCTTCATTCACGCCATGACGGAGCTGGCCGAAGGACTGGGTATCGCCACGGTGGCCGAATTCGTCGAGAGCGAGGCCGTGGCGCTCGCGCTGGGCGAGCTGGGCGTGGACATGGGGCAGGGCTTCCACCTCGCCCGGCCCCGGCCCGACTATACCGGCGCGCGGCTCATGCCAGCGCCCTGAGGATCATCACCAGCCCGAAGAGCGCGACCAGGGCCCCGGCGGTGCGGCGCACGCCGGGGCGGCGCAGAAAGCCGGACAGGGCGGCGGCGAACAGGCCCATGGCGAGCAGGGCCGGCAGGGTGCCCAGCCCGAAGCTGAGCATCAGCAGGGCACCGTGGCCGACGCTGCCGGCGGCCATGGCCCAGATCAGCACGCTGTAGACCAGCCCGCACGGCAGCCAGCCCCAGACCAGACCCAGCACCAGGGCCTGGGCCGGCGAGCGCACCGGCAGCAGGCGCCGGCCCAGGGGCTCCAGGCGCCGCCACACCACCGTGCCGATACCCTCCAGGCGCACCACGCCCTGCCACCACCCGCCCAGATACAGGCCCAGGGCAATCATGAAGGCCCCGGCGATGACCTCGAGAATGCCCTGCGCGTGGCGCACGCTCACCGCATTGGCGGCCAGCCAGCCGACGCCCCCCATCAGGGCCCCGGCGGCCGTGTAGCTGGTGATGCGCCCCAGGTTGTAGGCGATGAGGTAGGGCCAGGTCGCCGCGGCCCGCCCGCGCGCGGCCTCGGGCAGGCCCAGGGTCAGGGCGGTGACGATCCCGCCGCACATGAAGGCGCAGTGGCCGCCGCCGAGCAGGCCTACCACCGCCGCGGCCGCGTAGCTGGAGACCGGCGCCAGGCTCACGTGCCGGGCTCCGCCGTTGGCGCCGGCGCATCCCAGGGGGCCAGGCGGCGCAGCAGCCAAAGGCCCGGCAGCGCGGCCAGGGCGCAGAACACGAAGAACCCGACCCAGCCCAGCCATTCGGCCAACAGGCCCGTCGGGGCGGCGGCCAGCACCCGCGGCACGCCCATCAGGCTGGTCAACAGCGCATACTGGGTCGCGGTGAATTTCTTGTTGGTCAGGGCCGCCATGTACGCGATGTAGGCCGCCGTGCCCATACCGCCGCTGAGGTTCTCAAAGGCGATCACCGCCGCCAGCCCGGCGATGCTGTGGCCGACCACGGCGAGCCAGGCAAAGCCGGCCGTCGAGACGGCCTGCAGCACCCCGAATACCCACAGCGAGCGGTTGATCCCCAAGCGCAGCATCAGCAGCCCGCCCAGCAGGCCCCCACCGATGACCGCGCCGGTGCCGAAGAACTTGACCACCGCGCCGATCTCGGTCGTGCTGAAACCCAGGTTCAAATAAAACGGCGTGGTCATCGCGCTGGCCATGGTATCGCCGATCTTGTAGAGCAGGATGAATACCAGTATCCACACCGCCTCGGGGCGTTCGAAGTATTCGACGAAGGGGTCGATCACCGCCTCGCGCAGGGTGCGCGGGGCGCCGGCGCCCACCGGCGGCTCGCGCGCCAGGAGGGTGGTGATGACGCCGACCAGCAACGTGGCGGCCATGATGAGGTAGACCGTTTGAAACGAGACGTGATCGGCGAGGATCAAGCCGCCGCCGCCGGCCAGCAGCATGCCCACGCGGTAGCCGCCGATATACAGCGAGGAGCCCAGACCCAACTCGTCGTCGGTCAGGTCCTCGCGCCGGTAGGCATCGACCACGATATCCTGCGAGGCCGAAAAGAACGTCACCAACAGGGCGACCAGGGCCACCAGCCAGGGATAGGAGGCGGGGTCGGCGAGCCCGAGCGAGGCCACCGCGGCCATCAACGCCAACTGCGCCGTCAACATCCAGCCGCGCCGGCGCCCCAACCAGCGCAGGGTGAAGCGATCGACCACCGGCGCCCAGAGAAACTTAACCGTGTAGGGCAGACCGACCAGGGCGTACAACCCGATGACGGCCAGGTCCACGCCTTCGCGGGTCATCCATGCCTGCAGCACCGAACCGGTGAGCAGCAGGGGCAGGCCGCAGGAAAAACCCATCATCGTGGCGACCAGCATGCGCGGGCTGAAGACCTCGCGCACCAGGTCCCAGCCGCGCGGCCGGGCCCGCTCAGTCGGCGAGGTCATAGTCGTAATCGATGATCAGGGGGGCGTGGTCGGAGAAGCGCTGGTCCTTGTACACGCGGGCCCGGCGTACCGTATCGGCCAGACCGGGCGTGACGATCTGATAGTCGATGCGCCAGCCCACGTTCTTGGCCCAGGCCTGGCCGCGGTTGGACCACCAGGTGTATTGGTCGGGGCGTTGGTCGACGAGCCGGAAGGCGTCGACCCAGCCGACCCGGTCGAACAGCTCGTCCATCCAGGCCCGCTCGTGCGGCGTGCAGCCGGAGTTCTTCTGGTTGGACTTGAAGTTCTTGATGTCGATTTCCTTGTGCACCGTGTTCCAGTCGCCGCAGATGATGTACTCGCGCCGGCGCCGGCGCATGCGCTTGAGCTCGTCCATGAGCCGGTCCATGAACACCAGCTTGTTGGCATGGCGCTCCTCGCTCGAGGAGCCCGAGGGCAGATAAAAGGAGGCGACGCTGAGCTTGGCGAAATCGGCCTGGATGTAGCGCCCCTCGGCGTCCGCATGGTCCCAGCCCAGGCCGGTGAGCACGCGGTCGGGCTCGCGGCGCGCGTAGATCGCCACGCCGCTGTAGCCCTTCTTCTCGGCGTCGAAATAGTAGCAGTGGTAGCCATGCGGATAGAACACCTCGGCATCGAGCTGGTGCTCCTGGGCCTTGGTCTCCTGCAGACAGATCACGTCGGCGCGCTGGCGGCGCAGCCATTCGAACAAGCCCTTCCTCGCCGCGGCGCGAATACCGTTGACGTTGACGCTGATCACCCTCATCCCAATGGCTCCCCCGGCTCAAAGGGGCTCAGGATAATGCATCGGGCCCCCGGACGCACCCGACGCCCCGGGTGACGGGGGCGGCTGACAGCGCCCGGCACAGACCGCTACAATGGCGGCTCCACGCCAGGACGTCAGGCCATGCAAGACTATCAACACGAGTTCATCGAATTCGCCATCGAGCGCGACGTGCTGCGCTTTGGCGAGTTCACCCTGAAATCGGGCCGGCTCAGCCCGTACTTCTTCAACGCGGGGCTTTTCAACACCGGCGAGGCGCTCGCCCGCCTGGGCACCTACTACGCCGCCGCGGTCCAGGACAGCGCCGTGAGCTTCGACATCCTGTTCGGTCCCGCCTACAAGGGCATCCCCCTGGCGGCGGCCTGTGCCATCGCACTGGCCCGGGAGCACGGACGCGATATGCCCTACTGCTTCAATCGCAAGGAGGCCAAGGACCACGGCGAGGGCGGCGCCACCGTCGGGGCCCCGCTCGCCGGGCGCGTGCTTATCCTGGACGACGTCATCACGGCCGGCACCGCCATCGGCGAGGCCATGCAGATCATCGAGGCGGCCGGAGCGACGCCGGCCGGCGTGGTCATTGCGCTGGACCGCCAGGAACGGGGCCGGGGCGAACGCTCGGCCATCCAGGAGGTGGAGCGCCGCTACGGTATCCCCGTGGTCAGCATCGTGCGCCTGGACGAGCTCGTCGAGTACCTGGCCGAGCGGCCCGAGTATGCCGACTCGCTCGAGGCCGTGCGCACCTACCGCGAGCAGTACGGCGCCGCCGCCGGCTAGCCGAGCAGGAGCTTCAGGCCCACCGCCACCGTCACCAGCTCGAAGGCCCGCTTGATCCAGACGTTGCCCTTGGCCAGGGCGAAGTGGGCGCCCACATACCCGCCCAGCAGCGAGCCGAGCACCAGGGCGGGGATCCAGTCCCAACGGATACTGCCGAGCAGACCCAGGGTGAGGGCGCCGGTGGCGTTCCAGACCACCCCGACCAGGACCAGCGTGTGGGCCACGGCCCGCTTGTAGTCCAGCCCGAACCAGCGCACGAGCCACAGCGTGACGAACAGCCCCGTCCCCGAGGTCAGCGAACCGTTCAGGATCCCGATACCCAACAGCGCCGCGCCCCCGATGGCCAGGCCGCGGCGGTCCCGGTGGGTCGGGCGGTGCTCGCGGCCCAGGCCGGGGCGGGCCCAGGAATAGACGCCCAGGCCGACGGTGAGCACCCCGAGCGCCACCTCCGCCGCGCGATCCGGTATATTGAGGACGATCCCGGCGCCCAGCACCACCCCGGGTACGCCGCAGGCGAGGATGAACAGCGAGAAGCGCCGCTCCAGGGAGCGCTCTCTAAAGTGGCGCCCCGTGGCGCCGATACCCAGGGCAACGCTGGCCAATTTGTGGGTGGCCAGGGCCGGACCGAAGTCCAGCCCGAGGAACAACAGGGCGGGCAGCTGGAGCAGCCCGGCCCCGCCGCCGGCGAAGGCCGAGAAGGCATTCGCGCCCAGCGCGATCAGGAACAACAGGATCTGGTCGGTCATGGCACGCCGGTCGTGCACATCGCCGGCGGGAGTGCCAGAATAGGAGCCATGCTGCTGACCAAGACGCCCCGATTAATCCCGCTGCTGGCCGCGGCCTCCACCGTGTGGGCCCTGGGAACGGCCGCGGCGCAGGCCGCGACCATCGAGTGCTGGCATAACGACCAGGGCGTGCGCGAATGCGGCAACGCGGTCCCTCCGGAGTACTCGCAACAACGCATCGAGGTGCTCGACGAGCACGGCGTGGTCGTCGATGTGCGCCCGGCGGCCAAGACCAAGGCCGAACTCGCCCAAGAGGCCCGGCGCAAGAAGGCCGAACAGGAGCGCAAAAAGCGCGAGGCCGCGCAGGCCCGGCGGGACGAGATCCTGCTCAGCACCTTCACCAGCGAACACGACATCACCATGGCCCGCGACGAAAAGCTCAAGGCCATCGATGGGATCATCAACGTCACCCGGGGCACGGTCAACGTACTGCAGGACAAGCTTGAGCGACTGCAAAAGCGCGCGGCGAACATCGAGCGGGCCGGCCGCACCCCGCCCAAGCAGCTGGTCGACAGCATGGACAGCGTCGGGCGCCAGATCCGCAACAAGCAGGCCTTCATCGAAAAACGGCGCGAGGAAAAAAAGGACGTACGCCAGAAATATGCGCAGGACATGAAGCGGTTTCGCGAACTCAAATCCCGCAAAGGGGATGCGCTCAGCCCGTCGGACTCAGACACGAGCGCAGCGCCGGCCACTGCTGATTCCAAGCATTGACGGGCGAGCGCTCGAAGCCGCTGCGCACGAACTGATGAATCCGTCCCTCGGCGATCGACAACAACAGATTCGCCATCGGCCCCACTGACTCCCCCAGCTCCAGCTCGCCGGAGAGCTCGCCTTCACGCAGCACCTGTTTGAGCTGGGTCTCCAGGCGATCGTAGAACTGCCCGATGCGCGCGCGCAGGCGATCGCGCTCGCCGATGAGCGCATCGCCCATGAGGATGCGTGCCATACCGGCGTTGCGATCGGCAAACCCGAGCAGCAGCAAGAGGATCTTCTCGCAGCGCACCAGCGCCGAGCGCTCTTCGCCGAGGATACGGTTGACCAGGCCGAACACTGTCTCCTCGATGAAGTCGATCAGGCCCTCGAACATCTTCGCCTTGCTGGGAAAGTGGCGATACAGGGCCGCCTCCGAGACGCCGACCGCCCGCGCCAGACTGGCCGTGGTGATTCGCTCGCCCGGGCTGGTCTCCAGCTCGCGGGCCAGCGCCTCGAGGATCTGCTGGCGACGCGAGGGCTTGTCGTTGACCGCAGCCATGGGCGCCCCTCAACCCCGAATGAGGGTGCCGACACCCTCGTCGGTGAATATCTCCAACAGCACGGCGTGTTCGACCCGCCCGTCGATGATGTGCGCGCTGCGCACGCCGGCCTTGACCGCATCGATGGCGCAGCGGATCTTGGGCAGCATGCCGCCGTGGATCGTCCCATCGGCGACCAGCGCCTCGACATCGCGCGCGCTCAGCCCCGTGAGCAATGTGCCCTGCCCGTCCAGCACGCCGGTGGTGTTGGTCAACAGGATCAACTTCTCGGCTCGCAGCGTCTCGGCCAGACGTCCGGCGACCAAATCGGCGTTGATGTTGTAGGACTGGCCGTCGTCGCCGACGCCGATGGGCGCGATCACGGGGATAAAGTCGCCGTGGACCAGCATGTCCACCACCGAGGCCTCGATGCTCGCCACCTCGCCGACATGGCCGATGTCGACGATCTCCGAGGCGCTCATCTCCGGGTCATTGCGCTCGAAGGTGAGTTTGCGCGCGCGGATCAGCTCGCCGTCCTTTCCGGTCAGGCCCACGGCGCGCCCACCCTGGCGATTGAGCAGGGTGACGATCTCCTTGTTCACCAGCCCGCCGAGGACCATTTCCACCACGTCCATGGTCTCGCTGTCGGTCACGCGCATCCCCTCGACAAAGCGGCTCTCCTTGCCGACTTGCTTGAGCATGTTGCCAATCTGCGGGCCGCCACCGTGGACCACCACCGGGTTCATGCCGACCAGCTTCATCAAGACGATGTCGCGGGCGAAGCCCTGCTTGAGCGCCTCGTCGGTCATGGCGTTGCCGCCGTATTTGATCACGATGGTCTTGCCCTGGAAGCGCTTGATGTAGGGCAGCGCCTCCGTGAGCACACGGGCGATGTTCATTGCCGTTGAAGAATCCAGGCTCATGAGGGTGTCGTCACGGATTGAAAAATCTCGAATGGGAAACGGCGTGTACGCGGGTTCAAAACGGGAGTTTCAGACCGGGCTCGACCTTCAACATCGTCTGTCGGAAGACCTCTTGGACCCGTTCGAGGCTCTCGGCATCGTTGCCCTCGAAGCGCAGCACCAGGCAGGGCGTGGTGTTGGAGGCGCGCACCAGGCCCCAACCGTCCTGAAAATCCACGCGCAGACCGTCGATGGCCGTGATCACGCCATCGTCGAAATCGGCCTCGGTCAACAGTCGCTCCATGAACGCGTGCTGCTCGCCCTCGGGCATGTCGACCCGCAGCTCGGGCGTGTTTACCGCGTCGGGCAGGGTGGCGAAGATCTCGCGCGGGCTGCGCTTGTCCTTGCTGAGGATCTCCATCAGCCGCGCGGCGGCGTACAGGGCGTCGTCGAAACCGTACCAGCGCTCCTTGAAGAAGATGTGACCGCTCATCTCGCCGGCCAACGGGGCACCGATCTGCTTCATCTTGGCCTTGATCAGCGAATGCCCCGTGCGCCACATCAAGGGCCTGCCGCCCAGCTTGTTGATCACCCGCGCCAGATTCGTGCTGCACTTGACGTCGAAGATGATGGTCGCCCCGGGCTGGCGACTGAGCACGTCGGAGGCGTAGAGCATCATCTGGCGATCGGGCCAGATGACGCTCCCATCGCCGCCGACGACACCGAGACGATCGCCGTCACCGTCGAAGGCCAGACCGATATCGGCACCCGACTGGGTCACGGTCCGAATCAGGTCCTGGAGGTTTTCGGGCTGGCTGGGGTCCGGGTGATGGTTGGGAAAACTGCCGTCGACGTTGCAGAAAAGCTCGGTGACCTGGCAACCCAGCGCCTCGAACAGCTTGGGTGCCACGGCTCCGGCTACCCCGTTGCCGCAGTCGATGACGACCTTCAGGCCCCTGCGCAGCTTGACGTCGCCGGTGACGTGGCGGATGTAGTCGGCGGTGACCTTGGCCGTCTCGTACTCGCCGTGGCCCTCGGCGTAGTCTTCACTTTCGATGCACTGGCGCAGGGCCTGGATGTCGTCGCCGGCCAGGGTGTCGCCGGCAATCATCATCTTCAGTCCGTTGTAATTGGGCGGATTGTGGCTGCCCGTGAGCACGACGCCGGTGCCCCCGGCCAGCTCGGTCGCGGCGTAGTACAGCACCGGGGTCGGGACCTGACCGACATCGATGATGGTGGCGCCCGCCTCGCGCACGCCGCGGGCAAAGGCACCGCCCAGTTCCGGCCCGGACTCGCGGCCGTCGCGGCCGAAGGCGATGCGCTGGGCACCGCGCTGGGCCGCCAGTGTCCCGAAGGCCCGGCCGATACGGTAAATGACGTCATCGGTCAGGGTCTGGCCCACGATGCCGCGGATGTCGTAGGCCTTGAAGATGGATGCCGACAAGGGCGTGGACGCCGCCGTCGGTGCCGGGGTGTCGAAGACCGCACGGGTACCCGAACCGCCCTGCGATCGGCTCGCGCGGGCAGACGGCGGTTGCGACACGCTCTCGTCCTCGTCCAGCAGCGACTTGGCATGGGAGCGGTGCGAGGCGGGAGGCGCCTCGTCGAGTTCCTCGACCTGCACGGCGTCCTCCTCGAAGGACAGGGGGTCGTCCCGATTGGGCCGCGCAATGCTCGGGCTCGGCGACCCGCCCAAACCCCTCGGGTCGTCACGCTCGCGCGAGAGCGTCGTACTCTCCGGCAGGCGGGTGAGCATCAGAGAGGCCGATTTGAACTCCTTGAGGCGCAGCGGCTGCTCGTAGCGCTTGCTGCCCTGGAGGATGTCGCGCGTGAGCTGCATCAGCCCGAGCACGTCGGCCTTGATGATCCGGCCCAGGGTGCGGAACAGGATGAGCACGACACCGACCGCCACCAGGGCCGAACCGCCGAAGACGATCCAGAAGCGGGCGTTCAACGCGAGCATGCTCGGTTCGGGCAACCAGGCGGTAAGCTTCCACGCCGTCCCCGCGACGGCAGTGGTGTGACGTGTGGCGCCGACGCGTATCGCGCGGTCGCCGTGACTGGCCAGCACCAGGGAATCGCCGGCCTCGGTCTGCTGCGTCAACGTCAGATAGGACTGGCCCTCGGCGGCCGTGGTGTGGACATCCAGGGCGCGCGACAGGACCTTGGGCGAGAGACTGAGCTGGACGACACCCAGCAACTGACCGTCCGAGTGTACGCTGCGGGCCAGGCTGATATGCGCCTGGGGCGTGCCGAACATGTGCATTTCGGCCGGCGGCGGCGCCTTGCCGCGCTCGGCCTGGCGAATGAGATCCACGCAGGCATAGCCCAGGGGCGGCGACTGCCGGTCATCGGGCCGGGCGGTACCGGGGCGCAGCACCCGCACACGCTCGGCTCCCGGGAAGGCGTACTTGAGGTGGTTGTCCACGCGGGCCAAGGCCTCCGGGTCGCCGGAGCGCAGCGCCTCGAGCACCTCCGGGTCGTGCGCGACCGAGCCCAGGGTGCGTTGATACGCGGCGAACAGCGCGCTGACGCGCGAGGCCTGCTGCTTGGCCACACTGCTGGCCACCAGATGGCGCTGGGCATTGAACTGGGTGCGCAGCTCGATCTGCACCAGGTACAGGGCGAGCAACAGCAGCAGCGTGAACGAAAGCAGGATGGCCAGCGCGAAGCGGCCCAGACTGGTCCCGGAGGGCGGCGCGGGGCCCTGGTCGGCGCTTTGTTGTTTCTTGCCGAGGCTGAGTGACGGCTTTTTCACGCTGGGCTCGCTTCCTTGGTGTTATCTTGCCTTCATGCCTCAATGACGGCCGGTATGTCCGAACCCGCCCTCGGCCCGGTGACTGACATCGAAGTCGGGGACAATATCGAACTGGGCCTGCACCACCGGTACGAAGACCATTTGTGCGATGCGCTCTCCCACCTCGATGGTAAAAGATTCACTACCCCGATTCCAGCAGGACACGAACACCTGGCCCTGGTAGTCCGAGTCGATGAGCCCGACCAGGTTGCCGAGCACGATGCCGTGCTTGTGGCCCAGGCCCGAGCGCGGCAGCAGCACGGCGGCCAGCGAGGGGTCGGCGATATGCATGGCAAAACCGGTGGGGATGAGTTCGGCCTCGCCCGGGGCCACGTCCAGGGGCCCCTCGAGGCAGGCCCGCAGGTCCAGGCCGGCGGCCCCCTGCGTGGCATAGGCCGGCAGGGCGATCTCCTTGCCCAGGCGTGCGTCCAGAATCTTCAGTTCGATCGGTTTCATGTTCCCCCCGGTTCGGTCCCGCCAGGCGCGCACCCGCCCAGCCCACTGCGCTGTCGCGCGGGCGGGGCGCGGCGTGCGACGAGGCTTACGACTTCAAAGTAACAACGTTGTGATGCCGGCCCGCCGGGCGCGGCCGGTGGTAGCGCTCGGCGATGACGGCCACGAGCTGGCGTGCCAGCTTCTCTTTGGTGGTCACCGGCAGCTCCAGGCCGCCGTCCTGCCAGAACAGGCGCAGGGCGTTGACGTCGGCACCGAAGGCGCCGGCGGTCTCGGCCGCCGCCGGTCCAACCCAGTTGGCCGCAATCAGGTCCGCGCCCTTGGCATGGAGCTTGGCCCGCGCGTGCGCCTCGAGCTCGTCGGTTTCGGCGGCAAAGCCCACGCAGAAGGGCCGCCCGACCCGCGACCCGACGCTGGCGAGGATATCGGGACAGGGTTCGAGCTCGAGCACCCAGGCCTCGGAATCCTTCTTGATCTTGTGTTCGACGCGCTGGCGCGGGCGGTAATCGGCCACCGCCGCGCTGGCGATGAAGATATCGGCCGAGCTCGAATGCGCCTCGACGGCGGCCAGCATGTCGGCGGCGCAGACGACGTCGACGCGCTCGACGCGCGCCGGCGTGGGCAGGCTCACCGGACCGCTCACCAGGACCACGCGGGCGCCGGCCTCGGCCGCGGCGGCGGCCACGGCAAAGCCCATCTTGCCCGAGCTGTGGTTGCTGAGAAAACGCACCGGGTCGATCGCCTCCCGGGTCGGCCCCGCGGTGACCAGGACGGTGTGCCCGCTCAGGCTGCCGGTCTCGAACAGGTCCGCCAGCTGCTCGAGCAGCTGGCCGGGCTCGAGCATCCGCCCGGCACCGACCTCGCCGCAGGCCTGCTCGCCCTCGCCGGGGCCGAACAACAGGACACCGCGCTTGCGCAGCAGCTGGGCGTTGGCCTGGGTGGCCGCGCCGGACCACATCTGCTGGTTCATGGCCGGGGCGAGGGCCACGGGCACCGCGCTGGCCAGGCACAGGGCGCTCAACAGATCATCGGCCCGCCCCTGCGCCAGGCGCGCCATGAAATCGGCGCTGGCCGGCGCGACCAGCACGGCGTCCGCCCAGCGGGCAAGCTCGATGTGGCCCATGGCCGCCTCGGACTCGGCATCGAGCAGGCGACAGTGTACCGGGTGGCCGGACAGGGCCTGGAAGGTCAGCGGCCCGACGAACTCGGTTGCCGCGTCGGTCATCACCACCCGGACCTCGGC
>Ga0102944_1001939_pt1 | contig 12845 bp, 10 predicted proteins | sample SalPonD_shore_MG_FD_78172 | JGI IMG/M metagenome (GOLD analysis project Ga0102944, IMG submission 78172) | Salt pond soil microbial communities from South San Francisco under conditions of wetland restoration - Salt Pond MetaG... | ecosystem: Environmental > Aquatic > Marine > Intertidal zone >...
AAGGCCAAGCTGGCCGCCGCCTGACGCCACCCGCTGTTATCACGATGAAAAAGCCCGCTTCTTGCGGGCTTTTTTATTGCTGCACCGCGGATCCCGCCTGGCCGGGGTCGGCCCCGCCGCGCAACATCAGCTCTGTTGCATTGCACAATATAGGAGTACACTTGGAGGCGGTATTTCATTCACAGCAATGCAGGTGAGTCGTATGGAAATCCAGAACAAGGTTGCAGTGGTCACCGGCGCCGCCAGCGGTATTGCCCGCGCGGTCACCGCCGAACTGGCAAACAGGGGCGCCCAGGCCATCGGCATGGTCGACGTCAACGACAACGTGGGCGAGGCGGCACAGGCCGTCAACCGGGAAGCCGGCCGCGAGGTAGGCATCCCGTTCAAGGGTGACGTCACCGACAGCGAATTCCGCCGGCACGTCTTCAGCGAGCTGGCGCAGAGCCATGGGCTCCCGACCATCTGCGTGCCGGCCGCGGGCATCACCCGCGACACCCTCGCGGTGAAGGTCGACAAGGAAACCGGCAAGGCCGCGATCTACGACATCGACACGTTCCGCCTGGTCACCGAAATCAACCTGATCGCCCCCATTTACTGGGCCCTGGAAATGGTAGCCGGCATTGCCGAGGACCGCGCGGCCCACGGGCTGAGCAAGTGGAGCCCGGACGAGGGCGTGCAGGGTACGGTGATCTTCATCGGTTCCGTTTCCTCCCAGGGCAACAAGGGCCAGATCTCCTACGCCACCACCAAGGCCGGCCTGGAGGGCGCCGCCGCCACCCTGACCATGGAGGCCATCTTCCACGGCGTGCGCTGCGGGGTCATTCATCCCGGCTATACCGACACGCCCATGGTGCGGGCGCTGGGCGAAGACTTCATCGAGAAACACATCCTGCCCAAGACCCAGTTGCACCGCCTCATCCGCCCCGAGGAAATCGCCAGCGCCATCTGCGGCATGGTGTCGAACTCCGCCATCAGTGGCGAAGTCTGGGCCGACGCCGGCTGGTCGCCGGGGCCGTAACCCGCATATCCGGACCTGAGTCTTTATGTAAGGAAGGCGCCATCAGGGACGATTTCAGGAGCGCGTGCCGACGGTCGGCACGACGCGCCACCGGCCATTGAGAATCTCCTCAAGCAGGACCGGCCTGGCCCTGCCCGCCGAACACCCGGCCGGCCGGATAACAGCCGGCTCTTCCACGCCCTCGCGGCCTTGACGGACATTGCCCGACCCTTCCGGCTTGCCCCGCGCGCACATTTTTCCTATATTTTTTATATCTCCCCTGAACGAAACCGTCGGGGCAACATGGGAGGATAAATCTATCGAGACGATAATGAGATAACGAACAATATGACAAATTAGCTTTTCAGGTCCTATATCCAGTGGCGAAACAGACGAAACAAAGTCATCGAGAATACGAAATTCGCCTCAATCGCTGAAATCAGTTCCACATCCCTTCAATCGCTGAAGGCAAATTCCTATCACTTATCTGCACGGTCATTCTGAGACCGGCGCGGGCACATCGACAGCTATAGTCGGCCACCGAACACGGAAGCGCTGACACAGACCGGTTGGTCGAAGAAAACTTGCTTCAAACGGGGAGAAAAACAATGAACCAGCGAATTTTGCAATGTCTGTCCAACGGCAAAACAGCGGCAGCGCTTTCATTCTGCATATTACTGTCATCCACGCCCGCGGCCGGGGCGGCAACGAAGATGGTCGATGGTTACAGCTACCAGTTGCACAATGCCACGCCGCCGGCAGATGCCTTCGACAAGGATCCATCCACCTATCACAATCCCGCAACATCCTGGGTGGAACAGGGACCGCACTACACGATGTCATGGGGCAGCAAGGACCACCACACGGTGGAGAGAGCCAGTTTCGCCCACGGCCGCATGCGCATGGGGCTGTTTGCCACCCACTGGGATCTTTCCCGTCCCTCCTCGAACCCCGACGGCTGGGCCAGCTACGGCCGTCCGCTGGCGTACAGGACCTTCAACGTGGACGTCAGACGCGCCGACGGCGGTGACCGCAGGATCGACGGCGAGATGGCGAAGCATTACATATTAACGGCGGACTTCTCCTACAGATACAAGGACGGTAATTCCAACTACGAGCATGAAACCATCCACGCCAATCTCTGGACACTCGGGGACAAGCCGTTTTCCTTTATCCCTTTCTCCACGGCGGGCATGTACGGCGATCCGCGTCTGGACGCCGCGATGTCGGAAAAGCTTTCCAAACTCGGCCTGGTGGTGCGGGTGGAGAGCACCGCCCATTTCCAGGCAATCAGCAAGGATGGCAAGAAACTGGGCGACGGCCATGACGGCACCTTTCTTACCTGGTTGAGCGATATCAAGCCGGCGAAGGTGCCCGATGTGCATTTACCGACGGTGAGCTACATGACGACCACCAAACTGCAGCATGCGACATGGCAGGATGCCGATGGCACCTGCCATACGGTGATTAACGGCGGCACGCCGGATTTCGTCAAAAAAATACTCTCCGGCGATCAGCGGGCGCCCTTCCTCAAGCATCTGCGGGCCGCCTGCGTACGGCGCGCGAAACATAAACAGTCACAGAAATAGCCCGGCCCGGAGATGATTCATGGCTACACAATATAGTAAGTACTTCATTTTCCTCGCGGCCGTCATACTGCTGGCCGGCTGCGGGGGTTCCAGCGGTCCCTTCAAGGCCACTACGGTTGCGTTATGCGGTGACACACAGGTGCGTGCCGTGTTCGCCGACGATTTCAACGGTGACGGTGCGGACGACATCGCCGCCGGCTGCCGCACCCGGCACGATCCGCTGAAGGGACATGTGGAAATCTGGCTTTCGGACGGTTCCGGCGGTATGCACAAGGCGCAGAGCCTGCCGCTGGGCAGCTTCAAAACCGGTGGCGAGGGGGCGGGACCGATTACCGCCGCGGATTTCAATGAAGACGGCAACCCGGATCTGGTGATCACCGACACCGGCGGTACGACGCACGGCATTTCCCTCCTTTACGGCAAGGGCGACGGCACCTTCGGTCAGCCGACTTATTACAAACGGTCGGCCATAAACGCCGTGGCCACCTCCGACGTGAACGGTGACGGCCACCAGGACATGCTGCCGATCGTATCCGGATTCGGCAGCGGTGCAAGCCATTACATCCCCGGTGACGGCTCCCGCCTGGATGCCGGTGCCCGGATGCAGCTGGTCGCCCACGATACCCGCGGCTACAAGGATGCCAGTTTTGGAGACTTCAACGGCGACAGGGCCACGGACGTGGTGATCCCGGAACCGCGCGCCGGCCGGCTGCATGTGTTCACCAGCGGCGGCAAGGCGCACGACATCGTGCTGGGCAAGGCCGTGCGCCAGGTGCAGCGTGTACTGTCAGGCGCCGACGTGGACGGCGACGGGAAAACGGACCTGCTGGTCGCCACCCGCCGCCAGGACGGCGGGCACGACACCCGCTGGCTGCTGACGAAAGGCGGGCCGCACCTTTCCGCACCGCTGTCGGCCGTACCAACGGACGCCACCCGGGTCAGGGCAGCCGACTTCAACGGCGACGGAGTGACCGACTTGCTGGTGGGACAGGGTTACAAACCGAAGCTCAAGTATCACGGTGGGGCACATCCACTGATATTGATCGGCAAGCAGGACGGTGGTTTCAAAAAGCCGATCAAGCTCGATCTCCCGGGTTCGCCGGGCGGCGAGGTACTGGCCGATCTCAATGGTGACGGCAAGACAGATTTCGTCTATCAGCGGATCAGCGATAAAGATCCGCAGGGTGCGGTCTATCTTAGCACGATGTGACCTTGCACGCCATGCGAATCACCGGACCGCCGATCATGAAGAACCGCGATCACACATCCGGCTTGCCCAGTGCATACATTTTTCCTATATTTTTTAATATACCCCTCGAGCATCATCGTTGGGGCATATGGGAGAAAAATCTGTCAAAAAGATAACAAGAGGTCTAACAACATGACAAATTAGCCTGACAGGCCTTATATCAACCGGCGAAACAGAAAAACAAATTTATCAAAAATACGAAATTCGCCTCTATTACTGGAACCAATTTTTACGTCCCTTCATACGCTGAAGGCAAAAATCCCACTCACATACCATGGAGATCGCCGCCATGCAGCGCACCGTAACGACTTTTGTTGCCTTACTGACCCTTGCAATGAGCGGACAGCTCTACGCATTCATGGGCAAGGACGCATCCTATTCGGGGGTGCGCCACGTCGAGTCGAGCCAGGGCAGTATGGATATGCAGGTATACCATGCGCCGCAGATGGAACGCGTGAAGCTCAATTCCGGCGGCCAGACCACGGTTGCAATCCTTCGACTCGACCGCAAGGTGACCTGGCTGCTGATACCACAGTCGCACGCCTATATGGAAACCAGCTTTGACCGCTATAAGGCGCACACGCCGGAAAAATATGACGTCCTCGAACATAAAAAAGTAGGCACCGAAATGATCAACGGCTACAAGGCGGTCAAGTATCGCGTCAAGTGTCGCACCAAAGACGGCACCACAGGCTCCGGTTATTACTGGGTTGTCAACGACAGCATTCCGATCAAGATGGACCTGACGATGAACGACAATGGCCAGTCCCGTCACTTTGTCATGGAGCTCAGAAACCTGAAAATCGGCCCTCAGAAGCGCTCGCTGTTCCAGCCCCCCGCCGGCTACAAGAAGGTGAACATGCCGGGCATGGGCGCCGCCATGTCGAATGGCGCAGCGCAGCACTCCGCCGCAGGACAAACCCCGCCAGCCTCCGGACAGTCCAGCGGGCAATCCAGCGAGACGTCCAACGCCGCCAAGGATATCGGCGATGCCGCAGCCAATGAAGCAAAGCAGAGCACCAAGAGCGAGGTCAAGCATGCGGTCGGCAACTTCGTCCACGGTCTGTTCCACTGAGCCGGGGGGAGGAACTTCCGCCCACTGACGCACGGCGATAAAAATATGCAGGGGCACGCCGTCATCCCCGCGAAATATACGAGGACAGGCCACTTCGCGAACGGGTTGACATCCGTCGTGGTCAACGACTAACACCGGGATTACATAAACTACGACGATAAGTTCATCTTCCCTGCGAACTAAACATTCGGGGATGCGAGTTCCTTCAGCGAAGAACTCGTCACCATCAAAACGAAGTGCAATTGGGGCTATACACACAGCAAGCACTTCACAATCAAGCCTGACTACAGCAAGGCGATCTGCTTTGAGGAGTTCGCTTGCCTCGATACCAGCGCCACGTTGAGGCCGCAGACGGGTATTAATACTGTCGTCGCGTCTGCGATCCGGTTTTCCAGGCCTTTGGCGTATTCCGGCACGGGCCCATGCGCCTGGACATCGGCAGGAACGGGCAGGACTTCCGTTAAAGCAGCCATCCGGCCCGCCTGGACAGGGATGGCAACGTGATCAATCAGGCAACGACCGAGGAGGATGAATTATGGTACAGCGTTTCCGCAAACCGGGCTGGAGCGAACGCTTCGGGCAACTCGCCTACCTGCTCAAGAACACGGTCACGATCGTGGGTCGCGACCGCGACGTCATCCGTCCCTGGCTGCGCATGTCGATCTATGCGGTGATCATGGTTACCGCCCTGTTCGGCGGAGTCGCGGCAATCGCACTCGGCGCGGGTGATACGGGCATGTGGCTGCTGTTCGCCGCGTGCGCCATGTTCGTATACAAATACTTCTACTACACGCGCCAGGAAATGGCCGAAAGCTGGCTGGTGGCGGAAGCGGTGCGCGGCCGCGATGCCGTGCCCGGCGACGGCCGGCGGCGCGTCAGCGGCGTCAGGCGCCAGGCGCGGCAGCTGGCGTGGATCATGCTGGCATTCGGCTTTGTTGCCTCTCAGGCCGGCGCCAGCGACGATGATGATGACGATGAGGGCGGCGGCGGTGGTATCCTGGCCGGCATCATTATCGGCGTACTGCTGGCCGGCCTCTCCGAGGTGCTGGATCTGGCCGAGCACTTTCTGGTTCCGGCTGTGGCCATTGACGGGGTGGGCTTACGCGAAGGTACGGAAAAGCTCAAGGACCTGCGCCAGCAGGTGCCCGAAACACTCGTCGGTGTATTCGGTATCGACATCGCCGGCGGCGCAGTCCGGACCCTTGCGCTTCCCCTGTACCTGGTGCTGATCCTCGGCGCGGTAGCGCTGGGATTCATGGTCGGTGATGCGATCCCCGCTTTCTATGCTGGCGACCTGCATACACTCCTCGGGGCTCACATCCAGACTCCTGCCTGGATGGGAGATGGTCCACTGCCGTGGAGCTGGCTGCCGCTGCTTATCGCGATATGGCTGGGCAAGATGATCTCGGTCGTGCTCGACCGGCTGGTCGATGCCGTCAAGGTGAGCTACTTCACGCTATTCTACCTGCGCATCGCCCATCCCGGGGACATCACGCCGGATCTGCGCGGCGAGCTGGACGGCTACCTGCGCCTCGAGGACGATGCGACGCCCGGCACCGCGCCCGCGGGGGAGACGACGTGAGTACCATCCGGTTCCAGGATGGAAGGAACGTCCATGCACCCGGCACCCGCAACTGTTCCGGACCTCTTCTCTATGTCGCAGCAGGAAGCTGAGGCCGGCTATGGCGTTCGCCGCACTTCCTATTTGTAAACGTCTCCCGGCGGCAATCTTCGGTCTTGCCGGCTGCGCCTGCGCCGCCTGCGCACCGGCATTGCACTCCTCCGCCACGACGGCTGCCGCCACCCCGGCGGCGCGCACGCTCCACGAGCCCGAACAGGTAAAGCATTCCGTCGCCGCCTACCTCAAGGCACTGCGCGCGGCACAGTCCCTGCAGGAGACACAGGCGTTCCGCATACCCGGGATGCGCGCCTGGCAGGATGTACACAACATCGTCAACCATTCACCGCCGGTACTGCGCCGGCGTTACCTGCGACTGCTAAAGCGCTGTGCAGCGCAGCAGCGGATGCAGATTAAGACACTGGTCGCAGCCGACCAGGAGCGCCGCATCGAAATACGGATGGCGCATACCGACGGTTCGCCCGGCTGTACCGGTGTACTCGGCCTGATCTGGCAGCGCACACACTGGAAGATCGGGACCGAACGGTGGCGTCCGGGCACAGCACCGGCTGATACAAGTAAAACAGATCAAAAGCACGGGAGTTCACGATGAAACACTTGCCTGGGGTCGTAGCCATTGTCCTGTTTGCGTCAGCTGCGGCGGCGGCGCCGGCACAGGACGGTCCGAAAGCACAGGCGGCCTATCGCGCGGCGATACACCGTCTCGACACTGCCGCCTCGCAAATCGACCGCACGGGGCGTGCCATCGACCAGAGCCTGCTGAATCCCGTGGCGCTCGTCGGCCGGCTTGATGCTGACCCCGGCAAACTCGCCGGATTCGTGCGTACACAGATTGCCTATCAGCCTTACCCGGGCGCGCTGCGCGGCGCCAAAGGTACCCTGATGGCGCGCGCGGGCAACTCGCTGGATCAATCAGTGCTGCTTGCAGCAATGCTTCACGACGCCGGCTACGAAGCGCGGATCGACTATGCGAAACTCGGCCAGGCGCAAACGATGCAAGTGCTGGCCCAGGTGGCACAACCTTCGAAAACGCCGCCCCCGGTGGACACGACCCGGTTCGCCTCTGCAGAAGCGGCGCTGCCATCCGGTACCAATCCCAAACTTATCGGGCGCCTGAAGCAATCCATGCAGCCCCCGGCCTATGCCGGTCCGGCAGCCACCGACATGGCGGACTGGCTGACGCAATCACTGCAGAAGGCGGGCATCAGTCTCGGCAATAAAGCGTCATCCGGAAAATCGGCCCGGGCCTACTTCTGGGTCGAGTACCGTTCCGATCCCTGGGACAAATGGCATGCCGTGCAACCGGTATTCGCCGATTCCGGCAATCAGCTGACCGGACTGCACGCAAAGGATCACTATTACGGATCGATTCCCAAGCGCTGGCAGTGGCGACTGCGGCTCAAACTCACCATGGAGTCCAAGCACGGTGATTCACTCGCCACGACGAAGCTGCTGGATCGAACGCTGCCTGTCGCCAACCTCGCCGGGAAAGCACTCAGCGTCGGTGTGGCACCGACCAATCTGAGTTCGCGGGCCGCCTACAAGGATCTTCAAAAAACCCTGGCTGAGGCCCAGCTCTTTTCCGCGCGCTTCAACGGTTCTAACGTGGGCCAATTGTTCGACCTGACCGGAACCACCGTGGATCCCGCAGCACTCCAGGGTGGCGCTCCCGGTGCCGCCGCCGTATTCATGACGATGCACAAGGAGAGCCAGAAAGCGGCCGCTGCACTGACGGGGGCTGGCGGCGGCAAGAGCAGTCAAGGAACCCTGCCGGTGCAGGTCCTGACCGGCGTATGGCTGGACACGACAATCATTCCGCCGGAGAACTTCGGCAAACCACGCCGCCAGAGGCGCTATCTGCTCGACCGAATCGGTGATGCCCAGCGGAGCGCCGGCAAGGTTGCGCATCTTGCGGCCATGAAGCATCCGGAGATTGCGCGGCACCTGACTGGCACCTACACCCTGGCTGTCAGCGGCGGGCGCCCGGCTGCCGGCCTCCTGCTGCAACGCCACCTGCAGCGCCTGAAGGAGCAGCGTCCGCTCCTGGCCTATGTTGCGAAATTGCGTTATCTGCGCCGCGACGACGGTACCCTGCTCGCCAATTTCCTGCTTTCGACCTCGCCGCCGGCCCTGCCGCAGCTTCAACTGCTGCGCGACAGCATGCCGTTGACCGGGAGCGGCGCATTCCGGGCCGGGCCTTCCGTCGTGGCCGTAGAGACAGCATTCCAGCCAGACGGCGCGTCCACTGCACGTATTGATATCCTTTTCGATCCGGTGTCCGCAGCATTGCAGCCACCGGGAACCGGAACGGGGGCTGCTGCACATGCCGGCGCAAAGCCGAAACCGGGTGTCCAGGCGGCGATCCTGGCCGGCGTGCGCATGACACGCCTCGAGTCCGGGGGCCTTTTTCTTCCGAAGAACGCAAAAAACAGGAGCGCCTACGGGCTGCTTTCCGCGGCACGGCGCAAGGGCGGCACGCTGCATGTCATCGCGCCTGCCGGCGGCGACAAGGGACAAAAGGACGTCGCCAGGAAAGTCGCCGCGCTCGACCTGCCGCATGCGAGCCGGGACGCCGTGTTGCGCGATTTGCACAACGGTTTCGCCGTCGCGGTGCCGAGCCGGCTGCCGGGCAAAGCTGCGGCATGGTGGCGTATCGATCCGGCGAGTGGCGAGACGCTGGGGATGATGGACGACGGCCGCGGCAGCGATCTCGTCGAGTACGACATCATGGAACAGATTGCTCTCGATGCACTCGATGCGGTGGGCAACATTTACTCCACTGAAAGCACCCTGAGTTCAGTCTGGAGTTGCATCTCCGCAGCTGACCCGAACTGCTGCCTGGCCTCGGTCATGGGCAATTACGTCTTCGGCCTCGGACAGGGTAGCTACATGTCGGCCATGGGCGAAGGTCTCCACGCCAAGGTACAGGTCGCGATAATCGGCGCCGTCCTGGGCCTCGCCGGCGCTGTCGGGGTCAATACCGGTCCGATTTCTTCCGGCGCCTGCAAGTAACAGCATCGTGAGCCGATGTGTCAACGGAGTAGAATTATGATCAGCCATTTTGAGACAGGGAACTTTAACGGGCTGCTGACACGGTTCAGGGCGCGATTACGGACGGGCGTCTGTATTGCATTGACAGGACTCGTGTTAATGCATACCGCGCTAGCGCAACCCGCCTGCACACTGGAACAGGAGCCGAACAATGCTCCGACAGGAGCAGCCAGGGTAAACGGCGCCTTCTGTCTCAAGGGGGCCATGCATGGCAAAGACCAGGACATGGTGGCCTGGACCGTCAGCCGCAAGGACAGCGCCCATCCGTGGCAGGTGAGGCTTGCCGGTATCCCGGGTGCCGTCACCCGTTTCGACATCTTTACCGTGAAGTTCACGAAGGACGGCAGCGGCGTTAAGGACTACAAGGACCTCTACTCTCTCTCGAGCCGGGGCAACGGACATGCAAGGACCGATACCGTGATGTTGCGTCCCGGCACCTATTACCTGGGACTCTCGCACGTCAGCGGCGGCGGACATTACCGTCTTCGGCTGGCGCCGGCGAAAACTGCCGAGGCTATGCACAGGGAAGAGGAACCGAACGACAGCGACAAGCAGGCACAGGCGGTTACCGGCGCTTTTGCCATCGCTGGCGACACGAAGGGCAGCCGCGACCGTTACCGCTGGACACTGTCACAGCAGGATGCGGGCAAGCACTGGCGCCTCACCCTGAATTCGCCGGTTGATAACGGCGCCTGGATCAAACTCTACGATGCCAAGGGCCACAAGCTCGGAGAGCGCGACTCCCGCGACGGCGACCACGGAACCGTCATCTTCGACACCCTCGGTCTCCCGGCCGGGACGTATACGGTTCGCCTCGGTCCGGACCGGGACGCCTATACCCCATACCGTCTGAGAGCGGTCGCAACCGATACCCGGCTCGCCTCGCAGGAAGATGAGCCGGATGATGCGACGGCGCAGGCCACACGCGACATGATGAAGCCGCGTGAATGGCAGGGTTCGCTCGGCCCGGACGATCCGAAAGACTTCTATCGCTTCGTCGTACCGAAATCATGGCAATCGAAGCGCGTCCACATCGCCCTGCATCCCGTGAATTACAGACACGGTTACGGACTTTATCTGCGCGATGCCAAACATCAGCTTGCCGGCACCAAGGGCAAGGGTCAGCTCACACTGGACGATCTCTCGCTGCAGCCCGGCGCGTACTGGATCAAGGTTTCAGGAAGTCCGGGGCCGTACAGTGTCCGGCTCGCCGCCCGGGCGGCGGGGCCCTTTGACGAGGGCGAGCCCAACGACAGTGATGAACATGCCCGGGCGTTCAAAAAAGTTGCACGCGGACGGTTCGAAAAGCTCGACGGAGGGGATACGGACGTCTGGGAATTCACGACGCAAGGTCCCGCCCGTCTGTGGACTCTGCACGCCGCCGGCGATCATATCGGATCGCTGACCTATCATGGCGGCGTGTGGTACAACGCGGGCGCGAAAGGCGGCGCCGGCGGCGCCAGCGTCGGTCCGCTCCTGCTGGCCCCCGGCAAGCATTACATCACCATCACCGGCAGCAGCGGACGTTACGTGCTGACACGCCGCGCGCTCGGGAAGCCGGATCCGTCGATGGAGGTGGAACCCAATAATGGCGACAAAACGGCGCAGCCGCTGGAGCCGGCCCGGCCGATCGACGCCGTGCTGTTGCCACATGACTCCGATTTCTACCGCTTCTCGCTCCCGGCGAAGACGCACTTACGCCTCGGCGTGGATGTCCTCGGCGACGATGGCAGCTTCGGCATCCTGCTCTATCACGCGGAAGGCGACAGGAACCTCGTAAAGCGTTCTTACGGGCCCGGCGAGTCGTTCAAATATGAAGGAGTGCTGCCTGCCGGTGACTACACCGTGGAGTGCTACGACCTCGATGGCTCCACGAGCCAGCACTATCGCATCCAGCTCAAGCGGCTCGACCCATTCAATCTCCCGGCCGACCGCGAGCCGAACGACATTTACTCGTATGCATCACCGCTGCCGCCGGACCGCCGCCTGATCGGCGGAACCCCGGGCGGCGGTAATGATTATTACCGGCTGCCGGTACCGGCGCAGCCGATGCATCTGCAGATCAAGGCGTTGCCCGGCCACAGTGTCCCGCACACGGAACTTCACGACGCGGGCGATCACAAGCTCGACCTCAAGTGGGACGGAGGCGCCAAGGTCTATACGGCTACCGTGAAGGCGCACCAGCAAACCCTGCTGGTACTGCCTGAATCGCAATACCACCTGCAGGTCAAGCTCGATCCCGATCCCGCACCACCACCACCGGCGGGAACGCTCAAGGTTGCCGCGTCCGCGAAACTCAATAGCGAGCGCGTGGCTGCGTTCCGCAGCGATGCACAGTGGATCAAGGGCACCCTGCACTTGCGCAATAACGGGAAAGCGCCGACGGCCCTGCACCTGCATGCACGGGTGACGGCACGTTCAGGTTATCGGGGAGCAATCGGCTGGCGCGTCCACTTCTCGAAACAATCGGTGAACCTCCCTGCCGGAGGCGAACATTCCGTGCCTTTCCGGGTGGAGGTTGCGCCCGACAGCTTTACGCAGAAAGCGGCGCTGATCACTCTGGCGGGCGTGGATTCCGGCAGCCACGCCGCCACCACCCGGATCAGCGTCTCCGTAACGCCGGACGCCCCACCGGCATCGCCGCATCCGTGGGATCCGTTGCCGGCGAAACTGATGGGCGGCATCGACGTATCACGCCCGGTATTCGGAGCAAAGCTGCTGGACGCGTCGAACCCGCGGCTGAAGACCAAGGATAGCAGGAAGCATTGGACGAAAATCGACTCGATCCTCCACGATGACATCATCGCGGACATTAGCGTTGACTGGGACAAGTCTACGGCGGAGTTCGAGACGCCCAAGAAATGGCAGGACCTGCCGTTCACCGTGCGGCTCGCCGGCGACAAGCCGGTACCGGTCGCCGGCGTCATTCTCACCCCGGCCCTGTTCCTCGGGACCAGCCGCTGGCCGGCAAAGTTCGCCCTGGACGTGTCCATGGACGGGAAGCAGTGGCACACGGTCCTCAAGGACCGGATGTCGACCGCGCTCCATGAACAGGGCTTTCCGCTGGCAGAGCCGGTACAGGCCCGCTACGCACGCCTGCGGCTGTTCGCAAACCACTATGCCTATTACGCCCGCTGGCGCCGCAAGTTCGTACTCTCGGACTGGAAGGTGGTAGCGAAACCCGGCTTTGACCCGAGCGGCGGCCGGGGTCTCAATCTGGCGACCCCGCCGCCGGCGGACACGTG
>Ga0102944_1001940_pt1 | contig 12843 bp, 14 predicted proteins | sample SalPonD_shore_MG_FD_78172 | JGI IMG/M metagenome (GOLD analysis project Ga0102944, IMG submission 78172) | Salt pond soil microbial communities from South San Francisco under conditions of wetland restoration - Salt Pond MetaG... | ecosystem: Environmental > Aquatic > Marine > Intertidal zone >...
CCATGTCAGGACAGCCATTAAAACAGTAGAATACAATATTCTGAGAATCCGCGGCGCTCTCAATAAGCCATGTATGAGTGCCGATTGTATTAGCAGGACTGGTACCATACCCGGCAGTAAAACCATTTGAATTACTCGGCCGGATGCCCGATCCGCTTGATGCAATCGTCGTGATATCCAGCGATATCAGGTAGGCTTTGCCCGCTGTGATAGTCACGCCATTATTCAGGTAAAAGGCTGTGGTTACGATGTTGCCGGTGTCAAACGTGCAGTCACCACCGGAAATGGAAAATGATCCATTACTTATTACCCATCCTGGGTCGCTTGAGAAGTCACCGGTATCCATGACATCAGCCCCGGAACGTGTCCCTGACACCGTTTCAGACAGCCACGCGCCGGCCTCCTGACCATTAAGAGGCATAGCAACGCCTTGTGTCAAATTACCATTGTAAGTATTGCATGTCGGCCAGATACCGAATGTGCCATAACTGCCCTCCTGTTTCATCATAAATGCCTTGATCGGCCTGAATTCAGCGTCAGTCAATCGAGGGAATTTCGCCGTAAATGACCAAAAATGACCACCTATTATACGTCGCAGTAAACGCCCTGAATTGGCCCGTGATTGTACGGAGGGCTGCTCAGATGTGAGACCGCCTGATTCGAAGCCGATGGATGTTGGAAATCTGCCTGGCATGGTTTACCCCGTTGTATTGCCCAATGTCTCACCACGCTCCGTATAATCCGAAGCGACCATGTTTGTGATCATGTCCTTATGAGCATAGATCACATCAGCCGCCTGACTCGGATCGAGTGAAGTCAAATGAAAATGTACTTCACGCGCTGTGGGGTTCTGAGTAATTTTATCCGGCACCCTCAATTGTGGTGAATTGTATTGAGAGTTCAGATCATTCTGTGGTAATGCGCCTTTAATAGCACCACCTCCACCATTGATAGCACCACCACCGTCAAAAGTCGTATTCTTGATTGTTTTGTAACGGAGCAATCCTTCAGCAATAACACCAGCAGCAAGGATGGGTCCAAGAATCGGCCCTGCTTCCAATGCCTTTGCTGCACCAGTAGATGTTGAAACGACGGTTGATGCCAGACCTAACTTTTTACCTAATTCAAACTGCTTACGGCCTCCGGACATTAATAAGCCAGATACAGAATCCATTGTCTGTGAGGCAATCTGGGCTTTACCTTCCCAACCATCATTCCACATTTTCTGTTCAGCACTCTGCTGCTTATCCGTCCGTTTTTCCTCATCAGCAAGAAACTTCTCATGATTCTTTGCTGACAACGCAAAGAATTCCTTTTGAGTTTCTATAACTCCGGTGTTATAGAACATAGCTAACTGTTTTTCGCGACGTCGATAGGATTCCAGACTAGCATTTTCCTGGTCCATCAATGATAACTTCAATGATTCCAGTGAACGCCGCTGAGCTTCTTTTTGTTTGTTATCCGATTCGTTTACTTTAAGCTGAGGATCACGGGCACTGAGACCTGCGAATATCTGATTGAATTGCTCATCAGATAATTCCTTGGCAGTGCCTTTCAACGATACATAGATGCCGGCTAATTGCCGAACCGTTTCATTATATTTTTCCTGTGCAGATTTGGAACGATTAGTCAGTTGTTCAAGTTCTTTGACTGCTTGTTGAGTCTCTTTTTCTTTAGCCAACTTCGCTTTTGTCTGTTCCGATTCAGCCTTAGCCGCTTTCTCATTTTCAGACCTCGCTTTAAGTTCCAGATAGATTTCATCCAGGTGTTCACGACGGGCATTAACCAATCGCAACAAGTCATCACCGTATTTCTTATTTTCTTTTCCGCCAAGTGCGTAGAATTTCTTTGCCATCTCCAACTGTTGATTCAAGGTCTTTGAGCCCTGAACAAGTCGTTGGATCAGTAAATCTGTCGAAGCATCCTCTGTTGAAGTTGCAACTCTGGTAAAATTCTCAGCAACCTGAGCCATTTTACTAATAAGTTTAGTGGTAAAACCCAGAGCGCCGGTATTCTTACCAAGCATCTCCATGAAACGACCAAAATTCTCAGAAAGTGTATCAATGGCACCAGAAAGACCACCGGCTTGCGCTAAACCAGCCCCGCCGATTTTTTCCTGGAGGGTCTGAATGATCATGGCCTGAGCTTCCATCTCCTGACCACCATCAAACATATCAGCAATCATGGATCGGTAAGCCGGACCAAAGGCTGTGATCTGTCGTGAGAGCCCCTGTAAGCCCTCACGTGGGTTATCAAGGGCGCGACCGAGTTTGACTATATTGGATCGTAGATCGCCTTTGAAAACGGCTGTGTAATCCTGCGCAAGGCTGAGAGCCCGCTTAAAGGTTTCACCGGATACATTCTGAAATGCCATCAGAGAACCAATTGCTTCCCTGGCTCCCCTACGACTGGCTAAAGTAGCCTGAGCAAATTGTAAAGATAATTCATCAAGTTGTTGTGCCGTAAGACCAGCAGCATTACCCGTCGCTTTAAGCTGGCCTTCCAACTGAAGTAAATCCTGTTCACGTTGACTAGCTTCACCAATGGATTTCTTAAAGACAACACCGAGGCCTGCCATTGTAACAGCAAGACCAAGCAAAACAGGATTCATGCGACCAGCAGCCGCACCGATAGCACTGATGCGACCGGCTACGGCACTCAACGGGCCATCAAGGATGGCAGCAGTAGACGCTAAATTCCGGAAGGACGACTGAACCTCCCTGGAACCTTTATCAGAGGATTTAAATCGGTTGTTCAGTCGTTTAGCAGATTCATCAACCTTCTGGAATACCGGGGAGACTTCATCGGTGGCTGTAAGAGCAGTATCAACTTGAGTCCGTCTGACCATTTAGTACGCTCTCAATGAGGTCCATTGTCTCAAGATAATAGTTTGGTTGGTCGAGTGACCCACCGGCAAAGGGGAGGACATTATTTTTGTATCGACCATATTCACGGATGAAGAACCTCTCATCTTTTCCAAACTGATTTAACAGACAGTAATTAGTCGATATTTTAATCTCTTTGTATTCGACAATCCACTGGTCTACAGGAGCAGGATTATCCGGTGTGCAATACCTACCCCATGTACATGTCTTGCAGTTGAACTGGTCAGCGTTGACATTAACCTCAACTGCAATTATGATTTTTTTGCTTCTTCAACTCCTAGCCGGGACCTCCCCAACAATTGATCCGCCATATCACGAATCAAAGTGAATGGGAGAACTGAGATATTCTTTGACTGATCCAGCTTGTCAAATTCGATTTCTTCACCCTCGACGGTCTTGAAGTCCGACCACCCAACCAGGCCATGTTTAAGAATTTCCTCACAGGCCCTGGCCGGGAATAATGCATTCCGATTCTCATCGAAGGTCACATAATCCGACACATAGGTCATCTCCAGACCTGTCAATGGTTTAAGCAAAAAAGCCGGGCCATCATCTTCCGGCTTCCACTCAGATGCGGCAAGTGTTTTAACAGCAGTGATTGTCATAAATACCCCTTAACTGAATACGATGGATACTTCGTCATCCGTAGCCGACTCGGCCGCACCGAATGTCATATCGTATGAAATAAGCCCATCACGATCTCCCAAACCCATAGAACGATAATAGACGGCCGGCATACTGACCGCATACTTATTGTATTGTGTAGAACCGATAGTACCACTGGCAAGAGCCATCGAGGCCCCATTGCGCCAGTTAGCGTCAAACGCCTCAGTAGCCACCAGGACAGCCAGAGGATCAAAGGAACCATTAACATCACGGTCAGTGATAGCAACCTCACCAAAGCCGTCAGAAGCCGATATGCTGTCTGGCGTGGAAATGGTATTACTTAAATCAAATGCCAAATTGGTTATCGTAGCCGCATAAGAATCGATGGTGAATGAGGCACCCAGAACAACCGGGGGAACAGTGCTATCATTGGTCGGTGAAGCCAGTGTCACATCCGTCGGTGTCACCGAATGACCAGTGATCATAAAACTGGCCTTACCATAAGCGCCGGCAGCAAGATTAAAATTGACATTGCCACGGCAGCCCGTAAGGACATTCAGAATACCATCCTGGTAGAAATAGATCGTGGCCGACTCGATACTAGAACTAACCGGGGCATATGTTGCCGTTTCAGAACCCGGGGTAGCATCAACAGTGACACCCAGGGCACAGATACGCAGTAATACATCAACTTCAGGGCGAACTGAGGCCGAGTAAGCAGCACCCGGGCCTTTCAGTTCAACATCGAATGTGACCTGCTTCAGCGTTCCACCGTAGATTTGCTGGAGCTTGCCCAGACTGGCTTTAACAGAAGGACGGTCATTCATCCGCGCACCCTCATAGGACCAGCTCGGGTTTTCCACTAAAATCGCGTCAGTAGACTCTGACGGTGTAGGGTCAGTGTTATAGGTACTCTCTATCTTGGCGAGGATAACTTGTCTACGTGTCAGCATTGTCTTTCACCTTTTTCGATTTGGATTCCTGTGGCCGAGCATCACCAATGATTTTCACACCACCAGATCTCGGCTGATAGATTCTACGCGGCTTTTCCTGGTCAGTCATACCTATACTCCTATGCCGACGGATCATTAACAGAACGTCGATACTCGAATTCCCAACGCCAGGTCTGTTCTGCTATCGGCGCCGTACCGTCTGGTGTTGAAAGCACCGGTGAATCAGTTGATACCTCAGTCGAGTCAATCACAAATGACAAACCGAGTGTATTGTCCGCCATTATTTTCAAATGCAGTTCTCTCCGGTAAGCGAACAGGAGTGTCTCAAGATCATTATTCGTTGAACTCACCACACAACTGAAATCAACCGGCAGAACCCAATCCTGCAACCCACCTGTATAATCAGCCACCCTTTGTTCCGGCCCGACTGATAACTTCAACGCCGGGAGGTCTGATTCCTGATAGGTTATAATCCGGTTTCGATCAACAGTATTGCTGAAAGAACAACCGGAACTCAAAAGGGTCTTGAGCGTCGCCAGAATCTGTTCACCACGATGCAGCGCCATTAGTGTTTCTCAAGAACCAGTAATGTGATTTTCTTGGATGGCTGTGTTCCGATAACCTTATACACGTCAGAACCATCTTCAACCATTGATCCATGAACCACATTGTCCAATAAGCCAGTACTGAATTTGAATGTATCTGTCAAAGTTTCAACACCATTGATATCCAAATATTGCTTGTCCAATTTCCCCTGAATCGTATCCGTTTTGTCATTACGGTAGGGAAAAGTATTACCAGGGGAGAGGATCACTGAGTCCCCCAGACGCCCGGCAATCCGGGCATCCAGGGTATCAGTAAACATGCTCCGAAAGGTCATTACGCACCAGTACCAGTGCCCGGAGTTAGCTTAACATTAACAGTTGTTGCAGCAGAAGCAGCCGCCTCAACACAAATGCAGGCGTTAGAGATATCACCGGATGCCGGCGTGATCGTGTTGATCAGACCACCACCAGAGGCATCCCAATGCATCGTCTCACCGACGGCAGCAGCCGTACCAGCAACCTTGGTCAAGGTGAAAACACCTTCGATAGCAACTTCACCGGTGCCCGTGCTAGCCGCAATGTCAACCAGTGCGACGCCCAGAACATCGTTCATCACGACTTCATCGCCAGATGAAATCGCTGAACCAGTGTTGGTATACTGAAGCGAATCACCTTCCCTTACATAATTTATAGCCATTTGATTTACTCCCTCAGAGTTATCAGTTAAAAGGTGATGCTATTAGGTACCGACGTTCTTGGTCATTGCGCGATGATCCAGTGCTTTCGCAGCGGCATCAATACGAACCTTGAACTCCACACCATCGACATCCCAACCGGCCTTCTGATCCAGGAATGGCATATCCATACCATCCAGAAATGCGACCTCAACCGTGTCATAGATATTCTGATCACCCAGGATATAGTAGGCAGTTGCAGAATTACCATCCAGACGGGCATCAGAAACCACTTCCAGAGTATTCCGGTGGATATTGGCCTGACGGAATGAAGTCGATGAACCTTCAGCCGGATTGTACTCAGAGGCGAAGAAAGCACGGGCTGCATCCTCAATGGCAACCGGAACCAGGATGTAGCGACCCCGGATATTCAGAACACCATTACCACTCGGGTCAGTCTGGAGAGCCAGCAACTTCTTCAACTCACTGATCGTCGTGGCACTGATGACACCACTTGTACCCAGATTCGAGTGATCAGCATGAAACAGAACCGTACCATCAGCCATAGCAGCATTGGCGTTCGGAACCGTATAAGCCAGATCACCCACCTTACGCCGGGCAGCTCGACCCATCCGACGCGGAATCGCGGAAAAGGCATTCAGATCATCATTAATAATGGCCTGGCGAGTGATGGCGAATAGGCTACCATAGGTCAGCAACTGAATCTGTTCATTGGCATCAGAGAAGGTGCCCATTGTGAACTCACCATGTTCCGGCACTTCCGGCAAATCACTGAACAATGACAGACCGGTGCGGTTGGCAATCTTGAAATCGCTCAGACTGCCGCGTGAGGTCCAAATCGGATAGGTCTCATCGGTTTCTTCCCAACCCTTCAGCATGGACTTGTTAGCAGCATCCCGCAGAATATTGGTGAAGTCATCAGTGGTGGTGAATGCCGTGGCGACGATATCCATCTTATTGCCGCTCGGCGTCCGACCATTCAGAGCAAGGCAATGCTTCGCCAGCTCAAACAGAGAATGGTTCATGAACTCATTGTTCCGGTCAATCTTATCCGGTTCGATGAGACCACTACGGCCCATGATCGCCAAACCAGCACCCTTGGCGAATTTTTCCTTATCGGTCTCACCAACTTTGATGTCACCACTGGCGGCAGCAGTTGTATCCTTGCCCAGAGCATTCAGCAGTTTCTCGCGGGCCATCTCAACGGATACCTTGGTGTCCTTTACACACTCATCCATCAGCGCACGATGAGTATCACCGAATTGAGAAAAGACGGAGTAAATGCCGTCGAGGCGGACCTGAGCATCAGCAGCGGCTTTCGCCTCGGCGTCAGATCGTGCCTTATTAACATCCTCAGTCGTAACCTGGGGTACTACGCCCTCAGTAGTGGGTGCAGTTCCAGGCGTAGTTTTGCCAGTCATAGCAGACTCCTCATGGTTTGGTACGGCCTTGGCCGCAGGTTTATCCGCTGTATGCGGAAATTCAGGGATATTATGAAATCCGTATTTTTCAAAGTCAAAAGATTTGGCAACTGACGCCGCTGCATCCAGACCCTCGAATACCGAATCCACGAATCCGAATGCCATGGCTTCTTCAGCCGTCAACCATGTTTCATCGTTCATCATGGTTGTAATTTCTTCTTCGGTCATGCCGGTCTTTTTGGCATAGATCGAGGTCATAGTACCAGCAATCTTATCCAGCAGATCAGCATCCTTACGCATCTGATCTGCATCCCCGATAGTCAAGCTCCAGGGGTTATGGATCATGTAAAACGCATTGTCAGCCATTTCAACAGTGCTGCCGGCCAGGGCAATAATAGAAGCCATTGATGCAGCAAGACCATCGATGTGTGTAGTGATATTGGCCTTGGAACGCCGTAGTGCATTGAAAATGGCGTCACCGTCCCAGACTGACCCACCGGGGGAATTGATTCGCAGTGAGATATTCTTGGTCTGAATATTGTTCAGGTCTTTGATGAACTGCTTGGCAGTGACTCCCCAGGCACCGATTTCATCATAAATCAGGACTTCCGTTGAAGTGGGCCCAGCGTTGATTTCATACCATGTTTTACTCATTGATTCTGGTCTCCGGTTGTCTGGGAACCCGTAGAATTGTCATTAGTATTCTGGGTGTTCCCGGAATTGTCAAGATAATCATTATCCTGCTGGATTTGTTTGAATGTATCACGCGGTATTCCACCACGACGCCGAATAAGCTGTGAGTGAGATGCCAGATTATTCTTGAGCAGTAATTCATCCGCCTTGGCTTCTTTCTGTGGATCAATCCACGGTGCCACAGGACCAATGAACTGAGCCGCATAGAGACTGTTCATATCCACATTGTCCGGTAATGTGATAAGCCCCTGGGTCAACAGCATCCGCATGAACCGCTTGTAGTTCGGCATGGTGAATTTACTGATAAACAGGGCTGTCATAGAACCATAGGAACCATATTGTTCAGCCAATTCCTGACGCTGTGATGAATAACTAACGGAATACTCTTTAGCAAGAGACGAATAATTAACACCGACACCAGAGGATACAGCCTTGAGCTGGCCCATCCGAAACGAGTCGAGATTATTATTCGGTCGATCGGAAGAAAGAATTTCCGGCTTCTCACCCGGCAACAGATCATCCCATATCGAGCCCGGTGCAATATCAAAACTCCGATCATTGGAAGAATCATCACCGAGATATGAAGCCGCTCCGTCCAGCGGTTTTGTAATTGCCATAACCTGAGCCGCGGCGATCCTCGCAGCAATGCGTTCCGATTCCTCGAAGTCGCGCAGATCATCCAGTCGCGTATAGACAGATGCAAAGACCGAGATACCACGCCCCTGTCGTATCCGGTCAATCAGTTTCACATGAGTCATACGTTCAGCGGAAATCCGCTTGGTATCAAACCGCATGGAATAGTTCATTGAGTCAGATAATATATCGCCCGGGTGTTGCTTCAACACATTGAAGAAACGCGGCTCTCCCCATGAGTTACGCTCGATGCCGGACGATAGGCGTTTTTTCGGGTCAAACATGTTCTCAGGAACCATATCACTCTCAAGAAGCTCCAGAGAGTAGCTGACGGGGGATCCGTGGTTGAATCGATTAACATTCCCCTCGACATGCTGAGCAAAGAACTCACCATCCCGATACAATGACCTGCCAGCCAAACGTTCCATCATGGCCCGATCCAGTTCCTTTGTGACATCTGGTGCTTCAGACCATTTCATGTACCAGTAATGGATTTCTTCATTCAGATCGGTCAGCAGATTACCACCGGTATCCATGACCATCGGTTCCACACCGATACCAGATTGACCAATGGTACAGTTGACCAGAATATTCAAAGCACCGTGGGCCAGGTCATGATTCTGATCAAGGTCACGGGAAATTTCACGAATAGTTTTTACGGCTTCATGTGCCGTGGCATCACCACTCTTTGAGTCACCCCTGCGGTTCCTCAACCGGGTTGTCTTGATGGCCTCATAGGAATTGAATACACTGAGAGTATGCCGGGCCTGTGCCCGTTTCGCGGCCCACCCTGGGGAGACTGTTGCTATAACAGATTCAATAAACTTCATGATGTACCGCGAGTGTTATTGAAATTGGCGAATGCGATATTGTGACCCTTGCGGGTGCTGACACTCAGGCTGTGTTCAAGCCGTTCGAGTCGTTGAATCTCACGGAAATACTCGTCAGGGGACAACAGACGGATGCGGCGATCTTCCCACATCATTTCCTCGCCACCTTCAAGAGCGGCGCTGTAAGCGGCCTTGGCGAGTGCCAGGGCCGCCTGAACCTCGGTCAACGTCATCAGCGATAGGTCGCTACAGGCACAGGACCAGAGCGGTCATAGTAGAACTGACCCTTGGGCTTACTGACACCTTTCTTCTTGGCTACCGGCTCACCAGCAGCTTTGGCATCCGTGGCCTTCTCGGTCGCACTTTTCTCCATGCCATTATCAGATTTACCTACCAGATCATCGAGGGTCTTGCCTTTTGAAGTTGTCATATAATCACCTGTTCAGCCAATTGCTTGTATCTCCGAGGAAATTATTCTGCTTCCGTGTACGTTTTGCAACTATTTTTTGTTTTTCCTCTCGGGGTTCCACCTTTTGCTTCTCAGAAAGCTGATCCACATTGAGGCTGTCCGCACACGCCGTATTGAGCTGTTCACAGTCCAGAAAATGATTATCTTTCCTCAACTTAATCCAGACCACCTTGCCTGACGGCTTCACAGTGCGCCCCTCGGCCACTATCTGCTTGCAGTAGTCCTCAGTGGTGTCTCGGTCCAGGTGCCAGCCATATTCGATCTCAGGCCCCCATTCAACCCGGGTATGTATCCAGGACTTGTAGTAATCCGAGTCCAGATGCCAGAGCTGAAGCCCCACCGGGCTACTTTTGCCGGCCAGAGTCACATCAATTCGTGCCGCCTTGATCGGCTTGTCCTGGCTGTCATGACCCTTGGTAGGGAATGCCCAGGTCTGATGCTTCCGGCAGAATGCATAGACGAATTCCGCCCGATAGCCTGAGTCAATGAAGCACCGGTGTATCGGCATATCCGAGTAGTGCTTCTCCCGGAATTTAGCCAGGTCATCCCAGACGTTCTGCTTGTCGGTATCACCGAACAGTTCACCCGATTCGATCTTCCAGGATTCCTTGCGATAGCCCCAGGCCCGGATCGAGTAGACCAATCGGTTTTTCTGAACGTCTACCCCCATCGTGATCCGCTGTGCCGCCTCGGGCAGCTCACCAGCGCCATAATCCATCTTCTGAGATTCCACAGAGCGCCAGTCAGGAGCGTCACCAGCCGTATTGTAAAGCTCACCAAAGCCCGTATTAATCGCAGCCTGTATACGCCCCGGTTCCCCGGATTGAACGGCCTTGAGGAACGTCCGTGCCCTGTGACCGTATGAACGCCATGGGGAACATAACCCGGATACCCAGAATGAGATGTCCGGTCCTTCATCACTGAGCGGCATATAGGAACCATACATCACGGTATGCTCAATGCCATCATCATTAACCATGGTGGCATTGGTGTCATCCGGTGCATGGGGCAACACTTTCTGACCCGGTGCGACAAATACCCCTCGCGCATTCATCCATTCTTTTTTGCGGTTACTATGAAGCTCACCACAATGCGGACACGCCATCTTGGCTTTCTTGAATGCTTCATTGACTGTGGATTTATCCGGCCAGTTAAGATGCTTGAATCGAGGTGTGAAATATTCATGACAGGATGGACACGGCCATGCCCATTCATGTCGGCTACCTTCTTGCCATAAGGCCCAGGTGGGGGAAGCCAGATCATCAGACATTCGCCAATGCTCCATTTTTGTCACCGGGTGAGTCTCGGTCTCTACATGACCACTGAGCGGCGTTGACGTGGTTATGACACACCCATCATAGGTCGCTGTACGTGCATCAGCCAGGGTATTAACATCACCTTCACCATCAACATCACCGCCCATACGATCCCGCTCATCCACGAATACCTTGGCAGCAGGATGTGAGGCAAGTTCTGTGGCTGACCCGGCCCAACCAAAGCCCAGGCGTACCCCATTTATGAATTTCTCGACAATCTTGTCTTTCTGACCCTTTGCCAGTCCGTCATAGAGTGACCGAGTATTACGGATCATTTTAGCTACCCGGTCACTGGATATGGATTCCACATTTTTACGGGTGGGGCCGATGTACATGATCGGCAGAGGATCGTCATCGAGTTGATGACCTATCGAGTTGAGAATGACACCATCGGTCTTGGAAGTCTGAGAACCGGTGATAAAGGTGACAGCGTTGTAATGCGGTTTATGAATGGCTTCGGTGACGCCAATGATCCACGGGGTTCGGTAGGGGTTGAATGGTCCGGGTTCAGCAGAGCCATCCGGGAGTATTCGCTTCTCCTGTGCCCATTTCCACGCTGCTCGGTTCGGCGGGGGCATCATCAGATTTCCCGCGTGTTTTAGCGCAGGTATAAGTTTGTAACTGATTGGCAAAGACTTCGCGGATTCTGCGATGTTCATCTAATAATCTCTGACGTAGAACGGAATCACCAGCCGCCATCTTACCAGCGGCACCATCGAGTAATGAGGCAACAGTGACGATAGCTTCATTGAATATTACCGAAACTTCATCAATGGGCACAAGTTTTGATTCTTTTTCGTCGTTCTCGATCTGGAGCTTACGGAGCTGTTCTTCAGTCAGCTTGTCACGGGTCTTATTAGGCGCAGATTTAAGATTTTCAACATCCTTGACTTTCTTCTTAATCTGATCCTCGATTAACCAGGGAATCGCCTTGGCGGTATCGATGCGAACTCTGCCACCCTGTCGCCCTTCAGTTTCATGAGGCATCCCGTCCCGCATGAAATTGGATATTGAAGCAACATTGTATCCAATCAGGTCAGCGAAATCTTTTTTATTGAGAATCATAAACCAGCTTTCTTTTCCATGGGTGAGTTCGTTTCGGTTTATGGTGTGTCGGCAGACCCAGGGGAGACAGTAACCGTTTACCCCGGCATCCACGATACCATCGGTCCCGGAATAATTTATAAGGGATCGATGGGTTAGCTTCATCACACCATTGTCTGCCAGTTTTGGCGATGTCATCAATTTCTACAAGGTCATCGATTGAGAATTTTGGGGTCATATCAAACACCACTGTATAAATAATGTCAAAACCACCAGTATCAATGAACCCATGATACCACCAATTACCGTTGCTACAATATCCAGCATCTCTGGTGTCCCTTTTCCAGTGAGCCAGTCATGCAGCTCTTTAATGATGCCGATAGACAACGCAGCCGTGAAACCAGCAACCATGGTTGAAGATAAATACAGTTCCTGATGTGCTGATAATAAATACAACGCATAGAAAGATATTGAAAAATTAGAAACAACGAATCCGACTTCTATGTGTCCGAGTTTGTCTTTGGGGATTTGAAGGTTCATGATTTATTCATCGCCGCGTCTCCATATCATAATCACGGTCATGCTGTATATCCACTGTTAGCAATATCAAAGCTGACCATTCGGCAACGGCTGAACATTGTGTTTCGCTGTATCTTAATTCGTTTCATCGGCGAACCTCTATTGTTATCAACGTAAACACAAAGTATCACGGTTGATCGGATGATACAACCCCTCGTTGAAATTAATTTCAGG
>Ga0102944_1001941_pt1 | contig 12835 bp, 15 predicted proteins | sample SalPonD_shore_MG_FD_78172 | JGI IMG/M metagenome (GOLD analysis project Ga0102944, IMG submission 78172) | Salt pond soil microbial communities from South San Francisco under conditions of wetland restoration - Salt Pond MetaG... | ecosystem: Environmental > Aquatic > Marine > Intertidal zone >...
ATCGCGCCGAGCAGCTCGATGAGCTGGCGGCGTGGTTGTCGCTGCCGCTGCGATCGTCTGCCCTGCGATAATCATATGGCCTCATCGCTGGGGCGGTAATATTCTCGCGTCAGAATGGCGCTCATTTCCCGCAGGATGCCCTGAATGGTTGTCCTGCCGTCGCAATGGCGCATATAGCCCGCGAAACTGGCCGCGGATGAACGCAGTCGTTGGCGTTCTGTTTGTCCGGCAATACGGCCGCTGGCTAGTTGTTTTAGCCGTCGCCGCGCGCGGCGAACGTTGCGTTTGCGTGGCTTGATGTGCGTTGGCCAGGTGCGGTAGCCCGCGAAATCGACGCCTTGGCTGGCTGGGTAGATGTGGGCCTTGGAGAGCGTCAGCCCCAATTCATCGGCGAGCCAGCCGGTCAGCTCTTTGCGTAACCCGTCGAGGCGCGCCTTGTCCGGCCCGAGCACGATCCAATCATCCATATACCGTATGTAGTTGCCGTGGCCGAGGTGGTTGGTTACGTGATGGTCGAGCGTGTCGAGGTATATATTTGCGCCCAGCTGCGAGGTGAGGGCGCCGATGGGGAGGCCGACGCCGGCGGTGCCATTGGCCTCGATGATGCGCGTCCATAGGGCCAGTGCGCGCTCATCGCGGATGGTGCGGCGGATCTGGCGAAACAGGCGGTCATGGCGGATGTGCGGGAAGTAACGACGGATATCCGCCTGCAGCACGTATACTTTATCCCACTGGCGCTGTCCGCGCCGCAACATCCGCTGCAACGCATGACAGGCGGCGTGCGTGCCTTTGCCCTTACGGCACGCATAGCTGTGGTCAATAAACCGTCGCTCGAAATACGGCTCCACGATGCGGTGCAGCGCGTGATGGACAATGCGGTCTGCAAACGTCGGTGCCTCGATCAGCCGTTCCTTCGGCTCGTAGACCGGGAAGGCGCTGAATGGCTGCGGTTCCCAGCTGCCCCAGACCAGGTGGTTATGGATATTGAGCAGTCGCTCTTCCCATTGGCGATGAAACCGCAGCACGTCAGGCTTATATCGCTTGGACTTGCGGGCGGCCTGATAGGCCTGCACCAGGTTGTCCCAGCTGATCAACTCATCCCACAGGCCGTTCGCTGTAATCGGCATAGTCCACGTTCAGAATGAATGGCGGCGTCACGTTGGGCTGTCGCCTACTGGCCACGCCGCCGGTTTATATTTCGCCATCCCTGACGCGGAACGAAGCCCCGATTCCATTGCATCGCATGCAGCGATGACCGTGGTCAGCCACTGTCTGTCGCGACCGCTGGGGTCGCAGGCGGCGCGCAACCCATTATTCGTGTTCACGTCCCACGGATTGTTGTTCAGGTTCACGCAGCGGGCGCCGGCGTCGGCCCCGTTCGTCCAGTTACCGCCTACGGCTTCGGCCCTTTGAATCGCTTAATCAAGCCGCCAATAATGCGGCCGATTTCGGCGATATGCTCGGTGGCCAACTTGAGCCGCCGGGCACTCAGGTAGCGCCGGCTGAAGGCGTGGCGGATGAAGTGGCGCAGCACTTCCAGCTCCACATCGGCCTCGAATAGCCAGCGCAGTTTGTCGCGGGATTTTTGCGCACGGATCGTCAGCCGCACCATGTTGTGTACGCTGTTTTTGATTTGCGTACACAGCGCGAACTTCTCCGTCTTCGGGAAGTGATCGACCACGGGAAACAACCAGTCCGATAAATCGTTCAACTTCTCGTATAGCGCAAAGTCCGGCATATTGCTCATAAAACAGAATCTCAGATTACCGATTACAGAGCATCGCAGGCGGCGCGCAACCCATTACCCGCGGCCACGTCCCACGGAGCGCTGCTCAGGTACACGCAGCGGGCGCCGGCGTCGGCCCCGCTCGTCCAGCTACCGCCAAATGCGGCGGAACGCATCTGGCTACCATACCACTGCCCATGCTGGTTTGCGCTGTCCTGGCCGGTATTGAGGTCGTCATGCCACCCGTCGGTCGTGGCGCGATCATATATCTCGTTCAGCTCCTGATAAATATTGCCGGCCGGCTGGTCTATGTTAAGGCAACTCACTGCCTCGAACCCATAGCCGCTGTGGTCGCCAGTGTTTTGCCGGTCCGTGTTGCCCGTTGCCCCTTCCGGTACACCATAGGCCGCCGCGATCATGTCCTGATAATTCGGCAGGCGTTTGCCGACATTGCGCGCCAGACGAATACAATCGTAATGGCGGTTATAGCCATCGGTGCCGGTGATGGGGACCGCGTTATACACGCTACCGATCACCGTGTCCGGCCACGAGCCGCTGACCTCGCTGGCGAGATAGATATCTACCCACAGGCTGCCGGGAATGACCTCCACCATTCCGGTCGGGTCGCATGCGGGGCGCTTGACCAGGTCCCAAACGCTGTTCGGCACAATCTGCGTGGCCAGGGAGGCGGCGGCGCTATAGGCCTGCGCGAGCGTGCGAACCTTGCCATAATGAAACCCGCCCATTTTGCGCGACTCGCTCGCGCTGGAGCCGGCCGGATAGGTGCTGTTGGCGCTAGCGACCCAGGTGGCCGCGCCGCTGCTGTCGCGCACGAGGTAGATATAACCGTTATCGCCCAGGCTCAGCGAGCCCAGTGTGCCGTCCTCGTTCGCTGTCGGGTCCCAGTCGGTTTTCGCGCTGGCGGTAAAACCGAATCCGTTGCCGCCGATATTGGTCATGCACTCGGGCAAATCCAGCGTGTCGCCGGTGCCCTTTGCGATGTTGCCCAGCTGCGAATGAAAGCCGGCCGCCATCGCCGGCATTGCCATCGTGTCACCTGCCGCCATTACATCACCCCCTCAAGATCGCTAATCCAGCCCTGCACCTGCGAGACGGTCAGGCCCATCTGATGCAGCCGCGCGCGCGGATTGGCCGTCAGAATAAACTGATGGCGCTCGTCCTCGTTCGGCCCTTGATTGGCGAGCACGCGATACTGCGGCTCACTGCCGTCCGGCGCCTCCGTCGCGCCGAGCACGCGGTCGAACACATAATATTGCGTATCCAGCAGGCCGGTTAAGAATGCATGGCCGCGCTGCAAATTCTCAGGCGTCGCCAACGGCGTGCCCATGAATGCCATCAGCTGTTCGATATCCTGCCGGGTCGCTATGTATTTCGGAAAGCCCTTCATGTGTTACCCCTCTCGCAGATACGGCACGCCGTCTATCACGGCAAGCGCGTAATTCGTTGCTGTGGATTCGTCGGTCAATGTGCGATTGTCGACGATGGACTGCACGGCAGTCATTACCTGCGTCAGATCGTCATCGCTCGGCGACAATCCGGCGCTCGTCAATAGATGCCGCAACTCCTCGCCGACCTTGTAAAACCAAAACGGCCCCGGCGTGGTCGCCTCATTGACGCCAGGTGTTGCCGACCGCGGATAGCCGACGCTCGGGCTGGCGGGTTTGGTGGGTGGCGTGCCGCCGGCATTGACGAGGTAATTGCGTGGTTCCACGATGCCTCCTAGGTGGTATATGCGAAAATCGCGGTCGTGTGGGCGGGCTTGTAGCGATTGACCGTGCATTCCAGGCGCGTGGTCGGCGATTGTTCGCCGAGCGATTCGTCCACGGTCGAGTCGACGGTGAACTGCGAGACGGCCGGTGTCGGCGCCGAGAGTTTCCAGGCGAATCGCCAATCAGCCCCGTAGATCGGTGCATCGACGGTCATGTCGACCGTGTGCGGGTCGTATTCGGTGATGCTCGCGCTTGGGAAGCCCAGCTGCGATGCCAGGTCGATGAAATATTGCCGCGACTGGCCGCCGTAGGCGGTGAGTACGCTGCGCAGTGCTTCCTGGCGCTGGGCGACCGTCGCGCCCAGGTCGCTGCAGGCGTCGGGCAGGCCGGCGAAACTCTCCCACTCCGGCAGCAGCTCCAACGTCGTGCGCGGATCGGACTCATCGATGAGCTGCTCGATGCGCCCATCGCAGCGCGCGAATTCCTCAGCCAGCGCGCCGAGCAGGTCGACCATGAGCGGGTCTTCGCGCAGCCAGTCCCACAGATCGCCGACCGGCAGCAGCGCGGCGAGCTGGGCCGCGTAATCCTCGGCCGAATGGCTCATAGCGTCTGCCAGGTAATCGTGCCGAGGGTTGCGATCTCACCGACCGACAGCGTGATATCGGCCGTCGGCGCAACCAGGACATGGTCCGTCTCGCCAGTGGCGATGCTGATCGCCTCATCGAGGTGCGAGAGCAATATCGTGCCGCTGCCGTTGCCGTCCTCGACGGCCGCCTCGCGCAGGAACAGATCCGCGAGCTCCGTCTCGACGGCCGCCTGGACGGTCGCGTTGCTCGGCGCTAGCTTGATGGTAATGTCCTGCGCGACGGGCGTCGGTGCGAACACCGTCAGGCTGGCCGTGACCGGTCGCCGCGCGTCGATGTAGCTTTGCACCGCGGCCACTTCCGAGGCGTCGGGGATAATGCTGGTGTCGTCGTCGCGCGTGAACGAGACGCCGACAGTGCCGGCGCCGGTCCAGTCCGGCAACACCCAGACGCGCGTCACCCCGGCGACCTCGAGCGCCCAGGTCTCATAGTCGGCCAGGGCGCCGCCCTGCGGGCGCTGCTGCACGCGCTGGCGCAGGCGCGCCCGCAGGGCATCGTCGGACTCGGTGTCGCTGCCGCCGGTCAGGCCGGCGCTCGCCACGGTCGCGCTCGATTGGACGCCGGCGACCGGCGAGACGAACGTCAGCGTCTGGCCGGCCGTGGCGTTCGTCGTCTGACCGCCCTCGGCGGCCGTGACGGCGACGGTGGCTACGCCGCCGGAGATGGTCACGGTCGCGTCGGTCGTATACTGGATGCCGTCGCTGCGCTGTAGCGCCGTGCCGGCCGGCACGGCATTGCCATCGGTGCCGGTCAGATCGACGGAGCCGGTGGCCGGCGCCGCGGCCAGGCGCGGCACGCCCCACCAGCTCGCGTGGCGGTCGAGCACCTCCGCCTCGGCCGTGTCTGGGATGATCTGTTTGGATACCCAGTCGATATAGCCGTAGTTGTCGTAGATGGCGCCGGCCTGGGCCCGCGTGATGATGTATAGCAGCGCGCGACGCAGGCGCGGATCGGTGCCCGGCAGGCGGCTCTCGGCGTCGGACTGGATGCGCTCGATGAGCGTCGGCAGAGTCGGTTTCGCGTAGGCCATTATTTACGCCACCTGATACGGTTGGAATACATCAAACACAGAGCCGTCCGGCAGCGTGCCCTTCACGCTCAGCCCCAGCACGCCGCGCTCGATCCATTCGGCCGCGACGTCAATGGCGGTCACCACATCGTCCTCAAGCATCCAGGCCATGGCCTCGCGCATGTATTCCTTGGCGCGCTCGATTGTCTCGTTCGTCTGCTTGGCGCGCTTGAGCAGCCAAAGGCGCGAGCCCAGGCTGTCACCGGTATTGGCCAGGTATTGATCCTGCCAGCAGCCGCGGCGATCGCCGGACCTCGGGTCCGGGAGCTCGTCGTCGGCATCGGCGCGCCGGTCCGTGAACAGCGACACCAGCACCGCGGTTTTCAGCCCGTCGTCGGTGGCCAGATCGGTGTCGGCGAGCGACAGGGAGAACACAGGGGCCTGCGCGGACAGGGTGATAGCGATATCCATTATTGCGCCGGCCCCACTGTGCCGCCCTGCGGATCGCTATGCGTGTGACCCTTGAGACTGATGCCGTCGGCATCGACATCGCCGCCGGTGATTACGAGATTGCCGTTCACGCTTGCGCCAGAGCCGCCGCTGATGGCCATGCCGCCCTGGCCTATAATCAATCCGGTGACGACCAGGTTGCCCTCGATCGTCACATCGCCGATGTGTGTCGTCGTCGCCGTAATTTTCGCCGTCGGCGCCGAGGCCTCCAGATGGGAAACCGCTTCCACCGTGACCTGGCTGCGGCCGAGTTTGACCATATTGCCCAGATCGTCATACAGCGCGACCTCGCCCTCGGCCAGGTTCTGAAGCCGATAGCGGCGATCGGCGATATTGATGGCCACGCCGTGCGACAGACTGCCGCCGATGCAGCCGATCAGGGCCTCGGCCTCGGCGTGCGGGCGGCTGGTCAGGCCGTAGGGCTCCCAGTGCTCGATATTATCGAGTACGACCTTTCCCAGGCCCTGGACCTGCACCGTCTGCATCTTGTGCGCCGAGTCGCTGAGCTTCACGACGGCGCGCATGAGCATGCTGCCGACGCGGCGCTTTATTTCGCTGAGGTCCCAAGATCCCATTGCTGCACTCCGGTCGATTGCGGCTTGGCCAGGATGTCGTAGGTCTCCGGGCGCACCAGTGCGAGTGCGGCCAGCTGACCGCCGGTGTCCTCGGTGTAGGTCACCGAGGCGATGAGCATGTCGAGGTCGATGCCGAGCAGCGGATCTGTGACATGCACCAGCGTGTTCGGCGCCCAGAGGCCGTCGGCATGGGTCCAGCCGGGGACCTTGTAAGTTACTTTCTGCGAGCGGCCGCGGCGCATGCGCATTTGATAATCGGCCTGCGCTTGCGGGGTGAGCTCCGGCTCATGGCTTTGGATTACCTTCGGCCGGTACCGTGCGACCTCATCGTCCTTGGCAGTCGCCGAAATATCGGCGGCATCCGGTCCGAAATTATAATCGTTGCCCGGTGCCTGGCTGACGACTTCATATTCGCTGAATCGCCGTTCCATGCTGAAATGGCCGTGGCCGCTGAGGATGTTCTTGCCGTGCTGCAGCACCGTCGCGATGCGCGTTTTGCTGGCGCGGGTGATCACGAGCTCCCCGGCGCCGTTCGTCGTCAGCAACACGGCCCGTTCCGCTGCCAGCTTTTTCAGGGCATCGAACGCGGCGCTGGTCTTGCTCACGCGGCGCGATACCCGCGTGGTATCGCCAACCTGGTCGACCACCGAGATACCGAAGGCCTGGGCCTGGTCGAAGGCGATTTGGTAGAGCGTCTGCGCCTTATAATCCGCCTGCTTGGCCGCGCAATCGATCAAGTCCGCCGTCTTATCGCGGCCCTGCACGTTGATGCCGTGCCCCTTGTCCGTGCAGCTGGCCGAGACGGTATCGACATAACCGGTAATCACCGGCGTCTCGCCCAGCAGCACCTGGCAGGCCTGGCCCGGGCGGATGGGCCGCGGCGTCGTCTGGCCGGCCCAGCGCTCGCTGACGGACAAGCTGAAGCCGCCCGCCAGGTGATCCATGGCCCGCTGGACCTGCATCGACTCCCAGCCGCCATAGCGCACGCCCTCGACAAGCAGCGTCAGGGCCGTCACTGCAAGGCCTCGAGGGCCGTGCCGCCCGGCACGAACCCTGGATGACGGACATCATTGCGGGCCACGAGATCCGTTTCCCGGGACGCGTCGCCATAAATGCGATGGGCCGCGACCAGGGCCGGCAGTGTCCGGCTGAAGTGCCAGATGTGCAGCCGCGGCAGCGCCGCGCCCCGCTCGGTCAGGTCCGTCACCAGGGCCGCCCGCAGGTCCATCAGGGTTGGATAGCTGGTCGCCGTCGCCAGCTCGGCCACCGCATCCAGCCGGTCACCGAGCTCGTCGCGCACGCCCAGGGCCTGGTCGCGGCTGGTGTAGGTCAGGCCGGCCGCCGCCTGGGCCGCGCCGATAGCGCCGGCGGTGCGCACCAGCGTCGTCAGGGCCGTTTGATTGCCGGCCTGGGTCCGGCGGCTGGCCGTCGCCGTCGAGACCGGCGCCAGATCGGCGCCGAAACCGTCCAACGCGCGGTAGGCGGCCAGGGCATCGGCCGGCTGCTGCACGATGGTACGCAGCCGGCCCGCCAGGCCGCTGATCTCGCCGGCCAAGTTGATCGGCGTGCGGATCAGGCTCGACACCGAGCCGCTCAGGCTGTCCAGGCCGCGGGCGAAATCGTAGGCCTCGGCCGGCACCCCCGGCATGAGCGCGCCGATCGCCTCCACCTGTTGCAGCGCGGCATCGACCACCCCGCTCGCCGCGCTCGTCACCCAGCCGGGTTTGTTGTCGACCGTGAATTCATCGGCGAAGGATCGATTCATCGCCGCGATGGCCGTGGCCGCCTTCGCCTGCACCTGGGCACTGGTATCGACCGTGCCGGTCGGGTAGTCCTTGCGGCCGGCCTCGACGAAGGTCAGCGAAAATTTCGCATAGCCTCCGTCCGCCGTGGTCTCTTTGACGCTATACTCGGTCAGCTGGACCCGCTGCATGCCCCGATAGGGATGCACCAGGATGCCCGGACCGGCCTGCTCGACGACATCGAGCAAGGCGTCCCGCAGCGCCATATAATCCGGCCCGAGCACATAGGCGTCGAACGTGAACGCGCGGCCCTTGCGGCCCAGGTCCTCGGCATAGGGCACGTCGCGGCCGGGGAACTCGTGCACGACCGCGCGCCGGCCGCCGCTGCCCTGGGCGGACTCCGTGTGGAACGGCACACCGCGCCAGCTGCCTTGCCTGAGTTGGTCGCGCCACGTCATACTTATAACATCCCCACCGGATAGGAGGTTCCATGAAACGCCTGATCGTCGCCCTCGCCCTGCTCCTGCTTGCCTCGAGCGCCTGGGCCAGTTCGCGCGGCTTCGTCGTCTGGTACGAGTGCAGCCATATCGATTCGCAGAAGACCTACTTTTCCTGCGAGCTCAAACATTCTGACCAAGGCCCGCGCATGGTCATCACACACATCAAAAAGCCACCGACCAAGGCGGCTGCCGAATATGCGAAATACCGCGAGGACAGGATCATGTATCGCTTTTTCGATTCAGGCGGCCAGTGGGTAACCATCCACTATCTCAATGGCAAAAAAGCGGATTGCAGCATCCCCAAGGGCCACGCCAACTTTTTCTGTGAGCACCTACCAAAAGCCCGCTAATTCGGCATTCCCAAGAGACACCGCCAACGGCACCTGCGGATTGTCGGTATTCATCTGCGCCACACGCGGCCGGCCTTCGCTGTCGATCTTGACGTGCACGGTACCGCCGACCGCCACGTTCGCGCCGGCGTTGCCGACCGTCGCGGCCGGCGCCGCGCCGGCGCCGTTGCCGAGCCCCATGGCATCGCGGGCGCCGTGATAGATCATCCTCCACCCGCGACCGGTCGTGGATACGAGGTTCTTCATCCAATCCGGGATGATATCGGTCACCTTCTTCACCATGGCGCCGACCCATTGTTCAAACGCTTGCAGCTTTCCCTTCAGCATCCCGAGCAGATCGAAGCCGGTCACTGCTTTGATTAGCCCGTTCAATGTCTCGAGCAGCATCGTGAACGGATTAAATTCTTGAATCAGCGTCACAATGCCTTGCAGGAAGCCGCCTTTGAATGCCTCTTTGACAGCTTTGAATTTATCCGTGAACCATTTCGTGATGCTGTCCCAATTCTTGTATATGAGGTAGACGGCTCCCGCGATCGCTGCAATCGCGGCCAATATCCACCCGACCGGCGTCGCCATCAGTGCAGCGCCTAAACCATATATCGCGGAGGTGGCCGCGCCGATGGCCGCGGCGGCGCCGGGGATCGTCGCCACCAATGCTGCGCCCAGCCCATATATCGCGGAAATGGTCGTGCCAATGGCCACGGCGGCATTGGCGAGCGCGCCGACGAACGTGAACGCCATGACAGCCGCGACCCCCTTGAGGATGCCCGACAGCCCGCCGAGCGCGTTGACGACGGCCGTGATCTTCGGCCAGGCCTGCTTGAACCAGGCCACCATGTCCTTGATGCCCTGCGCGATGCGCTGCGCGTATTCGGCGACGCGCTGCTTGATGATGGCCTTGTTGGCAATGAACCAGTTCTTGAACTGGGTCATCAGGTCGCTGATGACCGGGATCACGGCGCCGGCGACCTGGTAGGTAATGCCCTTTAGGACCATGTGCACGTCCGTCATGCGATCCTGGAATTTCTCCATGGCGGTCGTGGTTTTTTTGTCCATCACGCCGCCGAGGGCCTCGGCTTCCTTGCGCATCTTTTTCATGCCGTCGGCGCCGCTCAGCGCGATGTTGATCATCGGCAAACCGGCGCGCGAGAAGGCCGCAGCGGCCAGGGCCGCGCGCTGCTGCGGGTTCTTCAATTTGCTGATGGCCACCATCAACAGACTGAACGCCTTTTGGTTGCTCTTCGCCGCCTTGAGCTGCTCCATGAACGCGGGATTGACCTTGTTCAGCAGCGTGAACAGGCCGCCGGTGCCGGCGCGCAGCTCGCCCATGCGTTTGGAGAAGGCTTGCAGACTGGAATTGAGCAAATCGACCGGCACGCGCGAGCGATCGGCGACGTACATCCATTCCTGATAAGGCTTGACCGCGAAGCCGACGATGTGCGCGCTCTTGGCGATCTTGTCGCCCATGTCAGCGATCTTGTCCAGACCGTAGATGGCGCCGGCCATACTCGCGCCGCCGAACAGCGGCAGCATGCGCAGCATGCCGCCCATACTGTGCGCCAGGCCGCGGAACGCGCCGAAGGCGCGGCGCGCGGCGCGGCCCAACCGGTGCAGGCCCATCTGACGGCCGAGCCGGCCCATTGCCGCGTTGACGGCCTTGACCGGCGCGACCATGCCCTCGACGCGGCGATTGATGTTGCGCACCGTCTTGGTGGCCTCATCGACCGCCGAGACGATAAACGAGGCCTTCGCCTCCTTGTCATTCTTCCCGTTCGCCATAGCGTTTCATCACCTGTCGGTGCCAGAGCTCGATATCCTCGCGCTCCATTTCATCAATTTCAGACGGCCGGATACCGCCCAGGACGACCAGGTCGCCTAGGACGTCTTCGAAATTTGGCGGTATCCAGGCATGAAAGGGCCGACGAACGCGACCACCGCATCGACATCCTCGGCCGCGAGCTCGTCCATGGTCGAGGGCGGCACATCGGCCAGCATGGCGGCGAAATCCAGCATCATCTGAAACGGCGCCTCGGTGCTGTCCATGCTGATCTTTTTGAAATGCCTGCCCTTGGGCTTGCGCATCAGCAAAAAGAACAGCGTCTCGCCGTGGGCCTCGACCGGCTCGGTCAGCGGGATCTTCTTCACGTATCCCTTTTGCTTTTCCTCGTCGGTCAAGCCGCCGTCGTCGGCCGCGCGCGTGTCGGCGGCCTTCTTGCCCGGTGTGCCTTTACGCGTCGCCATGTCAGTTCACCTCACGGGCGCGCATGCCCTCGAAGCGGCAGCTGATGTTGCCCTCGTCGCTGTTGCCGGTGCCGTCGCCGGCATACCAGGCCTCATCGAGCATGATGGTCTTGCCGTTGTTGAGCTCGAGCGTCACCGTTACGCCGGTGAGGTTGATGAACTTCTCCAGGTCGAGATCGACGCCGTCCGTGATCTCACCCTCGATGAAGGGCAGCTGCATCGTTTCCTTGTAGCCGTGCACGGTATCGGCGCCGACGATGCCCTCGCGCTTGCGCTGGCCCAGGTTGTAGGTGAAGTTGCCCTTGGCGCGGTACTGCGTACCGTCCACCTTGAAGAAGATAATGCCTGTCTTGGCTGCTGGCATGATGCCCTCCTTACACGCGGAACTGGAACTGCGCGGCGGTCACGCGCAGCTGGTTGATGAGGTTCGGCGGCAGCAGCATATCCAGCCGGTTCGGATCGTTTGCGTTGATCTCGACCACCAAGTCCGACTTGAACTGATCGAAATCCTCGACCAGGCCGACGTTCTCCCAGGCGGTGAACAGCGAATACAGCTCCGCCTTCGCCACCTTCGGCGTGACCACCGCTTGGCCGGCACCGAACCGCGTGCCGTCCTTCGCCAGCTTCGAGCGCGGGAACTTCTGCGACCAGCGCGCGCGGTACGAATAGCGCAGATAGCTGAGCGTCAGCAGGATGTTGGCATCCAGGTAGCTGGTGTCAGTCATCCCCTGGGCATTCAGGTTGTACGTCGTGACCAGGCGCTCGACCATCGGCTTGCCGGCGGCGTCGAGCTTGAAGGTCGCGACACTGTCCAGCAGCAGCAGGTTGCGCTCCTGCTGCGTGAACAGATCGGCATCGTCCGGCGCGTGGCAATATGTATAGCCGAGCGTCTGGAACGGCCGCGCCGGGTCGATCTGACCGTAATAGGCCACGATCGCGGCGGTCTCGGCCGCCCATTCCTCCGGCGACGTCGGGCTCGAATTGCAGGCCAGGATGCTGATGTGCGGATCGTTCTCGTTGCCGCCGAGGGTCGACATCTCCGCATAGGTCCCGTCAGCGGCCGCGACCGCGTAACCGTCGATCGGGCGCATCGGGCCCCAGCGGTCATCGAGCTCGGTCTCGACCACGGACAGGTTCGCCGCGTCGGTGTACGGCATGGCGATCACGTTGTACTGCACGTCGCCCATGGCCGTGATGACGTCGGTGATGTCCGGATTGGTCGCGCCGCCGGTCATGGCCGTGATGGTCGTGGCCAGGCCGGCCGGCGTCTTGTCGTCGCGGTAATAGTTGACCCGCAGATCGATGTCGTTGCCGGCCTGCCCCTTGTGGCGCGCCGTGATGTCCACCTGCGTGCTCGTGGTCCCGTTGACGACCGCCGTTACCGGCAGATTGGCGTCGGCGCTGATGGCCGCGGCCAGGGCGGTGGCCACGGCGTCGCCGGCATCGCCCGCGGTCACGCCGACCTTCACGCGGCCGGTCGTACCGCCATAGGCGATATAGACATTGAGCGTGCCGGTCTCGGTCGCCGAGCCGGTGATGTCGATACTGCCCGCGGCCGCCGCCGCGGCGGCATCGTCATCCACGGCGATGACGTGCAGCTCGGTCGACTGGTTGCTCGCGCGGAACGCCTGGACCATCCGATGCAGCATCGAGCCCTGGCCGAAATACTCGACCGCCTGGGCCTCGCTGCTGACCAGCGTGTCGACCAGCGCGTCCACGCTGCCGCCGGTCAGCCGCTGGCCGATGATAAGCGCTTTGTACGGCTGCCCCGGCAATCCGCGCACGGCCCGGCTGTTGTCGAACTCCGC
>Ga0102944_1001942_pt1 | contig 12828 bp, 12 predicted proteins | sample SalPonD_shore_MG_FD_78172 | JGI IMG/M metagenome (GOLD analysis project Ga0102944, IMG submission 78172) | Salt pond soil microbial communities from South San Francisco under conditions of wetland restoration - Salt Pond MetaG... | ecosystem: Environmental > Aquatic > Marine > Intertidal zone >...
CCCGCCGCTTCGTCATCGCCACCGGCTCCCGGCCGGCCGTCCCGCCCATCGAGGGGCTGGAGGAGGCCGGCTACCTGACCAACGAGCAGGTCTTCTCCCTGGAGGCCCTGCCGCCGCGGCTGGCGGTCCTCGGCGGCGGACCCATCGGTGTGGAGCTGGCCCAGGCCTACGCCCGCCTCGGCAGCCGGGTCACCGTCCTCCAGCGGGGGCCGACCCTGCTGCCGCGGGAGGACCCGGAGGCGACCCGGCTGCTGGAGGAGGTCTTCGCCGGGGAGGGCATGGCGGTGGTGACCGGCGCCGAGCCGATCCGGGTGGAACGGGAGGGGGAGGGCCGGGTCCTGCACTACCGTCAGGACGGCGGGGACCATGCCCTGGAGTGCGACGCCATCCTGGTCGCCGTGGGCCGGCGGCCCGCGGTCGAGGGCCTGAACCTGGAGGCGGCGGGGGTTGAGACCGAGCGCGGCGCCGTGCGGGTCGACCGGCGCCTGCGCAGCAGCAACCCCCGCATCTTCGCCTGCGGCGACGTGGCCGGTCCTTACCCGTTCACCCACATGGCCGAGTACCAGGCCGGGGTGGTGCTGGCCAACGCCGTCTTCCGGGTGCCCAAGAAGGTCGACTACCGGGTGGTGCCGTGGGTCACCTACACCGACCCCGAGATCGGCCACGTGGGCCTGACCGAGGCGGAGGCGGCCGAGCAGGGCGTCGACGTGGAGGTCCTGCGCTTTCCGTTGAAGGACCTGGACCGGGCCATCGTCGAGGGCGAGGACAAGGGCTTCGCCAAGCTGCTGGTGAAGAAGGGCCCGAAGTTCCGCGGCGGCGGGCGCATCGTCGGTGCGACCCTGGTGGGCAGCCACGCCGGGGAACTGCTGCACGAGGTGGTGCTGGCCATGCAGGCGAAGGTCCCCATCGGGACCCTCTCCGCCGCCATCCACGCCTACCCGACGCGGGCCCAGGCACTGCGCCGGACCGTGAACACCCATTTTTCCGCCGCGCTGTTCAGTAATCGGACCCGACGCGTGGTCCAATGGATCAACCGGCTGATCCCGTAAGGAGCAGAGACGATGCGGGCGACCCTGCCTTACCTGGAAGAGACCGACTTTCCGGCCATCCGCCGCAAGACCCTGGAGACCGTCCAGGTCAACCTGGGCTATCGGTGCAACCAGCAGTGCCAGCACTGCCACGTCAACGCCGGGCCCAAGCGGACCGAGGTCATGGACGCGGCGACCATCGCCGACGTGGTGGCCTATCTGGAGGCCAGCGGCGCCGCCAATCTGGACCTGACCGGCGGCGCCCCCGAGATGAACCCCCACTTCCGCGGCCTGGTCACGGCCGCCCGGGGCCTGGGCGCGCACGTCATCGACCGCTGCAACCTGACCGTGCTGGAAGAGGGCGATCAGAAGGACACCGCCGCCTTCCTGGCCCAGCACCAGGTGGAAGTGGTCGCCTCGCTGCCCTGCTACCAGGAGCAGAACGTGGACACCCAGCGCGGCAAGGGCGTCTTCGACAAGAGCGTCCGGGCGCTCAAACGGCTCAACGACCTGGGCTACGGCACCGGCGGCGAGCTGCGGCTCAACCTCGTCTACAACCCCCAGGGGCCGGTGCTGCCGCCGGAGCAGTCGGCCCTGGAGGCCGACTACCGCCAGCACCTGGCCGACGAGTACGGCATCGTCTTCGACCGGCTCCTGACCATCGCCAACATGCCCATCCACCGCTTCGGCAGCGCGCTTTTGTCCAAAGGGCAGTTCCACGACTACATGCGCCTGCTGCACGGGGCCCACCAGGAGGCGAACCTGGAGAACGTCATGTGCCGGACCCTGCTGAGCGTGGACTGGCGGGGCTACGTCTACGACTGCGACTTCAACCAGATGCTCGGGTTGGCCATGGCGGACGAGGGCGGGCGACACCTGCACGTGCGCGACCTGATGGGCCGCGACCTCACGGGCCGGCCCATCCTGGTCCGCGACCACTGCTACGGCTGCACGGCGGGGCAGGGCAGCAGCTGCACCGGCGCCCTGGGCTAAGCTAATCGAAGTCGGCGGCGAAGGCCTCGATCTCGGACAGGCGGTCGGCGAAGTTGTGGTAGGCGTGGTCGCCGCCGGCCTCCACGACCGTCTGCGCGCCGTCGAGGCGCCTTAAGGTCGCGGCCTGGTCGATGACCTCGTCGCCGAGCTGGACCAGCACCAGCAGCCGGGCCGGGTCGGCGGCGGCCGGCTTCAGCCGCTGCAGCGCCTGGACATGCTCCACGGTGAACTCGAAAGACGAGCCGTCGAAGTAGCTGTGCTGGACGCCGACCACCTCGGTCAGCGGCGGCTCGATGGCCGTGACCGGATTGACCAGCACCGCCGGCAGGCCGGTGGCGCCGCAAAGGTGCAGGGCGTAGTAGCCGCCCAGCGAGCTGCCCACCAGCAGCGGCCGGCGCGGATGCAGGGCGGCGATGAACTGCTCCAGGGTCTCCACCGCCAGCTCGGGGATGTGGCTCAGGGTCGGCGCATAGACCTCCGGGAAACGGCCCTTGAGGTCCGCCGCCTTGGCCGAGCGGCCGCTGCTGGCGAAGCCGTGGATGTAGAGGACGGGGCGGTCCATGGCGGAGACTCCGGCAAAAGCCAGAGGGTAGGCCCGCAGGACCGTCCTGCCAAGCCTCGGGAGGCGCGATGTCCGCCATGCCACCGCTGACCCTCTTCCTCTGCGGCGACGTCATGACCGGCCGCGGCATCGACCAGGTCCTGCCCCATCCCGGCGATCCCACCCTCTACGAACCCTACATGACCGACGCCGAGGGCTACGTGGCCCTGGCCGAACGGGCCAACGGCCCCATCCCCCGGCCGGTCGGCTTCGACTACATCTGGGGCGACGCCCTCGCGGTGCTGGAGGCGGCGAAGCCCGACCTGCGGCTCATCAACCTGGAGACCGCGGTCACCGCCGGAGGCGCGCCGTGGCCGGGCAAGGGCATCCACTACCGCATGCACCCGGCCAACACCCCCTGCCTGACCGCCGCCGGGCTGGACGGCTGCGTCCTCGCCAACAACCACGTCCTCGACTGGGGCCGGCCCGGTCTGGAGGAGACCCTGCGCACCCTGTCAGACGCCGGCCTGGCCACGGCCGGCGCCGGCGCCGATGGGGAGGCGGCCCGCGCCCCCGCGGTCTTCCCGGTACCGGGAGGCGGGCGGCTGCTGGTCTTCGCCTTCGGCCTCGGCGACAGCGGCATCCCGGACGACTGGGCCGCGACCTCCGGCCAATCCGGCGTGAACCGCCTGCCGGACCTCTCCGCCCGCACCGTGGCGGCCGTGGCCGACACCGTCGCCGCCTGGCGCCGGGAGGGCGACCGGGTCCTCGCCTCCATCCACTGGGGCGGCAACTGGGGCTACGCCATCCCCGAGGCCCACCGGCGATTCGCCCGGGCCCTGGTGCGCGAGGCGGGCGTCGACCTCGTCCACGGCCACTCCTCCCACCACGTAAAGGGCATCGAGGTCGTCGACGGCCGTCTGGTCCTCTACGGCTGCGGCGACTTCCTCAACGACTACGAAGGCATCGGCGGCCACGAGCAGTTCCGGGACGACCTCACCTTCATGTACCTGCCCACCCTGGGACCGGACGGCCGCCTCGCCGCCCTGCGCCTGGTCCCCATGCAGATCCACCGCTTCCGCCTGCGTCGTGCGGAGGCGGAGGACGCCGCCTGGCTGAAAGGGGTGATCGACCGCGAGGGCCGGCCATTCGGGACCGCCCTGACGCCCCGGGACGACGGGTCGTTCGAGCTGCAGTGGGAACGGTAATCGGGACGTCCGTATGCGATATGCCGAAACCCCCGCGGACCCCGTTCCGGCCCTGGGCCCTCCGGCGCTTTCCGAAGCCGATGTCCGGCCCCTGGCCGACGGCATGAACGGCCCCTATCCTTCTTTAGGTCAGCTCCGAGCATCCTGAACGAGGGACGCCGATGAGACGCATCCCGCACAACATCAACCCGCCGGTTTTCTTCGGTTCCACCGCCTTGATCTTGGCCTTCGTGGTGTTCGGGGCCGGGTTTCCCGATACCGCCAACCGGGTCTTTTCCGCGATCCAGGGGTGGGTCGTGGATACGTTTGGCTGGTTCTACATCCTGGCGGTCGCCGTGTTCGTCGTGTTCACGCTGGGCCTGGCGCTGTCGGGGCACGGGCAGGTGCGCCTCGGTCCCGACGATTCGCGGCCCGATTACAGCTACCCGTCGTGGTTCGCCATGCTCTTCTCTGCCGGCATGGGGATCGGGCTGATGTTCTTCGGCGTGGCCGAGCCGATAATGCATTTCACCAACCCACCGGTCGGTGCGGGTGGCGATCTGGCAGCCGCGCGCGAAGCCATGAAGATCACTTTCTTCCACTGGGGGATCCATGCCTGGGCGATCTATGCGGTGATCGGGCTGTCGCTCGCCTATTACGCCTTTCGCCACAACCTGCCACTGACCATCCGCTCCACCCTCTATCCCCTGATCGGCCGGCACATCTATGGCCCGGTCGGGCACGTGGCGGACATCTTCGCGGTGCTCGGCACCATGTTCGGCGTGGCGACCTCGCTGGGGTTCGGCGTGCTCCAGGTGAATGCGGGGCTCCACTATCTGTTCGACGTGCCGGAGAGCATCGGTGTCCAATTGGTCCTGATCACCGTGATCACCCTGATGGCCACCGCTTCCGTGGTGGCGGGGCTGGACGCCGGCATCAAGCGGCTGTCCGAATGGAACCTGAAGCTGGCCTTGGTCCTGCTCCTGTTCATCCTGGCGGTCGGGCCAACGCTCTTCCTGCTCAAGGTCTCGGTCCAGAACACCGGCGCCTACCTGTCCGAGGTCATCAACAAGACCTTCATGCTCTATGCCTATGAGCCGAGCAGTTGGATCGGTGGCTGGACGTTGTTCTACTGGGCCTGGTGGATCGCATGGTCGCCGTTCGTCGGCATGTTCATCGCCCGCGTGTCGCGCGGTCGCACCATCCGTGAGTTCGTAGTCGGCGTTCTCCTGGTACCGGTGGGGTTCACCTTCATCTGGATGAGCTTCTTCGGCAACGCCGCCATTCACCTCGACATGGGTATTGCCGACGGCGCCATCGGCCGGGCCGTCGCGGAGAACGTACCGCTTGCCCTGTTCCGGTTCCTGGAGATGCTGCCGCTGGCCAGCGTCTCCTCGGTGGTGGCCACGATCCTGGTAGTGACCTTCTTCGTGACCTCTTCGGACTCCGGCTCCCTGGTGATCGACATCATGGCCTCGGGCGGTACCGGAACGAGCCCGGTGTGGCAGCGTACGTTCTGGGCGATCACCGAGGGTATCGTGGCCGCGGTGTTGCTGCTGGCCGGCGGCTTGCAGGCCCTTCAGACGGCCGCCATCTCTGCAGCCCTGCCGTTCACGTTCGTGATGCTGATCGTCTGCTATGCGCTCCTCAAGAGCCTGCGCGTGGAGGCGGCCCGGCGCCTGTCGTTCGAATTGCCGGGCAACGTCCAGATCCGCGGTGCCGATGTGGATTGGCGGCGCTGGCTGGCGAACATCATCCGCCACCCCAGCCGCGGCCGGATCGAAGCCTATCTCCAGCACACGATCTATCCGGCGATGGAGGAAGTGGCCGAGGAGGTCAGAAGGCAGGGGCTGGAGGCGGTGCCGCGATTGGCGAACGGAGAGGCGAGCCTGACCATCTATCACGGCACCCAGAGGGAGTTCCTCTACGCCGTGCGCCCGCGCTCCTACGATGCCGATGCGCTCGCCTTCTCCCACGGCGAAAAGGAGGCGAGGGAGGACGGCCACGGCCGCTACTACCGTGCCGAGGTGCATCTCCTGGAGGGCAGCCAGAACTACAGCATCTTCGGCAATACCAAGGAGCAGGTGATCGCCGATATCCTCTCCCAATACGAAAAACACATGCAGTTCCTGCACCTGACGCGATGAGGACCGGCCGCCCCTGGTGCTAAAAACCTGTCGGTCCCGGGCGGCCTAACCCGCACGCGGCAACCTCGGACACCGCCTTGCCCGGACACCCCTCTTGAACCCCTTTCTCCGCTCAGGATATTTTGTAACGAAACCACCCCCATGGAACGGAAGCATGACCGCACGGACCGCCCCGAAACTTCCCCTCTTTTCCCGCAGTCGCCCTACGCCGGTTACTCGTGATGGCCGCTATCGGCCAGAAGGGGACGGCCGGCGATACGGCGAAAGAACCCGCCTTCTTTCCCGGGACACCTCTCGCCAAGGATCGTGCAAATACTGCGCAGGATATTCGGGTTACCCATGCGTAAGTCTCCGAGTTATAGGGCATTACGCGGGTAGGCCAATGGGTATTATGCGGCGGAAGCGCCGCATAATGCGTTACGCTGCGGATCCGCGGCATAAAACACTTCGAAATCTCGGGAGGGCTCGTGCGCAAGTTGTTGTCTCCGGGACAGAATGATGGGCAAGCCCAATCCGTATCGGGGTGTTATGCGGCGTTTAGGCCGCCTATTTATAGTTGGGCGTGAAGGGAAGCTGATGAACGGTGAGTTTGGGTGCGTGCCGATAGAAACCTGGAGGCTTCGACTCCCCGAGAGCCGGCGTCGCCGACTGATAGAAGCTCCGACGTTTGAGGCGATCGTGGAGGGCCTTAGAGCGAGTGCTCATATACTGTCGTTGAGGAGGGAGAAGCTAAAGCGGCAGGAGGGATACTACCGGGTGGTGGCGGTCTTAAAAGTGGATGCTCAGGCGCTCGACCTGTTTCATAACTCCCGGTGTGGCTACCGCGCCCAGTACTATCTCGGCACCGAGGCAGGAGAAAATGCTAACTCATATGCTGTCAAAGTCCTTAGCTCGCGGATTAAGGAGTTGCTTTCGGGATACCAAAAGAGAACCTGCCCTAGCGAGTGGGTCGAACGTTCCCTCCTTCATGAAGAAGCAAAGGTGTGGATCCACCAAGGAACTTGGCTTCGGGCGAACCGAAGGTCAGAACGGAACCTGTCCGTGGAACGATGGACTGCCGGGTTAACGTCAGCAGATAGAAAGCAACGAAGGCGAGCAACGTGGGCCATGCTAACCCCCGGCGAAGAACAGCGGCTGGACGTTAAAGGCGGTTTTGTAACGACAGAGGGCTGTCGGTTTCGAGCGCCGCTAAAACCAGGGCGCTCTGAAGATATCTGCAAATTTGGCTTCACGTGATGACACGCAGAGGGACAATTCCTGGGAAAATCGCCCAACAAGCTGCTGAACCCGACGCCGGAAAGCGCAGCGGCGCTTCGCGGGCAGGTTCGGAGCGGCGCGGGTTAGCGGAACGTTAGATTTAATAAAGGAATAAGAATATGAATCAAGACAAATGTGATGCAATTGAGGCCTACCTAAAGCAGGAATTTCCTGCTTCAAACGTAGAACAAGCGAACATTTCTGACAATCAGAATTACCGCATCCCAACTGAAAGCGGCCTTCTTATGTTGAGAGTAGGTAGAGAGTTTATTGATGACAATTCAATAGAAGAAATAATTAATAAGCTCAGTTCATGGAAAGTACCTGAATTGCTTGCGCAGCATAGCGAAATGGGTATTTTGGTTACAGATTCCGGCCCAAGCACTTACCAGCGTTCATGATGGTCAAAAAATCTAACAATCACATCAAGATCGCTCACTTTCGTTCGCTGGGACGCCGCTACCGCGTCGCCCCTTATGTGAAGCGTTGTACGGCAAAGGACGCTAAATGAATAAGCCCAGTTGCCCGAAATGCGAACGACGCCTCTCTCCAGCACACGGACTACGGATGTGGAACCCATGGCGATGCTTTTGTCCGTATTGTGGTGCGGAACTGGAGGCTGGCCCGTACTCAAAGGCGTTCACGGTGGCATCGCTACCGATCGGCATCACAGTCGGTTTCGTGGCGATTGTGCTGGAAGAGATGGGCAGGTGGGACATGGCCGACAGCATGCTGTACTTTGGAATTGTGTTTGTTGTTCTTCTTGCAGGTGGCTTGGCGGCATGGCCAAAAACGCAGTTTCGGCTAAAGCAATAGCCTTACAACACAGCGCTCAACCGGACGCTCGTACCTCGCGCCGGTTAGCTCTGCGTTAGTTGCTTAAAGAAAAGGGCGAGAAAGGTAGAAACATGGAATTCCCTAAGACACGGTTCATAATCAGGCTCAAAGAGGACATATCCAATCGACAAGAGATTGTTGAGCAATTTCTCGACGAACTAGCTCGTGTGGCGGGTGTTTATAAGGAAGAAATAACGGAATTAAAAATACGAAAAGGCTGCACTATTGTAGAAGGCCATATGAGCCGCGCAGCAATTGAGCGACTATATGAGTTTTTTGAGTACCTGAAAAAGAATGAAGCAGACACTGAAGAACTAATGAAGCTTCAATCAATTATCAGGCAATTTAACATTGAAACATTGATGGACGATCCTGCATCGAACGAGGCGAGTAAATTCGCACCACCACATAAAAACAAAAAAGTATTTGTATTAGTGCACGGATGGGGTGGCGATAAGGAAGCCACATTTGGCAACCTTCCAGAATATTTGAATGGAGAGCTAGATATTGATATAGAGGCTTATCCATATCCATCTGGTTGGCTAAAAAAATCCCCGTCTGTAGCCTTTATTTCCAGAAACTTAGATAACTGGATTAGGAATAACTGCCAAAATTGCGAAGTTGGTATTCTCGGGCACAGCCTTGGTGGCTTGGTAACTCGTTACCTTGCGGTCATACAAAAACACCGCAGAACTCCGTTGCCAATTAAACTAATCACGTTGGCGGCTTCGCCAACAAATGGTGCTCATCTAGCAAATCTTGCATCAAAGATACCATCTTTTAGGTCAAGTCAAATTGAAGAACTCCGACCTAACTCTGGATTTCTCGTGGATTTAAATGAACGATGGTCGGTATGGTGCAATGAAAAAATCCCTCACTCGTGCTTACTTGCGACAATGTACGCTTTAGACGATAAGGTGGTCAGTTACACAAGCGCAATTGGAGGGGATCCAGAAGCAGTGCCTATTTATGACGAGGATCACACAAGCATCGTTAAACCACAGTCCAAAGATAGCGAAGTCGTACTCACAATTGCGCGATACGCAAAAGACGCAGGGCTTACAAATAACACGAAATGCAACTAACAATCGCATACACTCGGACATCAAAAAGCGCCGCTCGTTCCTCGCTCTGCTTTTAGCTGCGGGTGATGTGTAGCGTTACGACCGTTCGCTCCGGGTCGATAGCCGCCGCTCGTAACCTCATACCGTGCAATTCGTATCTCAGGAAACCCGAAGGTAAGGGGCATCATAACGACTCGATCCACCCGCCCGCGGTCGCAATGACCTCGTCCAAGACCTCCTCGTTGCTGCGGCCGATCCTTTTCGGGACCTGGAAGGAGTGGTCGCCGTCGTCGACCACGTGGAGCATGACCGGGGCCGGCAGCCGTTCCAGCTCCTTTTGCAGCAGGTCGAGTCGGCAGAGGCGGTCGCGGCTGCCCTGGATGAAGCACATGGGGCAGGCGATCTGTTCCAGGTGCTCGGCGCGCAGTTTCTCCGGCTTGCCGGCCGGGTGCAGGGGATAGCCGAGAAAGAGCAGGCCGTCGCAGGGCTCGCCCTCGGCGGCGAGGTGGGAGGCGATGCGTCCGCCCATGCTCTTGCCGGCGAGGACTACCTTGGCCGGGGCCAGCGGGTCTTCGCGGACCGCGGCGGCGACGGCCCGCCAGGTGGCTTCCAGGATCGGGGCCCGGTCCGGGGCCTTGGCGCCGCGCTCCTTGTAGGGGAAGTTGAAGCGCACGGCGAGCAGGCCGCGGGCGGCGAGGCCGTCGTGGACGGTCTGCATGAAGGGGCTGTCCATGTCGTTGCCGGCGCCGTGGGCGAGGATCACGGCCCGCCGGTCGCCCTCGGCCCAGCCGTCCGGGACCGTCCACACCGAGGAGACGGTTCGCTGTTCGTCGACCCGGATCGCTCGTCTGCTCTCGTCCATGCGTTCCCCCGTTACCGTTTGAACCGGGCGGGGCGCGGTGTTAAAAGCCCAGGGGACCGCGCCCGGATCCGCCGCTCATGCGATTATCGATCATCATCCCCACCCTGAACGAGGCCGCGAGCGTTACCGCGACGCTGGAGGCCGTGTCGGGGCTGCGCGCCGCGGGCCACGAGGTGGTGGTGGCCGACGGCGGCAGCGACGACGGCACGCCGGGGCGGGCCGCGGCGGCGGCCGACCGGGTGGTGGAGGCCCCGCGCGGGCGGGCCCTGCAGATGAACGCCGGCGCCGCGGTGGCGACCGGCGAGGTCCTGCTCTTCCTCCATGCCGACACCGTGCTGCCCGAGGGCGCGGACGGCCTGGTTGCCCACGCCGTCGACGGCGGCCGGGAGTGGGGCCGGTTCGATGTCCGCCTCTCCGGCCGTCACCTCCTGCTGCGGGTGGTGGAGCGGATGATGAATGTCCGCTCCTGCTGGACCGGCATCGCGACCGGCGACCAGGCGATCTTCGTCACCCGGCAGGCCTGGGAGCGGGTCGGCGGTTTCCCGGAGATCGCCCTGATGGAGGACATCGCCCTGAGCCGGGCGCTGAAGCGCTGCTGCGGCCGGCCGGCCTGTCTCCGGCCGCCGGTAGTCACCTCCAGCCGCCGCTGGGAGGAGAACGGCGTCGTCCGCACCATCCTCCTCATGTGGCGGCTGCGGCTGGCCTACTTCTTCGGCGCCGACCCGGAGGCCCTGGCCGAGGTGTACCGGGGCGGGCGCAAGCGGGGCTAGCAGGCTGTTGTAAAAGATTTTTGTCCCTTCTCCCTGAGGGAGAAGGTTAGGATGAGGGGATCAAAAATCAGGCAGTTAGCTTAATTCTGATCCCCTCACCCCGGCCCTCTCCCGGAGGGAGAGGGGGGGGCAACAGCCTGCTACCGCTTCCAGTAGAGCCGCAGCATCCACTCGTCCGGGATGTACTGGAAATCCAGTTCGCCGTCGTAGGCGCGCTCGATGGCCTCCCCGGCGGCGCGGGTCAGGTGCGGGCTGGTGAAGGTGTAGACGGTATCGTCGCCGTCCTGTTCCTTGTGCATGATGCGCTCCAGCGGGTGCTCGGCCTTCTCCTTCTCCTCGATGTTGCCGATGAGATTGTCGATCTCCTCGGCGTGCTGGCCGTAGAACTCGCCGCTGATGGTCAGAAAGCCCGCCGGCACCCGGTCGCGGATGCGCTCGCACGCCGGGCAGAGGCTCTCGGCCGCGCCGGCCCCGGCCTCGCCCCACTGCCACCGACCCTCGTGGAAGACGGCGTTGCAGTCGGGGCAGATGGTGGGCTCCGAAAGCTTCTTCTTGGAGTGGTAGGGGTCGTGGTCCATCTCGCGGATGAGCCGGTCGCGGCGCCCCTGTCGGGCGATGTCGGTGTCTTTTCCCCCCATGGCATACTCCTCTGTCTCGGCTTCTGGGTACGGGTGCAAATGCCCGGGCCGGTCGGCCCTTTCCCCAAAAGCATAGTCCACTGGCCGCGTCCCTTCGGCCGGAAAAAGAAAGGCCCCGCCATCGCTGACGGGGCCTTCCTGCGGCTCCGGCCGTCGAAAGGGCTCGATTAAATGGCGGCCACCCAGACCAGGGTTGCCGCGGAGACCGCCCCCAGCGCCGACAGCCCGGCGAGGAGGGCGTTACGGATGAAGCGACCGAACCGGTGATTCGAATGCATTGCAAACTCCTCCCTTACCTATTGAGTGCGGCGCTTTCCGTCGTGCGCCGTCTGGTCTGTATCCGACAGTTCCACTGTGATACACCCTCTAATCAATAGAACAGGAAACCCGCTCGTGCAAGCCGACCCCCGCGCAACCCCCCGCCTCCTGGTGTTCAGCCGCGCCCCGATCCCGGGCCGCGCCAAACGCCGGCTCATCCCCGCCCTGGGCGAACAGGGCGCGGCGGACCTGCAGCGGTTCCTGCTGGGCCGGGTGCTGCGGGCGGTTGCGGCAGCCGGGGGCGAGGCGGAGTTGTGGGCCGTGGGACCGGCCCACCCGTATCTGCGATTGTCGGCGCGTGCCTTCGGGCTCGGCCTGCGGGCGCAGAGCGGCGGCGACCTGGGCGCGCGCATGAGCGCGGCCTTCGCCGATGCCCTCGCCGACGGCAGCGCCGTGCTGGTGGGCAGCGACTTCGTCGACATCACCGCGGCGGAGCTGGCGGCGGCACGCCGCGCCCTGACCGAGGGCGAGGACGCCGTCTTCACCCCGACCGCGGACGGCGGCTACCGGCTGATCGGCCTCCGGCGCCCCGCGCCGGCGCTGTTCCGGGGGATCGACTGGGGCAGCGAACGGGTGATGGCCCAGACCCGGCAACGGTTGCGCGACCTGGGGTTGAGTTGGCGTGAATTGCCCACGGGCTGGGACGTGGACCGGCCGGCGGACCTGGCGCGCCTGCGGGCCCGGCCGGGGTTGCCCCGGCCGGTCCGGCGGCTGCTCGGGGCGGCGGGGTAGTCCGCGCTATTCGAAGCCCGGGATGCGCTGGTCCGCGGGGTAGGTGACCGCGTAGCCGAAGGGGACCTCCCATTCCTGGCCGGCCGGCACCTTGCGGCTCCAGGCGAGCAGGCCCGGCTTGTCGTCCACGTCGCGCGTTTGCGGCGCCTCCGACTCGTCCAGCAGCTCCACGGTGATGGCCTCGTGCTGGGCCACGGGCAGCTGGTCCAGCACGGTCACGTCCATGGCCCGGTCGTGGCGGTTGTGGACCTGAAACAGGTAGCGCCGCTCGTGGCGCTTCTTCTGGGTGAAGACGCCGCCCTGGTCCTTGCTCCGGCCGCGGTCGATGAATTCCACCTCCAGGCGGTCGTCGACGCCGTAGCCCAGGCGCAGCGGTTCGTCCGGGCGCAGCAGGGGCAGCTGCGAGCGGCCGCGGAAGGTACCGTCGAGAAAGAGGGCCGCGGGGCCCGCGGGC
>Ga0102944_1001943_pt1 | contig 12824 bp, 8 predicted proteins | sample SalPonD_shore_MG_FD_78172 | JGI IMG/M metagenome (GOLD analysis project Ga0102944, IMG submission 78172) | Salt pond soil microbial communities from South San Francisco under conditions of wetland restoration - Salt Pond MetaG... | ecosystem: Environmental > Aquatic > Marine > Intertidal zone >...
CAGCTTCCAACAATTGCTTTTTGCCGACAACTTTATTTGTGCCTAGTAAATCCATTATTAAAATCAATTCGTATCAGATTACTGCAATAATTTTGCCAAATTAAAAAGCGCGGAAATTATCAATAATTTTAAATACCTGATATTAATAGAGTTGTACAGTGATGTTAATATTTTCTAGGACTTTTTAAAAAATTTTAAGCTTTTTCACGTGACTCCTCACCGCAAGAAATTGTACCATTCTAAGACAGTACTTAAAAAAGATCAACTTTAATAAAACGAGGTTAAGATTATCTGCAAGTACCGACCAGAAATCAATCACTAGGTGGCTATATACTTTTTCATCGCCCTCTTTCCATTCCTACCCATTCCGAATCTCACCCCAGGGGATGACACCACACCGATCGGCCCAGAGGGTGTAAATGTCCTGAAGTTCTCCGGCGATATCCGGCTGTTCGGTTATCAGGTTGTGTACTTCGGTCCGATCCTTCTCCAGGTCATAGAGCTCCCACTCGTTCTCCGGATACTGGCTGACCAGTTTCCACTGCTCTTTGCGCACGCCCCGATGGCCCTGGTGTTCCCAGCAGTATACCGCGGTTTCCCGACTTGTTCCTGTGAGTACCGGCAGCAGGCTGCGTCCTTCCATGGGATGAATAGACTGACCGTTATGCGTGTCCGGATAGGACGCCCCGGCCACATCCACACAGGTGGCCATGATATCGACGATATGCCCGACCTGATTGGTTCGCGTGCCGGCAGGTACCACACCCGGCCAGCGTACAATCAGGGGGGTAGAAATTCCCCCTTCATACGTATACCGCTTATACTTTCGAAAAGGAGTGTTGCCGGCATTCGCCCACTCCCAGCCGTAGGCATAGGTAGCCTCAGGCCCCCCTGCGGGAATGACCTTACCCCGGGTATCCTTGCGGGGCTGATCCCCCCACATGTTGGTGTAAGGGCAGGCGCCGTTATCCGAGAGAAAAAGGATCATAGTCTCCTGTTCAATTCCCTGCTCCTTTACGGTGTTGAGCACTCTGCCGATCCCCTGATCCATCCGATCCACCATGGCGGCATAGACCGACATCAGCTGGTCGCGCCACTCCTTTTCTTGGTCGGTTAATTCTGACCAGGGGCGATTCCTGCTATCTCTGGGACTGAGTTCCCACCGGGAGGGGATCACCCCCGAATCAATCATCCGCTGATATCGTTCTTCACGCAGCCGATCCCATCCCTTGAGATATTTCCCCCGGTATTTTGCGATGTCTTCCGGCCAGGCCTGGAGGGGATAATGCGGCGCATTATAGGCCAGGTAGAGAAAAAACGGTTGGTGTTTCCCCCTGGCAGAAGCCTGGATAAAATCCACTGCGTGATCGGTGAAGGCGTCGGTGGTGTAATAACTGCCGTCATCCGGCACCGTGGTGGGATGATCGCCCTCCCAGATCACTCCCTCCTCCGGTTGAAAGTAATTACAGGCTCCGCTGATGAGCCCATAATATTGGTCGAATCCCCGATGCAACGGTCGAGCGGTCTCCTGGGCGCCCACGTGCCATTTGCCGGATGCCCCGGTGCGGTACCCCGCGGATTTCAGGACTTTGGCAATGGTCATACAGTGATCGTTCAAATGGCCCTGATAAGAGGGATACCCAAGGTTATCCGTCATATGTCCCACGCCGGTTTGATGCGGATATAAACCGGTTAACAGGGACGCCCGGGTGGGACAACAGCGGGCGGCGTTATAGAATTGCGTGCACTGTATCCCTTCTTGTGCCAGTTGATCCAGATGCGGGGTGTGTATTTCGCTGCCGTAACTACCCAAATCCGAGTATCCGAGATCATCCACCAGGATCAGGATGATATTCGGACGGGGTGTGGTGGTTTGTACACAACGGGTACCTGCCAGCGCTAATCCCATGGTGCCGGTGAGGGTCATTTTCAGAAAATCGCGTCGGTTGTAGGTGTGTGTCATGCGGGTTCTTCTTTCTGTATTTGATGCGAACCGGTTGGTCCTGCCCTCAGTTCAAAATTTGCAAAAACGAATGCAGGCTTACCAGAAAATTCCTGTTCAGCCCCTCATATCACTATCAGGTGACAGGTTATTTTGCTCGGCTGCGTCCTCCTCACCAAGGCGTGTCGACAACGAGCCGGCACTTGTATCCGGAGGACCAGATAAATCACGCTTTCCGGTACAGTTTTCCCGGCCACATGCGATTTTTTCAAACCCTTTAGTCGAAGGCCATCCCGGAGAGCTTTCGATACTCGGCCTCAAACACTCCCAGGAACCTTCCCGGTGGTGTGTCGCCTCCAGTCAAAATTACCATAGATTTCATGAATAGTATACCCAGACTTTCCATAGGATGCACATAAAAAAGTGTCCCGGCGCTGAAAGCAGCGCAAAATCCCCGGGATCTCTGGAGAGGCGATTCTTGAATAATTTTAAGGCGTACACCATTTCAGGCGCGGATTGTCGTGCCGGATTTCTGACAAAATTTGCCACCCCGGTCGTTCTTTCTCACCGGCCGCACTGGCTGCCGGCTCTCTGATAACCAGGTAACGCATGGTGAGAAGTATGGTAAATCTCTGCAAGGCGCTAGCGGTACAATTACTTGATTCGGATAGAGGTGACTGGATTCCGGTATCTTCGCCACAGATGTGGCGGGGAGCACCTCATCGCTAGCCACACTCTTGTAAAACTTCTCATTCCGAGACAGTCATTTAATCAATATGATCCCAAGTGATACTGCTGCAGTTTTCGATACAAAGTCTGTCGGCCGATGCCGAGAATTTTCGCAGCCCGGCTGATATTCCAGCGGGTGCTATTACAGATTTTATGGATATGCATTTTTTCCATAAACTCTAACGTATGCAGACTTTCCTTCCAGCCACGTGTCGCTTCCCGCAGCGACGCCGGAAGATGGTCCAGAGTAATAGCATCCGCTTCGGCAAAAGTGAGCATCTCAATGACGGCGTTCCGGAGTTCACGAATGTTGCCCGGCCAGGAGTATTTCTGCAATCTTTCTAACACGGATTCTGAAAATGCCGGAGGAGACACCTCATGGTTCTGAGCCCATTCCCGGGCAAAATGATGGATTAACGGGAGGATATCCGCGGTTCGCTCCCTGAGCGGCGGAAGGCACAGGGATAATACTTTTAACCGATAATACAGATCCGATCGGAACTGGTCTTTCTGCACCAATTCAGATAACTGTTTGTTGGTAGCGGCAATAACGCGCACGTCGATGGTATCGGGTCGGCGAGCTCCGACCTTCCACGCCTCCTTTTCTTCAATGACCCGAAGTAATTTTGCCTGCATGGCCAGGGTGGTATTCGCGATCTCATCCAGAAACAGCGTGCCGCCCTGAGCAGCCTGGAAAAAACCAGCCCGAGTGGTCTCGGCGCCGGTATAGGAACCCTTCACATGCCCGAATAATTCCGATTCCAGCAACTCACCGGGAATGGCTCCGCAATTCACGGGGATAAAAGCCTTATCCGCGCGGGCACTATTCCGATGGATCGCCCGGGCAAATAACTCTTTTCCGGTTCCGCTTTCACCTGTCAATAAGATATTTGCCTTCTCCCGGGCAGCAATGTGGGCTTTGTGGACTGTGCGTCTGAACGGATTCGAGACGCCCACCATTTCCATCGATTCACTGAATTTCTCAAATGATTCCCTCGTCCTTTTATCACTGGCCCGTACTTTCTCTTTCAGATCCCGGAGTAATTCGGGTAAACATTTGGCAATTGATTGGCCGGAAAGATAATCAACTGCGCCAAATTTCATGGCGTTGACTGCGTCTTGTATGTTAGGTTCGTCTGCCACCACAACCGGATAGACCTGGTTGAGATGTTCGCTTAAGTCCTGTAGAAAGTGATATTCTTCATCCTGTCCGTGAAGGTCGACAATGCACACCCGGACATTTTCCGTTGCAAGAATATACCGCGCCTCCTGCAACGTCTCACATGCATAGGAAAGCCATCCCTCATTTTTAACAATATCTGCTATTATACTGACGAGCTCAGAGTACTTCTGATACAGGATAACAGGAGTGGAGTCGGACATAATACGTATTCCTCCCGTAGTTATACCACATCTTCCACAACACTTCACAAAGTCGAAAAGTGTGTGAAAAGAGCCGATGGCACAGTAAAATCATGACCCGTACATCTCATAGGTCATCAGTGAAACATTTTCCTTTTTTACCCTCTTCTCTCTTTCTTCTCTTTCAATTCTTCGGCCAACCTTTTGCTCAACCAGTACACGTCTTCCGGCGCCTTGTAATTGGTGGTCCGAGAGACGGACTCAACATGGTGCATCCTCCGTATATTAAGAAAAAGACCTTCTTTCCAAAGAACACCGGGTGAGTTGATATCCCCGACCAGATATAGATCAATTATAGTCAATCTGAAATCACTGCAACCCTTCATCCAGAGAAGGCATCATGACCCTCTGTGCCAGTTTTTCAACGGCTAGTTTTGTTAGGGAAGGAAAGCTCTCTGGTTTTCAATCTCATATAGTAACGAGCAAATGATAACCAGATTGCACAGAGCCCCCTCTCCCGCAATCCGATCCGCCACTTTAGAACCGTACCAGGATTTTTACCGAGTCTTTTTTATGATATTAAACATTCCCTTATATGTCAATATAAAAATTGTCTCATTTCACCGGGTCGGCACTACCTGTTCACTCGCCACCCTTCGCTCCACCCATTCCCAGGCAAATAAACATTTCCACAGATCTTACAACCAGTATTTTTTTCCGGATTATCGGCATCCTTCAGATCGAAAGTAATACTTTTCCTTACCTGCATTGCAATTAGTAAAACTATCCATTCTTCTCAAAGATCCCCTTTTTATAGGCAATCTCTTGTCCCTGGCGGCCATTTTATTGGGAGGAGAACGGCGGTTAGAAAATCTCATCGGGTGTATTCATTTTACCTGGCTTCGAACTATGATCGGCTCGTTCGATTGAACAAAGCAGCGGTACCCTGTGCAGTATCTTTCTTTAGCTCTTCTCATCTCTCAGTTGTCCTACTAACACACGACCTAACCGGGCGACGACATCGGGCGCCTCTGCCGCGAGGTTGACACTCTCCTGCGGATCCTCTTTGAGATCAAATAATAACAATGGTTCGGACCGGTATGACTGCGATTGTGTCCGGTTCCCTTCCGGATCAAACCCCCGAATAAGCTTGTACCGATTGTCCATGACCAGCCGCCAGGATTCCAGCCCGGAAAAAACGTACTCCCGGGTTTGCCCGGATCGTCCCTCCAGAAGAGGCCGCAAAGTTCGGCTGTCCATGCTGTCGGGTACTGAAATTCCACTGTAATCGAGGAACGTGGCGGCCAGATCCAGGGTGGTGGTTGGTTGCTGATGAACGATCCCTTGTTGTACACCGGGTCCCGTCACTAGCAGGGGCACTCCGACGGAGGGATGGTAGGGGACTCTCTTTGCCCAGCGATGGTGATCGCCCAGCATTTCTCCGTGATCGCTGGCATAGATGATGAGCGTATTTTCCAGTTCGCCCCGCTTTTCCAATTCCTCGAGATATATCCCTAGCCAGCGATCGATATTCTCGATCATGGCGGAGTAATTTTGGCGTATCTCGTCGTGTTTCTCCGGTGGGAATTGGGTATTCCGGAAGGGCTGAGGAAATGACGTCCCTGCCCACCGTTCCTGCATCCGCCGGGTGATGTCCATGGGCTCGTGTGGCCCGTTAAAATTCACCTGTAAAAACCAGGGCCGATGCTTCGGTGCCTGCCGAATCAGTTCCAATCCATTCCGCGCTATCCAGTTGTCGGCATAGGCCCGCTCCGGCAATGGTGTCGGGAAGGTATGCTCATAGTTACCACCGGCACGGCTGGCGAAATCCTGCAGGTGCACCTTGGCGAGATGCTCCTTCTCCAGAAAGTCGAAATACGGTCCCACCTTCCCCTCTTTGTAGGCACGAATCCCGTCATGCTTTCCGCTGTTGTCAATGCCGGATGAAAAGCCCCAGCGATGCAGATAGTTCACTCCCTCTATTACGTGCCGGCCGTCCCGGCCCCAATCCATGGCCGGTTTCCGCAGGTCGAATTTTCCGCATCCCATCACATGATATCCTGAAGCACGCAATAAGGTATAGAAGGAAGTCTGCTGTTCCGGGTAATTCTGTTGGTTGGTAGGCACACCGCATCGATCATACTCTTTGCCGGACGCCACCGCCGCCCGGGAAGGCGCACAGAGAGGTGAAGGACAGATCGCATGAGGAAAATATACTCCCCGCCGGGCGACTGTATCGAAATTCGGCGTTCGTACCGGGAGTTCCGAATTCAGTCCCACCCAATCATGGCGATGCTGATCCGGGAAAAAGAACAGGATATTCGGACGGGAATTTTGATCACCGGATTGCCGGGTACAGGTGTATTGGAGAAACACCCCGGAAACACCCATCCCTGCCAGTTTCAGAAAGTGCCGTCTGGTTTGAGTCATAACAGATCACCCTTTTGTATCGAAGTATCCGTGCGGATTTTTCGCATGGTCAAACAGTCCCCGGCCGGACAAGATAAAAAGAAACCATCCGACCTGTATTCATGAGACCTATACTCTGCCTATGTAACGGTGTCGCACGGTATGCTTCGTAATCCTATTTTAAGCACGGAATCCAAAGAATCACAGGGATAATCATCCGTTTGACCGGATACATCTTGACTCCCCACGTCTCTGTGAACATATTTCAAATAACGGGTTAGCCGTGCAGCCGCCACAACCTGGCGGATCATTGTCCAGATGCTTTCGGCATGTTCAGACTGAACGACCCAATCGCTCACCGCACAGCGCAAAGGAGTGAGCAAACGAAATTTTATTCCCAAGATGCGACTTCTTCCTTCATATCAACGATACGTTTTTGTCCTTCTCCTGGGAGCGCTGGCTCTGGGTATGCCGGGCTGCCGGAAACAGCCCCACGAATCTCAGCATGCCCAAACCTCCCCGGAAGCCTACTCCTTGCTGCAACACACCCAGGCAGCGATTGATCGAAACGACTACCTCTCCGCAGCCAGCCTGGCGGACAGTGCGGCCCGCGTCGACCCGGCCCTGCCGGAAATCCACTTCCTCCGGGGCGTGATCTCGGAAAACCTGAACCGGCTGAGCACGGCACGATCCGCCTACGAAAAAGTCTATCAGTTAAGGCCGGACTATCCCGGCATTCACTTCTACCTGGGAAACATTCAATTCAAATTCGAACAGTACCGCAGTGCGCTGGCCCAGTACCGGCAGGCCATCGAAACGTACCGGCCGTCGGAGGAACCGTATTCCAAGTCCCGGGCGTATTTGAACCTGGGGCTGGCCTATGCGCGATTAGACAAACCGGATAGTGCGCTCATGGTCTACCGGCAGGCATTAACCGACGACAGCACCAACGCAGAAGCGGCGATCCGCATTGCCACCGCACACCGGGAAGAAGGTGAGTTGGACCAAGCGCTGCGCTATGCCCTTCGGGCGCTTCGTACCCAGCCCGAGAACCCCGACTACCAATTTCAGGTCGGCGCTCTTTACTTCCAGCAGGGGGATATGTCTCAAGCCATCCCCTGTTTTGAGCAGGCCATCAGGCAGATGCCCTGGAATTACCGGGCGCAGTATCAGTTGGGACAAGCGTTGATGCGACAGGGCCGGGAGAATGAAGCGCGGCAGCATTTGGCCCGTGCGGACACTCTGAAAGGACAACTGGCCGAGATTGTGAAACTGGAACAGAAAACCCGGATGGAACCCTCTCGCATGCTCCACTGGTTCAACCTGGGGAAGGCGTATCACGAACTGGGGGACGAAGCGATGGCCAAGGAATCCCTGCTGATGGCGCTTTCCATCGATCCCGGCAACCTGGTACTGTTGAATAATCTGGGCCATATCTGCCTCCGATTGGATCAACCGGACGAGTCGATTTCCTATTTCAGGAAAATCCTGCGGGCCGATTCCAGCCTCTCCGAAGTCTGGCTTTCGCTGGGACTCGCTTACGCCCAAACCGGGCAAATCCCGGACGCCCGGGAGGCCTGGCGTCAAGTGCTGGCGATTCATCCGGCCGATGCACGAGCCCGGGCGTTTCTGCAGCAATCAGGAGGACTCTGATGCGCCTCTCTCCCAGAGATGACCTCAGCAGATGACCACCGATGTTCAACATTAAACTGTTTTTCCTCACCCTCTTTGCCCTGGCTGCGCTCGCCTGTACCGGGCGCAAACGGCCCCCCTCAGGTACCTCCCAGGATCTCTCCGGGCACTCCGACATTCGATTTCAGGACATTACCGAAGCCGCGGGACTGGGAGATTTTGTCCATCATACCGGTGCGTTCGGCAAGAAATGGATGCCGGAAACGTTCGGGTCCGGGGGCGGATTCCTGGATTACAACGGCGACGGCTGGCCGGACATCCTCTTGGTGGGCGGGGGTAGCTGGCCGGCCTATACCGGAAAACATATTCGGCAACTGTGGCTGTACCGGAACAATCAGGACGGTACGTTTACACTTCAGACCGACGAAGCCGGCCTGGGGGAGGTCTCCACCTACGGCTTCGGGATCACCGCCGCCGACTACGACAATGATGGCGATGAAGACTTCTTTCTCACCACGGTCTACGAAAACCGGCTGTTCCGCAACGACGGCGGGGTGTTCACCGAAGTCGGAAAGGCGGCAGGCGTTTCCAACCAGTCCACCTGGAGCACGGCGGCCCTGTTCTTCGACGCCGATCGGGACGGCTGGCCGGATCTGTATGCCGGGAACTACGTGGCGTGGTCCCCGGAAACGGATATCTTTTGTTCCATCGACGGCGTGACCAAGGAATATTGTACCCCGCTGCTCTATGATGGCGTGCCCGGCCGCTTTTACCATAATAACGGAGACGGTACTTTCAGCGATTGGACCCAACGAGCCGGCTTCCTCCCGGCGCCGGGCAAGACGCTGGGAAACGCGGAGACGGACTATAACCGGGACGGCTGGCCGGATCTCATTGTCTCCAGTGACACGGAGCGGGATTTATTGTATATGAACAACGGCGACGGTACGTTCACTGAACGGGGTATGCTCAGTGGTATTGCATTTGACGAATACGGGCGGGCGGCGGCCGGCATGGGGGTGGATGCCGGGGTCGTGGACAGCAGCGGCCCCCCCTCCATTTTCATCGGCAATTTTTCCAACGAGATGATCGGTGTCTTCCGGTATCTGGGAAACAACCTGTTCAACGCCCGTTCTTCAGTCTCGAAAATCGGCCGGCCCAGTTTATTGCGTCTCACCTTCGGTCTGTTTTTATTCGATGTGGACTGCGATACCGACCTGGATCTCTTCGCAGCCAACGGTCACATCCAGCCCATGATCCAGGACGGCAGTACGTACCGGCAAACGGCTCAACTCTTTTTGAACCGGGGCAATGGCACCTTCGAGGACGCCAGTTCGGCCGCCGGTCGCCCTATCCTGGATTCCCTGGTCGCCCGGGCCGCCGCCTACGCCGACATCGATCGGGACGGGGATCAGGATATCCTCCTCACCGAAAACGGCGGGCCCGCCCATCTCTGGCGAAACGATACCCGGGGGAATCATTTCCTGCGGGTCCGGCTCCGGGGGACCGCCAGTAACCGGGATGGTCTGGATGCACAGCTGACGGCTTCACTGGGGAACTTACAATTGTACCGCCGGGTTCGCACCGGCGGCAGTTACCTGAGTAATTCGGAAAAAACGGTCACCTTCGGGCTGGGCCGGCACACTTCTCTGGATTCACTGGTGGTGAAGTGGCCTAGCGGGCAGGTCGACCGGCTGGGAGATGTGGCGGCGGATCAGCAAATCCTCCTGATGGAAGGGCAACCGGGTTATCGGCGCGAGGCATTACCCGGTCTGGCGGCTGCCCGGCGAGCGGCAAACACTTCTCCCGGGCAGCGATAACCGCTTACCCGTTATTTGTATTCACCATAGATGATTCCGTCGCTTTGTCAGCACCGGTTCCGGCTCAGCCGGCGGGTCGGTCATAGAGCGGAAATTCCTGGGAATCCAGGTGCGCCTCGTCCATGATCCCGGCGATTTTTCTGACAATGTCCGGATGTTGATCGGCGACATTCGTCGTCTCCCCCGGATCAGTCCGGAGGTTATACAATTCGATGGGACTGTCAGGATCCTTCCCTACATTTAACCGCACGCCCTTCCAATCGCCGGTGCGAACGGCCTGCTTGCCTCCCTGGGGGGCGAATTCCCAGTAAAGGTATTCATGCTCCCGCTGCTTCCGACCCAGCAGGGTGGGCAGAAACGACATGCCGTCGATGTGCTCCGGCGCCGGCAGTCCGGCGATTTCGGCGGCCGTGGGCATCACGTCCCAAAAAGCCGATTGATGGCCGGTCACCGTGCCGGGTGTTACTTTCCCGGGCCACCGAACGATCATGGGCACGCGAATACCTCCTTCGTACAGGTCACGCTTGTACCCCCGCAACGGGCCGTTGTCATCGAAGAAATCCGGATCGTGGCCCCCTTCGTGGTGCGGGCCGTTATCGCTGGTAAACATCACCACGGTATTGTCGTCCAGCTCTAACTGTTTGAGCAACGCCATCAACTGCCCAACGCTGTCATCCACCATTTTGACCATCTCGGCGAAACCCTTTTCCTGGTCCGGCCAGTCCTCCCCGGCAAACGGCCCGTAATCGGGAACTTCCATGCCGTCGCCGGTCACCCGGCCCCGTTCATCGTTGGCATGGGGCAAGGTCAGGGCCAGGTACAGAAAAAACGGATTCTCCGTATTGTTTTTTACGAACTCCAGCGCCCGGTCAAAAATGACGGTATGGGAATATTCCTTGCGCTGGCAGACTTCGTTCCCGCTCAGCCAGATGCGGGTGGTGTTATCCCAGAGATGTACAGGGTAATAGTCGTGGGCGTGGTGCTGGTTGAGATAGCCGAAGAATTGGTCGAATCCCTGCTTGTTGGGAATACCGGTGGTCTCCGGTTCCCCCAGACCCCACTTCCCGAACAGCCCGGTCACATAGCCGGCGTCCTGCAGCACATTTGCCAGGGTCCGGTCCCGCCGGCGGAGCGGCACCCGGTTATTCCCGCGAATGTAGGCGTGGCCCGTATGCATTCCGGTCATGAGCGTGCACCGGGACGGCGCACAGACCGTGCTGCCGGCATAGTGATCGGTAAATTTCATGCCCTCGGCAGCCAACCGGTCGATGTGTGGGGTTTTAAAGGTTTTTTGTCCGTAACACCCCACGTCGGCGTATCCCAGATCATCAGCCAGGATATAGATGATATTCGGCCGCGGCCCCTGCTGTCCGTGTAGTTTGCCCAACAGAGACATCTCCAGCGCCATCGCTCCCATACCCACGCCCAGCGTCTTCAAAAACGTTCTCCGGTTCATTCCTTTACCGTATTTCCAGTTGACCATTTTGCACTCCTTGACTCTAGTTAAATCTATGAGATCGTCGGTAGTCGGTGGTTAATTGTCAGTCGTCAATTGTGAAAAACATAGTGTATTCAGTTGAGAGCGGGCTATTGGTGTTTATTTTAAACTGCTTACTTGCAACTGCCAACCGTCTCGTACTTCACACTTAACTCTTTTCTCTTTTCCCTTAACTTTTTTTGTAATTTGTGTTAATTAGTGTAATTAGTGGTTGTTTCCTTCGTTGTTCGTCCTGGGTTACTCCACCATAATCATCGCCTTCACCACGCCATCCTGATATCCCGCCACTAGTTCGAACGCTTCCTGGGCTTTCTCCAGGGGAAACCGGTGGGTGACGAACAGATCCGGATTCACCTTGCCGGCGGCGACCAAATTGATGGCGGTCTGTACGCTTTGGTTCTGGCGGCGTACATTTTTCACGGTGATCTCCCGGTGGCGTAATTCGCTGATATCGAAGGAGACCCGTTCCGTATCCGGAATACCGACGATCAGGAGTTCACCGCCCGGCTTCAACAGTTGTAAGGCCTGATCCAGGGCATCCTGTTCGCCACAGCACTCAAACACGGCATCCAGCAGCAGCGGTTCTCCGGCGCGAATCTCTTCCACCACATCCGACGTGTCCGGATTGCCTGTCCACCCCGCGCCGGCTTGGGTTGCCACCTCCAGCCGGTCCTTGATTTTATCGGTGGCATAGATCGTATCGACGCCTCCTGCGAGAACGCTGCTTAACACGCTCATGCCAATCGGTCCCACCCCCAGCACCGCGACCTTCTCCGCCCGGACGCTCTCCATGAGTTTTGCGGCATACGCCCCGATAGACAACGGTTCGATGAAAGCCGCATGTTCCGGAGTCATTTCATCAGGTACCGGATAGACGCTCTTTTCGGGCATGACAATGTACTCTGCCAGGCATCCGGGTAATTGGTTCGGATGCCCCAAAAACTGCAGGTTCCGGCAGGTATGGGGACGGCCGCTCCGACATTGGTCGCACTGGCCGCAGGAAACGGCCGGATCTATTGCCACGCGTTCGCCCGGCTTCAGAGTGGAAACTTTACTTCCCACGGATTCCACCACTCCGGCGCCCTCGTGGCCGATCCGGAAGGGATACTCCACTACCTGGTTCCCAATCCGGCCGGTCAGAAAATAATGGATATCGGATCCGCAAACACCGATCGCCTCCATCCGAATCAGCACGTCCGTATCGTGCTGTATGGCCGGCTTCGGCACGTCAATCAGATCCAGTTTCTCTAATCCTGCTAATACGATGGCCTTCATTATTTCAGCTCGCTATTCTCTCTGTTTTTCGAGGAATGTCGTTCACTCTACTGCCTGGATTTCCCCTAAAATTCAACTCCCTAAAGCAACGAAAGACATTGAATAGCCGTCAATTGTTCGTTGTCATTTGTTACTGGTCAATTGTCAAGCGTCAGTA
>Ga0102944_1001944_pt1 | contig 12808 bp, 8 predicted proteins | sample SalPonD_shore_MG_FD_78172 | JGI IMG/M metagenome (GOLD analysis project Ga0102944, IMG submission 78172) | Salt pond soil microbial communities from South San Francisco under conditions of wetland restoration - Salt Pond MetaG... | ecosystem: Environmental > Aquatic > Marine > Intertidal zone >...
ACAGCCGATCGTCGCCTTCGTTCACGTGTGCCGCTTGAATTGGTGCTATTTTTGACTCTAGTTCCCGCCAGGAAGCATTGTCATCCAGAAGAAGGTAAGTATAAATTTCGTCGAACCGGTGCCACTGCTCCGGGGCAATTTCACGACCCATCCGATCTGCCAGGGTAAGCGGGATCAGGATATCAAAGTTCAGATGCGTATTGTTCGGGAGATCCCGGATTACAGCGTTGACTGTCAGCGACCTGTTATCGTCGATTTCTAACCGTTCACCAACCGGATTAGCCTCTCTGCCAAAATACTTTTCCGCCACGGATTCCGTGATCACCACTGAATTTTCCGTCTGCAGCGCAGTATTGAGTGCACCATAGATCGGGGTAAATGTAAACATGGACAGGATCGACGGGTCGGCAGCCATAATGTGGTCTTCGCTGAAACTGTGGTCTCGGAAATGCATGGTGGTCTCCGCAAATTGATGGAGCCTGGCGGCATCCAGCACCTCTGGATATTCTTGTTTCAGGAGCGGTGCGAGAGGGGTCGGAGTGGCGGCGCCCAGTGATATCCCCTCGGGATTATGCATTTCGAGTTCCACGCGGAAAATGCGATCCGCATTCTCATGGATCCTTTCATAATGAAATTCGTGCAGAAGCCAGTGAGCCATCCAGAAGCATGCGGTCAATCCCAGCGCCATTCCTGACACCAGGATGATTGTCTGCATCTTTTGGTTCCGCATGCCCCGGAGTGCGGTGATCAGGTTGTGTTTGAACATAAGGAATCCTATCAGTTGGACGGTTATTCGTCAATTGTCAGCGGTCAATTGCGGCCTGGCAAAGCGCATGGCGCAGAGTGCATAGCGTTAGACCGGCAAACGGCAAAGGGCGAACGGCAGACGTAATCCCTTCGAATGGAAGGAAGAACCCGGTAGGCAGCAAGCAGTTGGCGGTTGGCAATGGGCAGTGAGCACTGGGTACTGTCGTGAAGCGTGAAAAGTGAAACGTAAAAAATAACATCAATGTCCTGAGCAAATAATTAATATTCATCGCGTATTTTAAGCCATTCGCGGCTAGAAGTTTTGTTGTTTTATCTGTGTATATCTGTTGTTTTTGCGTTTATCTGTGTGCCATTTACGGGGGACGGGGTGGTTGCGAACTGTCAACTGCTTACTGCCTACTGCAAACTGTCTTTTCCCGTCTCCGGATTCGGGTCTCCCTGTGAGCCCTGCGCTCTGCTATTCGTACCGTAGCGCATCGACAGGATTGGCCGTAGCCGCGCGAATGGCCAGCCAGCTGACCGTCATTAGAGCAATAGTCAGTGCTGCCGTCCCAGCGATTACAAACGGCCAGATCGTCATATCAATCCGATAGGCGAAATTCTGTAGCCATTTGTTCAAGGCATAGTAAGCAAAAGGCCAGGCAAACAGATTAGCTGCAAATATACATTTCGCAAACGGTTGAATCAGCCATGATATAATAGTAAATACTGAAGCGCCCAGGACTTTTCTGATGCCTATTTCCTTTACCGATTGCTCAATTGTGAACACTACCAGGCCCAACAGCCCGAGGCATGAAACGAAAATGGATATCATAGTAAAAAGCTCTAAATTAAAATGAACTTGTTTTTCAAATCTGTACAATTCCTCAACACTCTCATCCAGAAAAAAATATTGAACAGGAAAATCAGGAGATACGTCTTCTATGGTATATTTTATAAATTGAATCTGTTGAGAAATCCTTTCCGGGAGTATTTGAATAAACATATACCGCTTATCCATAAAATGAGCCATTGTAATGACTAATGGTTCAATTTCATTATGCAATGAGTTAAAATGAAAATCTTTCACCACACCGATAATTCTCCCCTGCTTATCATTCATAGTAAATCGTTTCCCTATTGGGGATTCGATTTGAAGTGTTTGTACTGCTTTCTCATTCAAAATATAATTTGATTCATCAAGCGCATACTGTTTCGAAAAATTTCTTCCGTCAACGAATTGGATATTAAATGTTTCAATATAATCATAATCAACAGATACGTAATACATCGGCCTATCTAGCGTTGTTTGCGAACTTTTCCCTTCCCAGGTGACCGGATTAAAATTGCCAATATTCACTGGAAGACTGGTTGCAGTCGTCACATTTTTGATTTGAGTATTCTGTATTAACTTATTTTTGATTGTGGTGTAATTCGCTCTGTACGAGCTATTCAATGGGATCACCAAAACCGGTTCTTCAATTATAGCACTGTTCATCTTTTGAATATATCGGACCTGTTTTGAAATTATGATGGTTGAAATGATCAAAAAAATTGAAATTGAAAACTGGATAATAATCAGTGAATTTCTTGTCCAGTTGCTTCTTTTCCTGAAGTCGAAGTGTTTTTTAAAAATCTGGATGGGGTGTAAATCGGCAAAAGAAAATGCCGGATATGCTCCGGCGGCAATCCCTGTAATGAATACAATCGCTAAAAGTCCACCTGTGGCTTTCAAATCCATATAATCATAAACGTGATATTTCCCGAGTGGAGTATCAAAGCAAAATATAACAATTTCTATTAATACCAGTGAAGAAATCAGCGCCGTGAATACGTATAAAATGGATTCGGTTAAAAACTGCGTAATTATTTGAATTTTATCAGCGCCAATGACCTTTTTTAATCCGATCTCTTTTGTTCGTTTGGTAGATAATGCAGTAGATAAATTAATATAATTCAGACAGACGATTACCAGGATAAATAACGCGATTGAAGTGAATATGTACACATATATAATACGTCCTTTCTCTCCTAACTCCCGATATAGATGTATCTGATATAACGGTCGTAATGACATCTTATAACCAGAATCGGTTCGATAGTTCTTTAACACCTCATCAATTTTTTGTTCGATTATCTCAGGATTCGCTTGTTTTTGCATTAGTAAGAAACCTTCGCATTGCAAGAACCATCTATCTCGATTGTCAAAGTTTTGAATAGAGATAAAAAAATCACCCTTAATACTTGAGTTGTAAGGGATATTCTTCATGACACCACTGACTGTAAACATGTCATTATCATTGAATGTAAGAACCTTTCCTACCGGATTATCCCGGCCAAAATATTTTTGTGAAATTCTTTCTGAGATAACAATATTCTGTTTATTCGAGAGAATCTGATTTGGTTCACCGATTACTAAAGGAAAAGAGAAGATGGTAAAAAAAGATGGATCGACGAGATACAGTTTATCCTCATAATATTTTGTATCATTATATCTGACAAGACAATTTTCTCTATCGTACATCCTTACAGCGTTTAGAATTTCAGGAATATTTTGAACCAATACTGGGGTGGATGCATTTGGAATGTCTTCCTCGGCATAATCCGAATCTTTGGGATACCTCTTGTTTTCCTGGATAATTTGATATATTTGTTCACTATGCTTATGGAATCTGTCATAGCTTAATTCATCCAGCACCCAGAACATGATAATAATAACACAAGCCATACCAACAGCAAGGCCAATGATATTAATAAAGGAGTAAATCTTGTACTTCAATAAATTTCTAATAGCAATTTTTGCATAATTCTTAAACATAATTTCCCCTGAAGAGCCATGAGTCGTTCGGCATTATCATGACCAGTACTTCAGTAATTACTCATAACTAAAAATTGTTACTCATATCTCAATGCCTCAATCCGGCAGCGGCCGGATCTTCGCTCTTCGGTACTATTCGCACCGAAGAGCTTCGACAGGATTGGCCGTGGCCGCCCGGAGTGTGTGCCAACTCACCGTTGCCAGAGCGATGACCAGCGCCAGCAATCCCGCCAGGAGGAAAATCCACGGCCCCAGATTGATACGATATGCAAAATTTTCCAGCCAGCGGTGTGCGGCGTACCAGGCGATGGGCCAGGCGATGACACATCCGAAAATGACCAGGATTACGATTTCTCTGTACTGGATGTAAGTCAGGTCGCGGACGGAGGCGCCAAAAACCCGGCGGACACTGAACTCCTTTCGCTTAAGCCGGATCATAAACAGGGCCAGGCCGAACAATCCCATGGATGCAATGGCGATACTGAGCCCGGAAAAAATGGTGATGACGACGCCCAGACGCCTGTCCGATTCATACTGTCGATTGAGTTCCTCGTCAATAAACTGATAACTGAAAATTGCTTCAGGTGCGTAAGTGCTCCAAACGTCGGCCAGGTACCTAAGAGTTTCACCCATGTGCTCCGGACCGATTCGAATAATCATACTGCCGATTAAAGAATCGCCTAGACGGAAATAAAAGACAAGAGGCATGGCTTCATTGTAGAATGAAACAAGCCAGTCATCCACGATGCCAATGACTCTGGCAGGACCGTCTTGAAGCTCAATGATTGATCCAACCGGATTATCTAAACCCAGTGTATTCACCGCCATTTGATTGAGAACCACGGATTCAGATAAATCCGAGGGACGATCCGGTGAAAAGGTACGTCCCTTTACCACCGGAGTATTTAAAGTTTCGAAAAAATCGTTATCAACATAGCTGGCAAAATACCTGACACTCTGATCCGGATTGTCCGGGAGGTTCGCTTCCCGAAACATAACTCCGGTTCGCACCAGCGGCAGCGTGAGTCCCGCGGAGACGCCCTTGATATCAGGATTTCCCTGTATCTCGGTTTTAAAAGCGTTGTAATGTCGGCCGAAGTCACTGCTGCTCATATCTATGGCTATAAGCTGTTCTTCGTCGAATCCTAATTGAGTATGCTGGATGTAACGTAACTGTTGATATATGGTAAGGCTTGACACCATAAGAATGACGAACACTGTAAACTGAATAACAATGAGGGTTTTTCGGAGACGACTGCGAGAGTGACCGTTCAGCATTTTCTGCTTGATTGTCGTCACCGGCTGCATCGCAGTCAGATACAAGGCTACATATCCGCCCGACGCCAGCCCGACGAGAAGCGCTCCCCCCATCAGAATCAAAACAAATTGCCATACAGGGAAATAATTGGCATCAAGTTCCTTACCCATAAAGTTATTTACCCACGGCAAAAGCAAGTCAACCACCAGTCCGGCCAATATGAGAGATAACAATGAAAGCAATATGGACTCGCTCAGGAACTGCTTCACCAGATCGCTTCGGTGCGCGCCAACCACTTTTCGTACGCCGATTTCCCTGGCTCTTGCAGCGCCGGTAGCCGAAGACAAAACCACATAATTAATGCCGGCCACCAAAAGAATCAAAACGGCAATTGTTGCAAAGAGATAAATGGTCTGAATCCCACCGGCCGTCCTGTTGCCGTCGGATCCCGTTTGATACAGATGAATATCTGTTAAAGGCTGCAATTGTATGCCGCTGATATAGGTCTCAAAGGGGAGATCCCGGAAATAATTTTCGAGTTTGAGGCTCAGATCCTCAACATTGCTCGATGGCTCCAGAAGAACGTACGTGGACGTGCCGATCATACTCCAGGTATCCCTCGGATGTGGTTCGGTTTGGTCCCTGCCCGGCTGATCATATATTGCGTACTGGACTGCCCATGGAAAAATTAAATCCACATCGAAACTGGAATTTGATGGTATGTCGTCGAGGATGCCTGATACCTGAAGTTCAAACCATTGTGAGCGGATATTCGTGCGGAGGACCTGACCCATAGCGTTTTGATCCTCAAAATATTTCTCAGCCATATCCCGGCTGATAACGATGGAATTTGGGGCACTCAGCGCACTTGCTGCGTCACCCATTTGTAGCGGCAGCGTAAAAATCTCAAATACGGAATTATCGGCAAACAGGTCATTATCTTCTCCAATGAGTTCTTCGCCCATCTCAATATACACTTGTTCACCGGTAGACTCCTGAATTCTGGCTGCGGATTTGACTTCCGGGAACTCGTCTGTTAGAGTCTCTGCCAGCAGCCATGAAGTTCCGGGCCCATATCCCATATCGCTTGTTTTCTGTTGAATACGGTATATGTGCGCACTGTTGGCATGATACCGGTCGTAATTAAGTTCATCCATAATGAAGAGTACGATAAAGATGCAACACGAAAACGCGATGGCCAGTCCGGTAATATTAATAAATGCCGATGTTCTGTTTCGCCGCAAATTCCGGAGGGCAACGGTTAGGTAATTTTTTAACATGATAAATCTTTCATCTCAAGAACCTGGTTTCGTAAGATTTATAGATTATCCGATATTCCAGATTCCCGCAGCTATTCAGCACACAAAAGGTTAATCTTCTTGGCGGGTGATACGCAAATTCGCATAGGTTCCGTCGGAATAGTTTCCTGCCCAAAGCGCAATCCAGCCGCCGGTGCGGTCTGTGAGCTCGTCAACAACCAGACATGGGTTGTCAGCATCGTTTACATAGACTTCCACTGTGGGATTTTCAATCACCAGTTTTACATGGAAAAATGCATCAGGGTTAGGTACGTTGGTGACCGGGTTTTCATACTCTTCCGGGTGTTCCGACCGCAGATACGACCAGGTATAAGTGGGATGCGAAATATACTGCACGCCATGCCCGTGGCGGACAGGATCCTCGGCAAGGAAATTAAACGGCCGGAAATACACGGCGTCGTATGTTGTCTCGTCGACCCCACGAAATGCGATACCGACAAAACTCTGTCCCTGCACATTACGCCCTTTGATATCCGCCTCGATAATTCCGTTGATGAATTCGAATCCTTCCAGTCTTACAAAGCCATCACCCGGCTGAGCATTAAGATACACTCCATCCGATTCCTCGTCCTGCACCCTGGCGATTTCGGTTCTGTTGAAGATGGTCCAGCCATCTCCATTTTCAATCGCCGTTAAATCGGGAGTCAGCACTCTGTTTTGAGCAGGACAGAGAGTGACCATCAACAGCAAAGCAAGAACAGTTCCCAAGACCATGTTAATTTTTTTCATCTTCTTTCTCCTTATGTGAAATCCTCATTCAGAGCAACACCGAATCTTCGAAATCGATAATAATTTCTTTGTGAAAGATTTCTCCATTTTTCCCTTTGTGCAAGATGCTCACCACAAATACAGTGCTGCCGTCAGCCGATTTTTTTATTAACACCGAAATTTGATAATTGTTGGCAGATATCCGGGACAGTGATGGTTCGCCAGGCTGTGGGGCTTGCCCGGGAATTTCTTTTGATTCGGGGATTCCTTCATTCAGGCTGTTCCGGGATGAATTCATGTGATTTTTGACGTGATTGATATCGCCCAACAGTCCGGATTTTAGTCGGGCGAATTGCCGTTCAGTAAACTCTCCCAATGCGCGATTGATGCTGTCCGCACCGCTCGTCACATTTTCGAAAATGTCCAACACAAATTTTGGTACTTCAGTCAGTCCGTATGAACCGGTGCTGTCTTGTTCGATGGAAGCAGTCACCGGTGAGATTGTAATCAGGAATGCTGCGAAGAAAGTGCATAATTTTTTCATGGGAAAGCTCACCTTTTTTGAAGGGCAACGCATCGGGTGCGTTTATTGATGCGGGAAGCGGGGAGCAGAGGGGAAAGACTGTAGCGTGATTCTCTCAAAGTGTTGTCAAACTCTTCTGACGCTTGATTTCCGGTCATTTCATTTTTTTCCTGTGCTTAACTGGATTGCCGAATTCCATACTAGATATATCAACTTTTGTGCCATACCCCGGAAATGCTTAAATAGCGGGATTTTATTCTGAATGAAAAATTGTGGGTGTCCGGTATTGGAACAGTTGGTGTTCAGATATGGACAGTTTTGATCGTGAAACGTCAAAAGTCAAACGTGAAAAAAGGACCATGGACCATAGACGATGGACCACGGAATTTAATTGGATGATTGGATGATTGAATGGGATTATCATACGTTTCGCAGTCCCTCAAGCCTTCAGAAACTGAAGGGACAAGGGATAATTGTAAGGCTGGCCGCTGGCTACCTTCATCGTATTGATGAGAATGATGAAGGTGCTGAAAATGCCAATGCATACTAATATTGGAACGGTGACAATCAAAAATGCAAAAATTCCTGCAGGAACCGCAACAAGCCACATGCTTAATTGAAAATTGATAACATCGATGCCATGTGTTCTGATCTCTTCAATTTTATCCCTTTTCATAAACCATATAACTACCGGAGGAAAGAGCAACAGGAATAATCCGCTTAAATGCAGGATTGGCAGCCACAATTCACTTTTCTGATTGTCATTTTTTTTCATACAAATACCTCAAATCGTTAAAGATGTTTTTAGCCGGTTTTTTTCTGCAACATGCTCGTGAAACGTGAAAAGAAGGTCCTGGACGATTGACCACCGAATTTGATTGGTTGATTGGATGATTGAGGGTGGGTATTGTATGCTCCGAGGCTTTTTCATTCAACCATACAACTAATCAGTCAATCACTCCATTCCTGTCTCCATTTTTTTCCTTCCGCCCTTTGCCGTTTGCCTTTTACCTATAAGAAATCCTGCTCATCCCTGTTCATCCGGCAAATCAAGGTTCAAGCCTTTTATTCGTATCGTAATGCTTCGACCGGATTCGCCGTCGCCGCCCGGATGGCCTGCCAGTTAATGGTGAGCAAAGCAATGACCAGCACGCCAAACCCGGCCAGCAGAAATGGCCAAACCGTGATGTCGATCCGGTAAGCGAAATTTTGCAGCCAGCGATTCATCGCATACCAGGCCACCGGCCAAGCGAGAAGATTTGCAAGAACGATGAGCCACACATAATGTTTCGAGAACAGGAGCGCAATATCCGGGATACTTGCTCCCAGGACCTTGCGGACACCGATGTCTTTCTGTGTCTGTTCAATGGTGAATGCCGTCAGGCCATACAGGCCTAGACAGGCAATGAATATCGCCAGTACGGAGAAACACCAGAACACTGTACCCATCCGGAAATCCGCATCATAACTGGCATTCAATTTATTATCAAAATAATAGTAATCGAATGGTTCGTCCGGAAAGAACGACTGCCAGGTATCACGTATAAATTCCAGACTGGAGTGGGCAGTTCCTGACTGGTAGCGTATGGAAATCTCCCGGTAATAAATTGGCCGTTGATCCGGTGTAGGTATCCTCAGAATCACCGGCTCGATGGCGTGATGCAATGAGGCGAAGTTGAAATCTTTAACCACCCCGATTATACTGCCTGTGCGACCCCACACTGTCAGTTCACTTCCGACCGGCGACGTGAATCCCATTTCCCTGGCCGCCGCCTGATTTACAACATAAGCACTCGTTTCATCTGAAGGGTGTTCCCGGGAATAAAACCTGCCGGACTGCATTTCTATCTGGTAGGTTTCAGCGAAATCATAATCCACATGGAGCAACCAGGTATTAAACTTCTCTTCCTTTCCCGGCCACTCCACACCCTCTGTTCTCCCCAGTGAACTGGCATCAACCGGCTCGGAACGGGTCATACTGAGTATAGCGGTGTTTGAGAGCAATCGGTTTTTAAACGCAGTATACTGACCGGAGATATCGTCCTTCAGCCGGAGGGCGACCACATGTTCTTTGTCGTACCCTAAATTGCTGTTGCGTATATAACTGAGTTGGTTCATCACCGTAATGGTGCTCACAATGATTATGATTGACAGTGCAAACTGGAATATGATGAGCCCTCTCCGCAGATTATGATTGCTCGATCCCCGGACGAATTTCTCCTGCAAAATCCGGATAGGCTGAAATCCTGACATAAAAATTGCCGGGTAAAAACCGGAGATTAAACTGGTAACGAGAGTTGTTAACACAAGAGTAATGACAAGTTGCGGACTGAAATAATCCACAGATAACGATTTTCCGGTCAATCGGTCCAAAGTCGGGAGGAACAGTTCAACCAGCACAATGGCGCAGCCCAGTGCGACAATAGTCAGGAGAACAGTTTCTCCGAAATACTGACGAATGATATCGGTTCGGCGTGCTCCCATCACTTTGTTCATACCGATATCTCTGGAACGCCTGAGCGACAGAGCTGTGGAAATATTCATGTAGTTCACGCATGCGATAAGCAGGATGATGACCGCAATCGCGCTGAAGATATAAACATATTTGATGTCGCCGGTCGTAGTAAAAAATCCGACGTTGGTTGCATGGAGGTGAATATCCGCCAGCGGCATCAGCGAATAGCTTATTCTCTCTTCTTCATAATAACCCTGTTTACAGTCCAGGATCTTTTGTTCCAATTCCGGAACGGTCACATTACCGGTTGTGCGAATATAGGTAAAAACCGGTTGATTGAACCAGGCATCCCAGTTCGCGCCATATCGCTGAATAAAATCCAGGGGAACGAAAAAGTCCCGCTGAATGTGGGAATTTGAAGGAAAGTTCTCCATGATACCGGTGACCTTCAGGCGGCTTTCCTGCCCTAGCGCGGTCAGAGTAATGCTCTCGCCAAGGGCATCCTTCTCCCCGAAATATTTCTGCTTCATTCGTTCGGTCATTACTACGGAATTGGGATCATCAAAGGCGGATCGATAATCCCCTGATATAAATTCGAAGGAGAAGATATCGAAAAACTGAGATTCAGCCAGGGTCAGTTCTTCTTCAAATCCATTATTCTCATATTCCACATACACTTGAAATGATTCGGGCAGCGGAGCAAAAGCAGTGGCATCAATAATCTCTGGCACGTCAGTTTGCAATGCAGGCGCCAGCATCTTGGAGGTCACTCCGGACGGCTTGCCCTGGTTGTTCCTGAAAACAATATATATGTCATCTGCGTTCTCATGAAACCGGTCATAGGACAGTTCATCCCGGACCCACAGCAGGATGAGAAGAAAACTGGCCAGTCCGACTGCTAAACCCAGGATATTCAGGAGGGTGAACCGTTTGTGCTTCACCAGATTCCGAATTGCGATCTTGAAATGCGTTTTTACCATATCTTCCCCTTGTGGAGGCCTAATCAGGATTCACTATCACCATCTATGAAAATCGGAAGAATCCCAAATGATCTATCTCAAATTTTATGCCATATCCCAGCGATATTGTGCCGGTGCGATTATTACGCATCACAGAATTTCCAACTGTTCGAAAACGAGACAGTTGGTGTTCAATTATGAACACGTTTCCATTGTGAAATGTGAAAAGTCAAAAGTGAAAAATAACATCAATTTCATGTACAAATTCTTAGGATTCATCGGGCACTCCGATCTCTTCATGACCGGATGTTATTTTGTTTTATCTGTGTGTATTTGTTGTTTCTACATTCATCTCCCAACGGGATCCCCATGGGGCGTGTGCTATTTACGGGGGACGGGATGGTTGCGAACTGCCTCCTGCCAACCGCCAACTGTCTTTTCCGGTCTCCCGTCTCCGGACTTCGGTCTCCGTTCCAACTCTTTGCTCCCTTCTGGTCTATTTTGCCTATTGCCTGCTGCCAATTGCTAACTAGAGTGTCATTCTTGCTCCTCCCCTTCGCATCGCCTGCGTCTGCCGTTTGCCCTTTGCCTTCTGCCTCTGCGCTGGTCTCCTTTTCAGAAATTCTTCATGCCAAAGAATTAAAAACAACAATTATGCCAGCAGAGATCCTTTAATCAGGAAAGCCTTTGCAGGGTTGCGCACTTAACCCTGTGTCCGGGAGTGGACACTCACTGTTCGAAAACGGACAACGTTTCTCTTGGGAATCATTCATTCTCCACTGACTAACATCGAAGAGAGAGTCATTGGAATTTTCCTGCTGTCAGAGGGATCCCCGGCAGTCAGAGCCTCCAATCCGGTGATCAGGGGATATTTCCGCTCTGCAGGATCTCATGGTACGAACCGAACGAACAGAGCAGGTCCCCGGCACTGGCTGTAATCTCAAGATTCGTCAACGGCCACTCGTGTTCCCGGCCGGAGTATGGAAACAGGATATAGAGTATCTTTCCTCCCGGAGATCCCGCACCAGTTCGCGGATCCACGTCGGAGCCGCCCAGTCGTTCGGCAAGACTGATGGAGACTTCTCCCAGCGATGCCTGGCCCGGACCGATATCGGCGACCACGAACGCACTCTGATCTCCGGTTTTTACATTGACCGCGATCCCAAGATCACCCAATATCCCGGTCCCCTCAATGGCATAGAAATTCCCCGGGAAAACAAAGTACGGAACGGTGCGTGCGTCCACATACCGCTCCGGATCGGTCGCGGCTCTAACCGGATCCTGCAGGGCGGTCTTCGACACAAAGTAACCGGCATATTCCCCGGTCTGTTGAACATACGCACTGTCGGAATTCTCAGGATCGACCACCAGGACATCCGCCCACCAGGAGTGCTCGGGATATCCCGCATTGGCCAGAAAGTCCAGTCCGGTATCAGCCGGATGGTACGCATTTGGCGCTCCATCTGCATCAATGGCAGTGACACCGCCCACAAAGTAGTATGCGGAATTACCCAATGAAAACAACCGCGTGTTTTGATACGTTTTCCAGGGATCAGTGGTGTCCTGTCCGGATATGTCTGAAGCAGGAAATATGATCAGGCCGAGTGAGCATAGAATCGAAATGAGTGTATGCATGTTTTCATTCCTTCACTTTACGGATACAACAACTCCGGCGCTCTCCGGATTGTGAGGCGAACATTCCGGTTCAGAAGTACATGGTTTCAATTTGCAGCCCACAAAACCGGGGAAATGCCTGATGCCTTCGTGAGAGCGATCCAAAATACGCTATTCCTGAATATGCACCACCAAATTAAGCAAGAGTTGACAGGTAATCTATACGAGAATTCAACAGGTCCGGAGAACACCGAGGCTGATGAAACACCATCGCTCCTTGCGCCTCTCCCTGTTTCAGAGTATTATTACGATGTTAGTCCGCGATGCTTATATGAGACTCTGAAAGAGAATTTCCATTCAAGGAAAAGAGGTATCCCATGGAAAAATTCCGCATGAAATTTACGAGT
>Ga0102944_1001945_pt1 | contig 12808 bp, 11 predicted proteins | sample SalPonD_shore_MG_FD_78172 | JGI IMG/M metagenome (GOLD analysis project Ga0102944, IMG submission 78172) | Salt pond soil microbial communities from South San Francisco under conditions of wetland restoration - Salt Pond MetaG... | ecosystem: Environmental > Aquatic > Marine > Intertidal zone >...
AAGTGCATGGAAGAATATTTGGAGTTCCTTAACTCCATATGTTGCATTGTATGGTTCTTCTAAATTGAGATAATTGCTGTTCAGACTATGTAGTAGTTGATTTTTTAGAAGTTTACGTTTGATCGTTGTTCGTCGTTTTGGATAGCCTTGTTTAATTGCTAATTTTTGAACTATGGACATGTGTGGAAGTTGATTCTGCTAGATTTAAGTATTTGGCGTATGATTTGGAATATTATCAGGTAATATTTGATTATTTCGAAACTATGGACACTCTAGCAATTACTGGCGCGCCAAATTAAAATAAATGACAATCAATTTATTTTAGTCTCACATTATTGCATGTGATGCAATCTCAAGTTTTAATTTAATTAGAAATTTCATTGTTATTATAAGGAACATTTATATGAGAACTTCATCAGTTGTTAGTGACTCTAGAATTTCTTTTTTATTATTTCATATAATTTCTTTCGGATTCTTGATTGGAGTTATAATATTTAATTCTCATTTCAATTTTTATTACAGTTTACTGGGATTATTTCTCTACTTCATGATTATAATTGTAATGAATTTTATTGTGTTCAGTAGCTCGATTGATTCTTTTCTAGCAAATTTAAGAAATAATAAATATACTGGACTTACACTGTTCTTTTTGGTAATATTAAGCATTATTTGTTTATTTGTTGCAACAAGTAAGTGGGACATTTTTACCTCCCTCTATATTTTAGTGTTCGATATAATTTACTTAGGACTTGGAAATATATTTATTGCAACATTCACTTACAATATCAAAATTGATTTTGACAAATCAAATTCAAATCTTACCGTTATTTTCAACAAACTCTATATCAATTTTAGATTCCAATACCAGATTGAGATGAAAGATGTAATTACACTCATCCCAACTCAATTCTCTGTAATTCCACGAAAGAAAAATTATTATCATCAAATTAGAATTGGGGCTAAATTTATTTATATAGCTCCAATGAATCTAAATGGTTTTGATTTAATCAATTTATTAATCGAAATCTTTCCAGACTTTAAAATACACATAAATCAAATTCCCTCTGGAAATTTCAAATCTTTTATTCCCAAAACTCGAAACTTTTTGAATATCCCAAATTACTCTAATCCATCTGATTATATTGAAATAGAAAAATTACCTCAATTACTTCAATCCACATCATTTGAACAATTAGATCCAATTTCAAAAAAATCACATCGTATAAAAGTTACTTCTACTTTGAGTTTTATATGGATTGGATTAGTTTTTGCAGTATTTTTAACAATTGCACATTACATGGAAATTAGTTCTAGCATACTTATTCTCATCTTCATTCTTGAGAGTGAAATATTTTACATCAACATTCTTACGACGCACAATATCTTTTCAGTGTGGTTCCAACCTCATGAATATGAAGTAAATAATCGATTTGTCGAAGTAAAATATAGTCTAATTTGGTCTAGTTCATTAAAAATTAGCAGAGAAATGAATCCAGTTCTGATTATAGATTCACAAATATTGTATTTGCAAATAATAAATGATCTAGGTCATATCTATTATTTACATAGGATTGGCAGATTTCTAGATTCTTAACTATGATTTTGTAATATATTATTATTATATTATATATTATCTTACAAAATTCATTTTACAATGGTTGCCATGGCGAAGAGTAATACTAAAAAAAACTCACTTTCAGCGTACCCAATATGGAAAATAATTGGACAGCAACCAATTTGGATTTTCTTCTAGCAATTTTACTAACAGTTGCTTTTCCCCTTGGTTGCTTCGCTCTTATTTGACACCATTGGAGCATTGATCCCTATGATATTGGACTATTCCATTGCCTGGGGAATCGTCAAGTGGAGAAGAGGATCAACGAGATATTTCAATTCATCTACTACCAAAGTCTTTCGATTTTTCATTGTGAACATCCTTGTGGTCTCACTGGCACTTGTATTTGCCTACCAGGCACGAATTATCGCCACAGATACCTCCACTACGGGAGTACTCTTCATGATATTCATCTGGGAACCAATCAATGCCTCCTCAGATCAATTACTGTGGATTTATCTATTCGAAGTACGTGATCTTCTTCCAGCAGCAGAATCCACGACCTTCAGGAAGTTTGGTTTCAAAAGTATTGGAATGCTTCTATTTACCTCATTTGTTGGTATGATCCATGTTCTCTTCTGAATTCGATTAATAATACCTGATCTTAAAATTCAAGTTGTTGAAATCCAAAGGAGATCTTCTGTGCTTTAGCTAATTTATGCTTATACTCGGGATATTTATCTAAAACGACAAGAAGACCCCCGTCCTTCAGGGCGGGGTAGTTCACCACGTGGAAGACGTTTCATGATATTTTTCATACGATATGGATGATAAATACTTGCCAATCCCATTTGCCATTCATTCATAAGGATAGACTAGAGATAATGAGATTAATAATTTGAGACACTTCAATGAATGATTATGTCATAATTGTTTTGAGAAATGGATAAATCCAATCTTACTCCTGATAGTTGACTATAATGCATTATTTTCCACTGTAGACCGGCATCATACTGGCTTCACCATAATCCTCGATCTGATCCACATTCTTCAGGAATTCCATATCCTCTTCAGAGATGACAAAATCCACATCCGCATTGGACTTCATATGAGCTGGATTGGCTGTCTTGGGTAAAGTGACAAAACCGAGTTGTAAATCATACCGGATTGATAATTGCGGGACGGAAACCTCGTACTTTTCAGCCATCTTTTTTACATCGTCATTTTTCAGCAACTCACCATGGGCAATGGGAGAGTATGCCTCGACCAGCATATCATTTTCCTCAGTATAGGCAATCAGATCTTTAGGCGTATTACTAATGTGCACCAAGATCTGGTTGACCATGGGTTTGATTGAACAGTTTTCTAAAATATTGTCAATATCGACCTGCTCGAAATTGGAGAGACCAATTGCTCGAAGTTTTCCGGCCTCATAAGCCTCCTCAAGTGCCTTCCAAGCCTCACGGTTTCCCTCAAAATACTTGTTCTCACCATGGTATTTATCCCAAGGTTGGGGACTGTGAATAATCATCAGATCAACATAATCAAACCCTAGAGTATCCAACGATTGATTTATCGATTTGACAGCTTCATCATAGGATTTGATTCCCGCATCCAGTTTGGTAGTCAAAAAGATCTGATCTCTATCAATACCTGATGCTCTGATCCCCTCTCCTACTCCCTGTTCATTGCGATAAGCCTGTGCGGTATCAATATGTCGATAACCCAGGTCGATTGCGGTTTTCACTGCATCAACGACATCATCATTGCTAATCATCCAGGTTCCAAGACCCAGCTTTGGGATCTTGATCCCATTATATAATTCAAAATTTTCTTCTATTATCATTTCTTTCACCTTTTACGTAGTAAAGATCGTACGATCTATATGATCTTTATTCTGTTTGACCAGAATACTGCTCATCAGTGACCTTTTCCATCCAGTCAACTGCACTTCCGTCCTCCATCTCGACAATAGCTATATGACTCATGGCTACATCCTCTGAAGCACCATGCCAGTGTTTCTCTCCGGGAGGACACCAGACGACATCTCCAGGATGAATCTCACGGGTAGGTTCACCCCAACTCTGAACGAGACCTTTGCCAGACAAAACGATGAGAGTCTGTCCTCGAGGATGTGTGTGCCAAGCAGTTCGAGCTGAAGGCTCGAAGGTGACAGTTACACCAAGTGTTCTGGTTTTTTCCTGAGGACGAAATAGTCCGTCAATTCTAGCTTGTCCGGTGAAATTTTCTTCTGGTCCGTATGCAGATGGTATCGTTCCATTTTTTGTTATTTCCATAATTTTCAACTCCATTATCGCTTACCTTTACAAGCAATGTACCTGCTTAATCGTTGCAGCATAAGCCTCTGCAGTAAGTGAATTCTTACCAAGTACATTAGTGCAAAGGCGATATAAAAATATATAGTATATGATAAATTATAACATATCAAATTTTATTTCATATTGAGAGATATTCTACCATAATTCTCATCAGGATCTACCAACCACCATCTGCATTCAAGAACCAAATGATTCATTACTTCAGAACAACTCAAAAATTAATCAATTTAATTTATTGATTCACCGGTCTGATCAGTACGTTACATACAGGAATACACAGATTCAATATGTCCCAATCCATTGAAGATTAATCGTTAGATTACCAACGTATAATAATTTAAATAATTGAAAACTCAACCATCTCTGAGTACACCTTATCATGAAGATCCAGCTAGAAATAAACAATCAGAACCTTACAGGCTAACTACTCGATAATGCAACTTCTAAAGATTTCATCGAGTTATTACCCCTTGAATTAACCTTTGAAGATTACGCCAGTACGGAGAAGATCAATTATCTACCAAAAAAATTATCCACAGAAAAAGCACCAGATGGCTTTGAACCATCTATTGGTGATATTACCTACTATGCACCATGGGGAAATTTAGCGATATTTTACAAAGGACATGCATTCGCCAAAGGTCTGGTGAATTTGGGGAGCATAGACGGAGATATGCAACCTCTGCAATATAATGAACCATTCAGAGTCAGAATTGATCAGATTGATTGACTCAAAATAATTTTGGTTGAGATTGAAAAATCATGGGTATAATATATTATTTGGTCTTTAATCTGGGTTTCAGTAATAATACCTCACAACAACCCTTAAATAAATTAACATTCATTCAACCTTGAGGTTAAATGAGTCAAGCCTTGGATACTATTTTCCACTCTCTTGCACATACAACACGTCGAGACATTCTACACAGGCTCTGTGAGAAAGAGCTTTCCGTAACTGAAATTGCCACAAAGTACGATATGAGTATGGCAGCAGTTTCCAAACACCTTGGCGTGTTGGAACAGGCAGATCTTATCTCCCGTAGGAGGGATGGTAAGCGATTTTTATTACATTCGAATCCTGAGACCCTCCAAACAGTAGATGAATGGATTAGTTTTTATCGGAAATTCTGGACCGAGAGTTTTGAGAAATTGGATTCATATTTGACTACATTACAAAAAGGAGATAATGAGCATGGAACCGACACAGAATAATGCAGATGAAGAAATGAAATTAAATTTGGAATTTTCGTTTCAAGCACCTATTGATTTGGTATTTGATACACTTACCCTTCCTGAACATCTCAAACACTGGAATTGTCCAACGAATATGGATATCACCTTTGCGGAAAGTGATATTCGTGAAGGTGGAGAATATCGTATTGGGATGACTTTGAAGGAAGGTGAAGGACCCGAGATGATGTTTGTTGGAAAATATCTTGAGATTAACCGACCAAATTTACTGGTATATACCCAATCCTTCTCTCCGGGTAAAGATGCACCACTCACACCTGAGACAAAGATTACCATTAAATTACAACAGCAAGGACAGCAGACCTTATTGGATTTCAAACAGGTAGGATTCGCCAACAAACGATCATATCACGGGGCAAAAGTATCCTGGCCCAGTATTTATGATAAATTGGGCGGCTACTTACAATCGCTCAGGAGTTGATTGGAATGACGGGAAGTACATTTTATCAAATCTGGAAGAAAGTGAATAGTGGAGGTCAAGACTGATGTCCTCAATGGATCAACTCACACCAGACGGAGTCAAAGAACTAGTACTAGCAGATCAGGTCATTCGATCGGCAGTTTATAAGGCAGATCAGGCAGGAAGAAGATGGGGAGATGATCTTATCCCTGCCTTGATGGATCTATTCAGAGTTGAACGAGATACCCGAGAAAATCACCATTCCAATAGCTGGGCTGGGTTTGCACGGCACTGGCAGGGTGAGATTTTCAGATTGGAATTCTATCTTGTCCCGGGATCAGATACTACAGACCAGATCCTCGTGGTTACTGGTATTGAAGGTAGTACACCAAATGAAGACGAATTAATACTTGTCGACAATGTTTTTGGAGAGATTAAGGTACCTGAGCTAATACCACCTGAAAAAGAATGGAAGAAACGGATTAGCACCTATCAATCAATACGAAGAGATTCAGATCCAGAGGGATCAGCTGCAGTGGATGCCTTCATCCATTCACTGACGGGTTGGCAGAAAGAACGAGCAATAGAGATCGATCAGCTAATCAGACAGGAAATACCAAATATTCAGTGTGCAGTCAAGTGGCATGTACCATTTTATGGCGTTAAAGATAATGGTTATTTTGTCCAATTCAGTGTCTTCTCGAAAAAATTAAAATTTACATTTCTCCGGGGCACCTCACTCGAGCCTGAACCTCCGGTGGTCATCAGAAATCAGGCTGGACGATCCATGGAATTGAAAAAGAAGGATAAACTGGATAGGGATCAATTCGTATCGTGGCTTCACCAAGCGGCTAAACTACCGGGAATGTTTACCTGAAATAAGGTAAAATCAAAAAATATCACCGCTGATAATCCAAATCATGAAATCTGATGCGTTCTAGCGACTACAAAATTATCGTTGATTCTTCAGATTCTGAAATGCAATATATGATATGAATATTGGAAGTGCTCCAAGAAGATAGTACAGGATATTGTTGATTACAAAATTACGATCGATGGTGTAGGAGATAATTAGTACCGAGAGATAGAGAAGGGTATAGACCACGCCAAATCCCCAAATTCGTACCAATATAGGTTCATCCATACCATATCTTTGAGTCAACATTACATAAGACATAGTATGGAATTATAGCCAAATGGATAATTTTTGCAGAAAAATGCTACTCAAATAACTGAGGTACGAATATTAGACTTGAATGGTAGCCGGTGGACTAGAAATAGTCTGTCGAATAGCCAGAGAATACCTCTCAGCAGTTTTGATCAGATCATCCTCAGTATAGTATTTTTGGGTAACCATCGATCGTGATTCCTGCATGTACTGCCTGATGAGATCGAAGACAATTTCTTGTTTGCGGATCACGATATGATGCTCTGCATCCTCAAACGAGAGCATTGACCCCTGAGTCAGTTCCTCAACCAGTGCTTTGCTGTCCTCATGGGGGACAACCGGATCATTTTGCCCAGCTAGAATAAATACCGGTTGCGTAATATTTGTAGTGTCTACCTCCCAGGCAATCATTGCCTGTTCGATAAATTTCTGATGAATATCGAGTGTGATATGTTGGAATTTATCCAATCCATCCTGCCAGAACTCTTTCTCATCTTCACTGGCGAATTTCGTCAGAAGCGTACCAATGGTGTCTACTACGCCTTCCAACACTTTGATCGGTGTAATCTTACCTATGCCAAGTACAATTTTCACCCACCCAGGTATGGCGAATTTCTTCGTTGCAGACATCAAGAACAATTTGTCCACTCTTGATCCGTAGGTTCTTGCAATTTCCAGTGCAATTGCAGTTGACAATGAACTGCCAACCAAGGTAAAGTTCACATCCTCTGGGAGTATCATCTTGATGACTTCCATAATATCATAGGCAAGATCCTCTACACCCCATCCCACCTCATCACTCTCGGGAAATTCGGATTCTCCATGGGCTCGCAGATCCAGTGCAACGAGATTAAATTCCTCAGTTAACTTGACAAAAGCAGGATCATAATCATGAATGCTACCCATATAACCATGTAACATTACTATTGTTGCTCTATTTTCATTATACTCATTATACTCTACATTTACACAGTATGCATTCTCATCAGGCTGACCACTTTTCTTCAGCCTAGGATAAACTGACATCGCTGTTCGACTAATCGTTGTCATTGTTGGTTCCTCTCCTCTAGGAAATTGATAAGACATCTCAAAAGATAGGTAGTTCGAGATATCGCCGCTAATACTAGCCGCTACTTAATTATAGTAGATACACAAATTTAAACCTATGTTAATATGTGACTGAACTATTGAAATTTTACACTATAAGACTGTAATTCCTTAAAATTTGTATTCGAATTGCAAATCATCGCTACGGGTTCTATGCTGACCTTGGTACAATTAGACAATCCCTGAATTAATTCCTACAAATATTTTTCTTGAGCATTTTTTCCCATTCAGCGGGGGGCAGTATGATAATTATCCTAGTTGTTGTCGTAGGTTGAAGTTTTGATTTTTTGGAATCGTCGCAAGATAATTGGCAGGAGGAGAAATATCGAGAGGATTGGTTGATCAAGAAACTTGGCTGTTGTCGAGGTGGAGGTGGTAGTCGAAATGATTGGCGGCTTAAAAGAATCACAAAATGATACCTGATAATCAAATATCTCACTGTATCCGCAATGTGCAGCTTTGGCAAATTGAATTGCACGCTTGTAATTCCATTCTTTCAGTTCTTTCGATGCCTGATCAATCCAATTATTGATCTGCTCCATCAGGGGATCGGTGGAGACATAGTTCTGCTGGATATATTTCGCCCGATTTAGATAATAGAGAGTGTGATAGGTACCCAAAGCGTTGACATCCTCTTGAGCGAAGTCTCTTGCAGAGGTGTAATATCCCATTAACGTAGCACCCATATCACCAGGCCACATATCAAAATTACTGAACGGATGTGGTAATCCAAGAGAGTGACCAACCTCATGAAGAACCACATCAGAGAAACCCCGATTAGGCGTGCCATCTCTGCCATAGTATCTACCTGGGGTCAGACCCTGTATCTGGTAGCCAGTTCCCCCAATACCTGCGATAGGAATACCCCCATAGGTAAAGGTGGTATGATTGAAGAAGAAGATCAGACTGGGAAAGGTGACCCCAGACCCCAAATTGTCAAATAATTCGTTCATCACCTGGGGGATGAATTGATTTTCAAGATAGGAAATTAGACCAGATTGAAGCTCGATTAAGTCACCAGTTCCATCCGGGTCTTCAGTGCGATATGCATTGAGTTGTGTGACCAATTCTGGAAAACTTGTGAGGTTTCTCCAGATTGTTGTAGTATTGAAATGTAGCCAATTGAAGGCTGTACTGAATGTGGAATTAATGACCGAATCACTGAGGATCCAGGAACTATCAGTCATACTCAGATTATAATCATACCAATCGTAAAGAACCAGTGATGGAATATTATATTTATCAGATATCGGTGCGTTAAATGACAGGTAATTATCATATGAGCTTTGAATAAATGCAGACACATACCTTCCCATCCACTGACTACTGGTAGTCGTATCATTGAAATCCTGGAGTTTTTGGCTGAGAAGTGAATCAGACCAGCCGAATTTACCATAGACCGTATTGATAAAATCCCCCCACCAGAGTTCAGAACTGAAATCCAGAAAATGAACGGGCTTATTTCTGAATCCACCCCATGCAGATACTGATTTGCCATGAATCAGACCATGCGTGCCTTTGAAAAAGGAGGTCTGCATCTCACCGGTATCGAGGTCTTTTGGTTTTATGGTAAACCAGTGGTTCATTCCCGCATCTAACTGCGTGAGATTGAAGAGGAAAAGTGTAAAGGATGAACGATCACCATCCCAAAGATGATTTGATAGATAATTAATCGCAAGATTGGCATCATAACTCCTACCCGTAACATTAGTGAAGACATATTTCTTACCAATAGTAAATGCAGTTTCATTGAAATCATGTCCAGTATAACCTGAGGACTGTTCTATCTGGTGGAGAAACGCGACAAAATCATTTTTTGCCGAATGCTCCAGATACTTATAGGTGATATTCATCTGATTCTGATTGGTAAATGCAGCAGAACCAGTAAGAATTTTCTTCTGATTTAATTGACTGACCTGAGTAAGAATCCCATCATCAAGGGTCAGATCAGGATCAATAATGAGATGGATATTGGTTGTCGTCGTCGATGAGAGGCGATTGGGAATGGTTATGGTCTCACTACTTGTCTGAGCATTCGCTGAGGGAGTTATCCATAGACATCCAAGAATTACAAGAAGTAGTACAATCCGCCTGTTCATCACATCCACGTTAAACTCGTATCTGATAAATATCGTTGGTTGAGACCATAGAGAAAACAAAATATAAATTTCTGTCCTGAGCAAGTAGTGAAAAAAAATCGCAGGATTTTTGATGAAACCTCGTGAAGATCGGGAAGTCCTTTAATACCACCTTCAGTGACTTCAGTTTAGATGGCTGAACAGCTATTAGGACTGCTGACGGCTGGATTAAATGTAATTCTACTGATTGTTTTAGTTATTGCATTATTTAGATACTACCGGACAAATCTGATGGATATGCAATTCATGGTACTCATTGTATCAATACTATTACTTCTGCCGGTCATCACCTTTGAGAATATCCTGTTCATTGATCTTCAGATGAATCAGATCGATCTCCGATATAATGTATGGGGAATGCGATTTTTCTTCATCATCGGGATTCTCGGATATTTCGTATATAATCTTCATCTGCTGACTATTGAGGATATGCCGTCATTTCCCACAACAATCACAGGAATAATCTGTGGTTTTGCAATTGGATCAATGATGGTATCAGCCAAGGTCGATCCGAATGCAACACAGCCGATATATTATGAGCCATTAACCGGAGGTATGTTTTTCATTCTTTCCATGCTGATATTCAATCTGGTTGGTGCCATCGGTTTTTTCAGTTCATTGTATCTCAGGGAGATCACTTACCAGAAACCGATGATTCGCACTATTGACATGATAGCTATTTTCAGTTTCTTTTTTAGCCCAATCGTGATCTACATTGCTCGGATCTATCATCTGTTACTTCTACCTGTAAACTCAATCTTCTTACTGACAGAGTTGGCATTTATCCTGCATTTGATAGGGTATATTCATTCACCTCTCGAATTTGGATATCCAACCCGATCTGATTTAACTTCCATAAGTATTATAGAAATGGAATCAAACGTGGTCATCGCAGGATACTCTCTGGAAGAGGATCGAGATTTCAATAAATTGCAGGGAATGACAATTATGGCAGTTGATTCAGTAATCAAGGATGTATTCGAAACGGAAAGCAGAGAAGATCGTGAGTTTTACTCGTTGGATTATGGAGATACCATCTTGTTACGTAATAGGAATTACCTTCTTGTCGGTATGTTTCTTGGCAAGGGCAAGAAAATTGGAAGAGTAGTTCTTCGCAGATTATTGAAGAAGATGGTTGATAATCTTAATTCCAACACATCATTTGATGTCAAATCATGTTTTCAACATTATATCTTTACTTTTTTGAAGAAAAAACACATTATAGCTGAAGATCAGGTCTACCTCTCTGATCCCAATCAAATTGTAGCCAGATAAGAGAATCAGACCGTAGAAGAGAGGAGCTTGTAGTTCTCCTGGATTATTTGATACGTCTCATCCAATTGGAGGTTAGTCGTATTGATCTTCAGATGCGGATATTGCAGGGGAAAATCCTGATCAGTATTGAGTTTGTAATCCTCAAATTCAAGTAATTCTGACTCGTGAAGTATTTCATCAGGAGAGTTCTCAGCTTTATTCTCATTGCGTCGCATACGAGTGCCTAGACTCGCTGTTAATTCGACAAACTTAACCTTCCACAATTTCTCTTCAAAGAGATCAATGATATGTTGAATATAATTCAGATCAGCCTCAGCATTGAGATCCCAGACGGTACAGATTACAAATCCTCGAGTATAACTGGCAGCTACTTCTTCAAACACTAATCGTCGTAGTCGTGATACCATCGGCATAAATTCCGCAGCCTGAGGAGTGAAATACTGTCTGACGAAGTCTTCACCTATATCGTCGAAGTAAATCCGATATCCCAGTTCCGTCTCAAGTTTTCTAGCAAGAGTTCGTTTGCCAGCAACGGGAGGACCGAAGACAATAAGCAAGGTTTGTGGATTTTCCATGCATCCCGAGTTGAGTTACTGTAGTTTTAATGTTATTGAAAAACACCAGCACTGAGGGAGAATATGGTCAATTCCTCTGCAAGAGCTATTCAATCTGAAGCCATTGGATGCTATAGTATTAATATTCCATAGTTAAACAACTGCATGTGGCTGAAGAAAGCGATTATATTTCAGCATCCGTAAAGACATTACTTGATGAGATTGATCAATCTCTGGAAGAGATCAATAGATTAACGGTTGAAATCACCGAAATTCCCGCACCTCCATTCCATGAGGAGAAAAGAGCCATGTATATCCAGTCCTGTTTTACTGAGATTGGTTACCACTCTACTATTGATACTGAGGGAAATGTACTAGCATCTAAGACTGCTGTTCAAAATCCCATAGTAGTGGCTGCTCATTTAGATACTGTCTTCGATAACAAAGAAATTTCAGTCACTCGTGAGGGGAATATCCTCAGAGCACCCGGTGTTGGTGATGATAGTAGAGGATTGGCCAATCTGATCTCAATTGCAGAATTACTTTACGAAACACCCTACAGCGATGATATTCTCTTTGTCGCCACCGTTGGAGAAGAAGGAAGAGGTGATCTACGTGGGGTAAAATTCCTCTTTGAATCTATGAAAGATGAGCTACCAAGTGCCTTCATCACGATCGATTCTACCGGTTCAGCAAAGATTGTGGATCAGGGAATCGGGTCTCTCCGTTTCAAATTAACATTTTCTGGACCAGGGGGACATTCTTTCGGCTCACATGGGACCATCAATCCACTCTATACACTGGGTGAATTTATGCATGCATTTTCTAGCCTGAACGTAGATCCCCAACTGGTGACTACCTTCTCTCTTGGGAGGGTTGGAGGGGGTACCTCGATCAACTCCATCCCAGAATCGGTTTGGGTAGAGATCGATCTACGATCAGAAAGTATTGATCAGTTGGAGCAGATGCGAGGTCAGGTAAATGAGATGGCAGATCAAGCAGCAATTAATGAGAGCAGTAA
>Ga0102944_1001946_pt1 | contig 12807 bp, 11 predicted proteins | sample SalPonD_shore_MG_FD_78172 | JGI IMG/M metagenome (GOLD analysis project Ga0102944, IMG submission 78172) | Salt pond soil microbial communities from South San Francisco under conditions of wetland restoration - Salt Pond MetaG... | ecosystem: Environmental > Aquatic > Marine > Intertidal zone >...
AGAGAAATTTTGAAACCGCAACATATTAGTCATATGTGAGGATTTTAAAATTTCGATAACGCAGATATTGAGCAAAAGAACGGTTTTGCAAAGTTCTCTTAAAGATAAGGTTATATGAGCGATAGATGGGTAAACTATGTGGCTTCGTTCTTTGGGGTTGACCAGGGAGCGGATAAGCTCTTTATGCGAATATTGGCGATTTATGTGCTGCCGATCGTTGTCGTGTATGTGGTGTGGTTTAGCTATATGATTACCGCCGGGGCCTGGTCGATTTTTCATGACAACTGGTTTATGACGCTGACCATGATCGCCGGATCATTTGTGGCTGGGGCCAGCTCGGAAGGCGGCGGAGCTATTGCATTTCCGGCTATGACGCTGGTTTTTCACATACCGCCGGCGGTAGCCCGGACCTTCAGCCTGGCCATTCAAAGCCTTGGCATGACGGCTGCAGCATTGTGGATTATTGCTCAGCGCATTCGCATCGAAAAGACCTACCTGCTTCTTGGAGCTATCGGGGGTACGGTGGGAATTATTTTAGGCAGTTATTATGTAGCACCATTTATTGCACCGGCTTATGCCAAGATGCTCTTCGTTTCGTTTTGGTTGAGTTTTGGGGTGGCACTGTTTGCCATTAATCATATTCGTAAAAGAGATACACGCCTGTCACTGCCCATTTTAAACACCGGCCAAAAAACAGAATTAATCCTGATTGGTTTTATTGGGGGAATATTGAGCTCTATACTGGGCAGTGGTATCGATATTTGTACTTTTGCCTTTGTGACGATGAAATATCATGTATCTGAAAAAGTGGCCACGCCCACGTCAGTTATTTTAATGGCCAGTAATGCGGTTGTGGGGTACCTGTTGCACCTGATGTTCCTGGGAGATGTAACTACAGAAGTGTTCAATTACTGGATGGTCAGTATCCCGGTGGTAATCCTGGGTGCACCGCTTGGTGCTTTTGTTGTGAATAAGCTGCGACGGCTGCATATCGCATCCTTTCTCTATGCCATCATCGCCATACAGTTTGTAACGGCTATCTGGATTATCCAACCCGGGGGGCGGTTGCTTGCATTTTCCGCCGCCAGTTTTGCCGCGGGATTAAGTATCTTCTTCCTGCTTACCCGCAAACGAAATCAGGTTAACATGCAAAAAAATAAATCCAGCGATAAGATGAACCGGGTGGCGTAAACATATAAACCCCTCTCGTTGCGGGGCGCTGCCCTGCAATGCAATCCGGAAGGCTCTGCCTTCCCAAATGAGAAATCTCAAATAGAAATCTGGTATCTATCCTGTCTCTAGTCTCCAGACTAGTGACAATTTCACATAGAGTCTCCAGACTCGACACAACGATCGTTTTAAAAGGAAAATTTTCAAAATAAAAAGCTTAGCAAACTTTTAAAGTTTACCAAGCTTGAAATGCAAGGAATACTAAACTTTTGAAAGTTTAGTATTCCGTTTTTTAATTCAGGAATCAACGCCGGTATTGACGCCTTTTTCAAAAAGATCAACAAATTCAAAAACCTCACCGTCGAATAAGCCTTTATCGCTGAGTTTCAGTTTGGGGATAACCAGCAGGGCCATGAATGATAACGTAATGAATGGGGCTTGCAGGGTACACCCCAAAGTACCGGCAAATTCACGGATTACCTGGTAGCGTTTGGAGACTTCGTCATACGGCAGGTCGCTGATGAGTCCGGCAATGGGAAGCGGCAGGATTTTTTCTTCATCATCCGACAGGGCCGCCACTCCTCCCTTATTTTCAATCAGCAGATTAACGGCGCGTGCAATCGCTTCATCACGGGTTCCCACCGCCAGGATATTATGCGAATCGTGGGCTACACTCGTGGCCAATGCACCTTTCTGCAGACCAAAATTTTTGATAAATGCTACGGCCGGATCGGCATCTCCGTAACGGTTTACGACTGTCAGTTTTAGTATATCGCGTTCGGTATCCGGAATCACGCGACCGTCATTAATTTTTGGCTGATAGAGCATCTTCTCCGTAATCAACTGTCCTTCTGTGGCTTCAATAACCAGCAGTCGTCCCCCTTCATACTTGACTTCAAACTCTTCCGGTTTTTTAAACCCGGTATTAAATTTGTTGATCACTTTGGACGTATTCCGTTCAATAAGCGATTGGCCATCTTCCGATACACACTGACCGTTAATGTATGTTTTCAAAATGTTAAATTGATCAACATCCAGTTTATCCACCACGATGAAATCGGCAGGATCGCCTTCCTGTAGCAGCCCGATATCCAGTCCATAATGTTGCACGGGATTAACGCACGCCGCTTTCAGTACCTTCATCACATCATGCCCATAATCCAGAGCGCGCTTTACGAGCTGGTTGATGTGACCTTTGGCCAGCTCATCCGGATGTTTGTCATCGCTGCAGAACATGCAGTATTCGTAATGTTCACCCAGGATAGGGATCAGCTCATCAAAATTACGGGCGGCCGAACCCTCCCGGATCAGGATTTTCATACCCTGTTCCAGCTTCTCCAGAGCCTCCTCTTTTTGGAAACACTCATGATCCGTCGAGATACCAGCTGAAACGTATTTTTTTAACCCTTCGCCTCGCAGTCCTGGGGCGTGACCATCAAGCGGTTTGTGACGATCTTGGGCCGCTTTGATTTTTTTCATCGTTTCGTCTTCGCGAGCAATGACATCCGGGTAGTTCATCACTTCACCAAGATAGCGGATTTCGGGCATAGCCAGCAGTTCATCCACTTCATCGGCTCCCAGACGGGCCCCGCTGCTTTCAAAACGGGTGGCCGGTACACACGAGGGGGCACTGAAATTGAATTTGAACGGGACTTTCCTACCGTCCCTGATCATATATTTTACCCCTTCCATGCCCAGGACATTGGCAATTTCGTGGGGATCGGAGACCGTACCGACTGTGCCGTGAATGACGGCCACCCGGGCAAATTCGGAGGGCGTCAGCATGGAGCTCTCGATATGGATATGAGCATCTACAAAACCGGGAAGAATATAATGATCCGGTGCGGATTTATCTTTGGTAATTTTTTTTATGATTCCATTTTCTACTTGAAGGGTTCCCGGAAAAACCTGTTCACTAAAAACATCCACAATTTGACCGGAAATACTGAACGTGTTTTGTGCCGACTGCATACTTGTTCCTGTTGAATAATTCTTAATTCTGTTCTCAAAGATGTGAAATGAATGGTTATTAACGCGGATTATTTACCCAAAAATTTTGTCGTGAACAAGGCGAAGATGAAAATACTTATTCAACGCAGTACACGAGAAAATTTCGTGGTCTTTATAAAACTCCTCAAAATTGAGGATTGGATTTTTTCAAAGCCCTCCTAACCCGGATATTTCACACTAATTTAAGTTAAATTACCATAACCTTTTGGTATATAATAATGCCTTTTGCGGTTACATGGACTATTATGGCTCTCAGCATTCAGCCCTCAGCTTATACCGGTAGTGAAAAGCGAAAGGTCAACATTATGCAGCCTGTTCACCTTTCGCCACTTCATTGATTTCATTGAAAGCTGACAGCTGAGCGCATAAAGCTAAGAATAATAATCACTATAAATACACAATACCTTACTTAAACCGGTTAATCCAACTGCACAACACGTTATATAGTAAGATGTATTGATACTTATGGTTAAAAATTAATAACAGTGTGTTGAACGCTGCGCTCCGAGCGAAGCGATTCCTCCCGAAAGGTTCGGGAAAATTAGTCTGTGGACTGCGTTAAAGATCAAATAGCTTGCTCAACGTCCCGAACGCTTTCGGGGCGGGATGGTCCACGAACTAATTCCTTGGTGAAATATCCGGGCTAAACTGGATTTAACAAACCATCATTCCAATAACGCATTGCCAATACCTGCTTTATCTGATCTCTTAAAGAGGATCTCAAAAGTTGAACCTCTTTCACCATTGATCTTAAGTTCTCCCTCCAGCTGTTTTACCAAGGTCTGAATTAAGTTCAATCCCAGGCTTTGGACTTCTTCGATCTTAAAAGTTTCGGGTAATCCCACCCCATCGTCCCGGACTTCCAATTTGATTGTATTTTGATCTTCCTCCATACAAATATGAATATGACCTTCATCACGATCGGAAAAAGCATGTTTACAGGCATTATTAACCAGCTCATTTAGCAACAAACCGCAGGGAATGGCCTGGTTTACATTCATAAAAATATCTTCGATATCGGTATGTATATTGATATTGCAAAACGAGTTATTGAAGGAACGCTCGATATAGCTGGTCAGCTCCGTGATATAGTTGTAAATGCGGATATGACTGAGATTATCGTTTTTATACAGCTTCTCATGGATCATCGCAATGGAATGTACCCGCAGCTGACTGTCCGTGAGAATCTGTCGGATTTGTCCGTCGGGGTAATTGTACGACTCCAGCTCCAGCAGACCTGTAATAATGGCCAGGTTATTTTTTACCCGGTGATGAATTTCCTGCAGTAATATTTCCTTTTCCTGCAGTGAGGCGCGGAGTTGCTCTTCGTATTTTTTACGTTTGGTGATATCCGAGTAAATTACAATGGAACCGTTCAGCTTACCTGAATCATTAAAAATCGGGGAAACATCCACACGCACCCAATAGGGCGTTCCGTCTTTGTGGTAATTGAGTAACTCTTCCGTAAACGATTCACCAGCCTTGCGCTGCTCTTTAATCCGTTCGCCTGCAGCATGGTCCGTTTCCTTGCCATCCAATAAAATATCATGATATTGCCCGACAGCCTCCCGCTTGGAATACCCGGTGATTTTTTCAAATCCTTTATTTACCCACTCGATTTTACCCTCTGCATCTGTAATTAGCACGCCGTTCAGCGTTTTACTGGCCACCAGGGAAAGTTTGGCCAATTCTTTTTCTACGAAATGCTGATCCGTAATATCCTGGATCGTCCCGTTCATGCGAACCGGGTTGTTAGTGTCATTAAAAACCACTTCTCCCTTTTCGAGAACCATACGTTTATCACCGTCCTGCCGGATGATCTCATGCTGAATATCGATGGGCTCTCCATATACAAAAGCACGGTCCACGGCCTGTCTCAAACGTGATACCTCATTCTCGGGCAGAAAGTTAAAAAACTTATTAAAAGACGGTTCAAAAGTCTCTTTGTCAACGCCAAAAATAGTGCAGGCCTGATCGGATAGGTACAGCTTGTTTTCCTGAATGTCCCAACTCCAGTTACCAATATGTGCAATACGCTGCGCATTGGCCAGACTTTTTTGACTGCGGATCAGTGCTTCGTTCTTTTTCTTGCGTTCCGATATATCCCGAACATATGCGATAAGCCGCTTTTCGCCTTCCACTTCAATCAACCGGGTGTTTATTTCGGTGGGAAAAAGGGTCCCGTCTTTCTTCTTGTTGACCCGTTCCGGGGCCTTATTACCCGTCGTCCATTCTTCCAAAATTTCATCCGGAAGGGTTTCGGCAAACTCCCCGGACACCAGGCCGTGAATGTGCCTGCCAATCAGCTCTTCGCGCGAGTACCCGAACATTTTACAAGCCGATTCATTACAGTCTAAAATACGTCCGTCAGTGGTTTCTTCAAAAATGGCATCGAACGATAGGTTCACCAGCGTCTGATATTTACGGGCGGTTTCCTCCAGCTTCTGCTGTGCTTTTTTGCGCTCCGCGATATCGCGATTGATGCCCACCCAATATAATTTCGAATCGTCATGATTGCGGAATGGAACCATATCCAGCTCCACCCAAAATGGGTCTCCGTTTTTTTTATAGTTGATGAATTCTTCGCGAAGAGGCTGGTGATTTAAAATTTTATTATTAATACGATCCAGGATTTTCGGGTCTGTTTCCGGACCATGCAAAAACACGGGAGAATGACCCAATACTTCAGAAAAAGGGTACCCGGTAAACTGCTCGAATGACTCGTTCACATAAATTATTTCTGAATTCAGCGGATATTCGGGCGGAGCCTGGGTGATGATGATCATATCGTTAATTTTGGACAAGGCGATCTTCAACAAGTCCAGTTCACGCTGATTATCCAGCCGACCCTTTCCATGCGACATACTCAGGGGAGTTGTATCATTCCAGGGTTTTTCGCCAGTTGGTGTATCCACCAGAATGGCCATTCCCACCACGGTTTTTGCCTGACGATCTTCCCCATTTTGAAGCGTCAACTTTTCCCTTATCGTTATATATGACCCATTACGGGTTTTAAAACGGCAGGTAAAATCGGTCTTCCCGGCAGATAAAACTTTCCCCGCTTCACGTTCTACTAGTTGGCGGTCTTCCGGGTGCACATGTTCGATCCAATGAAAAGATGAGGCGGTCATTTCTCCGGGCTCAAAGCCCATCAGGTTTCGAACACTGTCACTTATATAATCGAGCATCAGTTCGGGAACAGGTCGGCAGCGAAAGAAACAAAACGGTGCATCGGAAGCAAGCGAATTTATTTCATTTGCCGTCAATTCATTATGACCATTGCGCTGCATAAATTAATATTGATGAGATTCATTTTCCGGAATTGGGCTTTAGTAAATCTGAGAATCTATTAATGCCGACGTCTCTGATTTGCTGATCTTTTATCCCGCTGTTCGGTTTATTTACGACCCAACCATTCAATAAATAAAAAAATGGCTAATAAATAAACCAATTCTGATTATTAAGATAAAAAGGGGCGTTCGTGTTTTGGATTCTATTGTCGAATACGTTGTTTACCGAAAATTATATTGATAAAACGTTTGTTCAGATTTTCCATTCAGGAATTCTTCTGTATTTCATTTAGCTCTTATTTTATCTCGAAGATAACCAGGTTTTAGCCCGGATATTTCACCAAGAAATTTTTTTCTCAGCAACCCCGCCCCGAAAGTGTTCGGGATCGGGACAAGGGCTAAAATGTTGACGGAATCATATAAATATACGTTGAGTAAACCATTTTAACTTCAACGCAGCTGAGGGAAAAATTTCGCAGCGTACTACACCGTGTAATCATTTTTATACCTTAAAAATAGATATAAGTGTATTCGTATCAATAAGTTAATTCAACATAGTATAATTTACGGTGAAATATACGGGTTAGGTAACTATATGAATTTTTCAAGACTTATGAATATACAACTTTTATTATAAATACACGCTATCCGTGCTATTTTAAAATTAGAAAAATCCGGTACTTAAATTAAAAATCAGAAGTTTTTTGGGCTCAACGAGTTATTCTATACCAACCCTGGGAAGGCGGTGAAAAATAATTATATTGATATTTATCAATATATATCGTAGCTTTGAATTGCAGATGATAAGAATACAGAGAACAAAGTTCTGTTTTAGGAAATTTCTGCTTTTTAATTCAAAGAAATAGGTATCCATAAAGTGGCTAAAAACGAACAGGCAAATAAGGATAATACAGCGTGCTGTTACCCACATAGCATAAACTGTAAAATACCGGAAGCGGAATTGAAGCGAAACGCGAAAGTGTTTAAAGCCATCGGAAATAAAACCCGGCTGGAGATTCTCTCGGCCATCGCCAATTATAATAACAATGTTTGTGCCTGCGATTTCGAACAGCTTTTTGATATCAAGCAACCCACGATATCACATCACATTAAGATTCTTGTGGAAGCCGGACTGGTGAACAAACGGAAGGAAGGAACCTGGAACTATTACAGCGTTCAGCCGGACACCGTTCAACAGTTAATCGGGGATTTAAAAACACTTATCGAATAGCTAAAATTTTTTTAATTAAATATATTGAAACTTTTCGATATATAATGCGAATAAGAGATTTCTAATATTGAAAATTTTCAATATATAAAAGTAAAGGATCGGATATTTGTCATGGAAAAAATTCTAAATATAGTAGCCTGGGCAACTATTGCTGCCCTTTTTATGGCTAATGGATTAAATCAGCTCACCCATTCAAAAAATGTACATGAATTATTTGCAAATATGGGATTTCCCGCACCGGGTTTAATCGTATTCGCAATTATTCTCCTTGAAATAGGGGGTGGATTAATGTTTTTAGCCGGATTCAATACCCGCAGAATAGCTTTGACTATGCTCGGTTTTTGGATCATTGCAATCTTTCTTATCCACACAGATGGGTTGTTCATTGGTAGTTGGATTGAACCGGGAATATTGAATAGGCTTAACCCGGATATCTCACCAAGAAATTAGTTCGTGGGCAAGGCGGAGATCAAATGGCTGCGGAAACGTACATTAAGTACGTTGAGCAAGCTATTTGATCTTCAACGCAGTCCACGGGCTAATTTCGCAGCACTCAACACGCTGTTATAATTTTTTTGCCTTGAAAATTAATGGATCTCATTGCATACCTTAAGAGTATGTTAATTTAACTTAAATTAGTGTGAGATATCCGGGTTAAAGATATCGCGGTAATAGGCGCCCTGCTTAAGTATTACCTTGATAAACCGGGACCAGGCACACTGGACCGGATACTGGGAAAAAGTAAAAGATGCTTTCGCCCCATTACTTCCAATATTCGAATGGGATAAGCAGAATTAAAACCATAAAGGATAAAATTATCATTTACTCTAAACCATTAAACAGGAGTTGAAGAGGACTTTGCAAAACCGTGCTTTTGTCCAAATTCAGCATTTTCGTGATTTCAAAATCCTCACGTATTACTAATACGCTGCGGTTTTGAAATCACTCAGGCTTTGACTTTGACCAAAATCCCTGGTTTTTCAAAGCCCTCTTGAAAAATGTATTTCGAAAATTTAGCTTTTAATGCCACATATATTTTGCACAGAAAACAAAGGAGCGTATTGAAAAAGAATGTTCGCTTACCCCAAAATTGCACAGGACAAATTTCAAATTTAAAAATGCGGAAGAATGGAGAAAAATTGGTGGCTTATCATACTGAGAAAATAGCGGGCGGTGCATGTTGCTAATCATGATATAAAATTTTTTACCCAATATATTGATAAACTTCAATCTTTAATTAGGATACCAAAATATGGCTGATGAAAAATTAGACCGAACACAGTTAAAAGAGAAAATCCGTGAAAAATATACGGCAATTGCCAAGGATAATGATAACCAACCGGCCGGCAATTGCGGGTGTAATTCGGGGTGTTGTGAAACCGGTAGCCGTAGCTACACCATGTTTAATGAAGATTACAGCAAGCTGGACGGCTACTCGCCGGACGCTGATCTGAACCTGGGATGCGGAGTTCCCACTGAATACGCAGGTATTTCCGAAGGGGATACCGTTTTGGATCTCGGTTCCGGGGCAGGCAACGATATTTTTGTGGCTCGCAGGCTTACGGGAGAAAACGGCCGTTTAATTGGGGTGGATATGACCCAAGTCATGATCGAGAAAGCACGCCGAAACACTGATAAGTTAGGGTATGATAATGTTGAATTCCGGCTGGGTGAGATTGAATCCATCCCGGTTGATGATGCAACCGTCGATGTAGTGATCAGCAACTGCGTACTCAACCTGGTACCGGATAAAACACAGGCCTTTCGCGAAATGTACCGGGTGCTTAAGCCGGGCGCTCATTTTTGCGTATCTGATATCGTGGTCCGTGGTGATCTGCCGGAAAAAATTCGTTCTGCCGCCGAACTTTATGCCGGCTGTGTAGCCGGAGCTATTGAACAGGATGAGTATCTCAACCTGCTTAGAGAAACCGGCTTCCGGGATATAAAAACGGCCCAAAAAAAGACCATTGAGCTGCCGGATGAGTTGTTGAATGAATATCTCACAGACGATGAAATCCGGGCATTCCGGAAATCCGGCAGCACCCTTGTGAGTGCCACTATTACCGGGGTTCGGCCTGGATAAATTACTTTTTCAATTGATCTTGAAACAATTATCGTTAAAATCATCTAAAGGAAAGTTTATGAATCAAACCTTGGTTAACGCCGTCAAGAACTTGATCCGCAATGGAACACGGTATAACGTAGAAGCACTGGATTCTCTTTATCACCCGGATTTAAATATTGGTCGTCTGGAAAACGATGACCAGGTTTTGGTAATCAATAAAGACGAAAATATGGCCTTCTTCCGGGAAAAACGAGAGCAAAAAGCGGAGTCACTGAGCACGGATGCAGAATATCTGTATGCCCATGCATCGGGAGATACCGGACATGTGGCCGTGAAACGAAGCATGCAGCTGAAGGACCGTTACGAGCACTTGATTTATAATCTTGTTCTGCGCAAAGTGGATGAACGATGGCTGGTTATTAGCGAATTCGTTTTTCCAAAAGGCACCGAATAAATATTTTATCGCTATCTGCGGATTAACCCTGACAGGGTTTCGAACCCTGTCAGGGTTTTACTTTTATAGAGATTAAGGAAATTTAAGAATGGCTTTTAGCCCGGATATTTCGCAGCGTTCTACACCGAGTATTTATTTTTTCAACCTTAAAAATAGATATAAGTGTAGTTGCATCAATAAATTAAATTATTATAAAATCATTTTCTGTGAAATATCCGGGTTAGGCCAAATTCGGTTATGATTGTGTAGCTGCTACGTTTGCAGTAATGTCAATGGTTTTATAATTGGCATTATAATATCGACCAATAAGAAACAGGGTAACGACGATCTGTACAAAAATCACGGATACGATGACGATCGGGTGACCGGCCAGCCAGGTTTCGGGTCCGCTAATGGATGGGGTAAAGAAGGAGATATTCGAAAGATTGAAAATCAGGATGATAGCCAGAATAATCCGGTTGGCCCGGGCATACCACCAGCACCAGATTCCGTAGGCGGTTTCAATAAAGAGTCCGAGCCAGGGAATCGCGTACACACCGAGCCCTGTTTTCCAGGAGATGTACGGCAGAATGGCGATATCAGAAACATGCGTTAGCAAATCCAATACAATGTGTGAGAGCACCCCCAGAGCCACGGGAAGCGCCAGTTCCGGTTTTTTGAGCAGGTACCGGAAGATTATCCATCCTATAATGGCGAACACCAGCGTCATCCCAACCGAATGAGACCACGGCATATGAGCCAGGTGGATGTCGGTTACCGAGTGTACTACGGGTTCGGTGATCGTATATTCCACCCCGATGTAGTTCAGGGCCACCCAGATCAATTCAATAAACTGAACCGAAATCAAAAGCCAGAATAGAGATGCTTTTTGGTATTTCTTCTTTAAAACCATAGCGGTTGCAGCATGATTGACAGCAAACATAATGAGCTCCTTAATTTTATTAGTACTATTATAGTTTATTTAGTACTGATACAAGTAAAAAAATTTGTTATTCAGGTTGATCCTTTTTGAGTTCCTTCCAGGAAAATACTCGAAATCCATTTATAGGCCTGAGGATTGCTGACCGGGAGATGCTGAAACTGTTCAGGGTTGACGACAATCTCCGTCAACTTGGTATAGACCAGCAGTAAAAATTCCTTATCAATATCGTGGCGCAGTACTCCTTCTTTGATACCCCGATCCATTAAATGCAGGTAATAATCATCCAGGCGTTGACGGCGCATTTCAAGATAGTCATCCCAGAGTTCGGGAGTCTGTGTGCGCAAGTCATCCAGGAATGGTTTACCCACTTTGGAGAGTACCTGCCCGGTAAACATGGTAATGGCGTCCAGCTTTTCAGAAAAAGAACGGGAATCATCGTTTACAACGCTTTCCAGTTTCCGGTTAATTTCGTTATTAATATGATCCAGCAACGCACGAACAATGGCTTCTTTCGACGAAAAATGCCGGTAGATCATACTTTTACTGGTGCGCAGTTCCGCAACAAGTTCATCCACTGAAACCTTGGAAAAGCCGAACTGATAAAATTTTTCGCCCGCTACATCTAAAATGCGCTGACGCATATTGGTTTTTCTGGGTCGTGCCATATCGGTACTAAATTTGTATTTATAGTACTATAACTAATTTTGATATCTATTGCAAGTTTTTAAAAGGCATGTATTGCTTCTTTCTAGAAAAAACAGAGCCCTGTACCTCGTTTTGTTTTAATACGGGTATTGTGGGCTTAAATAATAATGTCAGGACTATATTTATGAATTATGTCTTCAATTTATTCAAATGCTCTGTATAATAATCCGCTTTAATCCGTGTAAATCCGCGGCTACTCATAAACATGTTGACAACACATAAATAATCTCGTACATTAAGGATGTTATAAACACATAAATAGGAAGTTATTATGGCTAACGCCTTATACAACCGGGTAAAACAGAAAAAATTCGAAAATATACGCCAGGAAGCAATGATCAGTATGATGGTTGCGGCCGGGCATTACCGGCAGATCCTGAATGATATCTGCAGCGATTATAATATTACGCACGATCAGTATAATATCCTGCGCATTCTCAAAGGCGTGCACCCGGATGGCCACCCGCGGTACGAAATTATTAACCGCATGATTGAACGGACTCCGGATGTAACCCGGCTGCTGGATCGCCTGGTAAAACGGGATTTGGTGAAACGGACAAAGTCAGATGAAGACCGGCGCCTCTCCATTGCCAAAATAACTAATAAGGGGATCCAATTGCTGGAAGAAATGGCTCCCGAATTTACACGGGCGGCAAAAGATTTTACCCATAATATGGCGGAGGACGAACTGGCCAAACTGGCTGAATTGAGCTCCAAACTATATGAAGAATTGAATGAATAAAAAGAATTAAAAAATTTTTAAAAAAAATGTGTTTACAACATGTTTTTTTGATTAGATATGTGTTGATAACAAATAAATAAGGAGGATGAATTATGAGAGGACTTTGCAAAACCGTGCTTTTGTCCAAATTCTGCATTTTCGTGATTTCAAAATCCTCACGTATTACTAATACGCTGCGGTTTTGAAATCACTCAGGCTTTGACTTTGACCAAAATCCC
>Ga0102944_1001947_pt1 | contig 12792 bp, 7 predicted proteins | sample SalPonD_shore_MG_FD_78172 | JGI IMG/M metagenome (GOLD analysis project Ga0102944, IMG submission 78172) | Salt pond soil microbial communities from South San Francisco under conditions of wetland restoration - Salt Pond MetaG... | ecosystem: Environmental > Aquatic > Marine > Intertidal zone >...
AGTAGCGGATGCTGGACCAGTTGCCCAGGCGGCAAAGATTAGTTGTGTTTACTGCGGGCGCTGCCGGTGTGGTGGCGATCCTGCTGGTTGTGCTCCTCTGGTTATTACCCGGCAGGACATCCACCTATATCCCCGGCGAGCAGATCGAAGGTTTAACAGCGGACCTGGCCCGGTCGCTCCCGGAAGATTATCCGAGAATTACATTCCGGGATGTCTCCGATCAGGCGGGCATCCGTTTTCAGCATTTTCCGTTCACCCGAACCACTCAGCTGCCGGAAGACATGGGCTCCGGTGCGGCCTGGGGCGATTATAACAATGACGGCTGGCTGGACCTCTATGTGGTGAACCAGTCCGGATCGCTGGGAACCAGCCCCGATCAAACAGCACAATCGCAGGCCCACGCCCATTTGTACCGGAATAACCAGGACGGTACCTTCACCGAGGTGAGCGAAGAGGCCGGTGTGGACTTCCGGGGGATCGGCATGGGTGCAGCCTGGGGCGATTACGATAATGACGGCTGGCCGGATCTCGTGGTCACATCCTATGGGAAGAATGTGTTGTACCGGAACAATGGGAACGGCACATTTACGGATGTCACCACGCAGGCCGGGATGAACGCTCCGGACGGTTTCTGGGCCGGGGCCTCCTGGGGCGATTATGACCGGGACGGCGACCTCGACCTCTATATCTGTGGTTATGTCCGGTACACGCCGGAGACCACCGGGGGCACCTCCCTGCAGTATGAGACAGAAATGCCCGCCAGTTTGAATCCCTCCTCGTTTCGACCGGAGCGGAACCTGTTGTACCGGAATAATGGAAATGGTTCCTTCACCGGACTGGCGGTGCAGGCCGGAGTGGACGATCCGGACGGCCGGAGCCTGTCGGCTTCCAGGTGCGATTTCGACGAGGACGGCTGGCCGGACCTTTACGTGGCGAACGATGTGTCGGACAACGTGCTCTACCGGAACAATGGCGACGGATCGTTCCAGGAGATCAGCCATCGTGCGCTGGTGGCGGATTACCGCGGGGCTATGGGGATTGCCACCGGCGATTGGGACAACGACCGGGACGTGGATATGTTCGTAACTCATTGGATCGCCCAGGAAAATGCGCTATATAATAACCTGAAAACCCAGCTGGATACGCTCCAGCTCTCCGCGGCCAATGCGGTGAAGTTCATGGATGTCGCCGACCGGTACGGGCTGGGACAAATCGCCCTGGATTACGTGGGATTCGGCGCCGGATTTTTTGACTATAATAATGATGGGCGCCTGGATATTTTTATCACCAACGGGAGCACCATCCAGCAGGATGCGGATCCCCACTTGCTCACGCCCATGCGGGATCAGCTCTTCTGGAACAGCGGACCGGAGGATGGATTTTACGATGTTTCGGCGGTCAGCGGACCAGTGTTCCGGCAGGAGCTGGTCGGGAGGGGCGCGGCGATTGGCGATTATGATAATGACGGGGACCTGGATGTGTTTGTAGTGAACAACCAGGGACCGGCCCAGCTGCTGCAGAATGAGGGGGGCAATCAACAGCACTGGCTCACACTCGCATTCCATGGGATTGCGAACGGTTCCTCCGGGACAGGCAGCAGCGTGGATCTCTTCACCGGGAACACCTCACAATCACGCCAGGTTGGTGCCCAGAGCTCCTATCTTTCGCAGCATAGCCCGCGGGCGCATTTCGGGTTGGGAAGTACAACGACCGTCGACTCCATTCGGATCGTCTGGCCGGACGGTCATCGGCAAATACTCCGGGACATCCCGGCGGACCAGATACTTGCGATAACAAGATTGTGAAAAGTGAGAAGTGAAACGTGAAACGTGAAAAGGCCTCTCCTCCCCGCCCCAACTGATAGGGGAACGCATTTTGAGTGCTGGCAAGGTCTCACAAGCGCCGGCAAGAGAAAACTGACGTGCAGTTCGCGATCGGGAGTGGTCCGCAGACTTGGAGATAAATAGAGAGGAACCGAAAAATTCAAGAAGGCAGAGAATTATTACTTCAATACTTGATATCCAATGTTCAAAATTCGCAACCCCAGGTCTCGGAACAATGGGTAAATATTTTGCTCTAAAAGCGCTTTTACAGAGGTACGATGAAGTACTCCCAACCTCCGATTATCTGACGGTCGTTTCTTGTAAGAACTTGTTGGCACTTGTCAGCACTTGCCAGTACTTCGTCACTTCCTTCGTGACACTTTGTGAAGCACTTTGTATTACTCTGTGTTCATTCTTTTCTTTTGGATTGGGGCGAGGGGCCTTTTCACTGTTCACTTCTGACCACTGACAAACCATCATGAAACGCTGGTACGTTATCATTGGTATATTGCTCCTGGTTATCTTTGCAGGGATTACGCTGTTGAGACAGTCCGATAGATCTTCATCCATGGAAGAGGCGTCGGATGAGATCAGAAACGCGGAGCGACAGAGAATCACCGAATTCTGGAATCTGTACCGCAAGGCTACCAGAGCCCGGATCGCAGGGGACTATGAAGCGGCAGAAGGGCTGTACCGGCAGGCCCTGGAGCTGAATCCGCAGCACGAGGATGCGCTGTATTACGGAGGGAACGTGTCGCTATCTCTGGGCAAATCGAAAGAAGCCGAACAACTCTGGCAGCGGTTGATCCGGGTGAATCCGCAGAGTACCCGGGGACTCATCCAGCTGGGCGATCTCCATCTTCTGGAATATTCGGATTTGAGACAGGCAGAGAGGTATTTCACCAGGGCATTTCGGATCAGCAGGGAAGAAACCGGTCCGCTGCTGCGCCTGGGTCGGGTGGCACTGATCAATGGTGACCGGCAGGAGGCGCAGCAATACCTGGGCGATGTCCGGCGTGCCTATAATAATGTGGAAGCGTATTTTCTCAGTGGATATATCGCCTGGCAACTGGATGAACCAGACAGAGCTTTTAATCTGTTCGGTAAATCCGTAAAATATGCCGCGCCGTCGGATTCGGGATCGGATTTCTCCGGAGAGGGTGATACCCAAACCAGCGATTCGACGGAGGTTGCTTCGGAGACGGGGTTATTTGATCCCTGGCTCATACAGTTAAAACAGACCACCACTATGAATCGAACGGAAATGACAAACTTGTATAGAGAAATCGAAAATTTTCTCCGTCAACTGCGGGAGAAAATGCAGGCAGGAGCATAAGTCTATGCGTTTCCGTTGGTTTTTACCACTACTGGGATTATTGCTATTATTCACCGGCTGCGTCCGTCAGCAGAAGGTCAGCGAGGAACTGGCCAGGCGGATGATCACCCACCGCACCCTTGGACTCGCCTATCTGGAAGAAAGCAAGTTATCCGAAGCTGCGGGCGAGTTCCGGACCCTTATCGATATCGCCCCCCGGGAGCCCCTGGGATACGCGAACCTCGGTCTGACCTATCTGCGGATGGGAGAGTTCGGGCAGGCCGACAGTATCCTTCGGGAGGCGCTGGATCTGGCCCCGAACAATCCGGACATTGTCCTGATTCTTGCCAAAGTATATGAGGTCTCGAATCAGGGGGAGGAGGCGATTCAGGTGCTGGAACGGTCCCGGAACGCCAATCCCGAGCACGTCCGGACCTTATATGAGCTGGCGCAGTTTTACGAAAATTCGAAGGAATCGCAGGCGCCCCGGCGGGCCGAGGAATTGTTGATTAGAGTCGCCGATGCGCGGCCCGGGAATCTGGCGGCCCGGCTCCAGCTGGTGGAGACCCTGCTCAGGAACGGCAAACCGGATGCCGCCCTGCAGCACATGGAACAGATCCGGCAGATTGTGCCGGAATTACCGGCAGGATCCATGGAAATATTCCAGCGGGCCGTGGCAATGATGCGATCCGGGGAGGCGGGCCAGGCGTTCACTCCCGCCCGGATATTCCATAATCTGTTGAAATCCACCGATTTCTACCAGGCGGCCATTACCGAGCTCCGGGGCATCGGCGGACCCATCACCGGGACTCCTATTCTACAGTTCAGTTCGGATGTCTCAGCCGGGCTTGAGGTAGTGCAGGGGATTCCGTCTGCTCTCTCTTTCACAGATGTCAGTGAGAATACCGGGTTCGGGAGTGCGATACCAGAGCATCCGTCTGAAACCGGGAGGGCACACAGTGCCCTCATACATGCCGATTATGACGGAGATGGTGATCAGGACGTCTACTTCTCCCGGTGGGACGACAGCCAATCGGATGGAGAGGCCTGGCTCTTCAGGAATGAGAATGGGACATTTGAAGATGTGGCTGAACCGGCGGGCGTCGGACATCCGGGACGGGATAAAGATGCTGACTTTGCCGATTTCAATAATGATGGGTATCTGGATTTGTTTCTCCTGACCACCGACGGTCCCCTGCTGTATCAGAATCAGGGGGACGGCACCTTTGTTGAAATATCAGATTCCGTGGGAATCACTACGGACGGGAATGGGGAGAAGGCGTTGATCGCAGATCTGGATATGGACGGCGATCTGGATATTTTTATCGCCGGGACAAAGGAAAATTATTTGTTTCGGAACAATCTGGACGGCACCTTCCGGAATGTAGCGAAGGAGGTCGGGGTTGCCGGCCCCGCAGAGGAAAGTCTGGATGCCGGATACGGCGATTTCGACGACGACGGCGACCTGGATATTTTCTTGAGTAATCAAACCGGAAGCCGGCTGTATACCAATCTGCGCCAGAGCTATTTCAATGAAATTACCGAAGAAGTAAACCTGGGCACGTCGGGCGGTTCCGGTGCCGCGGCTATCGCTGACTATAATAATGACGGCTACCTGGATATTTTTGTCGGCGGAAGCCAGGAAGGTTTCACGCTCTACCGAAATAATCAGGACGGGACTTTTCAACCCGACACTCGTTCCGGTGAGGCATTGCGGCTCCTGCAGGATGTGGACATAAACGATTTGCAGTTCTTTGATTACGACAACGACGGGTATCTCGACCTGCTCACGGCCGGAGAAGTTACCAGTAAAGCAGACACGCAGCGTGGATTATTGCTGTTTCATAACAGCGAAAACGGGACTTTCAAAGATGGTTCAGGTGCGCTTCCGGTGGAATTTTCAGAGGCTTTGAACGCATCGGTTGCCGATTATGACGGCGACGGAGACCTGGACATCTTCGCCGCCACGGCCGATGGAAACTTGCATCTGCTGCGGAATGACGGCGGCAATACCCATAATTTTCTGCAGGTAAAGCTGACCGGTTTGCGTACCGGCAGCAGCAAGAATAATTATTTCGGCATCGGCGCGAAAGTTGAAGTGAAGGCCGGCGCTTTTTATCAGATGCGGGTGATGCGGGAACCGGTGGAGCACTTCGGGCTTGGCCTTCACCAGGATGCGGATGTGGTCCGGGTGGTCTGGAGCAACGGCGTTCCGCAGAACCGCTTCAATACCGAGCGAAACCAGACCATCGTGGAAAACCAGATACTGAAGGGGTCCTGTCCCTGGCTCTATGCCTGGAACGGGAAGAAATACGAGTTCGTCACCGACGTCCTCTGGGCCAGCGCCCTCGGTATGCCCGTCGGCATAATGGGCGACGATACCGGATTCCAGTACTCCTTCGCTCAATCCACCGACGAATATCTGAAGATTCCGGGTACTGCTCTGCATCCCAGAGATGGTAACTATCTGCTTCAGTTCACCGATGAGCTCTGGGAAACTCCGTATGTGGATCAGGTGCAGTTGATCGCCGTGGATCATCCCTCCGAGACGGATGTTTATGTGAACGAAAAATTCACACCCCCGCCGTTTCCGTCGTTTCGAATTTATCAGGTTCAGGATAGGCGGCTGCCTGTGAAGGCGACTGACGGCCGCGGCAACGACGTGCGGGACGCCATCACCGAGCAGGACGGCCGGTACGTCTCCGGTTTGACCCCGGCCCGGTATCAGGGCATTATGGAGCTGCACGAGCTGCTTCTTGATCTGGGAGAGGTGGCGCCGCAGGATTCGATCACCCTCTTCCTTCATGGCTGGGTGTTTCCCACCGATGCCAGCATCAATGTAGCGATGGCACAGTCCGAACACCAGCAGAGCATCGCCCCTTCTGTGCAGGTGATTAACCAGGACGGCCAGTGGCAGACCGCCATAGAAAGTCTGGGCTTTCCGAAAGGGAAAAATAAGACGGTAATCGCAACTCTCAGTGGTGAGCAGCTGCAATACGACAGCAGAATCCGCATCCGCACCAACATGCAGATCTACTGGGATCACATTTTCTTCGCCACCGGACTCAGCGATGCGCCAGTTCGCGCAACCAGATTAGACCCGAGTGCGGCTGATCTTCATTACCGGGGATTCTCGAACGTCTCCCGGGCCACGCCATACAGTCCGCATATTCCGGACTACAGTGAAGTGAGCACCGAACCCAAATGGCGTGACCTCACCGGGATGTACACCCGATATGGCGATGTGCTGCCGCTGTTGACCGCATCCGACAGCAAATACGTAATCATGAACGCCGGTGACGAAATCACGATTCAGTTCGATGCGAACCAGGCCCCGGATCTTCCGGACGGCTGGACCCGGGATTTCATCTTTTATAACGACGGCTGGCTCAAAGACGGTGATCTGAACACCGCCCACGGGCAAACCGTCAAACCCCTGCCCTTCCATGGGATGTCGCAGTATCCCTGCGGCCCGGATGAAACCTATCCCAGAGATCCGGAACATCAGGAGTATCTCCGGAAATACAACACCCGCCGGGTGGACACGGAACAGTTCCGCCGGATGGTGGTGCGGCATTGAATACTGAAAAATGAAGAATATTGAATTTCGAATGATGAACCGCAGAAGTGCCCTTCTCCCAGCCTCCGGTGGGGGAGGGACAGGCACACTTCGACATTGGACATTCTGCGGTTCGAAAAGAATTACGAATATCGAATGACGAATGATGAACTGCAGAAGTGCCCTTCTCCCAGCCCCCGGTGGGGGAGGGCGGGCATATCAACATTCGACATTCCTCAGTTCGATATTCGAGATTCCAAACCCACTTCATAATTCGACATTGGACATTCTGCGGTTCTGCGGTTCGAAATTCCCTTTCCGGGCTGTCAGCGCTCAGACCTTCCACTGATTCCCGAGAAGCGTTTGACCGCTAACAGCGAACGTCCCAGCAATCACTGCCCTTCAATCGCTGTCAGCGGGAAGGTGTTCTGCTAAATCCCACAATCAATGGATTCCTCCTTGCGAGAGGGCATCTCCGGATGTGTTTATCAAAGCTCTTGTTATCAGTGTGTATACAACCTTGTTAGCAGAAAAAACACAAGAAATTGGATGCATTCTCTTCTAAATTTGATTACCATTTATCGAACCGAATCATCCTGCTTTTTACTATAAAACCGGAGGAATAGAACGATGAAATGGCAAAAGGGTGCATGGTGGCATACGAAGGTCGTGATGCTGCTTATACTACTCGCTTCTGCGGCTATCCTGATCGGCCAGTCGGGTGCATCAGGTGACGATTGCTGGATCCGGCTATTCGACGGAGAAAGCCTCGAGGGATGGGAGATCCGCAGCGGAGAGGCTACCTATCAGGTGGAGGAGGCGGCGATTGTCGGGCAGACCACCGCGGGGAGCCCGAACACGTTCCTGATCACGAAAGACACATACCGGGATTTTGAGCTATTGTTTGAGGTATACCTGGAAGATAACGAACTGAATTCCGGATTCCAGATCCGGTCGAAACTGCGGGAAGGTGAATACGGAGGACGGGTATATGGTCCCCAGGTTGAGATCGAAGCCAGTCCGGGGCAGTCCGGTTATATTTACGGGGAGGCGGCCGGCGGCTGGCAATCCCCGGAGCCGCAGTTGGAAGATCCGGCAGTGAACCAGCACAGTTATTTCAAAAATCAGGAATGGAACCAGTACCGGGTGCGGGCTGTAGGCCGGCATATTCAAACGTGGATCAACGGCCGGAAGGTGGCGGATCTGATGTATGACGAAGCGCTCTACAAAAATAATCCGGAAGGGTTTATCGGGCTCCAGGTTCATGGGGTCGGAGATCGCGGTCCCTTTCAGGTCCGCTGGCGGAATATCTTTATTAAGCCCGAATGAGATTCAGTTATTGAAACCACGAATTTACACGGATTATCACCAATGAAAAGAAAAAATCACCATGAAAACCAGGGAGGAAATAGAATCATTTCATGCGATAAAATCTTCATCATAGAAATTGAGAGTTTTTAAGAACCCGAAGAAGTAGTATACTGCCGTATTCATTCTTCACGTTTCTTTCGTACCAGGGTGCTCTCTTCGAGGTTCTTTCGGGGGCTTTGTCCCGGAGGGATTCCACTGGGATATCGACACAAATAAGTACAGTCTGTGCCAATTCGTTGAGGAGGCCCATGTATGAAAAGAGCAATTACTATTTGTCCACTCGGGAGTACAGTGCCAGAGATTGATACAACACTACACTTATCATAGATAATAACATTGGGTATAATCTAAGCAATGGGAGTAACTTATGAGTAAGTACCAATTGACCCGCCGTGAATTTCTCAAACGCAGTATGGCCGCGGCCGGCGTGGTGGCTTTGCCTGCATCCGGTTTGCTCACGTCGTGTGCCGGAACGGATAAATTGAATATCGCAAGTATTGGCGTGGGACACCGGGGCTGGTATGCCATCCGGGAGTGCATGCAGTCGGAAAATATTGTGGCGCTCTGCGATGTCGATTCGCAGCTGGCTCAGGAGACCATCGATAACGCTGCCAAGGAAGCCGAGGAAAACCCGGATCAGGAGGTCCAGGATCTGTCGCAGGTGCCCCTGTTTTCCGATTATCGCGAAATGCTTGACAAACTGGGCGATCGCATCGATGCGGTCACCGTCTCCACGCCTGATCATCATCACTATCCGGCAACTATGCTGGCTATGGGGCATGGGAAGCACGTATACACTGAGAAGCCGCTCACGCATTCGGTGGGTGAAGCCCGGGCGCTGCGGGAAGGTGCCCGGAAATACGGCGTGGTCTCCCAGATGGGGAATCAGGGCCATGCCACCGAAGGGATCCGGCTCATCAAAGAATGGACACAGGCCGGGGTACTGGGTGAGGTCCGGCACGTCCGGTCCTGGTCGCCCACCCTGGGAGGCATCTATTTCACCTGGCCGGATCAGCTCCCTCCGCCCACCGAACCGCCGCCCGAACATTTGGCCTGGAATCTGTGGCTGGGCCCGGCGGAGACCCGGGAATACAGTCCACTCTACTGTCCCAGGACCTGGCGGGGATGGTGGGATTTCGGCAACGGTATGCTGGGCGACTGGGCCTGTCATACCCTGGACGGCCCATTCTGGGCACTGGAGCTGGGAGCACCGGAAACTGTGGAGGTGGAAACCGCGCCCCGCAACGAATATCACATCCCCGAATGGTCGAAGATCACCTGGCAATTCCCGGCCCGGGGAGATATGCCACCAGTGACTCTGGAGTGGCTGGAGGGCGAGCAGATGAAACCCGAACCGCCTGATCGCTGGGATTCTGAACAGGAGATTCCGGACCGGGCCATGGTAATGATCGGTGAAAAGACGTCCCTGTTTACCGGCGGCAGGCCTAATAGTCCGCGGATCCTGCCGAACAGCGTCTTCCAGGATTTGAAGCAGGATCCGCCGCCCAAGAGCATTCCCCGGGTGGAAGGCGGACCGGTGCAGGAGTGGCTGCGGGCCGTCAAAGGGGAAGGCCCCATGCCGGGATCTTCGTTCGATTATGCGGCCCGGCTGACAGAGATGGTGCTGCTCGGCGTCCTGGCTATGCGTACAGGGGAACGCATTGAATGGGACGGAGAGCAGGGTGAGATCACCAACAATCCGTCGCTGAATGAATTTATTGCAGTGCAGGCCCGGGACGGGTGGCGGGTGTGATGGAGAGCGGGAGTAGCAGGCTATCAGGCGGTAACGCCAATTATTGCCGCTTCAATCTCTGGCAGAACTTGAGGTGGTGACAACACCGAATCCGAACAAATGATTAGGCTATTCCTGGGGTTGTCAGCGCTCTGATATCTCAGGATGCCCGGAGAAAATCTGCCGCATTGTCAGCAGTATTTTCAGGATTGAGATAAGTAATATAGTCGAAGAAGTCGCAGCTCATCATAGGAAACCGTTTCATTGAGCGCCTCATATATTGGACGCAAGCGGTCAGGCCCCAGTTCGGCAAAGAGTGAGAGGGCGCGCTTTCTCCCATCTGTATTCAGATCAGAGAGTTCCGGCAGCCGGTCTTCGTCGATCTGATTCCCCTGTTTCAGGTAGCGATACAGGTGATTGATTATGGTACGCTGCCTGACGTTATAGTGAGCCCGAATTTGCGAAACCGATTGGCCGGCAGCGAACATCTCGCCCACCTCCTCAAAACGCCGCTTACCCGTTCGACGCTTGGTGGAAGCAGAAGATGCACCAAGCGGATTTCTGCGTTCCTTCAATCCCTGTTTTTCGCAGTATGCTCTGATCACACGAAGAAATTCATCACCGTATTGCTTCAGTTTGCCCTCTCCGACACCGTGGATCTTCAGGAGTGAATCTGCGGTCTGGGGAAAATACGTTGCCATCTCAGAGAGAGACCGGTCGGAAAAGATCACATAGGCCGGGATGTCGGCAGCGTCTGCCAGCCGCTTCCGGAGTGCTCGTAATTCGACAAACAACTCTTTATCGTGCGGTGACTGAGTCACCGAAAATTCCCGGGATGCATACACTTTTTTCCCATTGAATACCTGCCAGGCCTTTGAGGTCAGACTCAGTCCGCCATGTTGCGGATCCCGCCTGACCAGGTTCTGCCGGATAAACTGCCGGGCCAGGTGTTTCCACTCCTCGGATGTGAATTCGGTGCCGATCCCATAGGTGGAGAGCTGATCATGTTTTCGTGACAGAACCCGTTTCGCTCTGGAACCCCGCAGCACCTTGACGATGTGTGAAACTCCGAAGATCTCCCCGGTGCGTTTGACACAGGAGAGAAATTTTTGGGCCGGAACGGTGATATCAGTCCTCGGGCGATCGTCTTGGTTAGACAGGCACTGATCGCAGTTGTCACACGTATCATTGGAATAAGTTTCTCCAAAATATTGCAGCAGAACTTTCCGCCGGCATTGGCTGGTTTCCACATACCGCATCAGTGCCCCCAGCCGGGCTTCCTTCCCCGGTCGCTCGGAAGCGGCTCCCTCATTAATAAAGTATCGGATCGTCTGGATATCGCTCTGGTTATACAGGAGCAGACACTCCGCCTCCAGACCGTCCCGGCCGGACCGGCCAATCTGCTGGTAATAGTTTTCAAGATTCTCCGGGAGATTATAATGGATGATGAACCGGACATTGGATTTATCAATCCCCATGCCGAAGGCGATGGTTGCCACCATAATTAATACATCATCCCGGATAAATTGTTGTTGATGCCGCCTGCGGGTTCTGTCTTCCATACCGGCATGGTACGGAAGCACTGAGTAACCGCGGGCATCCAGCTGGTCGGTCAGGGTTTCCACCTGATTGCGGGTATTACAGTAAATGATTCCGGACTGCCCGGGATGATGCTCCAGGAAGGTGAGTGTCTGCTGCAGCCCGTCGGTTCGATAATCCACCAGGAGACGGAGGTTCCCCCGGTTGAAGCCGGAGAGAAAAGTATTCACTTCGTCCAGGCCCAGGGAATCCTGGATATCGTCCCGGACACGTGGTGTTGCGGTGGCTGTGAGGGCCAGACAGGTCGCCTCCGGCAGCTGCTCCCGGACGGTAATGAGCCGACGATAATCCGGCCGAAAATCATGGCCCCAGGAGGATATGCAGTGTGCTTCATCGATGGCTAAGCAATCGATGCGACACGAGTTGAGCAGGGATAAAGTTTCAGGCTTCAGCAGGGTCTCCGGAGCCACGTATAACAACGTAACCCGCTCTTTCCTGACGGCATCGGTGATCTCCCGATAGGCGCTGTAGGTCAGGGAGCTGTTCATATACGCCGCCGGGATGCCCAGTGTCCGGAGCTGGCTTACTTGATCTTCCATCAGAGCGATCAGCGGAGAAACCACAATGGTCATCCCGGGAAGTAGAAGCGCCGGCAACTGATAGCACAGCGATTTACCGCCGCCCGTGGGCATAATGACCAGCGTATCCCGCCGGCGCAGCACGTTGGTGATGATTTCTTTCTGGAGCGGGAGAAACGAATTGAATCCGAATACTTTCTTGACCAGGCGAAGCATTTCTGTTTCCCCCGGATTCCGCCCGGAGCCATGCAAACCATAATCTGCAATGTGTTCAACATTTTGTAACAGTTCGGAAGAGAGAGTGTCTGAAGTATATTCAAATCTATTTTCTGAAGACATAATATCCTCTTTCAATGACAGTCAGAAACCCGCGATTGGGATACACAGATCGTGAAAACCTGCCTCCCATCCGTTGGAACTGTTGCCGGGATGATTTTGCATGAAACCAGAGGTATGCGCTAACTTACGTTACGTCAATAGCATACGACTTAAACCGAACTTATTCCAATAGAAAATTGCCGGAATCGGGGAAATAGTGTTATCGGTACGACGCGATGATGGCAATGGCCCTGGCAGACCACTCCCTGCGGCGGCGTTCAATACAAATGAGAGAGGACTCCTGAAAGAGCCCTCCTGTATCCGGACCGTACAAACCTTTCAGTTTGTATGCCACTGATTTCTATAAGAATAGCCTTACAACAATTTCAGAACGGTACGACAAGTTTTTACAATAGGATTTTGAAGGCTCAGAATACCATTGCAAGTTTTTACAATAGGGTTCTGAACGTTCAGGATACCATTGTAAGTTTTTACAATGCGGTTCTGAACGTTCAAGATACCATTGTAAGTTTTTGCAATAGGGGTTTGAAGGTTCA
>Ga0102944_1001949_pt1 | contig 12752 bp, 12 predicted proteins | sample SalPonD_shore_MG_FD_78172 | JGI IMG/M metagenome (GOLD analysis project Ga0102944, IMG submission 78172) | Salt pond soil microbial communities from South San Francisco under conditions of wetland restoration - Salt Pond MetaG... | ecosystem: Environmental > Aquatic > Marine > Intertidal zone >...
GCAATTGCTTTCCCAATTCCGCGGGTACTTCCAGTTATTAAAGCCACTTTTTCTCCCATAAGTAACAATTAAGAATAAAGATTAGATAAATTTTTTTGATTGTAAAAGATTTAATATTTCATATGAGCGAAGTGAAAAAAATTTTTATTTCCAACGAAAATGTAAAGCTTGAAGCGGAGTATATAGAGTTTCATAACGATAAAAATTGTGGTATATTATTGACACATCCGCATCCTGAGTTTGGAGGAAATATGTATAATAATGTTGTTTCAGGAATTTTTAATGCTTTAATGGCTAATAATATATCTTGTTTAAGATTTAACTTTATTGGGGTTGGTAGATCAATGAATATTTCTTCGAAAAAACAAGATCCTATAAAACAAGTAAAATTTTGTTCCGATTACTTGATGCAGAGAAAAATTATTCAGAAAGTTTTGATTTGTGGATACTCCTATGGTGCTGCAATAGGATGTTCAGTAATTAATTATAATGATGATATAATTGGTTATATTGCAATATCTTTTCCGTGGGATTTTATGGGAGAAAATTATAAAAGTCTCTCGCAATCTGATAAACCTAAATTATTCATTCAAGGAGATAGAGATGATATCGCCTTTTATAATAACTTTAAAGGCCATTATAGTTTTTATAATGACCCAAAAGCATTTAAAATTATTGAAGGTGCCGACCATTTCTATAGGGGCTATGAAAATAAGCTTGCTGAATTAGTTGTTTCATTCTATAATAAATTAATATTAAATAAAAGTTGAATATATAGTCTGAAATTGAATTTCAAAATATAAATGGTTATATTTCGTCTCGAAAAAGAATATGTTAAAGAAAAATTGTTTATATTAAATATTAAATTGAGGACAACTTTCTTAGTTCTTCCTTAGAGTTATTAACAGCCCAATCTAAAAGATCATCATAGTATTTGTCAACATCTTTCGATTCTGGGGCTTTGGAAATTATAGATAATATGAAGTGTGCACCGTTGGATAAAATAATATTTTTCATGATTATTAAATCATCTGTAAATCTTATTCTTAAAGTGTCTAAATCTGATAAATTTAATTCCTCTTGTGCCTTAAAAGCAGCATCTGTTAAAAGAGATCCCATTGCAGCTAAAGTTTTTTCATCAATCTCTTCTGTTTTTTGAGAAGCAAGAAGTAGGCCTGCGGGAGTAGAAAATAAAGAAGCTTTAAATCCACCATTTTCGTTGAGTTCCATCAAAACTCTTTCAATCTTACTTACCATATCTAATTACCATTGAAAATCGATCAATACTTTTGTATAATTATTTAAAAAAATCTAAAATATTTAATCTTTTAGGAATTAATTATTCTTTATAAATTTTGGAATTATTAAAATCAGAGTTATCTTCTTATTTTATTTTTTCTCATCTATTACTTTAAATTTATAATAAACGCTTTGACTATCCCCTGTTTATCTATTTCCAAACGAAGTACACTTTTTCTTGCGACTGGTTCTTTAAAACCAGCTATTTTATCAGGTGCTTTTGGAAAAGTTGGCGAACCTGGATTTAGTAGAAGGGTATTAAATTTAGTACCCTTGATCAAAGGTTTATGGGTATGACCATAAATTAAAATCCCACCAATCAGGCTATTATTTCTACAAAATTCTTCTAAATTGGAAGGAAGTTCATGAATTACTCCAATATTATATTGAGGAGTCTTAATTTGTAAGAATCGTTCTAGATCAGTAAATTTATCATGTTCTCCAGCTATAAATTTGACAGGTGCTATTTTATTTAGCTCCTTTATAAAATCTAAATTAATAATATCCCCTGCATGAATAATTTCGTCAACCTTTCGAAAGGCTTTTTTCAATGCTTTCATTAATTGTTTTACTTTCCCATCATTTATATCTTTTATATGCGTATCAGAAATTATTCCATATCTCATTTTAAATTATCTTTTTGACTTATAATTATACCAGAAATAAAGCAATTATAAAGATGATAAATCCAATAAAAAAATCAAAAATTATCCTAATAATTTTATCCTTATTATTTTCACCTAATTTTTTATTAGTTGTGAAATAATTCTTAATTTCAACTATTCCACTATTGAACGCGTTCTTAATCCTTGAAAATTGCAAAACAAATAGAATTACGCTAATAAATAATAAAGGTAAATATTGTACTAATATTATGGTTAAAAAATCTTGGGAATTGTTCCAAACCCAAAGAGTATTAGCAGATATGATATTATTGAGCCCATGAGAAAAAATTAATGGAAATAACCACTTCCTTTTCACAAAAAAGATTCCTAATATAATACCCACAAAGAATGCTTGTACAAACCAGATAATAGGAAACCAAACAGGGTAATCCCCTCTAATAGGTAATAATAAATATGCAAGATGTCCCAAACCAAAATAAAATGAAGAAATCATAACTGCCGACATTTTATTAAAATAATCACTTCCCCTTTTTGCTAATAGCCCTCTCACAAGAACTTCTTCAAAATACGCAACAGAAAGTTGAATGACGATAACAGAGCTAAGAAAGAGGAAATAATTATCATATAGCAAATAACGGTTTGTAGTACTACTTGTTATTAAAGAATCAATACTATATTCAAGCATTCGTGGTATTAAATAAAAGATAAAATCTAAAGGAATAAAAACTAAAAATAATAATAGTATTCCATAAAGTAATTGATATTTAAAGTTAGTTTTAGTTATTTTTAAGAGTTTAAAATGACTTAGCGCTGGATTAATATTAAATTCTTGATTATTTATATTTTTAGTCCATCCCAAGATATAATTGGTAAGATAAAGAAAGAAGGGGATCGCTATAGAGATTGCTAATGCCCGAAAGATATAATAAAGTGGGCCATATAGTGTAGAGCGAGGTGTAATGAAAAGATATAATATCAGAGTTAAAATGACTGTAAAAAAAAATATACCGAAAAAAATAACAACAATTTCAACTAAAAATTTAATTCTTCTTTTTAATATCTCTCCTTTTATCGTTGTATTGGAACTCATTTTAATTTCATATCATAATTAATCGTTTAAATAATAATAAAATAAAACTAGAAATAATTTAAAACTTTTTTTGAAATTCTTCAACCTCTTTTTGAGAGGGGATACCGTTCCTTGCCCCTAATCTCTGAATACAGTTGCCCGCTACAAAATTCCCAATCTTAACACATTTAATTAAGTTTTTAAAAGTGAGATCTTTCATAAGCAAATACCCATACATAAAGCCCGCCGAAAAGGCATCCCCAGCACCAGTAGTATCTGCGATCTTATCAATCTCTATTGGTGGTGTGATAATGGATTGATCTTCATAGATTAAGAGAGCCCCCTTCTTTCCTAAAGTGATAATAACAATTCTTATACCTAACTTCTTTAATTCTTCACTCTTATCGATGTAAATCTGTTCTGAAAATTCATTATTTTTCAGATTTAATAATGTTGCGTATTCTCGTCTTGATAATATTAATATATCAATATATTGCAATAAATCTTTAATTTTATCAAATTTCTGTTCAATTATTAACATGCCAGGATTTAGAATAACGGGAATCCCATTTTTTTGGCCGATTTTGCCTGCCTCAATGAAGGGAGATAAATTCTTTAGACTACTTAGATATATTAATTTTGCGGTAGTTAATTCCTCTTCTTTTATATCTGTTTTTGATAAATAATTTGCCGCGCCACTATGAGCAAAAATGCGTCTACTCTTATTTTGTTTATTAAGTGCAACGTAAGCAGATCCAGTATTATATTGGTCTGAATATTTAATATAATCAGTCTTTACCGAAACTCTTTCAAAATCTTTAATAATTTTTGTTCCAAATTCATCATGTTGACCTAATTTCCCTATAAAGGCTGTATTTAAACCTAAAATGCTGCATGCAGCAGCTGTATTTGCGGCAGCACCTCCTGATAGCATTTTTAAATCTGAAACAAATACTTCATCATCATCTAATGGAAATCTCTCAACTTTTGCGATCATATCAACTAACGCAGCACCAATACTAATAACATCAATCTTTTTCATAAAAATTCTTTTCCCTAATGATTTTTCAATTATTTATATTCGAATTTTCCAAAAGGAGTATCTATTTCTAATGTATTTTCATTCTTAATTGGAGACTCCTCGCAATATCCTATTACTTTTGCATCTACCCCATATTTATTTGCTACGTGAATAATCTCCTCACCCACGGACTCATTACAATAGATTTCCATACGATGTCCCATATTAAACACTTGATACATTTCTTTCCAAGTAGTATTGGAGGAATCTTGAATTATTTTAAATATTAGAGGTGGCTCAAAAAGATTATCTTTTACGAATTTTATTCCAGAACCAAAATTGAGTACTTTTGTCTGACCTCCTCCTGTATTATGTATAATTGCATCGATTTGTTTTCTATAAGATTTTAAAACTTCAAGAAGTATTGGAGTATATGTTCTTGTGGGAGATAATAATGCCTTTCCAACAGAAAATTCTAATTCATCCACTTTATCCGTCAATTCATATTTTCCAAAAAAGACCAATTTTTCATCTAGATTATTATCATAGCATTCGGGGTATTTTTCATAATATATATGAGATAAAGTTCCATGTCTGGCTAATGTTAGACCATTGCTTCCAATTCCGCTATTACTTTCTTTCTCATAGGAACTTTTTCCAAAACTCGCAAGGCCGATTATGATATCTTTTTTGTTAATTTTATTAGCATCAATTACATGCTCTCGCCTCATAGTGGTAAATACAGTCGCATCCACTATTAAAGTTTTTACTAAATCACCGACATCTGCAGTTTCCCCTCCGCAAGGAATTATCTTTAATCCCCATGATGATAATTCCTCACTATAATTTGAATATTCATTGATAAGTACAGAAATTATATCCCCGGATATCAGTTTATTGTTCCTTCCAATAGCATTCGACAGAAATACAGGTCCAGAAGCTCCAATACAGAGTAAATCATCAATATTCATAGCAATCGCATCTCTAACTATTCCTTTAAAAACAGAAAGATCCTCTGTTTCCTTATAATACATATATGCGAGGCTAGCTTTCGTTCCCGCCCCATCAGCATGAAATATTGAGCAATATTCCTCTCTATTCCGAATATCTGGTACTATTTTACAAAAAGCCCCCGGAAATAAACCTTTATCAATATCTTGAATAGCTTTATGAACATCATTTTTCTTGGATGAGACTCCTAATTTAGAATAGAGATCATTATTATTATTCATGATTTTAAAGATTACAATCTATCTTTATTATATTAAGATTTGATAATGATAATAATAATAAGATTTGATAGTAAAAAAAATTAAAACGTCTAATTAAAAATTCATTGAAAAACTTACTAAAAAATTCAAAATAAAAAGATGTTAAATTTAATATTCTAAATTAAGTTCTACATTAATTCCTTCACGAACAGCTTGAGTCACTACACAATAATCTTCAAAAAACTTTTGACATTGATCTGCGCGTTTTCGCATCTCAGCGGTGTCAATTTTGGGCTTTATGGTGACCTCAATTTTTTGCACTCTCCAAAACCCTTTCTCGTTTCTCCCTACAATCACTTTCGCTTTTGCATCGAGATCTTTTATATTAAAATCTCTTTTATTTAGGCAAAAAATAAAACTAGCGCTTAGACACCCTAAAATTGCCATTCCTAACATTCGAGAGGGATTTGGTCCCCACATATCTGCTTCTTTTTTATGTGTTTCATCAATGTAGCAATCTTCTACTTTCATTTCACCCAATGCGCATGCAAAGATCATTTCTTTTTTTAATTTTAGTCCTACTTCTGTAGTCATTTCTTCTGATTCCGATTCTGTCATCCTAATCACATCTCTATTGGTTTATTATTTTTTATTATATATAGATTTGAAATAATTTTTTAAGTTTTATGTAATAAAAAATTAATCTTTATTGTAAGTATTACTGCGACTAAAGAGACTTTTATAAATAATTCTTTTACTATAAGATAAAATAGAAAATAAAAAAAGGGAAAATAGGGGTTTATAATTTTTTAGTGCATAACCACCAATCTAAACATCGAGCATATTTATCTTTATTGGCAAGTCGCTCCTTTGCTGATTTTACATCTTTTGCTGGTGGAACAATAACTTCATCTCCAAATAATTCGTTATTTGGCCAATTAGCAGGCATAGCGACATTGTTTTTATCAGCAGTTTGTAATGCCTTTATGACTCTTATAATTTCGTCCATATTTCTTCCAATTTCCTTGGGGTAATATAATATTAGACGGGTAATTCCTTGGGGGTCAATTATAAATACAGCACGAACTGTTGAAGATCCTTGTCCTGGGTGGACCATTCCTAATTTATTGGCAACATCCTCTGTGCCAGCTATAATTGGGAAGGGTATCTCTGTATCCAAGTTATCTTCAATCCATTCTCCCCATTTAATATGAGAATATACTTGATCGATGGATAATCCAATTAAGCGCGTATTTAATGCTTGAAATTGGTCATTACGTACAGCAAACGCATGAAACTCAGTTGTACATACGGGAGTAAAATCTGCGGGATGACTAAATAAGACAACCCAATACTTACCATTTTCTGTAGCATCTTCTGGTAGACTTAAAACGCCATGCGTTGTAGTCACCGTCATTTTTGGAAATGGATCCCCTAAGAGAGGAAAACTAGCTTTCTGTTCTTCTGACATATTTTATAACCTTTTTAGATTTCTAATTAATTGTGTTTTAGTCAATTATTAATTTTTGCTAAATGAAGATATAATTTAACACTTATTTTTATAAATTATTAATATTCTCTATTTAGCGAATAATTACCCAAATCTTATTTAGAACTAGTTAAAAAAATTTCAAAGAGAGCTCGATTCTTACTTGGTCATTAAATTATCATATTGTTTCTTCCTTTAAAAGTATCTCCTTACTCATCCAAAATGGTATTATATAAAAATGCAAGACCTCTTGGGGTTGCTTTCCACCCACTTTCTGTATTCATGAGGTATAATAATTGCTCTAGCATAGATAAATGATAATGCAATTGGTTCTCATCCGATTGAAACTTATCCTTTATCTCATCAAAAGTTTTAACATTACTACCTACAAAATTGAGAAGCTCTCGTCTTGTTTGATTCATCATTGTTCTATAAGCCCGTGTATGATCCAATTTATGGTTAACATCTTCAGTTAATTCTAAATATTTTTTCATTTCCTCTTTTGTTAATTTACAATTTTCTAGAATTTCTTTTTCTCCCTTAAAGGAGGATTTTTCATTATTATTTCCCTCTTTCATATTAAAGGATAAAGGAATATGATTTATATTTAGAATCCTTATAAATTAATGGAAATCAAATTTTTCTTTTCCATAATGATAAATATGAATATATTTAATGTATTATCAAAACTCTTTTTATTTAGAGTAGTAGCAACAGACTTTTATTATTCTGATTTATGTTGAGCCTATTTTGAATGTATCTGCTTACTATTTTAGGATAGTGTAATATAAAAATCCGAGTCCTCTGGGGGTTGTTTTCCACCCACTTTCTGTATTCATGAGAAAAAACAATTGTTCTAGCATAGATAAATGATATTGCAATTGCTGCTCCTCTATTTGGAACTTATCCTTTATTTCATCAAGAGACCTAGCATTAATATCTATAAATTTTAAAAGTTCTCGTCTCGTTTCATTTGTCATTACTGAATAAAGGTGATCATGTTCCTGTTTAGGGTCAATATGTTCTGTTCTTTCTAGATACTCGCACATTTCCTCTTCTGTTAATATGCATTTATCTAAAATATCATGACTATTTTCATACATAAAAGTTGAGTGGTAGCTATCTTCATCCTCTTTCATATTGAATGATAAGATAAGCTAATATATAATTCTTATAGAGTGATTTTTTATTAGTGAAATTTTAATCACTACTTTTTATTACGTTTTGACTTTCTCCATGGTTTGATTTTTTAAATATAAATCAGAAATTTAAGATCCTTATTAAAAAATTTCGCTCTTATCCCGCAATTTATTTATCATAAACACATCATTTAACTTGTTGGATAATCTTATTTTAGTAGAATATTTTGAAATTCACTTTTTTAATCTAATCAAATAAATGAAAATCAAAATTTGGTGAAGTTATTTGAGCGAACAAAAAAGCGAGCAAATAAAAATTAGACTCGGTGGAATGACTTGTGCATCGTGTGCATTAAAAATAGAAACGAAATTAAAGAATTTAGAGGGAGTTAACTCCTCAGTTGTAAATTTTGCGAATGAAGAAGCAACTATAGAATATGATCCGTCTAATACAGGATATAATAATTTTAATAAAGCAATTTATGATTTAGGATATAAAGCATCGCTCTCAAAGATAGATATAAAAATACTAGATCCCATATCTGAAAACAAATTCGAAAATTTGATTCAAAAGGCCGAAGACATTAAAGGAATTTATAATGTAAGAGGTAATTTTAACGCGAAAAAGCTTTTTATTGAATTTAATGAGTTAGAATTAGATGAAAACGAGGTTTATTCCAAAATTAAATACTTGGGATATAAAATTGAGAAATCTGCGGGAGCGATGGAAAAAGAAATAGAAACTCATCAAAAAGAATTGAAATATAGATTAAGGATTCTTTTTATATCATTGATATTTAGTCTTATTATAACACCCATAAGTTGGTTTATGGAGGAATCGTTCGCCAGAAATGTATTCTTATTTTTTCTGGCAACGGCGAATTATATCATCGCAGGTTCATTTTTTTTAAAGGGTGCTTATAAATCTCTTAGAAATAAATCTACAAATATGGACGTTCTGGTAGCTCTCGGTACATCCACAGCGTACATTTATTCAATACTCACTACTTTTTTCATTGATGGAACAACATTTTATGAAGCTATGAGCATGATCTTAACATTTCTACTCATTGGTAAATATTTTGAGCATAAAACGAAAGGTCAAACTTCTGAAGCGATAAAAAAGCTTATTGGCCTACAGCCGAAAACAGCTACCTTATTGAAAGATGGAAAAGAAACAGAGATTCCAATTGAGGAAATTGAGATTGGAGATATAATTGTAGTGAGACCTGGAGAAAAAATCCCCGTGGATGGAAAAATCATAAAAGGAGAAACTAAAATAGATGAGTCTATGATTACAGGTGAAAGCGAATATGTAAAAAAAGAAGTAGAAGATAATGTGATTGGAGCCACTGTTAATCAAACGGGATTAATTCATATAAAAACAGAAAAAGTGGGAAAGGATACCGTATTGTCACAGATTATTGAATTTGTTAAAAAAGCTCAGAGTAGAAAAGCAGAAAAACAGAAGTTAGCTGACAGAGTGAGTAATTATTTTGTTCCGATTGTAATAGCAATAGCCATAATAGCATTTTCATATTGGTTCTTTTTTGCTGATATTGGTCTTGAATTATCGTTATTAGTTTTTACTTCAGTAGTAGTAATCTCATGTCCATGTGCTTTAGGATTAGCAATCCCTACCGCAGTAATGGTTGGTACTGGAAAAGGGGCCGAAAATGGCATTTTAATTAAAGGAGGAGATTCATTAGAAGCTATACAGAGTATAAATACTCTTGTATTTGATAAGACGGGGACATTAACAGTTGGAAAACCTAAAGTATCGGCAATTTATACTGAAAAAGATTTACAAGGAACTGGGATTGATGAGAAAAAATTGCTATATTATGCGGGTAGTGCTGAAATGGGTTCTGAACATTTAATTGGACACGCTATAATTGAAGAAGCAAACCAAAGAGGACTTAATTTGGATCAACCTGAAAATTTTGAGGCGATTCCTGGAAAAGGCATAAAAACCACTATTAAAAATAAAGCAATTCTCGTTGGAAATAAAAAATTAATGGAAGAGAATTCAATTTCTATAGATTATTATGAACAAAAATTTAATGAACTTAGAGAGCAAGGAAAAACCACAATACTTATAAGTATCGAAGACAGCATCAAAGGTTTAATTGGAATTTCCGATAAAATAAAAGAACAAGCTCCTTATGCTTTAGAAAAACTCCGCGAATTAGGACTAGAGCTTTTTATGATTACCGGTGATAATAGAAAGACGGCAATTAATATCGGAAAAGAATTAGGTTTTAAAGCGGAGAATATCCTTGCGGAGGTCTTACCTAATGAAAAAGCCTTAAAAATCAAAGAATTACAAGAATCTGAACAGATTAAGGTAATTGGAATGGTTGGAGATGGAATTAATGATGCTCCCGCTCTAGCGCAAGCAGATGTCGGAGTCGCTATAGGATCTGGGACTGATATTGCGATTGAAACCGCCGATATAGTACTAATGAGAGGGGATCTAAGAAATGTCGTAGCAGCTCTGAAATTATCAAAGAAAACATATCGCAAAATGATAACCAACCTCTTTTGGGCATTTATCTATAATCTTATTGGAATTTCGATTGCTGCTGGTTTGTTATATTATTTAACTGGGTTTTTCTTACCTCCATATTTAGCAGCGGTATTTATGGCAACAAGTTCAGTATCAGTTGTTACTAATGCCTTATTTTTAAAACGATATAATCCTAAAATGAAACAACAAATTGAAGAAGAAAAATTGTTAAAAGAAGAGAGAGTGATAGATCCAATTTGTGGTATGAAAATAATTCCTAGTCAATCAATTGAGTATGAATATAAAGGCGAGAAATATTATTTCTGTAATCCCTCGTGTTTAGCTGAATTTAAACAAAATCCTGAAAAGTATAAAGATTTCGATAATATTGACCCCCAATTAATGCATAAATCTAAAGATAAAGAAGAGCAAGAGCTTGTTATTGATCCTGTTTGCGGAATGAAAGGAAAACCAGAAGAATGGACTGAGCATGAGTATAAGGGAGAAAAATATTATTTCTGCAATCCCTCATGTTTGGCTGAATTTAAGCAAAATCCTGAAAAATATATCGACTCAGAATCTAAAATTGATATGAATGAAAAAAAGGAGGAAAAAACAAAGATGAAAGTACTAAAATGTGTTGAATGTGGTTATGAACAAGATATCCCGAAGCATTGTGGAAAACCAATGCATAAAGAAGGAGATCAATTGATTTGTTGGATGGGTGCGGAATGTGGAGCGCAACCAATTCCAGAACACCACGGAAAACCAATGGAAATAGTTAATGAATAAGCTAGTTAAAAATTAATAAATTTTTTATCTTTTTATCTAATTGCTTTTTTAAAATATTTAACAAAACTTTAAGTTCTATTTATTGATTAATGAGTATTATAATTATTATATGCATGAATATAATAATGAGATTTCCCTTGCGGTAAATTTAGCAAAAAAAGCATTGAGTATTACAGAATATCTTAAAACAAAAGAATTCCATTCTTATCAGAAATCTGATAATACTCCAGTAACTATAGCAGATCTTGCTTCTCAAATCTATATTGTCTCTGGTATAAAAGAAATATTCCCCAAAGATCAACTTATTGCTGAAGAAAGTAATGTTCAATTATTAACTCCTCAAACTCTTTCTTTAATTAAAAAAACTTATGATTTCTTAGATATAAAAAAGATAGCAAATTTTCGAGAAAACCTAATATACAGAGGGTCTAATTCAAATCGGCAATGGACTATAGATCCTATCGATGGAACTATGGGATATAAAAAGGGATTAGTATATGCTATTGGGATTGGTTTCATGGAAAATTATATTCCTAAAGCATCAGTAATCGCTGTACCTTCTTTCAATAATAAGCCAAGTATTATATATAAAGCGATTGATAAGAGAGGTGCTTGGAGTTCGGAAAATAGCGAATCATTTAAAAAAATTAATGTAAGTAATCAAAAAAAATTAAATAAAGCTATATTATGTCATTCTCTTCATTATGATTCTCCATTATCTGATAAATTTATTGAAATGGCTCAAATTAAAAAAACCATTGCGATGGATAGTATGGTAAAGTTTTGTAAAGTCGCAGAGGGATCTAATGATATTTATTTTCGCCCCTTGACTACAAATCCTAAAATATGGGATTTTTGTCCAGGAGATCTTTTAGTACGAGAAGCAGGAGGGAAGATAATTGATTTTTTTGGTAATTCTTTTCAGTATGAGAAGGATGAATTAGTAATTGCAAGTTCAGGCTTTTTTGCTTCTAATAAAGTTTTACATACTGAAATTTTAGAATTACTAGAAAAACTCCTTTAGTTTTAGCTATTTTATAATAATAAATTTACCAAAGAAAAACTTACTTCATTATTAATTCGATTTCTTTACATTCAGATTGGTACAATTGAATTATAATTTTTAATTTCTATAGGGCTATTTTTTTCTATATATTCTCTTAATGCATCTATTGCGTTCATATCTAAATTTCTATGTTTATATCCAAACTTTTTAGGAATTCCTTGCTCAGTAAGGTAGCTCGCCTTGTAGTTCTTATCAAAATCTAGTCTTTTGTCGCCAATATAATATTCTTGAATTCTCCTTCCTTTTGGATTCTCAACTTTAAAATAAACATTTATTCCTTTACATCTTTTAACATATCCACCCATCTGATTGTAGGGATTGCGTGAAAAAGTATTTTCTAAGTTTTCTTCCATCATTCTCCATAAATCTTTACCAGAGATTTCACACAGAGAAATTGGTGGATTAGTTGGGACAATGTTCCAGACATCATTTATAGTGATTTTTCCTGGAGGGATTGGTGCTCCATACCTCCAACCATTCGAAAAAGCCATTTTGGTCTGTGAGACCTCCATAATTGAATCTAATAAAAGA
>Ga0102944_1001953_pt1 | contig 12740 bp, 10 predicted proteins | sample SalPonD_shore_MG_FD_78172 | JGI IMG/M metagenome (GOLD analysis project Ga0102944, IMG submission 78172) | Salt pond soil microbial communities from South San Francisco under conditions of wetland restoration - Salt Pond MetaG... | ecosystem: Environmental > Aquatic > Marine > Intertidal zone >...
TATGAGATCTTTAGAAATATTAAATAGAATAAAAAAATCTTTATTAATTTTATTTTCAATTTATTAAGTTATATCTTTTGAAGCATATGATTTTATAATTTTACCAAAGAATAGATGATGTGGAGCCATATTCCCTGATTTGGTCTCATGAACAATTTCACACTCGTAACTTAATAGACTATCTTGAAGAGTAGGAACTTGTATACTTGTTCCTTCAATTATACTCAGATTTGCTTTCTTGAATTTATCAGTATTTCTACCAGAGGAAGATCCGGTAATCATAATTGCATCTGAAATTTTTGATGAAGGAATGTTTACAGTGAATTCTCTAATTCCTTCTGTTAGTAATTTGAATGAATAACGACTTGGCGAAACTGCAATAGTGATTACAGGAATATGCCACAATTCTCCTATCGACTTCCAATCTAATGCCATCACATTCTTCTGTCTATCCTTTCCCATAGAAACTAAAAGTCCGGTTTGAGTAAAGAAATGTTCGATATAATCATATGGATTAATATTTTTTCTGTTTTCAGCCATATTGGATCAAGTTATAAGAACTCTTTAAATATGAAAAGAATTGATTCTTTAAAATTTTAAAATTTGATTAAAAATTATAGAAATTCATTGATAAAAAAACCTATTAACTCAAAAAAAGCTTAAATATAAAAGAAAAATGTTAAATGTTAAAGATTATATAGTTTTTTTGCTGCTTTTTCTGTAAAGATTTCAATCTCACTCCCAGTAAATTCTATATCTGTTGTTTTTGAAGGATTGGATACTGCTTTTGCCCATTTTTTAGGCGAAAGAAAAACATCTAACATGCTTCCATCAGATCCAAAAAGAACCCTCCATGGTCCTAATGTATCAATCGCGAACCGTAAAGGTTCCCAAAAATAATCTGGATTTATATTGAATAAGGGTTGCCAGCCTGAAAAATCAACATACAAATTTGGTTTCATTATCGCCATATCTAATGTTTGGCGCCACCATCCATGTCCACAATGTGCCACTATAATTTTCGCCTCTGGAAAATCAGCTGCTACTTTATCGATATACATTGGATGACTCCATTTTGCTTCCATTGGTGCAGGTTCTTGACCACTATGAATCAAAATAGGTAAATCATATTCTATTGCTAATTCATATAAAGGATAGCAAGCAGGATTGTCTGGATAAAATCCCGCAGTTGGATGAATCTTTAGACCAATAGGTTGCCATTTTTTCATTGCTATATCGAGTAATATTCTGGCATCTTTTCTTCTTGGATCGATTCCAAAATATGTTTTAAATCTATTAGGATATGTTTCAACAACTCTTCCATAAATCTCATTTTTCTCTTTAATAGAGATTCCTGAAAATTCAGATTTGGGATATTTTAACCAGAAATCTAATGGTAAGAGAATTGCTTTATCGATATTTGCTTTATCCATCTCTTTAATTAACCTACTTCCATCTTGATCTGAAAGAACATCCATCAATTGGAGATACAATTGCCTCGCATCTTGATGTTCTTCATTAGGTTTGTCTTTACCAAATATTGAAACTCCGGCTCTCGCACACCCCATGAAAAACTCTTCTGGGTCACTTCCTTCAAAAAACAAATGAACATGTGAATCTATTGTCATTTTTTTAACCTTTTTATAATTGCAGTCTTTTATTCTTATTTTTATCTTAAATTTTAAATAACTTATTGCTAGAATAAGAAAATTTCACATATTTTGATCCGAAATATGAATTAATAACCACAAATTATTATTAATTATAATTAACTTTTCTGGAAATTTTTTCAATAAAGGTTGCGTTAAAATGAGTCCAAATATTATTTCTTTAGGAGAATTATTAGTTGAAATTATGCGTGCTGATGCGGATGTTTCTCACGGGGAAATTGGCGGGATCTATAAAGGTCCTTATCCAAGTGGATCTCCTGCTATTTTTATTGACTCAGCTGCAAGAATGGCAAAACCATTTAATATCTCAACGGGTTATATTGGTGTTGTTGGAAATGATGTATTTGGTAGATGCATTATAGATAAAATGAAAAAAGATGGCATAGACACTTCCTATATAAGAGTTGATAATCAGCAAACTACGGGGATTGCCTTTAATCAATATAATTCGGATGGTTCAAGAAAATTTATTTTTTCTGCTGGAGCTGCTGGCAACACATCTGTTGATGATATATCAGAAGAATACTTTTCTGATGTCAAGGCTTTACATATCATGGGAAGTGCTTTGTCAATTAGTGAGCAATCAAGAGAAGCATGCTATAAAGCATTAAAAATTGCGAAAAAACAAAATCCTGATGTAATAATAAGCTTCGATCCAAACCTAAGACCTGAAATGCTTGAAATTGAGAAGATTTTGGATATTTCTATGCCGGTACTCAAACAGACAAAAATCCTACTCCCCAGTGGAGAGGAAGCAGAAATGTTAGCAAGAGTAGAGGGTAAAAAAGAAGCTTGTCTCAATTTATTAGAAAATGGTCCTGAAATCGTAGTTCTAAAACAGGGAAGCGATGGATGTAGAATTTTTTCAAAGCAGGAGAATGAAAGTATAAAAATACCTGCTTATAAAGTGCAACAAATCGATCCCACAGGTGCTGGAGACTCTTTTGGAGGAGCATTTATCGTTGGATACCTAAAAGAATGGAATCTTTATGAAATTGGAAAGTTTGCAAGCGCCGTCGGTGCATTAAAAGTTAGGAATTTCGGACCTATGTCTGATAATAGCTATGAAGAAGTTAGAGAATTTATGGAACAACGTTAATTTCTCAAATTATTTTCTTTTAAATGCATTGAATAGACTTTTATATTGGATATATGATTATTTTTTACTGATATTAATCGAAACCCAGGTGATTTAATTTTAAATTTTGAGGATAATGGACCTAATCCTTGCGTTTGAAAAATAAAAGGTTTTTTAGCATCAAACCAGCTCTCTCTACTTATATCATCATCAAATAATTCGAAGATATCTCTATATCTGTTAGTATATATCTTACAAGGAACATTTATATAATAAGGTACAAAATAAAATCCATAATTAACCTTTTTCTTCTCAGAATCTTTAGCCTCCTCAATTCTAAATTCTTTTAAAGTATGTGTATGACCTGAAAAAACCATATCAATTTTTCTTTTAATAATCTTATCTGATCCAGATAAGATTTTCATTAAAGTTCTCCATCTATACATTATTGTCTGATATTTAAAATTTAATATTGAATCTATTCGTTTACTTCCCGTATATTTTTTTATATTAGGTTCAAAAAAATCATACCATTCAATTTTTCTGTCTAATTTGAATTTTTTACGCAGTCTCCATTTTTTCCATAGACCAACATTGGGAGATAATGGTGGAGTATGCATAAATACTAAAATATTTCGATCTTTAGATTGTTGAATAAATCTTCTAAACAGATCTATTTGGTATTTTTTTAATCCTCGCGTACTTGGAGCACTTCTCATCAAACCAAATATATCTGCAATTGAATCGAGTCCCGTATCTAAAAAAATTAGAGAATATTCCCCACCAATTTCAACTTTAAAATTTAAATTAGGATTAATAAATCTCAAATAGTCTTTCAAAAATTTCGTTCTGGAATACATTGCGTTAAAATAATTAAAAAATTTCTCATCTTTATATTCTTTAATATCGTTTTTCTCTAATCCAAACTTTTTGAACAAATTTCCCGCATTTATGTTATAGTGTCCTTTTCGATAATCATGATTTCCGATTGTGGTAAAAATTGGAACCATTAATTCTTTTATATTAAAAAGTTCCTTATCATTTATATTAGGACCTCGATTTATTCCTAAAAGAATATCTAGAAAGACTTGGAAATTGTTATCATAATATTCATCATTATTCGCAGTGTCAACATAATCTACAAGATCACCTGTGAATATAATAAAATCTAAGGAATCGTTTTTCCGCATTTCATTTACGGTTGATATGAAAAGTCTTAAATTATTATTGAAATTAAATTTACCATATCTAAACCGCTCAAGATTCTCTTCTTGAAATTCCTCTTCAAACTTAAATTCTCTTCTTAAAAGATAATTATTTTGATCTTTTCCCTTCTTTGAGTGTTTTTCAAATTTTTCTAATTCCTTAAGTTTAAGGAAATTATAGATAAAATCGTTCCTTCTTGCGATATGTGTATCTGAAGCGTGAATAAAATTAAAATTCTTCCATTCTTTATTGTAAAGCGCTATGCTATGATAATTAGTTCTGGTTTGTTTTATCTCAGGATAATTTACAACAATATCGAATAAAATATAAAGGTGTGTTTTTAACTCTTCAAAAATCTTCGATGATAATATTATTTCGAAGTGGCCTTTAAAAAGTTGGTCTCGTCCAGAACCGATAAACCCCCTTTTCTTAATACTATGGTAGATGTCCCATACTTCACATAATTCTTCAGAAGCATATTGGATTTTTTTGAAATCAATCAAATCTTTTGAAGAAATAGATTTTATTTTTAATTTAAATTTATCTCCTCGTCTTTTCTCAAAATCTCCTTCATCCTTTAAAATTGGTTCTATAAATATATTATCTGCAAAAATCTTTCTTATTTCTTGTTCTTTAACAGACGAATTTGCTAATATTATAGAATCAAATTCAATTATATGCTCATTATTCCAATTTGGATCGGATATTTGGTTTATATTTAATAAAATGGGTTGACCAATGTTTGGTTTAAGGATTATCGGGAAATCTACTTTTATATCTTCGATTCGGTTCTTTTGAAACATATATATCTCTGTTTAATTTTGATTTTTGGATTGATCAATTAATTCTCATTCTAATTGGTATGAGTATTTATCCAATTACTTTAAAAATTTTAGATTACTAAATTTTTTGTTAATCTTTATAATATTCTTAATAACTAATTCAATAGCTTTAAATTAAATGATTAAAATTTTACAGATACCCAAATCTAGTCTATATAAGATTATTATTGTAAGTATTTTGGTTATAATTTCCTTGTTTTTAACTTTTTATGTCAATGTTTTCTTCAATACTAATATAATTTTTTCACATTTTTTTTATCTGCCCATTTCCTTATCAATTTTATGGTGGAGAAAGCGTGGTTTAATAATAGTGGGACTCTTATCAATTTTTTTAATCATCTTACCTTTAATCACCTCATCTTTACAATTGGAATCGTTATTAAATAATTTTATTCGTGTTTTTTTCTTTATCTTGGTAGGATTAGTTTTATTAATCCTCTGTGAGAAACTCGCTAACTCTGAGAACAAATTGAGAGAAAGAATAAAAGAATTAGATTGTTTATATAAAATTTCAAATGCTATATGCCAGCCGATCAGTGCTGTAGATGATATCTTCAATGATGTGTTGAAAAGTTTGAGATGTGGATTTCAATATCCCGAGGATGTTTCTGCTAAAATAATTTTTCAAGGCAAAGAATATACTTCAAAAAACTTTAATAAAACAGATTGGAAAATATCATACGGTAGTAAAATCTATGAAAAATCTCTTTCTGTTGAGATTTATTATTCAAAACCACATAATTTTCTGGAAGAAGAGCATATTTTATTAAAGGATATAATTCAACAACTTAAAACCATTTTTGAATTTAAGCTAGAATATTTATAATTAACACAAAATTTTGAAAGGTATAAAATATTTAAACGCAAAAAAACTTTCATAAAACTATGATTGAACGCCTTTATCAACCAGATTATTCATGTATTTTTGGAAAAAAATTCACTAATGCCTTTTTATATCCACAAATAGATAGTCTCGTATGGCCAATATTCAAAGATACTGAAAAATCGCAAAAATTACAAAATCTTCTCGCTTTAAAAAATCAGACAAGTCATTCCAATTTTTATCATAGAAAACTTAGTTTAGATGACTTAAAAATTGAGCTCGAGTGTTCCAAAATTGAAATAACTTTTTTACAAGCCATGAATCTGAATAGAGATTATGGAATTGCTAATGAAGATGTAGCTAACGTGATAACAAAAGAACCTGGTATATTTAAAGCAATATTATCTTTTGCTCTAATTGATAAAAAGGAGGAAATTTTGCAAGAGATAAGAAAATATAGCAATAATTTTGATATAGTAGGTGTTGTTCTATATCCATCCTACACAAAACTTAATTTACATGATCCTGATAATATACAACTTATTAAATTATTAGATTATCTAAGAGAAAAAAACGTATTCCTAAAAATTGATATTGGAAATTCTTATTTTCCGGATTATCATGATGGATACATTTCAAAGGAGATTATTCAATCTTTTATCAGTAAATATCCTCAAAATAAAATAGTTCTTAGCGGCTTAGATATTTCTGGAGATTTTGGTCTTTATTATCAGTTATTAAAATATCATAATAATCTCTGGTTGGAATTAGAACCCAGAACTCTTGGAGGGATGAGTCCTACGAATTATTTCGACACTATTTTTTCAATAAGCGGATTTATACAAAATACATGGCATAGATTTTTAATTGGAAGTTCTTCCCCGACTTTAGAGATCTCCCAAATTTCCCGAGGACTATGGGAAGCAACAGAAAAATTAAATTTCTCTCAGAAATGTGTCTTAAGAACATGGGGGTTTCGCAATGCTGTTAGATTAAAACCGACCTCATACAATATCTCGAAAGAAAAATTAGATAAATTTAACACTCTCATAGCAACAAGTATAGAAAAAGAAAAAAAAAATGAAATGGAAGTAAATGTCTCTTATAAAGTGAAATTGAGGAGTTTTAGTATTACACAGTTAATATTTTTGACAGACATTATTAAAAATATTTTTAACGAAGTTCACAAGAAATATCCTAGTTATAATCAAGGCACCTTATTTCTAAAATCATATCATACAACAACCTCATTAATAACCAATGAACATGAATATGGTAATTATCTTGATTTACATTTTCGATTCGCAGAAATCTCTAGAAAAGATAGTAGTAATTATTTCCACACTGTTAGAGCTTTAGAAAATAGAGCGGATTTTAATAGATTTGATCATGATCTTGCCACAGATTTTGGAAATCGACAATTAATATTACCTATCTCTAAAGGAAAATTGGACATAGGAAATAGAGAGAATTTCTATATTTTAGTCACCTTCGGACCCAGAACAATACAAATTTATCTCAATATTAGACTGCTAAAATAATTATTAAAAAGGTTTGTGTTTAGTCATTATTTTGGAAATATATAAAAGGAAGAGAATTTACAGATAAATGTCGCTAAAACCTCTAAGATCTCTAAATATATATTATAAAAGCCATTAAATTTTTAAGCATCAGTTATTTAAAAAAATAAACATATAGATTATTCAATAAAATATCTTAATCATCTTCCTAAAAAATTAATAGAATTAATTAGAAAAGATTAAATTTTAAATAAAAGTAATTTGTATAATTCTTATAGTTTATTTCTTAATGATGATTTTTATGAATAGAGAATTAAAATTTATTTATAGTTTTTTAAACAAAAAATCATCTAAGAAAAAAAAGGTCTATTTTCTGAAAATAAAATAAAATATTTAATATTTATACTTATTAATCCTATTAAATTTAGGAAAAACAAAATTATTGAATCCGAGGAATTAATAAAATGCCAGATGATATTGAAGATAAGGAAGAGAAAAATAGCAAAACAGAGAGTGAAGTCGAGAGAGTAGATAAGGAATCTCTAACAAAAGCAAAAGATTCACGAGATATCATTGATAAAAATCTCAGGAATTTTGAAAATAGTATAGATGCTATAGAAAAAGGATTAGAAAAAAAGGATATTGATAAGACAGCTGTTGAAGAGATTAATAAAGAGTTTGAAGAAGCTAAAAATCAGTTCCAAAAAATAGAAAAGAAAATAAGAGATAAAGAACAATATTTAGAAGCATTACAAGAAACAATAAACACAATTGAGGAGAAATATAATAGAAAAAATGAAGAACTCACCAACCTCGAAGAGAGATTAGAAATTGTTAAAGAAAGTAAAGAAAATTTAGAACAGGAATATCAAGAGTTAATAAAAAATAATGAACAACTTATTAAGAACTATGAACAACGCCAAGTAGATTTAATGGTTCTTTCAGATAATGTCAAAGAGAAAATAGCCTCTCGAGATGATCTCAGGAATGAATTATCAAAAACTAAAAGCGAAATGGAAGAGATTGAAAAAGAGACTGAAAAGAAAAAAGAAGAAAGTGACGCCTTGGAAAAAAAATTAAAGAGCTTAAAAGCAGAAAATGAAGCAGTAAAGGTTTCAATTGATAAAAATAAAGTGGAGTTAGAACATTCAAATAATTTAATTGAAGCAAAAGAAGATGAATTGAAATTATTAAATGAACAACTAGAAAAGAAAGAGGAACGGTTAGAAGAAATGGAAGGGGAGATACAAGAATATCATGAGGGCTTTCCTGAAATCAGAGAACAGAAAAAGACATATGAAGAACTATTAGAGAAATATAAATATCAAATGACGGAAAAACAACAACAAGTTGTTGAATTAGAATCGAGAATCCAAGGAGCTAAAGATAAATTGGAAAATTTGAGTTCAGAAGTATCAAGTAAAGAGGACTTGATAGAGAAAAATGATAAACGTTTAAAGGATTTAAGAGAAAATATAGAAAGCTCTAAGAAAGAATATGATGAGAGAGAAGAAAGATTAGAAGCTATTTCTGAAAAATTAAACGATATATCACAAGAACATGAAAAGCTGGTTAAAGCAAATGAAACCATTGAAAAAAGTATAAGTGAATCGCGTGAGGTATTTCAAGATTTAAAAGGAGATTTGGAAACTCAAGAAAAGGAGATAAGAGATAAAGAAAGTCGTATTCATAGACTTGAAGTTCTCTCATTAATTTATCGATTATCAAAATTCTTTGGAGGGATTTTAATCTGTTTTGGAATTTTCTTCATTATTTGGTCATTAGGGTCTTATTTCGGATTAATAGATTTAGGAGATATCAATTTAGATATAATTCTCGGATTATTATTAACAGGTGCAATCCTTACAATTATCTCAGGTATTTTTCATCTGGAGAAAAGTTAAATTCTCTTATAAACACAAAATTGTGATAATGTGAGTAAGCGCAAGGAAAAATCAAATAGAGAAAAAGAGGTTGAGATAGCTGAAAAACCTCTCGGATTAGTTCAAGGGACCTTATATGGGGTCGGCTGTGGAATTGGGGGTTCCATATTTATCCTATTAGGAGGAGCAATAGAGGTTGCTGGTTCTGGTGTTCTAATAAGTTTAGCATTAGGTGGTATTTTAATATTTCTTACAGCATTAAATTATTCTGAATTATCCGCTAGCTTACCATATTCTGGAGGGGGATATAATTTTAGCAAAGAGGCTCTTGGGGGTTTTCTGGCCTATATTATTGGATTTTTCTTATGGATAGCTAATATTGGAACATGTGTATTTTCTTCGTTAGCATTTTCCCTAGTTCTTTATCAAATGTTTCCTATTCTTGAGTCTGCTCAATTATTAATTGCTATAATTTCTACACTCTTTATTACAGTCGTAGTATTTCGAACACAAGATATTGCAATAAAATCTCTTATTGGTCTTACCATAGCTATATTAATTATTTTTGGATTATTTTCTTTATCGGGTTTTTTTATTGCTCCAATGACAAATGAATCTAATTTTAATCCAGAGTTTTTACTTAAGGGATTTAGTATTTTTGGGATGATTCAAATGTTTTCTCTATTATTTATTAGTTATACATCCATTACTTCCAATTTGGCACATTTAAATCCAATTCTTAAAAACAAATCTAAGAATATTCCTCGTGTCAATATGATGGCGATAATAATAACAACTATTACCTATTTAATAGTAACTAGTGTGGTTTTAATTAATTTAGGAGGAGAATCCCAAGATTTAGCTGAATCCCCCATTCTTTTAGCTCAAATATTAGGAGATATTCTTGGACCTTTCGGTTATTATCTTATGGGAACAGCAGGGATAATTTCAACACTTATCGCAATGAATTCTGCTCTTGGATCTGCTACAAATGTATTACACGCTTTAGCTAGAGATAGATATGTAGCAGAGAAAATCGAGGAAATGAATAAAGAAAGACAAGTTCCAATTTATTCATTAATGATCACTTCTATCGTTAGTATTATCATTATTTTAATTGTTGATATTAATATTGCTGCAGAAATGACAGGATTTATATATTTTTTTGGATTAGCATTTGTAAATTTTGCTGCTGTAATTTTAAGATATAAGAGAAGAGAATTAGACCGACCATTTAAAGCTCCCTTATTTCCATATCTACCAATTATTGTTGGCGCAAGTTGTCTTATCTTCTCATTTGTATTATCTTTTCTAGCAATTATTATTGGGCTGATGATCTTTTTTATAGGTTTAATATATTATTTAATTACATTAGCAGATAGACATTCGATTGTAATAACTGTCGCTGGAATAAAATTTTTCAGTATAAATATTATCGGAATTTTTATTTTTGGGCTTAATAATTATGGGCTCTTGAATTCTTCAGTTGCAGGGGGAGTTGATATTTTTCAATTTATTCTTTTAAGAATATTTATTTTCTTCGGAATATTTGCTATTTTTACTGTGATCTTTGATATTATTCCTCTAAGAGAATTCGCCTACTTTTTTGTAAAAAGAATCGATAAAGAAAAGGTTGCAATTACTATTGGTGGTGGTCAGATTATAGAATTAGAGCGGAAGCATATTAAAGTTATTTATTATATTAATATCTTAATAGGAATTATTCAATTTATCGGTGCCTGCTTCAGTTTCTTACTTGCTTATATAATTAGTACTGAATTAATAACTATTGAATCAATAATTTATGGAAGTACATCTATTAATAAAATAGGAAGTGAATTCCTTTATATTACGATTTTTATTATTTTTGGTCTTGGTCTTCTCTTTTCTAGTATTAGTCAATTATATTATAATAGAGAACTTAAAATTCTTGGAGTTTAATAATAGGAGGTGACAAATTTTGGTTGATTGGAAAAGAAGTATTATAAAAACCCTCATTTATAGGATGCTAACACTTGTTTTAGGAACATTAACTAATTATGCTATAACGCAAGATATTGGAGCTGCTGGTCTTGCTACGATTTTAACCGAGGCAGTCCAATCAGTCAATTATTTTATCTATGAAGCTATTTGGAGTCATTATGAAGAAAGGAGATTACGTAGAAAGATTGAAGAGGAGATGCTTAATAGAGAAATTGAAATGACAATTAATTTAGATTTCCTTAGGGATTTATCATATGAATTATCTCGTATGGATACATTTGTGGTAGATGTGTATAATTCTATAATTAATTTTTACAATAGATTATTAAAAAATGAAGAAATTCAAGATATCCATGATGAAGTATTAAAACATAAAGTTCATTTTAAGAAAGCACATGAAGGGAGGAACTTTCCGGATAAAGATGAACTTGAAGATATAATAGAATATGAAGCTCCAGAAATAGCTAAAGAGCAAGGATCTTCAAAAGGAAAAAAATCACAAGATAAGAAAGAGAAGGAATAATAAGTATCGAGAGGATTTTACGTGAAATTTCCTAAAATTAATCTTCATATTCACTCAATTTATTCAGATGGAAGAAATAATATACAGACAATAACTAAAAAAGCACTAAAATTAGAATTTAATTTTATTGCTATTACTGATCATTTTTCTAATGGGTGGAAATCAGGCGTAATTAAAACATTAGATTCTTATAAAAAGATTAATCTTTATTTAGAGGAGATAGAAACACAAAATGAAAATCTTATAGGAAAGAATAGTGATCTAAAAATCTTAAAAGGTATTGAAATAGACTTAGGGAGTTCTTACAATTATATTGAAAAACTAATTGATCCCAATACATTTGACTTAATCTTACTAGAGTATTTAGAAGATTCCGAATCAATTGGATTTATTAACAATTTAATTAGAAACTGGAAAAATAAAATCCAAAATGATAATCAATTTCCAATTTTAGGGTTAGCTCATTTTGATCCTTCCCATTTTGCGTATAAAAACACCCAGACCTTATTTAGTTTCATGGAAAACAATCAAATTTATTTTGAATTTAATTCTGCTTATTCTACTTATTATTCCAAAAAATACCAAGAGATCTTTTTTGATAAATTAAAGGAATATGATATCCCCGTGGGAATCGGAAGTGATTCTCATAATATAAACGAACTCAAATTTATAGAAGAGCCTCTTGAAATAATAAAATATTATGGTTTAGAAAAGAATTATAATTTACTAATAACAACCTTAAATGAATTTAAACCTCAATAAAGTTTTACTCTCTTCATTTCTTTCCGTTTTGATTTCTATTTTAAAAAATGGACTATATTAAAATTTTAAATTTGAAAATCTTAATTTATATAACAAGCAAAATAGTATAAAATTAAAAATGTATTGCCCTAATTGTGGTTCCAAAATTAATGATTTAAACCAGAGATATTGTGAAGAATGTGGTGAGAAGTTAGAATTGAATCGTTCTCAATCTCCACCGCAATCCCCCGAGCAAACTTCCCAAAAACAAGAAACCAATCAATTGGGATTATTCGATCTTAACAGAACATATTATGTTCTTAAAGAGAAGTACTGGGATTGGGGAAGAGGCGACATATATGATGAAAATGGAGAAGTTATTGGACGAATGAACCGAATTTTTATAAGTCTACGAAGGAAAATCGAATTGCTAGAAACGGATGGAACCGTTGCCGCAACAATCCATGAAAA
>Ga0102944_1001954_pt1 | contig 12730 bp, 9 predicted proteins | sample SalPonD_shore_MG_FD_78172 | JGI IMG/M metagenome (GOLD analysis project Ga0102944, IMG submission 78172) | Salt pond soil microbial communities from South San Francisco under conditions of wetland restoration - Salt Pond MetaG... | ecosystem: Environmental > Aquatic > Marine > Intertidal zone >...
ACCGTACCTTTGTTAAGGGCCAGCTTCTCACGGGACAAGAAAAATCATAATTGGATCCTCCAAAATGTCTCTGCAATCTCACTGAATGAGGTCCCGGATACCCACCTCCCCTATTTATTCGATTACACCCGGGAATATTTTATTAAACCGTATATCTCAAAATCGAGAATCAGGAAAACCATTTATGACCTGGCGATACTAACCAATCCATCCGAGAAGAATCCCCCATCTGATGAAAAAGCCTTAAACAAATTTATCAAAGCGGCCCATGCCCTGGATTTTTATGTCGATTTGATCAATAAAGATGATTATAACAGGATCACCGAGTTCGATGCCCTGTTCATCCGGGAAACAACAGCCGTGAATCACCACACGTATCGTTTTGCACGAAAAGCATTTGCCGAAGGATTGATCGTCATCGATGATCCGCTTTCCATTGTCCGTTGCACCAATAAAGTGTACCAGGCGGAGCTGATGATCAAAACGGGTATTTCCATACCCAAAACACTGATCGTCAACAAGGATAATATGTCAGGTATTATTCCAGCGCTTGGCCTTCCCTGCATTTTGAAGCAGCCAGACAGTTCCTTTTCCGAAGGGGTGGTCAAAGTAAAGACCGAAACAGAACTCGAGGATTGGTTAAAGAAACTACTGGATAGTTCTGATCTGATCATTGCACAGGAATATTTACCGACAGACTTCGACTGGCGCATTGGAATATTGAATGGAGAGCCTTTATACGCCTGCAAATATTACATGGCACCGGGACACTGGCAGATCATGAACTGGCAGAAGAAGAGAGGGGGCCGGTATGGTAAGGTAGAAACATTTCATTTGACCGATATCCCTAAGCAGGTTGTTGTCACGGCTATAAAAGCGGCCAGGTTAATTGGCGACGGACTCTATGGCGTCGACATAAAACTGGTGGATGAAAAACCATATGTCATCGAAATAAACGATAATCCAAGTATTGATTCAGGATTGGAAGATAGCATCCTCAAAGACGAATTATATCACCAAATCATGAGTGTATTTTTTAACCGGATCCGGGAAAGCAAAAAATTAAAATGGATATAACCTATCCCCTGCACCTGTTCGAAGCATTCGGCATCGAACTGGAGTACATGATCGTCAATCAGGAGACGCTCATGGTTGCTCCAATAGCTGATCAGTTATTAAAGGATCATTCGGATACTTTTATCAATGAAGTGGAACGCGGTGCCCTCGCATGGTCGAACGAATTGGTCTTGCATGTCATTGAACTGAAGACCAATGGTCCGGCCAAAGAATTACAAACTCTGCCGGGATTGTTTCAAAAAAGTATCCGGGAAATCAATGAGAGACTACGTCCGGCAGGCGCCTGTCTGCTTCCAACGGCAGCGCATCCATTTATGGATCCGTTTAAAGATACCTGTTTATGGCCCCACGAACAGACCGCCATCTACCGCGCTTATAACCGCATATTTGATTGTACGGGTCACGGCTGGTCGAATTTACAAAGCACCCATATCAATTTACCCTTTGCAAGTAATGATGAATTTGTTCGGTTACACACCGCTATCCGCCTTCTCCTGCCCATTATCCCGGCCCTCACCGCCTCATCACCGATCATAGAGGGCAAGATAACCGGGTTTTTGGATACACGTTTGGAATTTTACCGTAACAACCAGGTCAAAGTGCCTTCCATAACCGGTAAAGTAGTCCCCGAACCTATCGCTTCCATTCAAGACTATCAGGATAAAATTCTGTCACCCATTTACCGGGATATCGCCCCTTATGATGCAGAAGGCATACTGCAGGAAGAATGGCTCAACTCAAGAGGCGCGATTGCACGATTTGAACGGGGAGCGATTGAAATACGCGTATTGGATATACAAGAGTGTCCGCTGGCAGACCTGGCTATCGTTCATATTATTACTTCCGCATTAAAGGCATTGGTCAATGAACACTGGACCTCTTTCGAAGATCAAATGGCATGGTCGGAGGAGTATCTGTCGACCATCCTGCTCGAGACCATAAAAAACGGAAGTGCCTCAATCCTTAACGACACCGGTTACCTGATGCAATTTGGCATTACCGATCGCAATTACATAACCGCCAATGAATTATGGCGTTTTATTGTAGATGATCTGCTCCCATACAAAAGCGGTGAAAATGAACTGTTCCGGGCGCCTCTTTCGGTGATACTCGACCACGGAACCCTGGCAGAACGTATTTTAAAAGCATTAAACACTCAGCCTGATTATGACACAATTAAAGCCATCTATCAAAAATTAGCCCAACATTTGGAAGATGGAACCTTGTTTATCGAGTGAGAGGCGACTTGTCTGTAAAAGATTCGACCACAGGCGGCTAACGACAGATCACGGATTACCAGATTTAAGTGATTGCAAGAATGATCCTGTCAGCTTGCCACAGATTTTCGATGGGCTCCACCCGATGAGGATGATGTCCCTTTATCACGTTTAAAGTTTTAAAAGGTGGACGCCACTTTTGGAAGTGGAGCCCACCTTGCCTTCCCTTATATCGTCAGTATGTAACTGGTGGCTAATTTTGAAATCATGTGGCCTATTTATAAACAACTACACCACCTTTCTGGATACCCGATCGGAGCCGGGCATGACATACTAAGTTGCTGATGGTGGATTAAAACCCTGATTAGCTTATAAGTTGTGAATTAAACACCCAACATTGTAATTCCTCACAAACCAGATAATTATAGCTATGGATACATGGCGTAAATTTTGATTTAATTACTAAAATCAATTTACCAATTTCCATTTATTCATACTCCGGTTTCCGTCTTCCGTCATTGTCATTCCTCGCTTTACAGGGAATCCAGATGGGTAATACTATGGGTACATGCCGAAGAAATACGATTGTAAATATGAGCTCATTTTTCAGAATACTTTTTCCTATGCTCTCTTTACTAGAAGCAGAGCTTCTGGGTGGAGCATCCCCAACGAGACGTTGAGAACGAGGAGATGAAAAAAACCTCCAAGGTATTAAAAACGTTGGAGGTTTAAACTGTTAACTGCTTTACTGCTAACTGTTCACTGAAATTACTTGTCAGTCAGCGAGGTAATTCCCGGCAATGCCTTTCCTTCCAGGTACTCGAGGCTGGCACCTCCACCGGTGGAGACATGCGATACTTTATCGGCCAGACCGGCTTTAGCAATAGCGGATGCCGAATCACCGCCACCAATGATGGTCGTGGCACCTTGTTCGGTGGCTTCGGCCATGGCTTCAGCTACCGCAAAGGTTCCTTTGGCAAAATTATCCATTTCAAAAACACCCATCGGGCCATTCCAAATCACGGTTTTGGCCTGTTTGATAACATCAGAAAATTTCTTCTGTGTTTTTGTACCAATATCGAGGGCCATCCAGCCGTCTTCGATGCCGTCTGCTCCAACTTCCTTGAATTCGGTATCGTTCTTAAATTCTTTACCGACGATCGAATCGACCGGCAGCAGTAAATCAATTCCTTTTTCTTTGGCTTTTTGAATGAGCTCTTTGGCCAAATTTACTTTATCCTCTTCCAGTAATGAATTTCCAATAGGCAGGCCTTTGGCTTTGTAAAACGTATAGGTCATGCCCCCACCGATGATGATGGTATCCACTTTATTCAGCAGGTTTTCAATAACACCGATTTTATCCGATACTTTGGCTCCGCCCAGCACAGCCACAAACGGGTGCTTCGGATTGTTAACCGATCCTTCCAAATACTTGATCTCTTTCTCCAAAAGATATCCGGCTGCGGCAGGCTGCAGAAAACGTGTGATACCGGATACCGAGGCATGATCGCGGTGACTGCTTCCGAAGGCGTCGTTGATAAATACATCCCCTAATGATGCCAATGCCTTGCAAAAACCGTCTTCACTCTTCTTTTCTTCTGCGTGGAAACGCACATTTTCCAAAAGCACGATTTCTCCCGGTTTGGCGGCATCAATAGCGTTCTTTGCATCCGGACCAATACAATCCGTTCCGAAATGCACTTTTGTATCCACTTTGTTTTGCAGGTAATCGGCCACTGGCTTCAGGCTGAATTCCGGTGATGCTACCCCCTTGGGTCGACCCAAATGACTCAATAATATCAATAAACCGCCGTGTTCGGTCACATAATTTATACTGGGCAGTGCCTGAACAATACGATTATCATTCGTGATCGTTCCGTTTTCAATAGGGACGTTAAAGTCGACCCGCATCACGACTTTCTTTCCTTTAACATCCACATCTTCAATAGTTAATTTTGCCATTGTGCAATAGGTTTGTTTTGTGAGTTAAATAATTTCTGAAGGTTCTGTTTCTGCTCTTTCTTTTCCTCTAAAAAAACAGACTTTTCTAAGCCTTCTTTCTTTAATAATTATACACCAAAATACGGGAAACCATTCACAAATTGAATGATTTTTATGGCTTTATCTGTTGGAAGCGATACCAATTGTGATTATAGCTTCTTTTCGTCACTTAAAATTGAGTCGGCAGTGAAGAGTCAAGTACGTAACAGAGACTTAAGAGTTCCAGGGTACCAAAGTTCCCAAGACACAAAGTATGTCAGTGATAAATGAGCAATTATCCGTTTTCAATTGTAACCTAAACCAGGCAAAGCCTGGTTTAGGTTGTCGTATCTCGTCACAGGGCTCTGCCCTGTGATGCTGAACGGGGAGGCTCTGCCTCCCAAACGTGTTTCATTGTTACCAAACGTGAATTCAGGCTATATTACTTTAACACGGAACTTAATTTAATGCATAAGCCTTTGATCACGAACCCACCCCTACACCCCTCCGGTGGAGGGGAATTTACCGATGAATCCTCTGGATTCATTGCTCATTGTTTATTGCTGTAATTGCGGATATTTTTGAATAATTTCTTTGTAACGAAATTAGTTTATATAGTAGAGAGTAAATCTGCTTAGATCCGTGAAAATCTGTGGCTAAAAAATTAAAGTAAAATGGCAAAACGAACGATATATCTTGATCACTCCGCTACAACTCCGGTCGATCCAAGAGTTGTAGAAACCATGTATCCCTATTTCACCGATGATTTCGGTAATGCTTCTTCCACGCATCAATTGGGCCGGAAAGCCAATGTTGCTGTCGAAGAGGCCAGGGAAAAGATTGCTCATTACCTGGGTACCGAACCCAAAGATATCGTTTTTACCAGCGGTGGGACCGAAAGTGATAACACCGCTATCAAAGGGGCTCTTAAAGCTACAGGGAAAAAACATATCGTGACTTCCGCCATTGAGCATCATGCCGTTCTGGAGCCCACTGAAAGTCTCACCAAAATGGGATATAAGGCTAATTTCATATCTCCTGATGAAAACGGACGGATATCTCCCGAAAAAGTTAAAAAAGCCATTACCGACGACACCGGTATTATCTCTCTCATGCATGTAAACAATGAGATCGGCATTATTAACCCAATTTCAGAGATTGCCGGGGTTTGTCATGAAAATGGTGTGCTTTTTCATTCGGATACGGTTCAAAGTACCGGCAAGATACCTTTCACCGTAGATGATCTTGGCGTTGATTTCCTGAGTATCAGTGCCCATAAATTATACGGACCCAAAGGGGTCGGTTTGCTTTATGTTCGTAACGGCGCTCAAATGGTACCGTTTATGGAAGGCGGTTCACAGGAACGTAAAAGAAGAGGCGGCACCTTAAACGTCCCTGGGATCATCGGGCTGGCCAAAGCAATTGAGCTGGCTTATGAAGAAATGGACCAAAACCGGGGGCATATATCATCTCTTCAAAAATATTTTTATAACAACCTCAAAGAAAAGTTTCCCGGTTTGGTAACATTCAACAGCGATCCTGATCTTGGCCTCTATAATATCATTAATATCTCATTTGAATTAGAGGGAAACAAAGCACTTGATGGTGAAATGTTACTGCTGAACCTGGATATTGACGGTATATGCTGTTCTAATGGATCTGCATGCACTTCGGGAGCAATAGAACCATCTCATGTATTAACAGGAATTGGAAGAGATGAGAAAACGGCCAAGTCGAGTGTGCGTTTTAGTCTGGGTAAAGATAATACCAAAGAAGAAATAGATTTTACGTTAGAAAGCCTTGAAAAAATATTGGATCGTATGCTTAAAACGGTATGATTTTTTGATATCCATAGTTACTATAAATTTGAGTAAGGCGTGCTGAAATGGCACGCCTTTTTTTATTCACTCAATATATTATACCCTGATAAGGCTTTGCAAAACCAGGAATTTTAAAATCACAGCATAATGATCATATGTGAAGATTTTTAAAATTCCGATAACGCAGATATTGGGCCAAAAGACGGTTTTGCAAAGCCTTCCCTGAATTCAACATTAACTTTGATTTAATAATCTCATGAAATAAATCAATAATTCAAATATAAAACAATCCATACAATCGTTTATAAATTTATAAAAAAATTAATAGATAAAATACTCAACAATAATTCAACGTATAGCTATATTATTCATCTAATTATCTTATTATCAATAAACAATGTGATTTAGAGCCAGCTATTCATTACCTTTATTAAATGTCAATTATAGAGGATTTCATGTATTCTACTCTAATTATAGAATTTATTATGTGTGGTACTATATATTTATTATAGTGAAATCGTGTTGAGATATACCGGTCTTAGGTTGCAATAATTAGAGTAATTAATCCTGGAAAATACATTAGTGCATCATAGATATCACACTCTATTTATTTCACTAACACAATGTGATTCATTGGCATCTAATTATTCATCACATAAATGAAATGTTTAATTATAAACTAATTAAAAAAAATAAGGTTTGAATAGAACAAGACATAAAACTGGTACATACAAATACTATAATCATCATTTTCACACTTACTCCATTCTTATTTTAATCTCACTTTTTTTACTACCAACATTATCAAAAGCCGCTTATTTGTCGGGAGGTGGAGGTAAAGATAAGGATAAGGATAAAGACCCCACATTTCATGTCGGCGGTGCACTCCGATTCAATTATCGTTTAATGAGTTGGAAAGATGAACGTTATGCCAAAATAGATAATGCCCAGGGTGGGGAATTTCTGTTGGATACATTTCGTTTTAATATCGATGGTAAATATAAAGGATTAAAATTATCGGCTGAATATCGTTTTTATGCCGGATATAATATGTTGCATGACGGTTATGTTGAATACGATTTCAATAAAAATAACCGCATGCAAATAGGTATATCTCAAGTACCATTTAACATTCAGCCTTACGCATCACATAACTGGTTTTTTTCTATCAGTTACTATGTAGGCCTGGAAGATAACTATGATGCCGGTATAAAATATATGAGGAATCAGGGTCCGTGGACTTTTAAAGTAGCTTTTTATAAAAACTCAGGCGGTAATTATACCGGAAAATCGTTAGCCAGTTCACGCTATTCCTATGATGTTGTTCCTGATGATGGATTATCAGGAATGAAATCCAATAACAGGGAAGTTAATCAATTTGATTTGAAAGTGGCTTATACGATTAATCACGGTGATCTGGGAAGTACGAAGCTAAGCTTTTCTGGCCAATATGGTCAGTTATATAATGACAAACTGGATGAAATGGGAAATCACAACGCATGGGCATTAAATATGAATGGCAATTATGGACGATTTAATGTTCAGCTTGGAGCTATACGTATGGCTCAAAATCCCAAAACGCTACCCGGTATACCCAACGACAGAGTTGTTATGGGAGCCTATGACTTCCCCTATGAAGTTGCTGCCAAAGGTAATATTTATGCAGTTGGGCTCGCTTATAAAGTGCCTGTGAATTGGGGACCTGTTACAAGTCTTAATTTCTATAATGATTTTAGTATGTACGATAAGGATAAAAAGAGTTTTTATAACACGTTCCATAATATAACAGGATGTGCCATTTCAGCCGGCAAAGTTTACACTTATATCGACTTTGCTCACGGAAAGAATGACCCCTGGCTTGGAGAATTCAAGGGCTTAGGTCCCGGTGTAAAAAATGCCAAGTGGAAATTACGGTTTAACATCAATATTGGTTATTATTTCTAAAAAAACATAATAGACGAATAACTCATTAATAATTAAAGAGTTTACATGGGTATAATAACAGTTAAAAACTTATATAAAATTTTTGGTACCCGTAAAGAAAGTGCCTTTAAGATGCTTAAAAAAGGTGCTTCTAAGGATGAAATACTCGATAAGACAGATTGTACGGTTGCCATAAATAATGCCAGTTTTGAAATACATGAACAAGAGATTTTTGTCATCATGGGCCTGTCCGGAAGTGGCAAATCTACTGTTCTGAGATGCCTTAACAGATTAATCGAACCTACTAAAGGTGAAGTTTTGATCAATGGTGAAGACATCCTCAAAGCTGATAAAGAAGAACTTATTAAAATTCGTCGATCTCATATGTCGATGGTATTTCAGCATTTCGGACTTTTCCCACACCGAACAGTTTCAAGCAATGTTGAATATGGGCTTGAAATTAGTGGAATGGATAAAAAAGAACGTCAGGACCGGGCTTATAAAGCACTTCATCGAGTGGGGCTCAAAGGTTATGAAGAGAGCATGCCCGATGAATTGAGCGGCGGTATGCAGCAAAGGGTTGGTTTGGCCCGTGCACTCGCCAACGATCCTGATGTGTTATTGATGGATGAGGCTTTTAGTGCCCTTGACCCTTTGATAAGAACGCAAATGCAGGATGAGCTCCTGGAGTTACAGGCTGAAATGCATAAAACCATCGTATTTATTACACATGATCTCGATGAAGCACTGAAACTCGGTGATCGCATTGCTATAATGAAAGACGGCGCAGTTGTCCAGATAGGAACACCCGAAGAAATCCTAACAAATCCTTCAGGTGATTACGTTCGCTCATTTGTTCAGAATGTTGATCGCACTAAAGTCATTACGGCATCAACGATAATGAGAAAACCACCTACCATTTCAATCCCCAAAGACGGACCGAGGGTTGCCGCCCGAAAGATGGAGCAGATCGGTGTTTCCACACTATATGTAATAGACAAAGATCGTAAACTTAAAGGTGTTGTACGCATTGACGATGTAATTGAATTGCAGAAGAAAAATAGCAAGGATATGGAATCCATCGTTTTTAAAGATGTTACAATCACAACGCCTGAGACTCCATTATCAGATTTACTGGCACCGGCTTTAATGAAGCAATGGCCTATAGCTGTGTTAAATGATGATGGTAAATTAGTTGGCATAGTCGATCGGGCTTCGATAATAGCCGAAGTTGGTGATAATTACGGCAATAATTCATCAGCTACAAATGATCTTGAAGATTACGATACATTTGAATCTTCCACAAAAGAGGAGGTTAAAGAATAATGGTTCATATACCCATAGGTAAAGGATTTGAAATTATAATCAACTGGCTGACAACAAACTTTCAACCGTTTTTTGATGCAATCAGTACATCGGTCACGGCTACCATTTCAGCTATAGAGAAAGTATTATTGTTCCCTCCCAGCTGGTTAATGATAATCATTTTGACAGTATTGGCCTATTTCATTGCAAAAAAAGGTGTGGCCATTTTTACGCTAATAGGAATGTTCCTCATCGACAGTATGGCTTTATGGCAATCAACAATGGAAACATTGGCTCTTGTTTTAACCTCTGCCTTAATTGCACTCGTAATAGGCATTCCGTTAGGTATCTGGTCGTCAAAAAGCGATACGGTACAGCGCATTGTCCGTCCAATTCTGGACTTTATGCAGACAATGCCCGCCTTCGTTTATCTGATACCGGCTGTACTCTTTTTCCAACTGGGCGAGGTCCCGGGAGTTATGGCTACATTGATATTTTCAATGCCACCTGCCGTTCGACTTACGAACCTTGGTATACGGCAAGTTCCGGTTGAAGTGAAAGAGGCCGCTTTGTCATTTGGTTCCACACCAAAACAAATGCTGTATAAAGTTGAATTACCGATCGCTATACCAACGATACTGGCCGGTGTAAATCAAACGATTATGCTGGCTTTGTCTATGGTCGTGATCTCAGCTATGATTGGTGCCGGCGGACTCGGAGAACAGGTTTTAAAAGGTATAACTCAATTAAAAATTGGATTAGGTTTTGAGAGCGGTATTGCTGTTGTGATACTTGCCATTTTCCTTGATCGGATAACACAGGCACTTGGCCTCTCATCTCAGAAAAGAAATGCGAATTAAGAATTTAAACAAAAGGATATCAATGTTTCATCATATTAAAAGCAATACTTTTTTGAAGTTTATCGCTACATTGCTTGCTTTTACAGTAATAAGTGGTTGCTCATCAAAAAAGGGTAATCAATCATCAAATAGTGGTAAGAAAACCGTAAAGCTCGTTTATGTCAATTGGGCTGAAGGCGTGGCCATGACAAACCTGGCAAAAGCTATTCTGGAAGATAAAATGAACTATAATGTCAAGTTGACCATGGCGGATGTTGCACCTGTTTTCACTTCGGTTGCCAAAGGCGACGAAGATGCCTTTTTGGATGCCTGGCTGCCCGTTACTCATGCTCAATACATGAAAAAGTACGGAAGCAAACTGACTGATCTCGGATACAATTATCAGGGTGCTCGAATTGGCCTGGTGGTACCAAGTTATTTCGATATCGATAGTATTACACAACTGAATAGTGTAAAAGATAAAGTAAAAGACCAGATTATTGGTATCGACTCAGGAGCCGGAATCATGCAGAAAACCGATCAGGCTGTCAAAGATTATAATCTGCAGTTAAAATTGATACCGTCTAGCGGTCCTGCCATGACAGCTTCTTTGAAACAGGCAATCAGTAATCACAAACCGATCGTCGTTACAGGTTGGAAACCCCACTGGATGTTTGCACGGTTTGACCTGAAATTTCTCAAAGATCCCAAGGGTGTTTATGGGAAAGCGGAAAATATTCATACCGTGGCCAGAAAAGGGTTAAAAAAAGATATGCCCGAAGTTGCCCAATTTTTGGAAAATTTCGAGTTAAACGATCAGCAACTTGGTAGTTTGATGAATGATGTTCGTTTATCGGACACCAACGCACTGGATGCGGCAAAGAAATGGATGAAGGACAACCAGAAGCTTGTTAACAGCTGGATTCCTAAAGAGCAAACAACAAAATAACGGGCAGAGTAATTAATTTATAGCAACGGGACAGGGTCTTAACAGGCTCTGTCCTTTTTTGCGTTGAGCATGGCGAAAGGAAGACGCTGTAAGTAAACAGTTAAAAAAACGTGCCAATGCTGACTGATTATTTCGATATAAGATCGGTCTTCCGTGGTCTTCTTAAAAAAATCCACGCATATCTGCTAAATCTGCGTTATCCACTTTCCGATATCCGGTAACCATATAAAGTAATTGTTATCTGTCACAATTCAGTTAGCAGTCTATCCTATCTTTCCTTAATTTGTACGTGTTGAAATTTTAAAATTTAACTAATTTTACTTTGAATCAGATTTCAAAAATTTGTGTTTTCTGCGGTTCCAGTAGTGGAAACAACGGTCACTATCGCAAATCAGCCGTTGAACTGGGTAATAAAATGGCAGAAGAAAACATGGGCCTTGTTTATGGCGGCTCTAATATTGGATTAATGGGAACTGTTGCTAATACCCTTCTTCAGAAAAAAGGTAAAGTAATTGGTGTTATACCTGAAGTTTTGAAGCGGCCGGAAGTAGCTCACAACCAGTTGTCTGAATTGCATGTAGTGGAAACCATGCATGAACGAAAAGCAATGATGGCTGAATTAAGTGATGCTTTTTTAATTTTACCCGGCGGTTTTGGCACGTTGGATGAAACGTTTGAAGCTATTACCTGGGCACAGTTAGGGATTCACTCAAAACCTATTGGTTTTCTCAATATTGACGGATATTTCGATCCGCTTTACGAATTTATTAAGCATGCATATGCAAATGGTTTTATTCGCAAACAAAATTTGGACCTATTCTTCATGGCATCCGGTATTAATGAATGTTTTGAAAAACTACACTCATTTAATGGAAAAGCCATACCACTCAATCATCTGACACACGATAAGATTTAGAAAGTGTTAGTTTTTTAGCCACAGATTTCCGCGGATCTAAGCAGATTATTCAAAAAAACATCAAAACTGTCACTATAAATGTAATCTGCAGAAATTCTTTGGATTTCGACGTCACTTAGGCTATTAGGCCTCGTAACGACAGCTATATAGTTTATTAGTTCTTTGTGTATCTAATTTTACAGTCTGCGGCAATCCGTGTCGTCCGTTTTATCTGCGTTCTATAGAACAGCACTGTGGTTACTTTTTTTTATGAATAGTAACAGTAATCTTACCGTTGTTGGAATCTATATTCATTACTCCGTTCCCACTGCCAATTTTGCCTTTGAGGATTTTCTCGTTTTGGGAACCCTGTTCACTACTTTCTACAGTTAGCGGCAAATTTGTTTGAATAGATCCATTCAATGAATGCAAGGCCACTTTACCGGAAAATGGTTTATCCATAGTCAGATTTACATCCCCATAATCATTTTGTATCGATATATTCTCAAGTGGTTTCCGGGCATCAATATTCACATTACCGGATCGATTTTTAATGGTGATGGCATTTCCCAGGAAATTATATAATTGATATTGATTATAGTCGCCGTTACCTGTCACCTGGCCTTTCACCAGTTCCGCCTGAATGCTGCCGGATTTATTATCCACTTTTAAATCACCCTTGATATTCTTGAGATCAATATTCCCATAAGAAGTATTTATCGTAA
>Ga0102944_1001959_pt1 | contig 12713 bp, 5 predicted proteins | sample SalPonD_shore_MG_FD_78172 | JGI IMG/M metagenome (GOLD analysis project Ga0102944, IMG submission 78172) | Salt pond soil microbial communities from South San Francisco under conditions of wetland restoration - Salt Pond MetaG... | ecosystem: Environmental > Aquatic > Marine > Intertidal zone >...
ACCGCGGACCGTTCAAGCGGAACCGCGCCCGCCGAGGACGATCGCCACATGCAACGAGGAGCAACTTCGGATTGGTGGGCCGTGCAGGATTCGAACCTGCGACGCACGGATTAAAAGTTGTATAGTCGCCGATGGTGCCAGGGAAATGCGAGTCTATCGGCTTGATATATCGCCATTTTTGTACCCGATTGGTCATGTTTGGAAGAATTCCGTTCCCCGTGCGTAGGGATCGTTGTGACCGTAGTGTGACATCTGGAAACGCCCGAAACGCCACAATCTAGCCGCAGCCCCGAGCACTGAAACGGCACCAGAAGGCGGCGCCAAGCGCGACTCTCGGGAAGGCGCGCAGTGAGACCGGCCCCGCGCGTCTGGCATGAGGGTGGCGGCAACCGTCCCCGTAATGCGGCCGCGCTTCCACCCGCGCAAGGTTCGTCCCAATCCCTTCCCGATCCCGTGACACCTGGCCCGCGGGTATGCAGATTGCTAGATTCAGGGTTGCGATCTCGGTAAGCGACGTAATCGCCGAGGATTGCGCCCTCCTCAGCGACGGGTGATCCGTGACCAAGGACTGGCTTGATAACGACCTAGAACGCGCCGCCGTAGATGAGTATCACCGGTGGAACCGGGCCGTTGCGGAGGAGGTCTTCGCGGAGACACAGGCCCATCGGCCGGTATACCTAGACTTAGAGCCGGCGATATTGGGGCGTATCGCCAGCTCTGCGGGATGGCAGCGGGCCACGGCCCCTGATGATTTACTCGTGCAAGCAGTTCAAGGGACTTTGCACAATCCCGGATCAGGGAAATCGATCTTTCGGTGGCATATTGCTAGCGATCTAGTCTGGCACCTCAGCGGCCAAGATTTACCTCCGCCGGTGCTTGCTCTCCTTGCCGTCTTCTCACTAGCGGCTGAGCAAATGCAAAGGTCCGACGGTCTCGCGAGCAATAACTACTATCATCGCCTCACCGCCCTTCTAGGCTTCCAGCCGGACGACAACCAGCACGTACAGCGAGACTACCGACACGTTGCGCGTCGATTCTGGGAGAGCCTGAATTACTGGTTGCGCCAGCAAGAAGGGCGCCGCGGTCTCCCGACCGCGCAAGCATTTGATCGTCGCGTGCATGTTGGGCTCTCGCTATCCCAGGCCCTGGTTCGCGAGCAGGACCGCGCACGACTACCCGAATTCTTTCTGCAGTACGGCCTTCAACCTGGCCAAAATGTCTCGTTGTCTGACATGCAAGATCTGCTCGACGAGTGGATGCCTCGGTCAACCTTCACCCCCTCTCTGCGCAAGCTGTGGCAGGCTTCCGCAGCACGCGAACAAATCGCCGAAGTCTCACGAGCCGAGCTGGAAGGGTGGGACGGCAAAGTTCCTGCGGACATTAAAGACAAGCTGCCCCAAGGGGGCGGTCTCAGAGTCGCATTAGAGCTGCACGGCGGCCCGCACACGAGTGTCCAGCTTATGTTGGTCGCTCGGCACACCGTGATCATGGCACATGACGCCCTCGCCCCCGCTGACGGAGGCTGCAGCCATAGCGCCAAGCAACTCCTTAACGACGCGAACGCAATTCGACTGACCAGCATCCCCGGCTCCCAATGGCTCACACTGGAGGTGACGCCAGCTCTTCCTTCGAACGTAGTATTGGCCGCGAATATTGCACTTGGGCGTTCAAAGTCCGAGACAACACTCTCGCGTGGCGCAAAGCGTGTGGTGCCAATGAAATACGACCGTCTCGAGAATATGTACGTGGAAGTATCTCGCGTCGAGTTGCTAGAGGAATACGCCATCGCGTGCCATCACAAGTCCAAGGACGCCGTCGAAAGACTCTTGTCAGCATGTGCCCGCTCCGGCTGGGAAGCGCTGGAAGCCGCTCAGCTAAATGGGCTACCGGACGGATGGTCCCTATTTCGGAGTGTTCAACTCGAGCGTATCTCACACGCTGACGATGAAGACCTTGTGTCCCTGTGCCCTATGGCAGGCACACAGGTAGTGTTGCATGGTGGGTTCCAGCTACCCGGAAGAAAGCTCTGGCACGTGGCATACCCCCCGGAACTCTGCGTCGTCGCAGCCGATCCGGCGCAATCACTTGAGCTACATCACCTGCTTCTCAGATACATGTCCGACGATGACAGCTCAGGCCCGACCGAGACGGTAATGGATAGAGTAGCAGGCGGCGCGGTTCTCGACCTGTCGAACTATCGCGCCACCTGCCTACTGGGAGACCACCAGGTAATCGCGTACGAGGTGCGAACCACCGGCAAGAAGGGACGCCCACTGTCGACCGTCACCTATCGTATGCGCTCGGCAGATGCCAGAAGGAACCTCACTGAACCTGAGGACGGTTCCGCAGTCGTGGTGCCAATTTCGAACTCCGGTGCTGTCCAATGGCCGCTGTGTGCCCAAAGTGGTGACGCTGAAATATCGGGGTTTGTGTCGGGGGCTCGGCTCCATGTAACCGACGCCGCGCATTCGGACGAATTCGACGCAAGCTCGTTGGATCAGATTCCTCGCGTGTTGGGCGCTCAAATCTCTGAGGAACAGCTTGACACGCCGCAAGCCGATCAGCCATCCACTCTCGGCGCCGACAGCGAGCAGTGCTTGGAGCGAGGCCATCACCATTGGATTATCGATCCCGTAGACCCCGATCCGCGGCGGCGATCATCTCACGTCTATGAAGTTTGCCGGGACTGCGGGCTGGAGAAATGGATACCTGCGCGCAAGAAGCGCGGGCGGAACGCCTCGCCGGTCGTGATCCGAGACGGAGGCGTATCCACCTCCCAAGTGGCTTCCCACCCGGGGCTCCCTCCGATTGGTGAACGTCCGCGACCAGACATGGACCTGCTCCTAGACGCCGTCACTTTCTCGAGCGGAGGCTCGTGGCGGTCATTCAGAGCTATTGCCAGTCAAGTCGAATCCGAGCCGTGGTTCCCCAGGGAAGCGGCCCGACGTCTGTCTGCACTCGGTCACATGGAAGTTGTCTATGACTCGAAGACTCTCGCCCCCGTTCGATGGTCCGTAGCGCCGGCGACTATTGTGGTTTCCGAAAGCGGCCGGGTATTCTTAGCTGGCCAACGTCCGTCGAAGCTCGTTAACCACCTTGCCGACTGCGCGGCGGAGCTAGACGGCCGCCTTGCTACGGTCGATCAGGCCGACGGCCCCTCTGTTGTCGAGCTCCAGGGCCTGGACGTAGAGTCCGTACAGCTCGTTGCGGCTGAGGTAAGCGATCGATTGCAGGCCCCCCTGCCGGTAACGACATCCCCTGCAACACAACTAGCCATGCGCCTACCAACTATTAGCTCCGTGCGAGACGCGTTGCCAAAATGGCCCACAGACGCCACGCCTGACAGATTTCTCAACTTAACCTCCGGCACTTGGGAACCCCGCGATAGCATGGAGTGGCCCGGTGCATACCGCATTGCACATCGACCCGGCGTATACGTAGTCTTGCCCAATGACAACGCTCCAGATCGCACGCCAACACTCGCGGATTCCCGCCTTGCTAAGTACATCGCGTCAAACGATGCCAACACGGCGCTTGTCGCCTACGAGGAAGACACTCAACGACTGACTACGCCATTTCATGCTCCACTTCCAGAACTCTATGAGCGAGTAGCAGTGCTCAGTAGCGGGTATCTCTCGGCCCCACTTGGCGGTGGAGCCAGAACGTACGCGGACGTTGCACCTAGGAATGCAACGCAGATATGGAAGGCTCTGGCTCATCAGTACGCCCGACAGAGAAGGAGACGGCCCGAATGACAAACCCAGTGACACTACAACGGCGAATGCAGGAGGGCTACCTTCGCTACTTCGATACAGCCTTCCGCTTGAGCGATCCGGGGATGATGCTCGAGCGGCAACGCCTAATCACTCAGCCTGGCAACGTCTTTCAGGAACCCCTTGTAGAGCCGGTCCTCGCCTATCCCTCAAACACCACAATCGAAGAAGCGTGCCGCACCGTGCACCTCCCCGGCGACATCGCTAATGCACTCGGACGGATGATCTTTGACGCTGATGGAGAATTTCGGCTGCGCGACCACCAAGCCGCCGCGATGACAATGTCACTAAGGCCCCCGTCGAACGGCCCTCGAAATCCGATCGTGACAACCGGCACAGGCTCCGGAAAAACCGAGTGCTTTTTATTGCCGATCCTAGCCCGGCTATTGACTGAATCCCGGACCTGGGGCATTCCGCAGTTATTGAACCGATGGTGGTCCGAGGATTCGAACAAGGGTCAATGGAGCAGCTCGCGGTCCGCTGAGAACCGCACGGCTGCCATGCGGACCATGATTCTCTATCCGACCAATGCCCTCGTTGAGGACCAGATTTCTCGACTGCGACGGGCAATCGAATCTGTGGACGTTTCAGCAAATGAACCGCCGCTATATTTCGGCCGATATACCGGATCGACGATGGGCGGGGGACGCGTACCGGACCGGTATAGTGACGCGAGAGTAAAGGACATTGCAGCGCAACTGCGGGATATGGAGGAAAAGCGTGATGCAATCAAGAGCCAGGACGTCGAGACCGTCTGCCAATTTCCAGATCCACGCCGTGGAGAGATGCTGACACGGTGGGACATGATCCAAAGCCCTCCCGACATTCTCGTTACCAATTACTCGATGCTAAATGTGATGCTCATGCGCGAGCGCGAGGAATCACTGTTCTCGGCAACCCGACGATGGCTGGAAGACGACTCTTCCAATTGCTTCACATTGGTCGTCGACGAGCTGCATTCATACCGCGGCACCCAAGGCACAGAGGTCGCGCTCATCCTTCGTAACGTCCTACGCCGCCTCGGCTTGGAACCGGACTCTCCGCAACTTCGGATTGTATCGACCAGTGCCTCTCTCGTCGGCGACGAAGGCATCTCTTTTGCGGAGCAATTCTTTGGCGTTCCGCGTGAGTCGTTCGACATAATTGCAGGCCGCCCGACCCAGCCCGAGGCGTATCGTCGAGTCACCGCCCAACCATTCCGAGAACTCTCGGGCCTCCCTGACAACGAGCGCGCGAATCGTGCGGCTTTCCTTGCGCAGGAACACAAGGTCACACACGCCCTGGCCGCCGCGTGCATGGCCGACGATGGAAGACCGAAGGCGCTGCCGATCACCGAGGTCGTCGGCGAATTGTTCACGGATGAGGACGTGTCCCCGAACGATCCAGCAATCGAGGGGTATCTACGTGCGGTGGAGGTTGCGGATTCACAGGATGCGCCGACTTTTCGAACGCACCTGTTTTACCGCACCGTTCGAGGCATTTGGGCATGTTCAAATCCGCAATGCAGTGAGATCCCTGACGATTGCCAGTCGAGCGACAGGCGCGTTGGTCGACTGCACTCCACTCCGCGCATTCGGTGCGAGTGCGGGAGCCGGGTTCTCGAACTCCTCTATTGCTATCAATGTGGGGAACCGTTTCTCGGAGGATTCGCGACGTCAGCCGGCGAGGCCGGCTCGTGGTATCTGAGCGCGGGCGCCGACGAGAGCACCAGATGGGATCAGGACGTCATCTTCCGCCGGCAACACGGAAAGTACATGTGGTACTGGCCGCGCCGGCCGAACTCGCCCCGAAGCTGGACTCATAAGACGCCGTCCGGCAACGAAACCGGGACATTCCAGTTTGTCGCAGCTACGTTTGACCCGAAGCTCGGCCATTTGCAGCAGACTCGTGATGGAACCGGCACGATCATGTCGTTCTCCGACGTCCCCGTCGATAGGTATCGCGTACCTGCAATCCCGGAACGATGCCCAAAGTGCGATGCGGCCGGAGAAATGAACAGGCCTGATGCCTTCTATGGCGGGGTCGTGCGTAGCCCTGTCCGCGCGCATACGATGGGCACATCTATTACCTCTCAAATACTCGTCGACCGCCTACTCGACCAGCTTCATGAGTCTGAGGTTCCAGAGCGAACAATCGTGTTTACCGACAGTCGTGACGACGCGGCTGGCACAGCGGCAGGCTTGGAACTCAATCATTTCCGGGACCTACTGCGGCAGATTCTGCGGCAGGAAGGCGGGGCGCGGCCAGACGTGGTCGCACTCATGCGGCGCGCGGCGGCGAGGCATGAGCTAACCGACGACGAAGAGCAAGTCCTGCAAACGTTGCTGACCCAATATCCGCGAGCATGGGGCGCGTATCGATTGGAGGCCGCGGGAAGCGCAGACGAAGAAGATAAGCGCGAGATCGTAGAGTTCGAGGCGTCGCATAATAGCTCGGAGGCCACTATTCCATGGGGCGACGTCGTCCACGATGTCGAACGTCAACTCGTCGGGATTGGCGTAAACCCGGGCGGCCCCCGCCCTTCCCGCAATAGTTTCCGCGGCGAGCCGTGGTATCGCTACTATGACCCGCCCGATGGCGATGGGTGGGTCTCCCTAGACAGCACCGACACTCGAGCGCGCGGACGAGAGCAATATCGCCGCTGGTTAAGTGGCGAGATTGCGGCGGCAGTGTTCGACCAAGGTGGCCGCGACGTTGAGTCCATTGGACTCGCGACCGTCCGCCCCCAGTGCAGCGTCAGCCAACTTCCAGTCCCCGAGGAAACGGCCCGCGAAGTCCTGGCGGCAACCGTACGTATACTTGGAATTGCGCGCCGATATCAAGGAGCACGGCGGCAATGGGCACCTACAGGCGGGCCACCACAGGCATTAACTAAGTATCTCGACGCCGTTTCCGCGGCTGCAGGCTCGGACAGATCGACACTCGCAGAATCGGTCACTCGCACCCTCAAGGATGCAGGCGTGATCGACGATTCATTCCAGCTCGCTACGGACCGCGCTGGGGTACCGTTGACCATCGAACTTACGGAAGACGCCCATACTCTCTATCGCTGTAGCTCATGTGCACGAGTGCACGTAAATCCTTCAGCTCGTGTATGTACCAATTCTGCATGCAACAGTCCAATGGACCGCTCATCATCTAACAACGAACCGTCGGGCGATTACTATGGATGGCTAGCTCGTCAGCACCCCAGGCGTCTGCGCGTCGAAGAGCTCACCGGCCAAACAAAACCCCTTCAAGAGCAACGGCGCCGACAACGATGTTTCAAGGGCGCGTACGTCGGAAAACCCGACGAATCCGAACTGCGTGACGGGATCGACGTACTGAGTGTTACCACAACAATGGAGGTTGGTGTCGACATCGGGTCCCTGCGATCGGTTGTCCTCGGAAACATGCCGCCGCAGCGCTTCAATTATCAACAGCGCGTCGGTCGCGCAGGACGAAAAGCGCAACGCTTTTCATACGCCGTGACGCTGTGCCGGGACAGGACTCACGATGATTTTTATTTCAACCACGCAACGCGCATAACCAATGATCCACCTCCTCAACCGTACTTGGATACCGGCCGCTACGAGATTGTCAGGCGCGTGGTTGCCTCCGAATGCTTGCGCTGCGCGTTCCAAGACCTTCCAATTAAAGACCGTCCGAGCCCGAGCAAGGACAGCGTGCACGGGACGTTTGGAACCACGGAGGGTTGGGAGACAACCTATAGGTCCCGCGTCGCACGCTGGCTGTCCCAGTCGGACCAAGTCGAGCGAATTGTGTCGCGGATGATGTACTACACTGCCCTCTCTTCTGAGGAGGGGCGCTCTCTGGTCTCTTGGGTGCGAAACGCTCTCGCCACAGAGATTGATGATGCTTGCGCTCGACCGGCGCACCGAACGCCGGCGCTAAGCAAGACACTAGCGAACGCGGGTGTCTTGCCCATGTTCGGTTTTCCCACGCGCGTCCGCCCGCTTTATAGGCGAGAGCCGCGCGGCCCACGTGACGAGGAAGCGTCCAAAGTTAGCGACCGCGACATCGAGATGGCGGTCTCGTCGTTTGCGCCGGGCGCGCAGGTTATGCGCGATAAGGAGATCCACCTAAGCATCGGGTTCGCTGCCTGGGACTTCACAGGCAACCGCACGGTCGCTGTCGATGCACTCGGCGAAGGGCTTCGGCTCGCACGTTGCGAGAGCTGTGATTCCACGGAGCCAGTCGTCGATAATGATCCCGCGTATTGCTCCGTCTGCGGAAACTCCGTCCACGTATTCGATTTGTACCAGCCACTCGGCTTTCGGACGAATTACGATGCCGAGGATTTTGACGACCAGGCTGAACGCGGGCCGATGCTGGCGCCGCCCCAGCTGTCGGTCGGCGCTCAGGAATCCAGCGATCTCGTTAACCGAGGACTTCGCGCATCGTTATATACCGGAGCTGATCTCTACACCATCAACGATAACGAAGGATCCGGTTACGCTATGTATCGGCTGCGTACGTCATACGTCGTTCCGGATCCGTCTCTGTACCCGGGCAATCGAGCTCCCGACGTGCCTGACAGGGACGCTGATTTAACCGGCGCCATTGGCGCTGTCAAGCGCACCGACGCGTTGACCCTTCTCGTCCACTCGTCACATATACCTGCGCCCGAACCCGTGATACAAACGGACCGATCGAATCCCTATGGCCTGAGTGCGCTGTGGTCATTCGCAGAACTATTCCGACGCGCAGCCGCGGCGGAACTCGACGTGATGCCTGCCGAGCTCCGCACGGGCCTTCATCCAATCCGAACTGACGGCAACGCTGTGACGCACAAGGTGTTCATTGCCGATGCGCTGGAGAATGGCTCGGGATATACACGACACTTGGGAACACCTGCGGTTCTGAGGACTGTCTTGGAGCGTGCGAGAGAGGAAATAGGCGTTAGACAATATGAGACCGCGGATCATCGGACCAAGTGTGATTGGTCATGTCCGGATTGCCTACGCAGCTATGACAATAGAATGCTCCATCCCCGGCTCAACTGGAGGTTGGCTCTCGACGTAGCCGATTTGGCGGCGGGTTTACCATTACCGGGGCACCGTTGGTTACCGAATTCCCAGAATATGCGTGACCGGTTTTTGCGTGACTTCAGTGTATCCACGGACTTCGAACCGTTTCAGGCAGCTACTCTATACGGAGTTCGCTCCCAGCAATCCGGGCGAGCAATCGTCCTCGGCCATCCGTTATGGAGCACGAGCTCGGATTGCCTAACGGACGAGCAGATCGGCGCACTGGACGTTCTTGGTGCACGCCACGAGTCTAGCAGCGTGCGATTTATCCCTGTGCCAACAATGCAGCGCAGCCCGGATCAGGTGTTTTCGTGGCTTTGGCCGCAACTGTGAACTCGGGAATTAATGCTAGTAGCGGAACTTTCCCGCAGGCGATGGCCCCTTACTCGGCAATCAATCCGGAATCGGTTAGATGTGCCCTAAGCAGGATAGGACTCGGCCTGTCACTGGCGTTAGCTGGCACACGCACCGGCACTCCGTCGAATTCGGCATATTCGCTGCCTTCTAGCTCGGCCGCCACGACGACGCGCATATCCTTAGGATTGATCCCAAGCAGACCCAGATCAAACAACGTGTGTATATCGCTGCGCAAGAGCAGGCCGTTCACGATGTGGTTGGTGTGGCTACCCCGATATGGCCGAATGTGGGCCGCTTCTAATGCCTCTTGCACGTTGCATGCACTCACGGCACACGTCTGATCGTACGCAGTCAGCAACAGATCTCGAAATTGACGCTGGCCACGCCGTCTCCAGATTGCCTGCAGCACGCGGGTGCGGGCATCGGCATTAGAGAGGATCTCACGATGACTTTCTTCGTCGGTTTGTTCGCCGTTGCGGACTGCCGTAGGCGGCGACGGCGCTACGCCAGTGGGCGTGAATCCTTCAACTGTGAACCAACCTTCATGCCAATCGCGAATAAGACCGATCCCCCACACCCTATATCGCGGATTCGGCTTGGGAACGACTTGGCGTACGACGCCAACCGGAACGCCATCCTGCATGCACGCCATGAGAGCCCGATTCGTGTATTCTCGATCACGCGACGACGGATCATGCCCTTCCTGGTAGTAGCGGTACGTCCATGTTCCATCCGCCCGCTCTGTAGGCGGATTGTCACCGTAAGGGCTGTTGAGGGACTCCCGAATCGACAAGGCGTAAATCCAACCCTGCGACTTATGGATTCCCTTCGCCCTATTCAGGAGTTATTGTCAGAAGTGGTGTATGGCGGGATTTGATTGAAGGCGGCGTATCCGGCTGGAATGGAAGTGCCAACGACCAACCAGCCAACGAGGATACGCCACCATGGGCCAAGATACGCATGGGCCGAGTCGCCGACCAGTCCCCGGCGACGAAGACCCGCTCACAGAGCTGCTGCGCCGCGGCGCGCGGGATTTGTTGATGCAGGCCGTGGAGGCCGAGTTGCAGGCGTTTTTGGGCGAGCACGCCGATCACACGCTCGATGACGGGCGCCGCGCGGTGGTACGCAACGGCTATCAGCCGGCGCGCACGGTGCAGACGGGCATCGGCGACGTCGCCGTGCGGCTGCCCAAGACCCGTGATCGGTCGGGGGCCGGGATCCACTTCACCTCGAACCTGCTGCCGCCGTACCTGCGCCGGACCCGCTCGGTCGAAGAGCTGCTGCCGTGGCTGTATCTCAAGGGCGTCTCAACGGGCGACTTCCAGGAGGCGCTGACGGCGTTGCTGGGCGAGCAGGCGCCGGGGCTGTCGGCGTCGACGCTGGGCCGGCTCAAGCAGCAGTGGCTGACCGAGCACACCGAGTGGCGCGGGCGCGATCTGAGCACCCGGCGCTACGTCTACTGGTGGGCTGACGGCGTGCACTTCAACCTGCGCGGCGAAGACGACGAGCGGGCCTGCCTGCTGGTGATCGTCGGCGTGCTGCCTGACGGCACCAAGGAGTTCGTCGCGCTCGATGACGGCGTGCGCGAGTCCGAGCAAAGCTGGTACGAGATGCTGGTGCATCTGCGCGACAGCCAAGGCCTGACGGCGGCGCCGCGCCTGGCGATCGGCGACGGTGCGCTCGGCTTCTGGAAGGCGCTGGCGCGGGTTTATCCGGCCACGCGCGGTCAGCGCTGCTGGGTGCACAAGATCGCCAACGTCCTGAACAAGCTGCCCAAGCGCGCCCAGCCCAAGGCCAAGGCCGCCCTGCAGGCGATCTGGATGGCCACGTCGCGCGACGACGCCGAGCGCGCCTTCGACGCGTTCGCCACCGCCTGGGACGACAAGTACCCAAAGGCGGTCGAGACCCTGCAAAAGGATCGCGAGGCGCTGCTGGCGTTCTACGGCTTCCCGGCCAGGCACTGGCAGTCGATCAGAACGACCAATCCGATCGAGTCGACGTTCGCGACGGTGCGCCTGCGTACGGCCAAAACCCGCGCCTGCGTCACGCGCAACACGATCCTGAGCCTGGCGTTCAAGCTGGGTCAGAGCGCCGCCAAACGCTGGCGCCGGTTGCGCGGCTACCAGTGGCTCGACGAACTCGAGCGCGGGGTCACGTTCATCGACGGCATCGCTCAATACGACGACACCCACGACCACCGGAGCGCCGCCTGAGATCAATGGCTATACACCACTCTTGCGCATAGCTCCCCTATTCAGCAGATGGATACCTCCAAGCTTGCCGCTCGGCCAAGCAATTTCGGTGCCCATACGATCAACAAACCACTGGAGTGCTTCTCGATGCGGTGGGTCCAGCTCCGCCAATATGGACGTCAGGGCCGACATGATCACAATTGGGCCATCCGCCGTCCAACAAAGTTGCACACGCGGTCGTGCCGGCCCTTGTCATCATCACTCGGCGGCCGGCGGCAAAGCCCTGCCTAGGCATATTGCGGCGGTACAGCATCGACGATTGGCCTACGTAGGCTGCTTCCGGCCATAATTGCAGCCGGGGCCGGCATATTCAAGCGGCATCTGGAGCTGCCAATTTGCAGATCAAAGAGTGTATGGACGAACTTACCCAGGATCCGTCCGATCCATATAGGGAGCATTCGTGCCGCGCTTGATCAGCCTCTATACGGGTGCCGGAGGCCTCGACCTAGGCCTTGAGTCCGCCGGCTTCGAAGTCGCTGCAGCTCTCGAGCTCGACAGCTGGGCCTGCTCCAGCATTCGGGCGAATCGAGACTGGCCGCTCATCGAAGCCGACATCCACGACGTGCCCTCGCGCACGATTCTCGATGTTGCGAGTTCGTCACCAGGCGAGATCGACCTGCTTGTCGGCGGTCCGCCCTGTCAACCGTTCTCCAAGTCGGCGTACTGGGCGCGAGGCGATACACGTCATTTGGACGATCCGCGGGCTGATACATTGACCGCCTGGCTTCGTGTTCTTCGAGACACGCGGCCGCGCGCATTCTTGTTGGAGAATGTCATTGGACTCGCCTACCAGCGTGACGGCAGTGGTATAGAGGTTCTTAGATCAGCAATCGACGCAATCAACGCTGACTGTAGGACGAGTTACACATTCAACTGGCAAGTTCTAAACGCCGCAGACTACGGTGTTCCGCAAGTACGGGAACGCCTATTTTTAGTCGGTGCTCGCGATGGACTGACGTTTACGTTTCCGAGCGCCACGCATTCCGATCCTCGCAATGCGCAACAATCGCCCCACGCTACCGAATTGGAACCATGGCTTACCGCGTGGGACGCGATCGGGGATCTAACGGCGGAGGCCGATTCCGCCTTGGCGGTTACGGGCAAGTGGGCCAATCTCTTGCCCGCAGTACCCGAAGGAGCCAACTATCTGCACTTCACGCCACGGCGCGATGGCATGCCGTTATTCGGATGGCGCACACGGTACTGGGCGTTCCTCCTTAAGCTTGCGAAGGCTCGTCCTTCATGGACGCTTCAGGCACAGCCAGGAAGCGCCACCGGCCCGTTCCATTGGCGTAGCCGTC
>Ga0102944_1001961_pt1 | contig 12705 bp, 6 predicted proteins | sample SalPonD_shore_MG_FD_78172 | JGI IMG/M metagenome (GOLD analysis project Ga0102944, IMG submission 78172) | Salt pond soil microbial communities from South San Francisco under conditions of wetland restoration - Salt Pond MetaG... | ecosystem: Environmental > Aquatic > Marine > Intertidal zone >...
GGGACCAACGATTTCATTTGGGACGTGCAGGGGGCATTCAGCGCCTGGATCACCAATGGGGTGACCCTGCAAATGGACACGGTCACGAGCGGGGCCTACTTCCAGGTCCTTTTCCTGGCCGGTGCCGACCTCCAGGTCAAGCACGGCCGGACCGACATGCCGGCCAGCTCCACCGCCACCCAGAACGTGACAGCCCCGGGGTTCACCCCGGACGCGGTGCTGTTCAACTACGTGGAGGCCTCCACCCTCAACGCCCCGGAGGGGTATTTCTGGTGGACCTCGCTAGGCTGGGCCATCAACGATGGCGGGCCAACGCAGACGTCGGTGGTCAGCAACGTCAAGGGCGGCTATTCCTCCACCTCGGAAGAGGACACCCAGGAGATCATAACCAGCGGGGCGGTCGGTGGCATGAACACCGGCTCCCTCGATTTCTACTACACCATCAGCAATTTTGATGCCTCGGGGTTCTCGGTCACCCCGTCCGCCAGCTACTACAGCCTGACCTACCTGTACTGGCTGGCGATCCAGTGGGGCTCCAACTCCCAAATTGCCTCGGTGATCCAGTCCGTGGGCTCCGCCGACAGTGGCACGACCTCGTTCACCGGCTACGGTTTCCAGCCCCAGGCGGTATTCGGCTACCTGACGCGAGCGGAGGCCACTGACAACCTCTATTACGACGTCACCCAGGCCTGCGGACATGGCCTGGCCATGCTCGACGCACAGGGCAATATGGGGGCTCTCAACCCCATTCCTGCCCTGGCCGCCTCGACCAGCTCCCGGGAGTCCACGTGGACGGTATTCCACGACCACTGGGAGATCATGGACGAGGTGACGCCGGCCACGATCTGGAGCGGCACCTTCGGCTCCATCCAGGCGGACGGCTTCGCGCTGAATGTTGGCACCAGCCCTGGGGCGACCCTCTACTTCCCGACCATAGCCTTCGAGGACCCGGCGGCGGGCGGCCCCGACATCACCGGGTCCGGGGCGGCTCAGGCCTCCGACGCAACCGTCAGCGCGGAGGCGTCCCGGACCACGGACGTTCACGTCGCCACGGTGGTGGCTACCGCGCCGACCACGCCGGGCACCCTAGACATCACCACCTCCGCCCTGGGGGGCAAGACGCCCAAGGCGGCGCTGATCTTCGTCAGCCACATCGGCGGAGCTGGCGCGGTTGCTTCGGGGGAGAACCTGAGCGTCGGCTTCACCGACGGGACCAGCCAGTTCACGGCCACCCTAATGGGCCAGGACGGCAGCAGCGGGGCGGCCACCGCGCGGGCGCTCGACAACACCAACTGCGCGGTCCGCTGGCTCTACGACCTCTCCAGCTTCAACCGCAAGACCCAGGCCGCCTTCAATGCCTGGATTGCGGACTCCGGTAATGGGCAGACGGGGATCCAGCTCGACTTCGGGGTGGCTCAGGACGGCGACACCGTGGTGGTGCAGCTATTCGCCGGAGACTCGGTCCAGGCCCAGGCCGGCTACGTTACCGGGGGTGTGGCCGGAAGCTCCTCCTCGGTGACGACGGGCTTCTCCCCCAGCGCCGTGCTGTTCGCCAATACCAACCAGACCGCCTTCGCGGCCAGCTCGGTGACGGCGGACGGCACCCTGTCCTTCGGCTGGGATACGCCCTCCGGCGGGGCCAACTGCCTCCTCCGCTACACGGCGAGCGGCGCGAATCCCACCGACGTCCAGGAGATTTGGGACCAGAGCGAGGTGGCGGGGAGCTGCGACGGCGCGGGTGGCTGGGGGTGGTCCGCCAACGTCAGCTCGTGGGCATCGGACGGGTTCACACTCGGGATCAACCCCACCCGGGGCGATTCGGGCGGGGCCCTGATCCCCTACCTGGCCCTGCGGTGGGGGTCCGGGCAGGTGGCCAGCGCCACCACGGTGATCGCCAGCACCGACTCGGGGACCACCAGCTACACCCCCGGGCAGGGCTTCCAGGCCAAGGGCCTGGTGGGTCTGGCCTCCAAGGTCGGGACAGCAGGCACCTGGGTGACGGGAGCCCATGCCGAGTCCGCCTCCCTGCTCATGGCCGGAGGGGCCGGCAATGACCGGTCGGTGGGCACCTACTTTGCCGACGGGGTGACCAGCTCCAACACCACGGAGACCTGGAACAACAGCCTGGAGCTTCTGGAGTCCAGCGCCTATCTGGTGGCCAACCTGCTCCACTACGACACCATGGGGATGACCCTGGACGTCGTTACCCCGCCCCCGGCCGACGTCAACGTCCCAACCCTGTTCTTCCAGGACCCCACCGGAGCCATCGACGCCCAGGGGGCCGCGCAGGCCGGGGACGCCACGACCGCAGGTAGCGCCGGCCGGGTGCGAACGGCCACCGCCGCCGCAAGCGCCCAGGACGCCACCGTCAGCGCGTCGGGCAGCGCCTTCGCCACCCAGACCGGTACTGCCGCCGCAGCGGCGCAACCGGCCACCGCCACGGCCTCGGGCACCGTCACCTGGACCGCCACTGGGGCGGCCACGGCCCAGGCGGCCACTGTCAGCGCCTCCGGCACGGTCGGCGCGGCGACCAAGAATCTCACCGCAACCGCCACCGTCTCGGCGCAACCGGCGACCGCAGCCGCCACGGCGACAAAGAGCCTCACCGCCACGGCGACCGCCTCTGCACAACCGGCCACCACGGCCGGCACCGGGCAGTTCCTCGGCAAGCGTACCGGGACGGCAGCAGTAGCCGCCGATCCGGCAACGGTGTCCGCAACCGGGCTGTTCCTGGGGAAGCGCACTGGTACCGCCGCAGTCTCCGCCCAGCCGGCCACCAGCACCGCCAAGGGTATTTTCGTCCGCCAGGGCACCGCCGCCGTCCAGGCCTCGGACGCGACGGTTTCCTCCACGCAGAGCCAGTCCCAGGCCGCCACCGGCACCGCGCAGGCCGGGTACGCCTCCGTCACGGCGCAGGCCTTCCGAGTGGGCTACCTGCCCAAGGGCCCCGCAGAAAGCTGGGTGGCCCTGGCCCGGCCCACCGTATGGGGCTCGGAATTGCGGCTGACCAAATGGACCGGACCCGGGCGCTCCACGTCCTGGAAGGGGTAGAGCTATGCCGATCAGCCAAACCTTGGAGAAGTATCAGTCCGAAGCCCGCAAGTACGACTTCGACTTCTCCAACCTTCTGGAGAACGGGGACTCCGTCGCCTCCGTCTCCTCCATCAGCAACAGCGTCTTTTCGGGCTCGGAGACAACCGGCCTTACGGTCGGGGCGGGCTCGGTCAACGACCCCTCCGTCCAGGCCTCCATCAGCGCCGGAACGGGGGGAGTGACCTATAAGCTCGTCTGCACGGTGTCCACCTCCAACGGCAACACCCTCGTCCTGGTGGGCTTCCTCAAGGTGCTTGCGGAATGAAGGTCCAGATCGAGGGCTTCGCGGGCATGCTGCCGGCCAAGGACCCCAAGCTCCTGGACAGCCACCAGGCGCAGACGGCGACCAACACGCGCCTGTGGACCGGGAGCCTGGAGCCCTGGAAGGGCACCGCCGACCAGGCGTACAACGTCACCGTGGCCACCCCCACCACGATCTACCACTACCAGTGGAACTACTGGTTCGAGTGGAACCAGGACGTGGACGTGGTGCGCTCCCCCATCGCCAACGACAGCTACAAGCGCGTCTACTGGACTGGGGACGGCAAACCCAAAAAGACGGACCACACGGTGGCCACGGGGGCCCATCCCTATCCCTCCACCGAGTACCTCCTGGAGGTCCCCAAGCCGGCCAATGGCCCCACGCTGTCCTTCCAGGACAGCTCGGACCCGGCCAACAAGGAGGACATCGCCTACGTCACCACCTATGTCAGCGACTACGGCGAGGAGGGCCAGCCTTCCGATCCGAGCGCGGTGGTGTCGGCCTACTGGAGGGACCACGACATCGTCGCCGTGGCCACCGGGAGCAATACGGTGACGGTGAGCGGGGACCAGACCTCAAGCTGGGGCTCGGGGGATACGGCGGCCATCGTCGGCAGTACGGGCAACGACGGCAACTACACCGTCTCCTCGGCCTCCTACGACAGCGGCAACGATCAGACCAACATCGTCACCAACGAATCCATCGGCAACGCGACGGCGGACGGCAATTTCCGCACCCGAATCTCCCTCTCCAATATCCCCGACGCCCCCACCGGGGCCTACAACATGGCCAAGTTCAGGGTCTACCGCTACCACGCGGGCACGACCAACGGGGAATACGTCTACGTGGGGGAGCGGGCCATCGGGTACACCACCTTCGACGATTCGGTGCCCCCGGCCCTCCTGGGGGAGGTGATCCCGAGCGCCCACTACAACACGCCGCCGGACGACATGATCGGCCTGGTGGGGATGGCCAACGGAGTGCTCGCGGGGTTTTCTGGCAACGAGGTTTGCCTGTCCGAGCCCTACCTGCCGCACACCTATCCCTCGGCCTATCGCCAGTCCACGAACTACCAGATCGTCGGCCTGGGGACCTTCGGTACCACCCTGGTGATCCTGACGGAGGGCCATCCCTACCTGCTCACGGGGGTGGACCCGGCCTCCATGACCATGGAGGAGGTGGACCTGCCCCAGGCCTGCGTCAGCAAGCGCGGGATTGTCTCCACCCAGAGCGGGGTGATCTACCCGAGCCCCGACGGGCTGGTGTTCATCAGCTCCGGCGGCGGCCAGCTCCTGACCCAGCACATTCTCACCCGGGACCAGTGGCAGGCGTACAACCCGTCCTCCATCCACGCCTACTACTACAACAACCGCTACCACGCCTTCTGGAAGGATGGGGCGAGCACGGGCGGGATCATCCTGGACCCCCAGAACCCGGCCTCCACCTTCACGGAGACGGACCTGTACCCCACCACGGGCTACACGGATCTGGTGAACGACAGCCTGTTCCTGGTGCTGTCCAGCTCCATCGAGAAGTGGGACGCCGGCTCGACCAACCTGACCTACCGGTGGCGGAGCAAGGTGTTCCAGGCCCAGCAGCGGGTCAACTTCACCTGCGGTCGGGTTTTCGCCACCAGCTTTGACGACCTGGTATTCCGTCTGTACGCGGACGGCCAGCTCGGCGCGGAAATCCGCGTACAGAGTGACGGCATCTTCCGACTGCCGTCCGGGTTCCGGGCACGGGACTGGGAGATCGAACTGGAAGGGACGGACGAAGTCCAGCGGGTGGCCATCGCCTCGCGGCCCCAGGAGATCGGCTAATGGCCCGGGATACCAAGGCCCAGGCGCTGCCCCCGGCCAAAAGCCAGGACCCCCAGGCCCTGCCCCTCCTGCGGGCGCTGCGGGACACGGTCATGTTGCGCGAGGGCCAGTCCGGCCCGCACGGCGAGTCCTTCGTCCGGTTCAAGGACCTGGTGGACATCGGCCTGGCCACCTCCTCCTGGCAGGGTTCCGGGCAGTCCACGAACATCGTGCCCGGGGCCAAGGTTCCGAGTTACCTGCCGTCCAACCCGGCCCCCACCGTGGAGACGCCCCCGGTCCCGACCGGGCTCACGGCCACGTCGGCAATCCAGTCCGTGATCCTCCAGTGGGACAGCCCCTACGACAAGTACGCCAGCCACAGCTTCACGGAGGTGTGGCGCAACTCCACTACCAACCTGGCCACGGCGGTGAAGGTGGGCACCTCCACCACGGCCTTCTACACGGACAACGTCGGGCTCGCCGCCACCCAGAAATTCTACTGGGTGCGGTTCGTGAACGAGGCGGCCAAGAAGGGCCCCTTCTCCAAGACCTGGGTGTCGGCCACCACCGGGAAGGTGGGGAACGCGGACCTGACGGACAGCATTATCACCGCGAACAAGATTGCGAACTCGGCCGTCACCCAGTCCAAGGTGGCCAAATGGTTCGCCGGGACTTCCGGGACGTCCTTCCCGGCCTCCCCCGACGACGGCGAGTTCTTCTACCGCACCGACCAGGACAAGGTCTACCGCTACAACGGCAGCTCCTGGATCGAGGTGGACTATCTCTCCGATCCCACCCGGATTGGCAGCGCGGTGATCGGCTCGGCCGCCATCATCGACGCGGCCATCACCAGCGCCAAGATCAAGAACGCGGCGGTGGGGTCGGCCGCCATCGCCAACCTGGCGGTTACCAACGCCAAACTTGCCGACGTGGCGGTGGACACGGCGAAAATCGCGGACGGGGCCATCGCCACGGCCAAGATCGGCAGCGCGGCGGTGACCGAGGCCAAGATCCAGAACCTGTCCGTCACCACGGCGAAGATTGCCGGGGCGGCGATCACCAACGCCAAGATCCAGAACCTGGCGGTGACCAACGCCAAGGTGAACGACTTGTCGGCCGACAAGATCACCGCAGGGACCGTAACCGCCAGCCAGGTCTATATCGGCTCCAACAACGTCCAGCTCGACGGATCGAACTCCCAGGTAGCCATCGTGGACAGCCAGGCCACCCCAGTGAAGCGGGTGACCATCGGCAAGCTCGGTACCGGGAGCGCCGACTACGGCATCTTCATCAAGGACGCCGGAGGCAACAACCTCCTGTCCACGGCGCGGGACTTCGACCACAGCCTGGTGGACCTGACCCAGGCGACCAACGCCGTGGCCGAGGGAGGAGCCGACGTCACGGGCAGCCACACCGCCAGCGACGTCCAGACCGGGGCTGGGAAGGCGGTTGCTGAGTCCGGCGCGGACGTCACCGGTAACAACACGGCGAACGATGTCCAGACCGGGGCTGGGAAGGCGGTTTCGGAGACGGGGGCCGACAACACCTCCGCCCGGATCACCAGTGGTTTGGACCAGGGCGGCGTGATCCAGAACAGCACCAACATTCTCCTGGACCTGAACAACAAGGCCCTGTCCCTGAACAATTCCACCTTCGGTAACGCCGGTATCCAGCTACAGTACAACGGCGGATCGCCGCGTATGTACGTCGGGGACGGCGGCAACCAGTCCATGAATTACGACGGGGCAACTTTCTCCCTTGGGCGGGACGTGGAAATGAAGGGCGCAGTCGCCTACAACAACCAGTCCTTCGTCCTTGTCGGGCTCCCATCTGACTACCAGCTCTACACAAACTCAAGTGGCGGTGGCTCCGTCTCCCCTCTGTACGGCCACATCTTGATCACCTGCGGCGGATCGGCCGGGGATTATGCCTATTACGGCAAGAACCTTTCCTTGACCCCCCAGACACCGACATGGGCCAATCCCAGGGCGTTAAAGATCACCTTTTTGGTGGACAGCGCAACTTCGGGCTTCCCTGGGGGTGGGAGCGGGATCTGGATTGGTACCGGGGACTATCAGGCCGGACCCCCACGGACAGGATTCGGGGTGTATATCGGCCAAGGGACAGTTCAAGGCTATGCTGCCAACGGCGGATCAATCTCCTACGCCACGCTGGACGGGTCGGCACTCACTGACACTAAGTACAACGTGGAGGCCATATTCAGCCCGGGTTCGGGGGTGTTGTTCTACCTCAACGGATCGCAACTAGGTGGGGTTTCTACCAACCTCCCCACCGGAACCTCCTATGCAGACGCAATCATCGGCGGCTATGCCAGCAACGGTAGTGGCAACGGTGGAGGCCATGCCCAAATCGGCTGGATGGCCGTCCAGCAAAACCCATGAGCACCCAATGAACGATACCCAATCCCTGATCGAGACGCACCGCGAGGAGCAACGCCAGCTCCTGGAGAACTACCGGCTGTTCAAGCAACAGCTCGAATCCATCGACCGCCGCCTGGACCAGCTCGACGTAATCCTGTCCACGCTGGAGCGGGAGCAGTCCCCGCAGGCGCAGGAGGACTAAATGTCGGCATGGGGAAAGATTAAGCATGCGGCCCAGCATGCCACCCACGAGGTCAACTCCGGGCTCCACAACATTTCCGGGGGTAAGGTTGGCCTGAACGACTTCAAGTCCATGTCCACCATTGGCCTGAATGACATAGGGAATAAGCTCTCCAAGGGCTGGAAGGACCTGACCGGACAGACGGCGGCGCACAAGGCAGCCAAGGCGGCCAAGAAGAACGCCAAGCGCCTCCAGGACGCCGGGCTGGCTCAGGCGGAGGCCATGCGCCACCAGGCCGACGTCATGCAGAACATCGGCAACCGCCAGATGAACATTGGCCAGCAGCAGATGGACCTGAACAAGCAGATTGCGGCCAACCGCCAGGATCTGGCGCAGAAGCAGCTCAATCTGACCCAGCAGTCCATCAACCAGCGCAAGGACATTGCCCAGAACCAGCTCGACCTGGGACAGAACATGGCCGACATCGCCCAGAAGCGGGCGGATATTGGCCAGCAGGCGCTGGATTTCGGTCAGCAGCGGTGGCAGGACTACCGCGACCTGTACCGGCCCACGGAGAAAGCCATGCTCGACATGGCCAACCAGGGGCCGAACTACGACCGCGCCGTATCCCAGGCCATGGCCGATGTCGCGGCTGCGCAGGGCAACAACCTGGACCAGAACGCCCGGATGCTGTCCCGTTACGGGATGAACCCGAACAGCGGGCGCTTCGCCACGGCGGCGGAGAACCGGGCCATGACCCAGGCCGCGCAGGAGGCGCAGGCCCGGACCCAGGCCCGCAGGAAGGAGAAGGCGGATTCCTTCAACTTCAAGACCACCGCCCTGGGGCGCGGCCAGTACCTGCCCGGCATGGCCCAGCAGGGATTCAGCCAGGCGCAGGCGGGCCTGGGTGGTGCGACCTCCAGCTACGGCGGCGCGGGCAACCTCAACAGCTCCGCCGGCCAACTCGAAGCCGGGCTGGGGAACGCCTACGCCGGGGCCGGCAACCAGTGGTCCGGAATGAACAACCTCTACTCCGGGGCCTCCGGGATCTACGGCAACGCGGGCAGCGCCATCCAGGGCGCGGGCAGCCTCCAGCAGGGGGCGCTTTCCGGGCTAACCTCGGCGCAGGGCGCTTTCCAGAACATCTACAACACCGCCGAGAAGGCGCGGCAGTTCAACACCACGGCCGCCCTGAAAGAGTTCAACGGCCTCCTCAAGGGGGCCGGTCAGGCGGCCGGTTATTCGGGCATGGCCGAAGGCGGCGAGGTAGATACCCAGGCCATGGGCGGGCGGACCTTCAACAACGGGGGCGAGCTGATCCAGGGCCCTGGTGGTCCCAAATCGGACAGCATCCCGGGCCAGGCGGTGGACGCCCAGGGCAACAGCAAGCCCGTGGCCCTCTCCAATGGCGAATACGTGCTGCCCACCGAGGCGGTGAAATACTACGGGCTGGATAAGCTGGACAAGATGGTCCAGAAGGCTCAGGAAGCCATGCAGGGGAGGGTCCACTGATGGGAACCGGATTGCTCGACAGCTTCATGGAGGGCTACACGGGCGGCAAGCAGGCCATGCAGGAGCAGAAGCTGCGTGACCTCAAGCTCCAGGAGGCCCAGCGCAAGCTGGAGCAGCAGCAGGCCCTCCAGGACGCCGCCCAGCAGGCGCAGGAGCAGGCGACCACGGAGCCCCACCCCTACTCGGGTCAGCAGGCCATGCAGGGCACCACCACCGTGACCTCGCCCCATGACTACTCCGGGCAGGGCACGGATATGTCCATCGCCAACGCCTACCCTAACGGGCAGGCCATGGAACAGGGGCTCCAGGACCAGACCGTGTCCCAGGCCCCCTCCACGGCGTTCCAGATCCCGGACCAGCAGGTGCAGGGGCTCCAGGACCAGACGGAGTTCAACTACCCGGAGTACATTCAGTCCCTGACCAACCACGTGGCCCAGACGGACCCGCAGGCGGCCGAGCACCTCCATCAGGTGCTGCGCAAGGCCCATGACGAGAATTTCAAGGACTTCGCCCGCTCGGTATTCCTGGGTGACCCCCGCCGCGCGGAGCAGGAGTTCAACCAGACGGGCCAATTCCAGATCCAGCCCGGCAGCCTGGAGATCCAGCCGGACCAGAATCAGGTGACCTTCCAGGACTCCGAGGGCCAGCCCCACGCCATGGGCCTGGACACCATCCAGCAGATGGCGGGGATCAAGCAGCCCGACCCCTTCGACGTCGCCCCCGGCCACGACCTGGTGGACAAGAACGGTCACCGGATCTACCACAACGCCAAGAGCAAGAGCGAGGATCGGCCGTCCACCTCCCTCTACAATGCCGCCTCCCGCGCCCTGGGGCAGGCCATCGGCGGGGACTTCCAGAACGGCGTGTTCACCGGGACCACCCCGGGCAAGACCATGTGGTTCATGCGGGCCCAGAAGATTGCCCATGACCTGATCGACCAGGGGGCCAACCCCGGCGAGGCGGCCATCCAGGCCTACACGCAAACCCGCAAGGAGGTCCCGAACGTCAACGGCTGGGAGGACCAGGCCCGTCAGCAGGCCGAACACCAGCTCCAGCAGGAGAGTAACAACCAGGCCTGGAACCAAGGATTCTGGCCCTGGGTCGGCTACAAGCTGGACCCATGGGCCGGGCCCTCCGAGAAGGAGATCCAGCAGCGCCAGCGGTCCATCCTTCACCAGCAGCACCCCGGTTACCAGGGGGGCATTATGAACCAGCCCGCGCCCACCGGGACGCCGCAGGAGAACGGCGGCGACCACCCCGGGCATTCCGGAACCGCCGGGCAGAAAACCAACGAGTCCGGCGGCGACGTATCCCGGGTGGACCCCAGCAAGGTGGGGGATCCCGTCGATGATCCGGGCTCCCGGGTCCGGCAGATCCCGCAGAAGGCTCAGGAGATCCTGCGGCAGAACCCCTCCGATACCACTCGCGCCTACTTCAATAAGCACTACGGCCAGGGCATGGCGGAATACGTGCTCCAGCACCAGGAGTAAGCATGGCGGACGATCCCTTCGCCAACCTCCCGCTCCGGCAGGGGGCCAATCAGGATTCCGAACCGCCCGATACGGGTGCGCCCGAATCGGGCGACGATCCGTTCAAGGACTTCCCCCTGGCGCCGAAGGGCGACACCTACACCATGCCCAAGGAGCCCCAGGGGCTCCACACGCCCACACCGGCCCCCTCCGCCCCGGAACCGCCCTCGCCGCATCCGGCCATGGAGCACACCCAGAACTTGGGCGGCCAGGGCACCGTTCCGGACGTCTCCCCGGACCAGCCCATCGGCAAGCTGCCGCCCAAGCCGCCCGGGGTCGGGGAGCCCCCGCAGCCCGGCCCGTCGCCGCAGGACCAGCTCCAGAACCTGCATATCGACCCGGAGGTGGCGCAGAAGATCCACGACGCGCCGGACCTCCAGACCAAGGCCGAGCTGGCGCGTCAGGCCGGGATCCCTGACCAGATCATCCAACAGGTTACCCATGGCCAGGCGGGCCAGCCCCAGGAGCAGGCCCAGCCGGCCAACCCCCTGGACCAGGCCCGGGACGTGGTGGGCTACCACCCCCAGCAGCCCGATTGGTCCCAGTTCCAGGCCCCGCCCCACGCCGGCATGGAGCACGAGCACGGCGGCAGCGCAGACCAGGGTGGCAACGTCGGCCAGGTGGAGCCCCTCAAGGCCCTGGCGCATATCGGCCTGCGCCTCCAGCAGGACGCCGGGGGTGCCCTCCAGATGGTCGGGGATAACCTGGAGGCCCAGCGCAAGCAGCTTCTACAGTACATGGACCAGGGCTCCATGTCGGACAAGGAGCGCCAGAAGCTGATCCAGGAGGCGGCCAAGAACCCCGCCTCCCAGGCCCTGAACAAGGTGGGCCGGGGGATCTACCTGGACGCGACCAAAAAGCTCCTACAGAGCCCGCTGAAAGCCGAGAAGGGGACGCCCGCCTGGTGGTTGGAGAAGGGCGGGATCACCATGGCCAGCAGCCTCCTCCCGGCCCTGGGGGTGTCGGTGACCACCGGCAACCCCGGCTTGGGCTACGCCATGTTGTACGGGCAGAGCGCCGGGGCGACCTATGGCAGCGACGTCAACCTCCAGCACCGGGATCAGAAGGACGCGACAATCCATGCCGCGTTCAACGGCCTAACGGAGATCGCTTCCGAGGGCCTGCCCTTCCACGAGTTCCTGGCCAAGGGTCACACCCTCCTGCGGCGCACCCTGGGTGGCGGCGCGGCCGAGGGCTTCACGGAAATGCTCAACCAGGCCGCCCAGACGGCGTACAACCTCAACCAGTTCGAGGGCGTGGACTCCTGGGAGGACGTGAAGAACCTGGACTGGAGTAAGGTGGGGCACACCATCCTCAACGCCGGGATCCTGGGGGCCATTGGCGGCGCTGGGGCCGGCAGCATCCTCCACTCCGTCCTTGGTGGAAAGCAGGCGGCCAAGAAGGCAGTCCAGGCGGCCAAGGGTGGCCACCCGGAGGGCGAGGAAACCCCGTCCTTCCAGGGCGGCTCGGGGCAGGCCGACCTGGAGAACCAGGCCCAGCAGATCCGCCAGCAGGCCGAACAGCGCCGACAGGAGCTGGGGCAGCTTTCCGATGGGGACCTCCAGGCCCGTGCCGACGAGCTTGGCATCCCCACCGAGGGGAAGGGCCGGGACCAGATTGTCAACTCCATAATCATGGCCGAGCGCGGCTCGCCCGAGACGCAGACCGCGCATAACAACGCGGAAGCCCCGGAGCAGGATCCGTTCCGGGACTTCCCCTTGGCCCAGACCGAGATCAGCCCGGACCAGGGGCCCCAGGCGGCCCCCACGGAGGCCACGCCGACCGAGGCCACGCCGACCGAGCAGCCCCAGATGAACCTGGGGGCCGAGGACCTCCAGGACTTTGACGAGGAGAACCTGCGGGCCCTGGGGGAGAAGCTCGGAGTCCAGACCGAGGGCAAGGATCGCCAAGGCCTGATCGACGGCATCCTGGCCAAGCAGAACGGCGA
>Ga0102944_1001965_pt1 | contig 12684 bp, 4 predicted proteins | sample SalPonD_shore_MG_FD_78172 | JGI IMG/M metagenome (GOLD analysis project Ga0102944, IMG submission 78172) | Salt pond soil microbial communities from South San Francisco under conditions of wetland restoration - Salt Pond MetaG... | ecosystem: Environmental > Aquatic > Marine > Intertidal zone >...
AAAAAACAGAAAGCGGGCAGCTAAAATATCAGCTTATAACCTCTTATATTAATCCCAATATTATTGGCAATGTATTCAGCTCTGTTTATATGACTATGATCTCTAATTTACCCGATATCATTTTTTTGTGCGGATTTATGGGATCCGGGAAATCTACCATCGGTCGGGGATTGGCCGATTCACTCGAGTGGCCGTTCCTGGATCTGGATGACAAGATCGAAGAGATCGCCGGCCAGGAAATTCCAGAGATTTTCGAGCGCGAAGGCGAAGCGGGTTTCCGAACAATCGAGCGCAGGGCTTTGCTGGAAGTAGCTCGCAAATTTAAAGGTGTGGTAGCACTGGGCGGTGGAAGTCTGCAGAGCCAGCATATGGTTGATCACCTGAAATTGAAAGGGTTGCTTATATTTCTTGAGACACCAATATCTGTTATTTTAGGACGAGTTTCGGGGGATGAAAACCGCCCGCTGCTGTTGGATAAGCGGGGAAATCCCAAAAATAAAAAAGTTCTTGAACAGGATTTACAGGCTTTATATGATGAGCGCTTGCCCTTTTACAAACAGGCCGTGATAAATGTAGCCAATGATGGCAGTAAATCGCCCGAACAAATTGTAGAAATATTATTAAAGAAAATCAGAAATCATGTCGAAGATTATTGATGTCCGCATTTCCCATGAACAGCAGTACCAGATAAGGGTTGGAGAAGGACTTGCGAGGCCATTCATCGACTTCTGTGCGGAGCGTTATCCCTCGCTCAAAATTTTTGTGACCATCGACGAGAAAGTCAATTCCCTGCATCATGATCGGGTAGATGAAATGTGCCGGCAGTATTTTGATGAGTCCCATTTTATCTGCGTCCCCGAAGGCGAACCTTCCAAGTCGGTGGAACAATGGAACAAGATTGTTCAACAGGTGTTAGATACAGGTGTGGAGCGCAGTACTCCCTTATTGTCTGTGGGAGGAGGGGTAACCGGCGACCTAAGCGGATTTGCCGCCTCCTCGATTTTACGTGGCATTCCGCTTATTCATCTGCCCACCAGTCTGCTGGCAATGGTTGACAGTTCGATCGGGGGCAAGACGGGCGTAAATCACAGGACGGGGAAAAACCTGATTGGCGCTTTTTATCAGCCGGATGCTGTGTTTGCCGATACTACCTTTTTGAAAACGCTCGAACGAAAGGAATGGATAACGGGACTGGCAGAAATCTTGAAATATGCTGCTATCCGTGAACCTACGATGTTTGACGAGATCCGGGATCTGATCGAACAGCCTCTGTCTCCCAATAAACGATGGAACAGGATTATCACCCGAAGTGCACGTATCAAAACGAAGATTGTACAGGATGATGCATTGGAGACCGGCAAGCGGGCATTCCTGAACTTCGGCCATACCTTTGGACATGCCCTGGAAAAGGTGGCAGATTATGGCACCTTGTCTCACGGCGAAGCGGTTTTCGCAGGTATGCTTGCAGCAACGTTTTTTTCAAGAAAACTCGGACATCCGGTTGATGAGGTACGTTTTGCTCCTTTCATTTCGTTATATAAACAACAAATGGAATCCTTAGCCGACAATATCGATCGCTTAATCGAAACGATGAAGACTGATAAGAAAGTAAAAGATAAGACCCTTCGATTAATATTATTGAATGATTGGGGTTCCCCTTATATTTATGAATGTACTGATTATTCACGATTGCAGGACGCCTGGGAATATGCTCTGGCTCAATTCAAATAAAAAATTATAGCAACAATATATAAGTGTTTTTTAGGTGGCTACATAAGAGCTGGAAATATTTCTGGGGGATTGTCCTCTCTGTTCTGCTGGTTGCGGTTATAATAGCCGGCAGTATCCTGGGGTTGCTTCAACTGGACACTACCCAGCAGTATATTGCCAACCGCATTGAACGGCAGGTAAGCAAGGCGTACCAAGCGAAGCTGTCTATAGGGGATATCGCCGGCTTTTTACCGTTTCGATTAGAGATGGACGATGTAGTTTTAACAAGCAGCGATTCGGTGACTGCCACTCCTGATACGTTGGCAACCATCAGGAAGGTTGATGCAAAGGTTGATATTTGGGGGTTGCTGCGCAACAAAATTAGCATCTCAGGATTCTCTATGAGTCAGCCCCGTCTTTTGTTACACTTAAACAAAAACGGCAGGATCTTATTTCTGCAACGGAAGACCAAGCCCGATACTACTGATTCAAATAAGAGTGAGCCGGGCTCTTCCTGGTTTTCCGATGTAGAAGTGCTGGCGCCACAAATGCAGATTTCCGGTGGACATATTGTTGTTTTGCCTGCTTCTGAAAAGCAAGAGAAATTTACGGTCTCAGATATCAATACCAGTTTTTTTGTGGATTGGAGCCGGGATCAGCGGTATCTGGATATAGAGTCATTTTCGGCGCAGTCGAAGAACCTGGAGCCGCGTACGATCTCTTTTTCCGGGCAGGTATATAGCGATGCCCGTTACCTGGAATTTAACTCCTTTTATCTAACGCTTGGTGACTCTCGGCTGGTCTTAAACGGTGAAATAGACGGCGTCAATTTACTTGGGCCTCATTTTTCTTCTCGTTTGCTGGCTGCCAAATATAACCTGGATGTCAAATCGGATAAATTCTACCTTCAGGATTTTGCGGATTTTATTCCCCCATCTGAGATTACCAGTCCATTGAACATGCAATTGAAAGCGGAAGGATCGACTGATTCATTATGGGTTGACAAAGCTGAATTGGGCATGGGAGACAGTTTTGTAAACTTTACCGGGCTGTTTAAGCACCTGCAAAAGCGTGACGATTTTGCCTATGATATCAAACTTGATCAGTTGAGCTTACACAAGCAGGATCTGACTGACATCCTGGGGGACAAACAAGCTAAATTTTACCAGAAGCTGGAAAATTTGCGAGCTTCAGGCAAAGCTAAAGGCACCGCTGACTCGGTGGGCGTAGATTTGGAGTTCGACAGTCCCTTGGGGCAGCTGAGCATGAAAGGAGGCACCCGGCTCACGGCTCCTTACAACTACGATGGCACCATCGACGGCAAAAAACTGGATATCAGTTCATTGCCTGCCGCCAGGCTGGATACGACCAATCTTAATTTCAATGCTCACATCAGTGGGTCCGGTTTCACGCTTAAAGGTGCCAACACCCAGCTGCATACCACCTTTTTTGATAGCAAGGTAAACAATATTAGTTTTGATGAGCTGACGCTGAATTCCTCTCTGGCCGATGGTTTGTGGAAGCAGAATTACAAAATCCATCGTGCGGATCAGTCGATATCCGGGTCCGGTTCGGTTGATTTCAGTAAGAAAGAGCCACCGGTTACCATGCGGGGAAATGCAAGGAATGTCAATCTGGCCAGTATTTTCCATTCTGCTGCTATCGCATCCACAAAACTGAATTTCGATTATAATGTCGAGATACAGGGCCTCGATCCCGACCGCGTTCAGGGACGCGCTAATCTGGATATTAACCCATCGGTTATTGGTGGGGATTCGGTTCGGGCTCACCAGTTTTATATGGATCTCGATTCGCCGGATCAGCAGCAGCGGTCGTTTCGCTTGACCAGCTCGCTTTTTGATATGAACATAAACGGTCATATCGTGCCGACTAAGATTCTTCAACAGGTGAAATTCTGGAAAACCTATTTGGTAAACCGGTATAAGAGTGAGATTGATATGAGCGTTCCCGCCGACTCGCAGGCTGTATCTCTTCCGGTTCCCGCTAACAACTTGGTTCTAAACGGTGAAATAACGGCCAAAGATCTTGGCTTGATAAAACGATATCTGCCGGACTTTCCAACGGTAAAAACAGACTCAAAGTTGACCTTCAAGGTTAATTCTGAAGGTAATCGCATGTTGGTATCTGCCAAGATGCAGTCTGATACGCTGCAGTTTGCGCACACTATTTTAAGAAACAGCCGGTCACAGTTTACGGCCAGTTTTAAAAGTGATCGCACCCTAAAGCAGTTTTCAATCGTTGACTTGCAAGCCAATATCGGATCCCTGCAAACCGACAAAGTGGACCTGGACTCGATGGGAGTTAATCTATCCGTAAAACAGGATTCGGTTCATTTCAGTCAGCATGTAGGGCAGATTTCGAATAACGCCAGTTTTAGGATGGAGATGAGTTCCAGACTGTCGGATTCCACCATTGCAGTAAGCATGCCAGACTTCTTTCTTGGCAATCAGGACTATTCATGGACTAACGAATCCACCCCTTCCTTTACCTATCACCGGAATGGGAATATTGATTTCCATAATTTCAGCTTCAAAAATATGAATCAATATTTTCAACTCAAGGGTACGCTAAGCAAGAATCGTGCGGATTCGCTGACCTACGTTTTGCGGGATATCAATCTGAGCCGTATCTCGGCCCTCATCAAAGGGGATCTCAATTTTGCGGGAATATTAAACGGCACTCTCGTCACACGTTCGCTCACGCGTCAGCCTACTATACAAGGGGCATTGACTGTTAACCAGTTTAAAATCAATAACCGAATGATTGGCGACGTGCGGTTTAACAGCAAGTTCAATCCGCAGAAAGATCATTTCGATACCCAGATTGATATTGTTACTGATTCCACAAAATACGGAGACTACTTGTCATCGAATGACAATATTGGGCAGGATATCCGGCTCAATGGCTATTTTAAGACCCCAGATCCCGATGTAAAACAGGATTCGCTCTATTACTTTGATGCCGATTTTAGGCAGATCGACATGTGGGTGCTTCCCCTGATCGTGAAGAATATCTTCCAGGATGTGGAAGGCCAGGCTACCGGAAAGGGTTACATCACCGGCAATTTACAGGATTTTGATTTTCATGCCGATTTCCAGGCAAAGAACGTCTTTGCCAAGCCCCGCTTTCTGAACACCAATTACTTTGTCAGCGGGCATGTGGGGCTGGACCGGCACAACGGAGTGACGCTGGACTCCCTGCAGGTGATGGATACCAAAGGGGGAAAAGGGGTGGTCTCCGGAACAGTAGATCTAAACGATTTCAAACCCATTACGTATTTGGATCTGACGCTGGATATGAACAAGCTCCAGTTTTTAAATAACAAGATGGATCCTGACGTACCATTTTTTGGAAGCGTTTCGGGGACGGGGGAAGTGAAGGTGACTGGTGCCAACAACAATCTTTTTATGCGAACGGTCGATCCCGTACAGGTTACCAGGGATTCGGACATCTCTATTCCTTTATTGGAGCAGACCGAACTTACCGAAACCGGGAAGTTCATACAGTTTGTAGATTCCTTTGAACAAGCAGAAAAAAAATCGAAGTCGAAAGTCCAAACGGCAGAAGAAAAAAAGGCTATGGACGAAGAGGCCCTGCAGGAATCCATCCGTAATATGACTTTTAGCGAGCGATTTGATTTGGATTTGCAATTTGAAGCCCCTCAGAATATAAATGTTCACCTTATTTTCGACCCGGTAACAGGAGAAGTGCTGACGGCCCAGGGCACCGGGCAGCTACGTATCACAATGCAAGATCAGGATGTACAGATGTTCGGCCGTTATAATATCAACAGCGGGACGTACCAGTTTGTAACCGGAGAAATTATAAGCAGGAAGCTGGATCTGGAACCGGGGGGCACCATCGTGTGGGAGGGCCCGCCCGATAATGCCAGGCTTGATATCAGCGCGGTTTATCATGCGCGTCCCAATATAAATACGCTCACTTCGACAGAGAGTACCGTCAATAATCAAAATCAGGGTGGGCAGCAAGTGCCGGTTGATCTGATTGTTGAGGTGAACGGTACGTTAAATAGTGTAGAAAACAATTATTATTTTCAATTGCCCACATCGCTGGATCTGTCCTCCAGCTCAACCCTTTCCTATACCATTAGCCAAATCAACCGAGATGACCAGCAGAAGCTGCTACAGGCTACAAGCATCCTGCTGACCGGGCAGTTTATCCCTACACAGGGAGCCAACGGCACAGCTACCCTCAGTCAAAGCCTGACGAAAGGTTCTACCGTATTGAACCCTTTGCTGTCGAATCAGGTTATAAGTCCATTGTTATCTAACCAAATTAATGCGTTACTTAACAGTGATGTCAGCCGGCTGGATGTTGATTTTAACCTAAATGCATACAATGAAGTCAATTTGGGTATTGCCTTACGTTTGTATAATGATAGGCTTATCTTACGGCGTGAAGGGCAGATTACGGGGGGAGGACCACAAACTACACTAGGCGAACGGATTGGGGATTTGAATGCTACCTATAAAATACGTCGGGGACTTTCATTGACGGCCTTTCACCGTCAGGATCAAATATTGAACAATTATGGTCCCACAGCCAATAATACGGGGGATGTAGCCCCAACGGTTGATGGAATTGGTCTGGAAGCCCAACTCCATTTTAATACCTGGCAGGAACTAATGCACAGGATAAGAAATACCTTTAACAAAATTTTCGGAAAGAAAAAGAAAAACAAGAAATCAACGAATAACAACAAATTAACAAAGCAAAAAGCGAAAGAAGAACAAGAAAGCAGTAACCGTTGAGCGGATGAAGAAAACAATGGGTGATAATATTCTTACCATAAGCATAACCGATCTGTTGGATTCTTAATGAAAAGAGATCGGGAAGTGAAAATATGAGAAGGATTTATGCGTTAAGCCATTTAAGAGTAACCGTTCAATATTTATTAATTAATTATATACAGTAAGAATTTTCAAGATTTAAATTATTCAATGACAAAAAGCAGAAAAGAAACATTTGAGGATATCATCCTCGAAATTTTACAGAGTAATCCGGAGGCGCATCTTCCTTTTAATGTGCTTCAAAATATATTGAAGATCGACGGCAAAAAGGATAACAATCGACTTAAAAGTGCTATCAATTCTCTTTACGACCGTAATCTGATTGTCAAGCGTAAAGGCGGAGCCATTCAATTGGCGTCGAACGGACAAAGGGGGAATAAGAATATCGTAATCGGTAAAATGGATATCAGCCGTCGTGGTACGGGGTATTTAATTACCGATGAGTTTGAGGAGGATGTCCGTATCCCGTCCAAAAATCTCGGAACGGCCCTGCAAGACGATAAGGTGAAAGTGGAATTATTGAACGGCAAAGGACGTAAAAGTCGCCGAGAGGGAAAGGTAATTGAAGTTGTTGAACGGGGGCGAAATATTTTTGTGGGAACCCTCAAAAAACAGGGAAAGCAAAATTACCTGATCATACCGGATGAAAAATCCGCTCATACCGATTTTTTCATCCTGCCCGATAATATCAACAAAGCAGAGCCGGGCGACAAGGTCGTTTTTAAACTGGTGGACTGGGTGCACCCGCGATCCCTCCCCGAAGCGAAGATCGTAGAAGTTCTCGGCAAGGAGGGAACCAATGATGCCAACATCCTGTCTATCCTGGCTGAGAGTCAGATCCAGGCTGCCTTCCCCGAGGAGGTCGAAGAATATGCTGGAAATATTCCGAACCAGATCCCGGAGAAAGAGATCATGCGCCGGCACGATATTCGCGATAAGACGGTATTTACTATCGACCCGGATACCGCCAAAGATTTTGACGACGCCTTAAGTATTGATGTGCTGGATAACGGTAATTATTATTTGGGGGTCCACATTGCCGATGTGACCCATTATATGCCTCGGGATACTGTGTTGAACGAGGAAGCATATAACCGGGCAACCAGCGTATATCTGGTGGACCGGGTGATCCCTATGTTGCCCGAAAAACTAAGTAATGGCGTCTGCAGCCTGAGTCCGCACGATGACAAGCTGGCTTTTAGTTGCTTTATGGAGATTGCCCCCAATGGCAAGCTGGTAGATTATTCCATTGAGGAGACGGTCATTCATTCTGATCACCGTTTTACCTACGAAGAGGCCCAGGAGGTGATCGATGGAGCGGAGAGTGAGTTTTCGATGGAAGTGAATACAGCTGCTAAATTAGCCCATACCCTGCTGGACAAGCGATTTAAGGAGGGAAGTATCAATTTTGAAACTCCTGAGCCGAAGTTTATCCTGGATGAGAATGGCAAACCCATAGATGTGAAGCTCAAGAAGCGCCTGTTTGCTCACCGTTTGATCGAAGAGTGCATGCTGATGGCCAATCGAACGGTAGCCAAGCATGTTGATAACCTGCGGGAACAGTCGAACAAGCCTACGACCAAAGATTTGTACCCGTTTCTATATCGTATTCACGATCAGCCGGATATGGAGAAGCTCAAGAATATTGAGGAAAATGTGAAACCGATCGGTGTTAATTTCCATATCGACAGCCCGACAGTGAGCTCCAAGGCTATCAACGTGCTGCTGGAAGAGATCAAAGATACCTCGCTGGAACTCACCGTTAATGATCTGATGCTGCGTGCTATGGCAAAGGCCGAATATAGTCCTAACAATATCGGGCACTTTGGATTAGGATTTAAAGATTATGCACACTTTACCAGTCCGATTCGTCGTTATCCTGATGTGATCGTCCATCGATTGCTTAAAAGTTATGCTTCGGGGAAGCCGAGTTACCCGTATAATGAACTAAAGAAGATGGGTACACATTGTAGTGAACGTGAACGTTCTGCTATTGAAGCAGAACGAGAATCCGTAAAACTGAAACAGGTCGAATATCTCAGTCAGCACCTGGGCGAAGATTTTGACGGTGTTATCAGCGGTGTAATGGATAAAGGAATATTCGTAGATCTAAAAGATCTTCATTGTGAAGGAATGGTTCGTGTTAGTGATCTGAGTGATGACTATTATGTATATGACGACAAACGGCATTGCCTGGTTGGACGCCATCATGGCAAAAAGTACCAATTGGGGAAGGAAGTGCGCGTGAAAGTTGTTAGGACAGACATAAAGGCACGACAAATTGATTTAAAACTTGTGACAGATGGTTAGTAATTTAATATAGGTTTAAACAGGTATCGATATGAAGGCAGCAAAATATATGCAGCGATTTTTTATCCTTTTATTCGCAGCGGCTTTTCTTACGGTGGGAACCGAGCAGGCGCAGGCCCAGTACTTTTCCTTTGGAAAGAACAGGGTACAGTACAGCAGTTTTAATTGGCGGTATATTCAAACTGAGCATTTTGATGTTTTTTATTATCAGACAAAAAATTATGACATCGCCAATTTTGCGGCTTACGCGCTGGAAGGTGCCCTAAAGCAGCTGCAACAGGATTTCGATCACAAAATTGCTGATCGTATTCAGGTCATTATTTATGATTCCCACAATGATTTTTCCCAGACCAATGTGGTGCCTTTGCCGGTCGATGCCGAAGGAATTGGCGGGGTCACCGATCCCTATAAAAACCGTATAACCCTGCCTTTCGAAGGGGATTACGACCAGTTTCGTCACACCCTCCACCACGAGTTGGTGCATGCGGTGATCAATGATATGTTCTACGGCGGCAATGTCCAGTCCCGGATCAGTGGCAATGCCCTTAATATCCCCGATTGGTTTAACGAGGGTATGGCCGAATACACTTCACTGGGATGGGACACGCAGACCGATATGTGGATCCGCGATGCTGTGATTAATGACTATCTGCCTCCAATACCACGACTAAGCGGATGGTTTGCTTACCGGGGGGGCGAATCGGTTTGGAATTTTATTGCCCAGGAATACGGCCGGCCCAAGATTACCGAAATTATGCAGACGCTGAAATCGCAGCGTAGCCTGGATGTGGCTTTTAATCGTACCCTGGGGCTGGATCCCGAGGAATTGTCGAAACGGTGGAGCGATTATTATCGCAAGCGGTATTTGCCCGAGGTGGCAAATCGAGAAGATCTTACGAATTTTGCCGACCAGATAACGAGCAGGGATAAAAAGAGTTCGGGAACCTATAATACCAGTCCCGCCGTGTCGCCGCAGGGAGACAAGATTGCGATGATTACCAACGCCCGCGGCTACTTTGATGTAGTCGTTATCAGCGCCATTACCGGCAAGAAGATCAAGACGCTTATCAAAGGTGAGGATAATGTAAACTTCGAAGGGCTGAATATCCTGAATCCGAACTTGAGCTGGTCCCCCGACGGACAAAAGATTGCGCTCTCTGCCAAATCCAAAGGAAATGATAACCTGGCGATTGTGGATTACAATACCGGCAAAGTGCGGATGATAAAGTTTCCCAAGCTTGATGCCATTGGATCCGTTGCTTGGTCCCCGGACGGTGATAAAATAGCTTTCGACGGCCACATCGGGGCCTTTCAGGATATCTATGTTTACAATTTAAAGACCCAGGAATTTAACAATGTGACCGACGATATTATTTCGGATTATGAACCTTCGTGGGGTGCCGATTCACAGACTATTTACTTCGTCTCGCACCGCGGTGATAACGTGGACCTGAATAATCTCAAAAATACCTCTCGCTTGCTGATAAGTAAGTACATGTATAATGCCGATATCTATTCGGTAAAACTGGGAGCTTCACGGGCTCAGCGCCTGACAAAAACGCCCAATTGGAATGAGAAGCAGCCCACCACCACGCGGGATGGGAAACTATTTTACATTTCTGATGAGAACGGGATCCCCAATGTTTATGAGATGAATTTGAAGGATCGCACGTCTTCTCCTATCACCGACTTGCAAACCGGTGTTATGCAGATGTCGATCAGTGCCGATGGTGGTCGTATGGTGGTGAACTCCATCAATAAAGGATACCTGGATTTATTTATGATCCGGTCTCCCATGACGCGCAAAAAAGACAAACCGTTGAAACCCAATGAATGGGCGAAGCGTCGCGCCAAAGAACCCGAGTCGGAGCGAGTACCGGCTACTCTTTACTCCCGACAGATGCTATTGACCACTCCTGTTGATTCCACAAGCCTTACGAGTGCTATGGCTCCGAAAGTTGCCACGGCCACTAAAGAGAAACAAAAAGCCGACAGTTTGACTACTCAAAAACAGATGACTCAGGCTCAGAAAGATACTAGCGAATCCGATACCATTGATTTTCGCAATTACGTATTCGACTCGTCCGTCGAGAAAGATTCGGTCTTCATGCACAAATACCTGGATGAGGCCAAGTTCGATCTGGAAGGCAATAAAACCAACGACGGTCGGTACATTCCCCAAAAATATCGCTTGAAATTTAGTACCGACTTGATTTATGCCGGGGGAAATTTTTCTACCATGTACGGGACCTATGGCATCACCCAGATACAGTTCAGTGACCTGTTAGGCAACCACCAAATCGCTTTTGGCAGTAACCTGAATCTGGATTTAAGGAACAGCACCTATTTCCTGCAGTACGCTTATCTAAAAGAGCGCTCTAACTGGCTGTTCAGTTTTTTCCACAACTCCATTAACTACCAGGATTACACCGGGCAGCTGTATCGTTTCCGCACTTATGGAGGTGGGGTTAACATGCAATATCCCTTTGACAAATTCCGGCGACTCGATGTGGGATTGTCAGCGATCAGCCTGGCACAGAATTACAGCGTAGCTTACACTGATATCCAACAGAACGAATCGACGACTTTCCTATACCCCCAGATCACCTATACGAGTGATAAGACTCTGCGGGGCTTCCTTACTCCGCAAGCCGGCTCCCGGTATGCCGTCAGCCTGTCGGCAAGTCCGCCCATCACGTCGAACACCCTTCAATTTATTTCGGTGCTCGGTGATTACCGCAAGTACTTTAATCTGGGCTCCGGATATAGTTTCGCTATTCGAGGATCGGGAGCGGCATCCTTCGGACGTGATTCGCAGACCTATTTTATGGGCGGTATGCTTGGATGGATCAACTATAAATATTCGGGCAACAGTCTGCCCATCGACAAGCTGGGCAAGACCTTTACCACAACGCCGGCACTGCCACTGAGGGGGCACCCCTATAATGATATTTACGGAGATAAGTTTGCCCTTGCCAATGCAGAGTTTCGGTTCCCCTTATTTGCGGCTATCCTGCCCGGACCGATTCCCATACTTCCATTATATAATCTAACCGGTGTTGCTTTTTGGGATGCCGGTATGGCATGGGGGCAGAATGTTGTATCACAGTATCGTGACGTAAATGGTAATCCGCAAAATGTGGTCTTGAATGATGCCAGTCTCAATTTCAAAGTGAGCCAAAGAAAGGTTAAGACTGTTAATACCCAAGGCGGCAGTTTTCAGGTGCCTTATAATGATGGCGACATTCTCATGGGCGCCGGATTTGGGCTGCGAACTATCTTGTTTGGGTTCCCCCTGCGATACGATGTTGGATGGCCGTTTTATCGCGATGGTTTTCATGGACATCCTATCCATTATATCACTATAGGCATTGATTTCTAAAAATTGATGCAGTTGTAGGGGCAGTTTGCCTTTCTGTAAAACTGGTAGCACTCTGAGGGGCGCCAGTGGGAGGTGAAAATGGAGAACCAGAGATGGTTCTATGTAGCCTTCTACCCCCTCTTGATGAGGCTGTCCAAAAAGTCCAATCCAGGGAATAGATGCCATAATTAAGGTAATATCAATCTCCCTAAATCCCTCTTCTCCAAGAGGGACTTTAAAAGTGTCCTTATGACATCCAGAGTGATATCGTGATCCAAGAGTTCCTCCTTGGAGAAGGAGGTCAGGAGGATTGATAGTTCTATTTTACCTGCCACCTAAAATAATAAAGTTTTCAATATATTATTGAGTCTTTTTAGACAGCCTCAACGCTTTTCGGTTGCTGTTTAAGAGTATGAGTTGGGAACTGTGATTTGGTGATGAACAGGATTAAAGCACCACACAAACTGGTTC